>Ga0209187_1001513_pt1 | contig 26382 bp, 27 predicted proteins | sample BantaG_FD_187430 | JGI IMG/M metagenome (GOLD analysis project Ga0209187, IMG submission 187430) | Marine algal microbial communities from Bantry Bay, Ireland - BantryBay_4 metaG (SPAdes) (version 2) | ecosystem: Host-associated > Algae > Red algae > Unclassified | place: Bantry Bay, Ireland...
CAACGCGGCTGTTACCCGAAGGGGGTTGACGCGGCCGCGGGCGCAGCTGCCGCAGTTTCGTACGTGCAGGACGACGTCCGCCGTCATGCCTGGCCAGTAGTAGTACCGCCGCATGGCAGCATACATTCGAGACTTGCCCGGGTGTCCCGCCAGCTTGGTCTCGTGCTCCAACCGCAGCACACGCTCCTGTAGGAACTCTGGCACGAAGATTTGGGCCACCCCGTCGTGGGTGGCGCGCCGGCACACGAGGCCGTCGCTGTCCTCGAAGAACGGCACCGCCCGCCCGGCATTGAGCGCCTCTACGACCTTGCGGCAAAGAGGATCCTCCCCTTTTGCCGTCGCCACCTCGCCTTTGTCTATGGCCCGCGTGGTCGGCCTCGACACGTAGTTGGCGGTCTCCAGGCCCCGGGCCGTCTCTGCCCGGGTTACGGCGAAGACGGGGAGATCTGTGTCGTCGGCCGAGCGGTCGGCCCCCGACGTGACGAGCCGGGACATGCCGTCTGCGAGCCAATAGGTCTGGCCGGGTTTGTACGAAATGTCTAAGAAGAGCTCATTCAGGCGCATGCGCCAGCGTGCGAGGCGTCCGTGCGCCGTCCCGTCGATGTTAAGGAGCCAGCGGAGGCAGTCGTGGTCCGTCCAGACCAAGAAACGGTCGCACTCCAGGTAGGCTCGCAACTTGAGGGAGGCCCACACGACGGCGAGGCACTCCTTCTCCGTCACGCCGAAGGCCCGCTCGGCCCCTTCGAGGACGCAGCTGATGAACGCAACGGGGCAAAGCCCGCCCTCTTGTTGTTCCTGCTGCAGGGCTGCGCCTACTTGCGTGCCGCAGGCATCCACGTCAAACACGTACTTGTGGCCGGCGCGCGGAAGGGCGAGCACCGTGGGCTGCGTCGGCCGGCGCTTCAGCTCCTCGAAGGCAAACAGCTGGTTTGCGGTCGGAGGCGGCACCGTGACCGGTGCGGTCGAGCCCATGAGGTCCGTCAGGGGGGTGGCGATCCGCGCGAAGTTCGGGACGAACCGTCGGAAGACGTTGCACATGCCAATAAAGCTCCGCACTCGGGTGCGCGTCATCGGGAACGCCGCTACCCGGAGGGCCTTCGTATGGGCCTGCAACACGCTGAGGCGGCCGGGGGTGATCTCGTGGCCGAGGTATTCCACCGTCGTGCGGAAGAAGCGGAACTTGGGCAAATTGAGGGTGACCCCCGCGGCCCGTAGAAGCCCTAGCACCTCGTCCAAATGCTGGACATGCGCCTCTGGCGTCTTGGAGTAGACGATGACGTCGTCGAGGTACACCAGGCAACTTTGCCACTTGGCGCCGGACAGGATAATGTCCAGCGCCCGCTGGAACGTCGTGGGCGCGTTTGTCAGCCCGAACGGCATCCGCTTGTAGTGGTACGCCCCTTTGTGGCAGACGAAGGCCGTCTTTTCCCGGTCGCCGTCGGCGATTAGGACTTTCCAGTATCCGGCGTTGCAGTCCAGGGTAGAGAAGACATTGGCCTCCCCGAGGCTTTCGATGCACTCATCCATGCGGGGCAGCTGGTAGGAGTCGCGCTTGGTTACCGCATTCAGCAGGCGGTAGTCCACGCAGAACCGGAGTGTGCCGTCATTCTTGGGGACCAGGACCACGTGAAAGCCCCAGTCGAAGGAGGTCGGCTCGATGACGTCGGCCGCCAACTGGCGTTCAACCTCCGCGGCCTCCGCCTCTACGCGGCCGACGGCCGTCTTCGGGCGGTGGGTCACCTGGCAGTCCTCGAAGATCGAGATCACGACCAGGAAGGCGATGTCGGGCAGAATCTCGTGGACCCCGTTGGCGACCGTCGCCCGGTACATGGTCATCAGCCGGGACGCCCCGAAAATCTGCCCCAGGCCCCCCCACGGTGTGCGCACCCAGGCAATCGTCGCCGACCGAGGCGCCAACTTCGTCTCATAGGCCAGCCTCAGGACGCGGGACGTCGAGGCGCGGCGGTCGATCTTGTCGTTGGGCCCCCGAACGATTGCAGACGCCGTCCCATCTCGCCACCGCACCGCTCGGTCTGACGGCAGAATGGCGTGGGCATGCGCATCCAGAAAGTCGCAGCCCAGCAGGGCGGGGACAGAAAGGCTGGCGACCACGTGGACAGTGCAGGGCACGCACAGTCCCCCCGCCCGGTGGAGCAGGGAGATCGTCCCCGAGGTCCCCAGCTGATTCCCGTTCGCGTCGCGCAGCCGGACCCCGGCGCCCGGCGGGTGCGGCGTGATGGCCGCGTCCCATCCGCCGGGGAGGGCCTCCGGCGATATGATGCTGGCGCCTGCTCCGGTGTCGACGACGACGGAGGTCGCGACGAGGTTGGACGCCTCCCGTCCCAGGGATGCCGTGATCCGGTAGTTGTGCAGCGTCCCGAGGAGGATCTCGGCGTCCCTGATCACGGGGGCCCGCGTGGCGGGGGCCGTGGTGACCGGGGCGGGTCCCTCTGTGCCGCGCGCCACCGCGTCCGATTCCGCTCTTGAACCGGGCGGGCGGGGCAGGATGCGGGGCCGAAAGGCTGGTATCGGCCGGAAGCCTCGTCCGCAGCGCCACACGGCCCGCTGCCGGGCCGCCGTCATGTAGGCCGGACGGCTTGCGGGTTTGAGGCGGACGGCATCAGTGGGCAGCCCACGTAGGAGGCTGCCCCTAAAGCGTTTCCCTGGGCCTCATCATCGGCGTCGCCCGCCGTCTCGTCAGCTTCCCCGCCCGACCCGTCGTTGGTCAACTGGCGCCACTCCTCCTCCGTTGTCGTCCTGTCGTCGGTCTCGTAGGCCTCCGGGTTGCGTTCCGCCTCGTGGATGACGTGCACGCCCGTGACGGCCGTCTGAGCTGTCACGGCGGCCGCGCTGGCACCCCCCGACGACCGCGCCCGCCTGACCGCCTCGCGGGCGTTGTGCGCGCGCTCCTGCTGCTCCGGCGTCATTATGGGGCACTGCTCTGCCCAGTGCCCCGGGTCTTAGCACACGACACATGCCCCTCGAAGACGCATGGGGCCGCCGGCGGGGTACCCGCGCGGATGCGTGGGGTCCCGCCCCGCGTGGCTGTATGCCGCGTTGGGGCGGCCTGGGAAGGGGACCGTGGTGCCCAGCCGGGACCCGCGTCAAAATCGGAGGGGGGGGGTGGGATTGGGGTGGGATTCGACCGATCCTGCGTGTGTCCCCCCCCTCTCATGGATGACCTGGCCAGTGTTTGGGTCGGGCCCGTGATTGCGACGCTTCCAGCCAGGCTGCTGCTACCTGTCCTTGTCCGTCCTAAAGGTACACATAGGCTCTTGACTATGTAAATACTTCTTCCCATTGGGCTGGTCGGATAGCAGTGATTGAACTAGTGTCTGAGCGTCTGCAAAGGGGCATATGAGTATAGCAGTCGCACCGGCATACTCGACTGTGGCGGTCACTGTGGCGCGCATCTTGCTTGTGTCTTGACATCTGCAGCGGCCGACGTGTGCTGTACCCACCGGTACCCACCGGGCCTCGGGCATGGCCGTCGTCATCGCGTGCCGGTGGCCCGGCGCAGATGAGGCCACGCTCGTCTTTTCTGCTCAGGGACCCGACCGCGGATGTCCACGAGATCTCACCAAGCATGTGTGGCTTCAAGGAGACCTGGAGCTGCAGGTGTTTGACAACAAACATGACGCCGCGGCGTGGACGAACGCGGGGCTGCAGATGATGCCGCGGGGCGTGCAGGTTCCCTTACCGTCTTCATGTTCGGACCGTGCCGTTCGATTAATGCTGGGAAGTCGCTGCAGGTTCTTTAACCTGAGCACTGATCGTGGCTTGGAGCGCTTCTTTTCCGCGCTTCGCGACAGTAAAGGTGTTGGGCTGATGCGTACCAAGTGCTTTTCGTCATTGGCTGCGGCCCTGTCTTCAGTGAAGGTCGCAGCCCCCTCCACATCTACCTCACCCAGTCCATCTATGGTGGGCCTTCAAGTTCGAATCGCATCCAGTGCGCCGCACCGATCGGTGGGCATCGTACAAGCACCCGCTTCGCTTGGTCGTGGTGAGGGCCGGCCATGGGCCAGGCCTCCGCCTCCCCCGGCCTCCTACTGGTCCCCGACGGCAACAACCGGGGTCGGTGTCAAGAGGTCCCGCGCGGAGGGATCTTCCGGCCGTGGCGGCTGGAGGGTATCGGGTCATCGTCGACCTATCGATCCACACGCCTCTCTCATCGTCTCCATGCTGGAGAGGGGTGAAAGTGTGTTTGTGACCGGCATCGCCGGGTCGGGCAAGACGACGATACTCAAGAAGGTTCTGCCCTTCCTAGAGGTGCTCGACCCCAGGATGGGAGTCTGCGCGACGACTGGAGTGGCGGCCAGTCTCCTGGGTGGAGTTACGCTCCACTCCTGGCTCGGGCTAGTGCCGGAGGTTGTTCTCGCTGTGGCCTCTGAGTTGGACGTGGAGGACGTTGTAGCGCGATTGCCGCTCCCTGCCCGGCTTCGGATATGCAGCGCGCGCTTCCTGATCGTGGACGAGATCTCCATGCTGGATGCTGCGCTGCTGGATGGGGTAGACCGTCTCTGCCGCCACCTACGGAGAGCTCCTTCAACGCCGCTAGGGGGTATTGTCGTCCTTTTTTGCGGCGATTTTTTGCAGCTGGCACCTGTGCAAGGTCAAGGGGCCCTCTCTGGGCAGTTTTCTTTTCAAGCCGATGTGTGGCCGATGCTCTTCGGCCCGAGGGCTGTCGTTCTTACGACAGCCGGCCGCCATGGTGCCGATGCTGAGTTCCGCTCCTTACTTCTCCACATGCGCAGGGCCGAGCTCACGCCGTCCGAAGAAGAGCTCCTGCGATCCAGGGTTGTGGCGACCGCTCCCGACGATGCCGTCTACCTGTATTCAACTACAGAAGCGGCCAAGGTGCGCAACAACAAGTGCTTAGTGAGCCTGGACCAGCCCCTTGTTACCTTTGTAGCGGAAGACGACTACAAGCAGCTGTCCGATCGCCATGGGAAGCAGCTGCTTGCCGACTACACCAAGGCCGAGTACGAAATGAAGCTGTGTGTCGGTGCCGTCGTGCTTCTCGCCTGCAACGCGTACTTCCACGCGCACGGGTTGAGCGCGGGAGCCCGAGGCGTCGTGATCGGCTTCTACACCTTCGCGGAAAAGAGAGGCAAGAGCGAGAGGCTACCGATTGTGGACTTCTTATTGCCGACGGCTGCCCGGCGTCGGCTTTTCATCAAGCGGGAGATGTTCTGTGTTACGTCTCTGTCTGCCAGGGACAAGGAGGCAGCGACGCGGCGGCAAGTTCCCCTCGTGTTGGGGTGGGCCATGACTATTCACAAGGCGCAGGGTATGACTCTGGACACGGTAGTGCTCTCCTTAGGACGAGTGTTTACTTTTGCCATGGTCTATGTCGCATTTTCCCGCGTCCGTCGTCTCCAAGACGTCTTTTTGCTTTCGTTTGACGCCTCCCGCGTGTCTGTTTGTCGGCGGGCGCTTGAGTTTCATGACCGCCTTCATCGTATCACATCATAGCACTAGAAGTACAAGGCGCATGCAGAGCATGGATGCACAGATCGCACTGGAGCTCAGTATCTCGAGCCCCAAAAGAAGTCGAATACTGTAGTTGTCTATTAGCCTTTTTTTGGCTGATAGCATTAGGTATTCGTGTCCCTGACTTTCTTTGTAGGAGTGCATGTCTTCCTTTCGTGATGGTTCTTCTTCGCCTTGACACGACATGTCATGTGACTTCCACTTCCTTGGCCGTCGGTCCATGCACTGTCTGCCACGTTCGACCTTGTTTGCGGCCTCCCACCGCCTCTGTTTGCGGCCCACCCTGCGACCCGTGATTGCGGCGCCCCCGCGGCGGCCCCGCCCGGCCCTGATTGCGGCACATCCCCCCACCCCTGAATGCTGCACCTTCCGCCACGCCTGATTACAGCTACTGTCACCCCTGCCGATCGAAGACGTTAGCCTGGACGGTCGAGCGCCGCTCGCACTCAATGCGTGGAGGGGCTCCTTCACTCGACGCACACTCGTGGGAGATTCCCGCGAGATTTTAGCGCACGACGAATGATGGAGAAACTCCAGAAAGATCAACAAGATGATCATCCAACCCCTTCTGGAATCGATGAAGCGATACCATGGATAATGAGCACAAGTAATCGTCAGAAATATCTAAATGTTGCCGTCCGGTGACCGCCGTGTAACGTGGTGCAAGAGGTTGTCGTAAAATGGCAGAAAAGGTAGCACAAAACCGTAGGATGTATATGAGACGATGGCTGTTCCTTTCGTAATTTCGTGAGACAGCGAGTTGGCAGACGACGCCCATCATGAGCCTCGCCAAACCGCGGGCGGTCAAGTGTCTCGGCATTTGCGCCCTCTCAATGCGGGTTTCGTGCGAGGCTCTGTCGCACTGTCGTGCTGTACACAGGCGGTACACTGAAAGTAACATTCGATGTCACTGGAGTCCAACTATCAATTTACTTTCTGTGAATAGCGTGCTATGCCATTTCACCAGAAATCTTTTTGAAGAGATGTGTTCATGGTCGTGGGATGGGCATGAAGCGCTTCATACAGGGAGCTCAGAGACCATGAAGAAGAGGGTTTTGAACTATTCTGACCACGCCAAAGTGATCAGGGATGCTGCTTTACTCATCCTGCTTCGTCTCGCCATGTATGACATACATTTGTTTGTGCCCTGATTGCTGCTTGCGAGTTGAGGATGCCTGGGTGCTTCCGGTGTAGAAGCGCACGCGTTCCTGAGACACTGCGAGACGCAAAAATGAAAGTCATGTGGAGCAGGGCGTAACTATCTGGTCTGGGTAAACTGATGTCCCTGATCACGCCTGTCATGTCAGATCGTTGAAAAAAGTTCTCCTTCATCCTTTTTTGTGCGCCTGCAATGGGAGATATGGTGCCGTTGTCTGTCCCTGAGGGCACGACATGGAAGTCGACCGCCGCTGGTCTGCGAGTGTCCCACACCGTGGTAGTGACGGACACCTTTGAGTTCCCCACCCCGCCTTATCTGACGCGCTCCAATTCTAGGCGCTGGCGATAACCCTGTTGCCGTCAGCGCCCACCGTCAATCTGCTGTTCGACGCCAGCCCGCCTGCCTCTTCGCTGCAGGCCGCCGTCGTACATGTTACGGTCCCCTCGCTGCCAATCGTGCCCCACCAGAGGCTGCTCGGCGCGGCCGTAACCGTAACCCACGTCTCTGTCCTCTCTTCCCTGACCGCGAAGCTTATCTCCAGCCCCGAACTTGTGTGAACGCAACCCTAGCTGCACTCAGTGCCTCGTAGCGCACCGGCGACTGTGAATTGGCCCGCCGCCCAGGTCGATGGCGCAGGTCCTTTCTGGAATGTAGCATCGGAGGGCTTTCTGTGCCGAAGGGTGTGGAGGGAGGATGAGCCTTTCCACTCGATGTGAGCCGATACCTTTAGCAGTGGCGCCTCCCCCACGGTGGTGCCCAATGTGGTGATGGCGTGTCCGCTGCAGATGTAAGGAGGCCTTGAGGAATCCCCCGGGTGCGCACCGGGTGAGCGCGGGCGCTTGGCCACTGCGGGGTCCGCTTCTGCCGAAAAGGGTATAAAGGATCTGTTTTCTTGCTCTCCTCCACTGGGGCTAGTCCGCGAGGCAGGTATTGGATTCTTTCCAGACAGGGACCTTCCCCCACTTGGCACCAGCTCGCGGGTCGCTCCGCCACTCGTTGGGCCCTCCCCTGCTCGCCGCTCTTCACTGCCGAGACCACCGCCCCGCCGTGCGTCATCGCTCAGGCGATCAGGTGTCCCTACCGTTCGCTGACCTCCGCCAATCCTCGCTGAAGCCGTCCACGCCTGTATTCATTCCTCGTCCGTCCCTCTCAGCCGTCGCACCGCCGCGTGTGGCCGGAAGCGTCTGTCACTGGCACGCCAGCATGGGCCCCAGAGGACTTGCACACGCGGCGGGCTGGTGCCAGTTGGGGGTGCCATTCGGGGGGCAGTGCCCCGGGCAGTCCGGGCGGCGCCTCCCCACACACAGCAAGTGCCCACCCTGGGATTGGGGGTGCGGTGCTATCCTCTTCCCCGTAGTAAACAGCTGTGCTGCCCATTCGGCTTCTGCAGCGTCGTCTAGGACGGAAGAACCCTGGAATCAGGGTTGCACCAGAGACGTCGCGTTTTACTAAAGGATGAGAGGAGGTCCGTACAGTGGACCCCCGGCGGGCGAGCATGCCGACCAACGCGGCGGTACATACTACAGCAGATGTAGAGTGATGCCCGCTGCTCAAGCTCAAAGAAGCTGTCCCACACGCCCGATTGGATGCTGTTTGCCGCGCCAAACCGTTACCCTCATGACATCCTGAATCCTAAGTGCATCCCGCGCGACTTTGGGCTCCACCCCTGGTGTGGTGGCCCACCGGTATGCTACCGAGAACAGAGGGCGACGCAAAGTGAGCCACTCTTGTGAAGCGTACATATAGCCAAAAATGAGAAAAAAAGACGGGTGTAACCCCCCAAAGGGCTTGCCACCAGCCAAGTCGCTCCTCTTCAAAGCGAAAAGGCCAGTGACGGGGGCTACCGGTCACGCTGGGTATTTGCTTGGCCGCGTGTGCGTGAGTCGCCCCGGTGCTAGCCGCACCTCGTGACGGGACGCCGGGAGGTGGCGCCCGAGCGCCGCGTCCGCCGCTTGACCCGATGCAGGGGAATGCAGATGGGAGAGAATCTGCTGCTCATGTTGCTCATGGCCTCGTTGTCGGACACGACGAGTGACCTGGCGCCTGCCCGAAACGGCCGCCGAGGTGGTGTGGGGGGGGGCGTTGCGTCGCCGCCGCCTTCAGCTGGTGGCGCGAGTGGTGAGGCGATGAGGGCAGGGTCACGTGGCGGCCACAGCACGCAGCGACATTTGACCGCAAAGGGCGCGAGTAAGGATTTAGGGGCTACGGGTCAGGATTATCCCGTGGGGCTAGTCAGCAACTCCCCGGCGTTCGACGCACTCTTTGGCCCGCCGTTTATCTATGCTCGCACGACTGCAGCTTCTGGCCCCGGAACGGTCCTGTCAGCGTCCGAAACAGTAGTTTGGTAATAGCATTCTACATGTCTAATAGTCTTATATTGACTGATAGCACATTCGTGTGGTGTACTTGTTTTTCTTGATAGGAGTGCATGTCTTCCACTCGTGCTGGTTCTTCCTCGCCGTGACAAGACATGTCATGTGACCTCCGCCTCCTCGGCTGCCCGTCCGTGCCCGGTCTTCCACCCTTGACCTTGCTTACGGCACGTCCCGCCACCACTGTTTGTGGCACCTCCCGCCACCACTGTTGGTGGCACGTCCCGCGACCCCTGTTTGCGGCGCCCCCCCCCCCCTGGCTCCGGCACCTCCTCCCCGCCTGTGTTTGCGGCACGTATCCTGCCTTCTTCGAGGCACCCCTCCCACATTGTTAGCGGCAGCCCCTCCCTCCTGTTTTCGCCCTTTCCACCGCGCTGCTCGCGGCATCCACCGTGCCCTTTTGCTGCATGACGCCTACATGACTGCTGCGGCACGAGTAGCTGGCACAACTTCCGGCTCTTCATCATGTCTCCGCCGCGCCGCGGTCGGTCGCAGAAGGGGACACGGGCGACTGCCTCAACACGCTCGGCAGCAGATGGTGTGAGTCCTCCTGCAAGCGCAGCGGGGATGACCGGCCGAGGCCGCAAGCGCACTGCTGCTGCACCACCCGTCGACGAAGCTTCCTCTGTGGCCGACACCATCGATGAAGTCCCTGGCGGGGGCGCGGGTGAGTCCAAGACGAAGCGGTTGCGTACGTCGGCTCGCCTCCGGGGAAAGTCGACAACCCCGGTGGAGGAGCGGGACCGCTTGTTTGACGTCGACAACGACATCATCCAGTCGAACCGGTCATCCGTAGTTTTTCGCTACCCCCCGGGCGAGCCGGACGCCATCGACGTCACCCAAGATGACGTCGACACCCTTGTGGACGGCGGGCACCTGAGCGACGGCATTGTCGACTTCTACTCCCTCGTTCTTCTCGGACCGGACATGGGGGTACCTAGCAACATTGCCACCTTCACGTCGCTGTTTGCGACGTTGCTGATGCAGAATCGGGCTTCTGCGCTGGCGTCTCTCGCCAATCAAGCGTCGTCAACATTCGAGCGTGAGTTTTGGGTGATGGCAGTCGTCCAGCACGGCCATTGGTGCTTGGCTATCGTCGTGCGGCCTGATGAGCTGGCCACCCGCGTCATCAAGTTGGCTACTCAAGGTGGCAGCGTCGGCAGGGGCACGCTGGTGAACAACAACTCCTTTTTGGTCATCCTCGACCCCAAGCGCGGTGGCAACGACTACCGTGGACTCAAGAAGGCGCTCGCCGACTGGATGGTGGACAGGCTACACGAGAACAATGAGACGGTGGACAAGGCGGTGTTGCGCTCGCTTGTGGGCAAAGCTCTTCCCCTACGACATGTGAGGGTCCCGCAGCAGTCCGACTCCTCGAGTTGTGGGCTCTTTGTGCTGGGGTTTTGGGCGGCATTCATCCACGGCGACGACGAGACCCGCAGCCTCATGTGCGGCCTGACGTCATCGACCAAGAAGTCATCCGTTTGGACGGATTTTATGTCCACTCTACCAACAAGGAAGGACATCATCACCGCGTGTGACAAGGTGCGTCGCCAGGGACTCAAGGACAACGCGGACAAGGCCAAGTCAACAAGCTCCGACGGTCAAGCCAAAGGGACAGTCGCGGGGATGGTCGCGGCGGCGGCGGCTGCTTTAGCGGTGGCAAGGCGCGCCTCCCCAGGCCGCGCGGACAAGGACAAGCCCAGCGGCGCCAGTGGCAAGGGAAAGGGCGTGGAGACGGAGGTCAAGAAGACAACGGCAAGAAATGACACGGTCAACCACGCCTCCTCCCCGCACGTGAAAGAGGACGGGCGGGCGGGCGCCGGCGACAAGAACTCGGATGGGGGGACAGTCGATGCAGCGGCGGCCACAGCGGCGGCTGCAGCGGTGGCCAAGGCCGCCAACGCCTCCTCCTCCCGTGCGGACAGAAGCGTGCCGGGCGGCGTGCGTGGCAAGAGCAAGGACATCAAGACGACGGCAGCGGCCGCTGCAAAGGCCAGGAACACCAGTGCGCCCCCCCCCCACGCTGAGGGAGACGGGCCGGCGTGCGTCGACGACGCGGACATGGACGTGGGCACGGGGGCCGCTGCGGCCCCTGCAGGCGTGACGCCGGCTGCCAACGCCCCCCCCGCCCACACGGACGACGCAGAGCCGGGCGGCGCGGACGGCGTGGCCAAGGACGGCGGGACGGCGGCAGCGGCTGCTGCAAAGGCAGCGGCCACCGATGCCTCCCCCTCCCGTTCTGAAGGAGGCAGGTCGGCACGGGCCGACGACAAGGACATGGACATGGGCACGGCGGCCGCGGCGGCGCCTGACGGAGTGACGTCGGCCACCAACTCCCCTCACGCCCACACGGACGACGTCGAGCCGAGCGGCGCCGGTGGCACGGACAACGACGGCGGGACGGTGGCGGCGGCTGCTGCCAAGGCTGCGGCCACCGATGCCTCACCCCCCCACTCTGAAGGAGGTGGGTCGGCGCGGGCTGACGACAAGAAGATGGACACGGGCGCGCCGGCCGCGGCGGCGGCTACAGCGCCGACTGCAGGCGTGGCCGCGCCCCCCGAAGCCTCCCCCACCTTTGTGGACCCCGACGTACCGGCGGGCACCGGCGGCGGGGCTTTAGAGCCGGGGACGGATGCAGATGCGATGGCCGCAGCGGCGGCCGAGCTCGCCTGCCAGGCTCGCCGAGCCCAGGCAACTGCCTGTACGGCCGGCAATGTCAACAATTCCGCTGAGGATGCCGCCAAGGCGGCGGCCGCCGCGGTTGTCGATGGTGCATCCTTACCACTGGCACCACCTTTGGCTGTGCGGAAGCCCGCTGTCGCCACCCGTGGCGGCAAGAGCGTCTTGCTGCCGGGCGCGAGCCGCGTGGTCTCCCTCTTTTGGCGCATCTCCAACGCCGAGCCGGAGGCGGTCGAGACGTTGCTACATGACGGCGTTGACGCCAATAGCGTTGTCGGCGGCACATTGCCGCTCCTCCACGCGGTGGAGATGGGGCAGCGTGAGTCGATTTCTCTGTTGTTGAGGGCGCGGGCAGACCCGAACCTAGCGTCTGGTCGGCGTCGGCTTACGCCCTTGCTCGTGGCCGTTCGGAAGCGCGATGAGGTCGTGTTGCAGGCTCTATTAACTGGTGGCGCGCTTGCCAATCTGCTGGCGCCTTGTGGACTTGGTTGTGTGCGTCTTGCGGTCAGTGTGGGGAGCTTGTCCATCCTCAAGATTTTGCTCGACGCTGGTGCAGCAGCTGACCAGTGCGGCCTTGACGGCTGGACGCCGCTTCTTGAGGCTGCCTACCGCAACAACGTGGTGTGCGCTTCGGAGCTGGTACGGAGGGGGGCGGACGTCAACCGTCCCGATCGCTCTGGCGTCGTCCCTTTGTACGTGGCTGCTGCTGCTGGCCGGACGGAGCTGGTTCACCTCCTCGTTCAAGCGGGCGGTGACCTCATACTGCCGGTTGGTCGCTCGTCTCCATTGCTAGCTGCTGCATCGGCCGGTCATCACGCCATGCTGAAGTCTTGGTGGCTCCCATTCAAGAAGAAGATGGCGGTGCTACGCGACCTCCAAGACAAAAAAGAGGACATGGTGGCTCGTTTGTTGATGGACTTTGGGGACGGTTGATGACTGAGCGTGGGTGTGTGCGTGCTGAGGTGTGATAAACCCATTTATGAGTACCGCTTCTAAGTGAAGTATGACTGTGTTGTGCAGACCTGATCGCTGACGCCAACTAGACGTCCTCGAGGCTTTGTACTCACACTTGTGGGGCTGTCAAGAAAGGCCAGCGCCACTGCCTCCGCCATGCACGCTGAACAAGCAGCGTTTGTCGGTAGCACGGGCACGAACGGAGCGAAGACATTGGAATAATGTATAGGCGTGTCGTTTTATTCTCTTGCATAGGGTCTGCTATTGTAACTGCCTCAGAGCCACACCGGTATTCTACCACTACTCACACAAACTTGTCCTTGTTGGCTGTGGCATAGTCGAGGATGTGCGCAGCCCACGCCTCGACGGTCAGCGGCACGCTCCGCCAAACGGTCTCGCCCTTCAGGTTCGTCTGGAACTCCCCCGGGAGCCGCTTGCTCTGGGCGTCCACGTCAGCGTCCATAGCAGCAACGACTTGTCTCATCCACTCGAGCGCGCCCAGCTCTCGCGTCTTAAAGCTTTCGGGTGCCTTGTCCAACACGGTGTCAAATACACGCTTGCCCTTAGTCGCAGACAGACCGGCGGTGATGGACAAGGCGGCGGCCGACCCCACAGGCGCAGAGTTCGCCTTCGTCCAGCGGTGCCGCCACAGCCCAAATGGAAGAGCCTTGCTCGTCACCGCGTAGAGCGTTGGCCGCCGCCGCGTCACCTCCGCCCCAACCTCGCTGTTCTTGATTGTAGGCTGGCCCGTCTCTGGGTTGATGCGCTCCACGAGCACAGCCGCAACGCAGTTGAGCCGGACCCAGGTGTCGGTGCGCGAGCGCGCCGCCGGGCCGGCAGCAGGTGCCGACGTGTTGATGGCCGGAGTGAACGGAGTAGTTCCAGCCGGCGGTGCGGCGGTGGCAGCCGATGATGGGAGAGCTGCGACACTTGAGGCGGCTGCTGTCACCAGAGCAGCAGGAAAAGCCGGAGGGGTAGCAGTCATCTCGCCGCTCCTCTGGCCTGGAGGGATGGTGGAAGCCGCCGCGGCCGGTGATGGCCACGCCAGAGACAGAAGGCGATGAGGTGGACGCACACCCCTAGTGTCCCAAGCAACAGCAGCCTTGTGCATTGAGCGCATTTGGCTCAGTAGCACCGGTGACGGCACGCGCCCTTGATTCACCTCGGCGAGCTCCGTGACGAGGCTGTGGTGCACGTCCATGTCGTCGGGGAAGAGCGGGGAGTCTTGGATGCAAAAGTCCGCGACGGACACCGCCGAGCACTTGGACAGCAGGTGCGCCACTCGCGACTGCGTCTCTTGGGGCTCGGTGACCTCCCAGAGAGCCATTTCGGCTGCCCAGGCCGAGTAGGAACAAGGTACGGGATGCCCCATGGGGACTAAGTTGTCGTCGACAGGCGACACGGACGGCGACGGGGGCAGGGCTGGAAACCAGGGCGACGGTGGATTGGAAGGTAGTGAGAAGCCCGGGAGCTCCCCCTCGGCTGCTAGAAAGTCCCCACCACCGAGGGAGGGGCAATGGGGGGGGGGAAGGCCGAGGTCAAGAAGAAGGCTGGTGTGATGAGGGAGGTCAGATGGATTGGGGCCACTTGGGGTATCCGACTCCGAGGCCATGGCGCAAGTGCGTGAGGGGACGCGAGCGACAAGTCGAGCAGCACAATGCGCTCACGCTGTCACGGATTGCATCCGCTGACGGATGTCTGGTATGGACGCTCTAGCCAACCACTGACAGACCCGCAATGCAGATAGCCACAATATTAAACACCTAATAGTACATTAATAATACGTATTGCACAATCCCTCACTTCCAAATAGACAAGGCCGAGAAAGTGCTGGAATAAATCTTTACTAGTAGTAGTACTTGTATACTAGTAGACCTACTAGCATCGTCACAAAGGGACATTAGACATCGAGCGCTCGGCAACCGACCACCATGTGTTGTCTCTGCACCTCCATGCAAAAAGAGCATAGGTGACGGTGATACGGTCGCAAGATCGCTATACTTGGAGAGAGCACCTCGTTGCCGTCCTCAACAAGCTGCAGCTACCTCACTGTCCGTCGACTGACGCCGTCAGCAACAATGGAGGCCGTTGGACAAGACGGGACCCTGGTGGGCGGCGGCGGTTCGATGAGTGATTCCACGCCCGGCCGCGGACCATCGTTGGAGTCCGTCGGCAATGGAGTTGTTGACGAAGCGCGCGCTGAGGAGGGGGAGCCTGACGTCATCGGCGGATGGGACGAGGTCGAGCCGACAAGAACGGACGAGGACGACGCGGCCATCGCCGAGGTGGAGGCCACAGTCACGTCGGACACATCCAGGCTGGTGGGCACCCCGGAGCAGCTCGCTGCCATTGACTCTTCGTGGGAAAGTGCCATCATGTCTGAGATCATCGCGGACCTTCCTTTTGGGTCCAATGACTCTGACCCGAACTCAACCGCCGTCAAAGAAGGCGGAAAAAAGGACATGTGGCGGCACTACCACTCCACGTTTACGCTCTTCATCAACTTTTTGGGGCGCGCAGTCGCCGAGCCGGCTCTTGTTCGAGCCCAAGTTCCTCTGTCGCCCCTGATCGTGGATACGAAGGCGTTTGACCTGCTGCACAAGATGAGCAAGGCGACGCCTTTGTACATCCGGTCCTTTTTGGAGTGTCGGCGGCGGGGTCTCAAGGTGTCCGGTGGGCTTGCGCCGCTCAAGATGGTGACGGTCAACAACAACATGAAGCCGCTTGGCTACCTCTTTGCCTCATGCGTGTTGCCCAAGCGACTCGGTGGTGGCCCCGTCAGCCCGGACTGCGGACATCGTGAGGACCCGTTTCGCATCAAGCCCCTGTCGGACCAGGCGGCTGAGCGTCTGCGCGGCGTCGCTGCCGGCACGTACATGGGAAATCCCATGAACGATGCCCGCGTCTCTGGGTTCCGGCGGGATGAGACAAAGAATGCCATGGAGGCGGGCGAGCGCCCGCAGTCAAACGCACCTGTCACCGACGTGATGATGGAGGCGTTCTACGACCGCATGGTTGTGCGGCATGTTCGGGCGCGGACCGCTAGGAGCTCCTTCAATGCTACCCAAGACAGCGAGTCCAAGGCTGTCTTCCACGCATTTACGCTCTACGCGTTCTCCTTCATGACAATAAGCCGGCCGGTGACGACGCTTCGACTCGTGCACCGCGACATCCAGACCCCGAATCCTCGGCTGCCCGTCAACGCTGCGTTTATGCGCAGGTACGTTCTCTTTCGGTCTTTCTTCGTATGCTTGAGTGAGCGCGTTGTTGGCCAAACGTGAGCTTTCCTGTCAGTTGTGCAGCAGCCTAACACCTATCTACGCTTCTGCACCAGCAAGCGGTGTAACCCGCACCGTCGTCGAACAATGTCCCACTTTGTGCTTGATCATCATCTCTTCGCCTGTGCCTGCCCCAACTTCAGGTTCAAGCACTTTAGGTACATCACGGTGCGGAGCCGGATCTGCAAGACAGGGAACACCCCCAATGATGTCGTCAGCATCCGCTTCTACAGCAAGTATGCGTTGGTGGGCGACACAGAGCGCCGTGAGCTGGGCGCTGGAACATTGATCCAGTGTCCAGAAGATTGGTGCAACCTGCCGGCGCTGTACAGCGGCTTATTGGCCATTCATGGCCAAGACGCTATGGTCAACCCCTTTTCGGCAGGATTCCTGGACACGCCTCTGTTCTTCAAGCTCGATATCAATCGCGAAGGTGGGGCAACATCAAGCGACGTCCCTCTCCCAGATAAGGCCTTGACCGACCGCCTCGCCCTGCATTGCGCCGACATCGGCATCGACGCCACCCAAGGAGTTGTTCACAACGGCGCGTACGGGTTCCGTCGTGGCGGCACCCAGTTCTTGTTGGAGCGCACGGGAAACATTGACCTCGTGATGCGACTGGGGGGGTGGTCGCGCACGTCGGACAGCTTCATGCACTACGTGAGCAACGTGTCGATCCGGGGCTCCTGGACGTCGACTCTGCGATCCCACGCCGACGACGAGGTCACGCAAGTTGTGCACACGGTTGTGGAGGCACATCGCGACTTTATTGTGGGCCAGGCCCGTGCAACCGCTGACCGACTCTGGGACGGGCCTAACCAATTCACAACAGCAACAGCTGTTGCCGATGATAGCATCAAGCTCCTCGTCTCTATTGTTGTTGATGTGTTTAAGCAGCTCCGTGGAGGGCCGCTTTGAGGAGCTCACTGTTTTTTTTGTTTCCTGGTGAAGAAGCGACTTTCAGTGTTGTTGAGTAGGCTTATCCACCATAAAAGGCATATAGCTATAAAGTAGATACTATGTGCCACTTTGTGGACTTCATCTGGCTTCATGACGTTCCACATATTCATGAAGTGCACGTGCATCAGAGGTCGCCGCGGCCTTGCGAGAACTGTGCCGCGTCTTCGTCGTCCCCTCCCTTGGCTGTGCTGCTCGTGACTCTCTCTGCTGCACATCTATCCCCTGCTTCGTCCAAGCCACAACACCCTATCCCCTCTCTACATCCCATCCTCTCCCTCCCACTTGGTGCTCTCTTTCTTCCGTGCCTCGTCATGGGCACGACTGAGTCGACTTCGCAAGCGGACGATGCCGGCGTTCGGACGTCACCAGGTGCCGAGCTTGCAGCTTCCATGGCGGCCGCCGCGGCGGCTGCGGCCAAGAATGCCGGCGCCAACGCAACGACTGCACCTCCTGTTGCTTCCGTGGTGCCCTCGGTGGCCGACGTGCCGCCGGATGCCAAGCTGGTCGACCAGTGGGTTGCGTGCATGCATCGGTGGGGCGTGCCAATGTCGTTGGACTCTATATTGAGGGTGGCTGTGCTCCTTGCGCGGACGGAGGATCTTTTTCCTGAGGTGTTTTTGTCTGCTTCATGCTCGTTGTTTACTCGGGACAGCTTGGCCGCTAGCTTTACTGCTGGTCTCCAGGAAGCGAATGGTGGAGTTCCCGTTTCCGAGGTCACGAAGTGTCGCGTGAGGGCCGTCTTTGATTGTGCTCTTGCTGCCCGTGCCAAGAGGATAGACTAATGTTCGGCCAACAAGCACGGCCCCTTACCCACCCTCTCTCCGTGTCTCCCATCTGCCTTTTATCTTCTCGCCCCCGCCTATCCTTTTACCCTCCCGCTCCCACCCTCCCCATTCTCTCCGCCCGCCCCCCTCCGTCGGTGGCAACCGTCGGCCGCGGTGTGCTCACGCCGCCGGCCGGCGCGGCTGCCACCCGTGTCGCTGCAATGAAAGTGGCTTCGCTGTCGAGGTGTGTGGACGACGCGTCGGGTGCGATGGCGGCGTACCGCCGCTCCGCGTCGACCGTGGCGCCTGTCGTTGCCTTGCCGCTGGCATCGACTCGGGGTAGCTGACGTCCGTGAGGCGGGCGGCGGCGGTCGGCAAGGCGCCGGCATTGTTGGCCGGCGGGGGGGTGGGGAAGTCCCCATCGCGGACGTCAACCGCGCGGCGGAGCTCGTGGAGCCGTGGGAGAGAGCCGCCGGACGCGTCTCTGGTCGGAGCCACGGGGGGGGTGGGGGGGGGGACAGCAGCAATGACTGCGACCCGGCGGCGGCCGTGCACGTGCTTGTGGCGGTCACCCAGATCACTGCCGCGCGGATGCCGGCCGCCATGCTTGACGCGGCGGGGGCGGGCGGCGTCGCGTGCTCCAATGACGGGAGATTGGCGGCGGTCGTGACGCCCGCCGATCGCCGTCGGGGGCTCACCGCCGCCACTACCGCCGCGCCAGCGCCGGGCACCCCCCTCGCGGTCGCCGCCGCCACTTCACCCCCCAGCACTGCCGTCCCCCCCGCCACCCACCGCTTCGCTTCGGCGGCTGTTCCGTCGACGGCTGGCCCCGAAGAGGCCGCGAAGGGGGTGGGCGCCACCGCCGTCGCCGCGGGGCGGTCGTTGGATATCCGACAGGAGGAGGTGGCGGCGTCGGCGGCGGCGCGGATGGCGCGGCGGGGCGGTGGCGGCGGCTGTGGACCCCCCCCCCGACGTCGGCGTCGGAATGGGAGAGAAAGGCAACGCCACGCCTCGGCTGGTGGCCGGTTCTCCTTCCTAGCGGCGGCCGGCGGTCACCGGCGTCGCCTTCCCGCCCCGCCACGATTTACTCTACGCGTGGCGGGTGATGGCTGGGGTGCCAACGCGTTTCGGCTGGCTGCGGCTGCCGGCCTCCACCCCACCGGCAGTGGCGGCGCGTAAGGCCAACCTATCGGCGGCGGGCGTCGCGTCCGCCCTCGACGCCAAGGAGAGTGGGATGGCGTCAACTCCTCCGCGTCCGCCGCCGTCGGGACGACGACCGGGACATTGCTCGGTTGACACGGGAGCAGTTGGACAGTTGCATCGGAGTGGGTGGGGGTGGGGGTAGCGGGAGGGGTGGGGGCGGCGAAGGGGCTGTGGAGAGGTGAGGGCGGCGGGGGGGCTGGCGAGGGGCGGGGGGACCCTGTCGGCCTGGCCACCGCGCTAGCCGCCGCGCGGCCCGCGTGATACATGCAGTACTTGGTTGTTGCAGAAGCAGTTGGGCACGGTCTACCGTTCGTGCGCTACCGCGCGGGGGGGGCGGCGTCGGCGCTGCCGGCCGCCGCGCTGGCGCCTCCGCCCGCAGAGGTGGACGCGGGCGGCGGTGACGCCGCGGCGGCGGGCGGCGGGGACGCCCGTGTCCGCGGCGGCCGCGGCGCCGGCGGCGGCGGTGGCGGCGACGCCGGCCGACGAGTCGGCGGTCGAGGCGCGACGGACGATGCGCTCTTGGACCGCGCGGTCGTGGCGTCTGGGCGGCGGTGTGTGAGGGGGTGAGGGGGGGTGCGTGTCTGGCGGGTGAGATGGGTTTGTCGGCGCGCCGTAGGTCACTTGCTCTTTCGTGCTCTTCTCATCGCAAGCATGCGCCCGAGGCTGCTTGTTTCGCTTCGCGGCTTCTTTTTTATCATTGGCGCGTACAAGACGCTGGCAGGGAGGCGGTGTCAGAAAGCGAACAGTGTGTGACTGTGTCCTAGAGAAGCAAGAAAGACTGCATCACAACAAGGATAGAATCCAAAGCTACATCCCAAACAACGAGGTCTGCCAAGCGTTGAACGCCAAACCTGACAGTTACACAAGCATGGACCGCTCCCACGCAATGAAGCACCAGCGTGCGTCGGCCATGCGCACACGCGTGGCCGACACGTACTCCGAAAGCGGGTACAGATGTTGGTAGGGATAATGACGGGTAGGGTGGCTGACGTCAGTAACAATCACTACCGCCATATTGGCAGTAACCAGCTTGCCGTTCAGGTTTGGGCAGGTCCAGTCGACGTAGCCAACAGCCACGAGCGTCCCGTCTTTGAGGCTCAGCTTGTTTTCGGTGACGCCACGCCCGTCCTGCGGCACCAAAGAGCTGGACAAAGCGTCTGTAACAGGGAGGGTCCCGGTGAGGGGATGCTCCAGTGGCAGCGAGAACCGTACACGGCGCGTGCGTGGTAAGCGGGAAGAAGGCGACAGTGTAGCCGATACGGCCGCCAGCTGATCGGTGCCACTGTCGGCACGCGCCAGAAGGGGGGTAGAGGCACACGTGGTCGAGCAGGTAGCGACTGTCGCAGCGCCATCGTCCCTACGAGGCTCATTGAGCAACCTGGCTTGGTCTCCAGGCTTGCCGACGTCAGAGACGCTCACCGGCGCGAACTCTGGCATGGACCGGCGGACGCCGGCAGCTGCCTTTTCGAAGGTCTTAGGGGGCCCCTTGGTCTTCTTGGTGACGGTGCGCTTGGCGTGTGGCGTGGACGCGGCCGCTTGGGTGTTGGACTGCCCTGAAGAGCCCGCGAACATCTTGGCCGCACTGCGCGTGACGCGCGCGATGGTTGAGGCCGCGTACGTGGAAGCCTGCTCTGCGGCCCGGGAAGCGTCCTTGTCGTTAGTCCGCTGGCTCTGCATCCTGCTGCGCGGGGCCATGTTCGTTGATGCCGGCTCCCACTTTGTGGAAGAAGTCGCCGCCTTCGTGGAGAAAAGGGGAGATGGGGGAGCAGGTGGACAAGCGAGCAGGGGAACTGGTGCGCAGCGGAACTGGTGCGCAGGGATGGAGGTTGTCGGCTGTGGTGTGTCTCGTTCATCGTAGCAGGGAGAGCTGCGGTGCCATCTTATACTCTTCGAGACGGTTTCAGTCCAGCGCTGCACTCCAGAGAAGATGGCGGGAGGAAAGAACATGGCGCGAAAGCGTCAGCAAACCCGTGCATTTTAACAGTGTGGGAGATGGACACAGCCAAAGAACATACTGTTAACGGAATATGACATATCGCATATCGACTATCTGACACAAAGCATGTATACGTTACCTTATAAGACAATTCGACTGCTTGTGTCCGGCTGCAGCCCGCTCGTCAATGTGTGACGTCAGTGCTCTGGGGTGGGGGGCTGCTTTTGGATCTGATTTTCATCATGCTAGGAGATGAGCCATGCAGTTTTGGCCCGTGCGACACTTCTTCTTGCACATCAGAGCCCCCCGCGGCTCGCATGGCCAGGCGGACGCGGCTTGGACAAGCTACCCCGCTCGTTTGCTTCATCGTGTGCCACCTTCTCCCCCCCCCTCCACTTTTCCTCCTGTTCTGTCACAGCATGGAAGTTGTCGACGTTTCCATGGCATCGGCGGGCACGTGCCCTGTCACGGGGCTTGCTCTCGTCGATCCCCATGCTAGGTATGTGGCCGGGCGCGGGGGGGACTCCGAACACGGTGTCGTCGGCGTTTTCGTCTGCTCTCTTTGCGATGGCCTGAATGAGGCGCACTGAAGCGGACCTTGTAACATGGCATGGCTATTTCATTTGTTTCTTTGCTCTGTGCTGTTGGTGCCTGCCGGGTTCATATCTCTGCCTGTAAATCGTGTCTTCTTCTCTGTACGCCTTTTAAAGCCTCTCTTGTGCGCACAAATATTCCCTGGCAGGCATTGTGCGTCACATACTTGTGCGCACTCGTGCACCCAAGCCAATCAAGGACTCCGCGCCCTCCCTCAAGCTTCTTGCCTGGCGAACGGCATGTTGCCCTGTCGTGGGGTGCAGCGCCGTTGTTGGCGCTGCAACCCTTGAGCCTGTGTCTGATGACGTGGTGGTGGTCGCTGTGGTGCGTAAACAGACTTAGCTTTGCCTATTGTGTATTGGTGACCTTTTTCTCGATGTAGTGCCGAGCACTGAGATGTGGACCGTGTATTTGGATAGACCCTACAAGGTGTGTGCCGTGCATGAGGACGACACGTTGCTGCTGCTTGCTTTCTCGTTCATCGGTAGATTCTGTGGTGGTTCCATAATCGAGCAGAGTACAGCAGCATGGCGCTAGAAGCTTTGCAAAGATGTACAGGGGGGCGGAAAGGGCGCGGAAACTCGTGCACTACTTTGGGAGGAAGACGACAAAGGTGGGGTTGTCACGTACACGCGATTCGCTCCTTCCATACTGCCCCGGAGAGGCGGGGCTGAGGGTCCTTCAGTACAACCAGAAGGGCACCTGGAGGCTCCCACGACTCAAGGAGGCTGCCAATGAAGGGAAAACCCCGCCAGGCAGCGAACTGGATGCCAGTGTATGATTGCTGATCAGTCTACTACATGTCGTATGGTCATTGTCATGTAAGCCTACCTACACGTCGTATAGGAATTGGCATGTAAGCCTACAAGTGCTCTGTTAGAACTAAGAGGCTACGCCAAATATGTCGTGTATGATTTCCGGGCACCAATGTGCTCCCGTCGATAGAATCGACCAGGGCGGCTCATGCCGCGTCCAGCTGGTACTTCACAGCCGGATGGTCGTAGTCCACTCCGTTCTTCGAACGGCAGCCTCATCTCTTCCACCTTTTTGTTCCAGTTCTTCGTACGACGCCCCGCCACGCGTGGCTTCGCCCCACTTGAATGTATCTTGTTATTCGGTGGGAGCTTCATCGGCTTGGGCTTGGGCTGCTGTGGTTTGGTGGACGCTGTAAGTATGAGTACTCTACAGCTCGCGCAGCGTCACGCCAAGCCAACATCGTCAAGAGCCGTGCCGGCACGTCGCATTGCTCACCAAGCTGCTCGCGTAGCGTACTTTGAGACCGCCGTTATGCGTTCTCTTTCGGCTGTGACTGAGACCAACCTCCCGACCCTGCAGGCACCGGGTTCTACACCTACGGCCGCAACCACGACGGCCGGCAATGCATCTGCCTCTGTGAAATCTACGGCAAGGGTGGTGGCGGCGGGAGTCGGAGCGGCGACTGCTTCGAGTCCTGTACAAGCATTGGGGATGGCCCCAGCTGGCGGCGGTAACCCGTCCGCGACCCCTGTGGCAGCCCTGCGCGCGATGGGTGTCGATTGCGCGGCCGCTACATCGGCGCGCGCTGCTGCTGGTACCAGGGTCGCTGCGCCGCCTGTGTACGGCGCTGCGGTCGTTGTGGCCGAAACGGCACCGGCTTTACTAAGAACGACCGTCTCTCGCGTCACGGACGATGGTACGGCCCGTGTGTCAGCCGCTACGCCGGCGGTTGCTTCCTTCGGCGGCGCTGCCGCGTCAGTGGGCATCTCGGTCGATGAGGACGATGTCGCGGCTGTTCCAGTTAGCATCCTCAAGAAAAAGTCGACAAAGCGTTCGGACCTTATCCACTTTTGCAACATGCGCGGTATCTCTTTCCACCCGGCGGCGACAAAGACGCGGCTCGTCAAGCTGCTGACCGACTATCTTGTCAGCGTCGACGTTGGGCAGTGTGGCCGTGCTCGTCGACTGTGTAGCTTTCTTCACGGTGAACGCGAGAGGCACCCCGGACTCCTGCTCTTCCAGATACCTCTTGGGATACCCTCCAAGATGGAGGCGCCCGGCGCGGACGAGCTCGCGTCTCTCGCAGGCCTCCCGCCTGGCACTCATGGTCTGCCCAGCGTTGCCGGCGCTCCCAATGCTGTCCTGTCCACGGAAGAGGAGCATCTCGTCGAGTCCCTCTCTGCAGGCAGCGCCACGGCGGCTGCGGCTTTTCGGACTGGCCTGCAGGCGCGCCGCGAACGGGTGTCTATGACGCTGCAGGTCGGTCGTGTGGAGGCGGCCGTCATCGGCGTGAAAGACCGCCTGGACGACGTCTCGCGCAACATTGAGGACATCCGCGACATCACTGCCTTCTCTGCAGAAGAGGCACGGCGAGGGAGCGGAAAGCGGCAAACCGACCGGGAGCTCAAGTATCGGGCAAGGAAGCGTCGTGCACTGTCGGCAGTGGACTTGGTCTCTCGAGGCGCTGGGGCAGATGTCACCAAGGTGGGCGCAGCTGACAGCCGCGATGTGGCCGGTGCTGAGGACCTGTCGGTCAACACATTCAACATGGTGCCGGAGCTGATTCCAGAGATGCCGCTAGGCGGCAAGCTGCAGGACCGGCTTGAGCTGCTCAAGAGCTGGTGCCACACTGAAGCGGCAAAGCCGGGGCTTTATGGCACCATGGCCGTGGCTCGGTCATACAGCGCTTGGAAGAGCCGTATGGAGAATGCCAAGAAAGAAGATGCTGTCAACACGGCTGCAACAAAGAAGATTGACAACGCGGTCGTGCGTGCGGAGAACTGCTTCCGGGTGGTGCTATGGATGCGGTTGGTGGTACCCTCGGTGTTCCAAGGTCTCCCCGCCCGCGCTGTGACACAAGCTGATGCGGCCGTGCCGCTCCATGGTCTGATGGAGGACGTGTACGCGGCCATTGCTGTCCTTGCGGCGGAAATCGATGCCCCGCTGGACAGCCCCCTGCACCAGAGGAGCAAGGTGACGTACACGCACCTCCGACGTGCTCTACAGGCCAAGTCAAAGAAAGACAAACGTCAAGGCGAGCCCAAGGTGGCGGTCGCGCAGAACGCCGCCATTCGGCCGTGGATTGAGTTTTGCATCACGGCTTGGCCTGGTCGCTACGGCAAACCTGCAGTGACAATCTTACCGGGGGAGAAGTAAAGAACGCGAAAGGTCTCTCTGTCGTCGTCTTCTTTGAGTCGATGGGGGAAGGGGGTGCCTGCACCATACCGAGAGTAATGCGTGCACACAAAGGGGGTTGGTTCTATTTCTCTGCCTCCCAGAGGAGCGCCCGCCCGCTCCGCACACGCCCGTCGTCTCGCTCCACGCACCGCGCACCCCCGCTGCTCACGGTACTCAGCTCCCGTCAGGGCGCCCTTACGGGGGGGGGGGGGGCCTCGCCCCCGCCCCCGCCCCTTTGCGGCTCACGCCACCCGGGTGGTGTCCCCCCGCGCCGCCTCGTCAGCAGGTGCCCCCTTCGAATCCGCCCCGCCAGCTCAGCGGCGGCGGTCGCTCCTTCCTGCCATCATCCCCTTCTTGGTAGCGCAACTGTGCTGCAGAGAACAAAAAAACGGACGTCGGGACGCACCCCTTCGGCCGGCCACCTCCGTCTGGTTCATCCAAGGCGATGGTGCCTCAATCTGCCGCATGACATGCCTCGTTCGGTGTCGGTGCTAGACAAGACAACGTCTTGCTATTAGAACATATTATGTGGTAATAGCATCCTGGTTGGCTACAAGAGATGTTTTGGCACTTCGACGTAAATCCCATAATTTACGTCAGTCTTTCGTGGCGAATATATCTAGTTGTGGTTGGTGTGTATTTTGTTGTAGAGAAATGAAACTACCATCTGTTGATTTTCTCGGGCCCGACCGGGCCATGATCTGGCCAAGAAATGTTGGTTGGCCCAGTTGACGGACCGTCGTCCAGGTGTCACACTCGCAGGTTTCTATGGGTCCGGGCGTCAGAATCGTGGGATTCTAGGGCTTGGGGCCAGGATTGTGGGATCGGTGGGATCGGAGGGCCCGAACTGGGATTCCAGCTCGGGTCTTAGGGGACGGGCGGCGCGGCGGCTCCGACTGACACGTCCGCCGTCGGGGCGCCGCCTCGCCGCCCAAATCGTGACGCGGCCGTGGAAGGGCGCGGCGGAAGGACCGAGGGGGCCGGGCCGTCGCCGTTGCCCGTGCGCCCCCCACCCCCCCCGCATGGCGCGGACCCGAGGAGGGCGCCGGGGAGGGCCACTGCGTCAACCCCCCTGCGACGCTGACACTGGGCGGCGAGGCGGCGGTCGGGGTCCGCGGCGATGTCGGTCGCTGACGGCACCAGCCGCCCCGCTTCCCCGCTCAGCCGTCCATGGCATGTGTCCAGAGGAGCTGGGAACGTCCCCTCCGCGGTACTTGCCGACTGGAAGAGCCCGCGGTTGTCTGACACTGGGGCGCAGTCGTTGCCGCCACTGCGACTCTCCGCCGCCTCCCGCGCAAAGCGCACAACGTCCGGTTGAGCGGGGAGGGCGTCTGACTGACGCATGCGTGCCAACCAGAGTGGCCGTCCAGGATGGAGGTGCCCCCACTCCGTGTCAGTGCGCCTGCCCCCCTTGGGTGGCTCACGTCTCTGAGGGGCTCCACCTCGACCCCAGCAGACCGCTCGTCGCTCGGCTGCCGCCCGTTGCTGCCCTGGAGCACCCGATTCTTGAGCTTGTCGGGTGCGCGCCACGTGCAGCCACATCAACGGGTGACCCACTGTTGCCGTTGCCGCTCGCACCTGTCGGCGCAGCAGCAGCGATGCCGGTGGCCTATATCTTTCCGCCTCCACTTGGCGGCGGCGGTCACCCTCAACGGACGCGGAGGGACCCCTTTCGCCTTCCATGGCTGCCCGCGTCCGTATCTACCACATCCAGGCCGTCCCCAGTGCTCGCCCGGTCGCTGTTGCCGCCATGGCCTCCTCACGTGGAGGCGGGCCCGCCCGCCACGTCTTCCCCCTCCTGACGTCCCCCGTGGCGGCGCTGGCCGCCGTTACC
>Ga0209187_1001515_pt1 | contig 26361 bp, 22 predicted proteins | sample BantaG_FD_187430 | JGI IMG/M metagenome (GOLD analysis project Ga0209187, IMG submission 187430) | Marine algal microbial communities from Bantry Bay, Ireland - BantryBay_4 metaG (SPAdes) (version 2) | ecosystem: Host-associated > Algae > Red algae > Unclassified | place: Bantry Bay, Ireland...
TAATTACCAGACTCGAATTCTTTGGCTAAATTTAAATTATGTACACTTATTTTTCTTCCCATTTTTTTTAATGGCAAGATATTGATTTTTACCTTTGGTAGGCATAGGCTGTTCGCTGTACGCTTACAATATTACAATGAGCAAAATCATAATATGCGTTTAGCTCAAGTATGATTTTTCTTCCTTTTGGAGTGAATTTTATCGCATTGTCTAATAAATTTTGAATAATCCTTTCTACAAGGGATGGGTAAAGTGGAATGGTATGAAATAATTTGTGCCCAACAGGTCGATGATAATTTAATTAGGGATATTAAATGGAAATTAATGCAACAAGGATTTTTACCAGACTCCATCAAATATCAAAATTACCCAGAGATTAAATGTAGAGGTGCATTACTTGAATTTCAAAAAAATAACCATTGCCTTGTAGTAAATTATAAATTTAGAAACCCTTGATTATCTAGAAATCCCATACTCAAAATATCTAAATGTACAGTATTAAAAAACAAGGTCTCTTTAACTATTGTAAAATCGTTTTTTAGCTAGATAGTTTTATATTTCTTTTTTATTCATAATACTTCCTCATTTATAATTAATAGAAATGATCACTAGAGCCATAAAAAAAGCATTCGAAAGAGCAAAACTTAAAAACTGGGATAAAACCTATTGGGGTTTCGATATTCACGAAACTATTATAATTCCAAACTGGACGGAAGAAAAAGTACCGCTTACCTTTTATCCCTTAGCGAAAGAAGTCTTGCAAATGATTAGTAAACGCAATGATGTGGTTATGCTAATATTTACCTGTAGTCATCCAGATGAAATTACAATGTATTTGAAATACTTTAAGGACTACGGGATTGATTTTAAATATGTAAATGAAAATCCAGAAGTGCTGAGTAAAAAATATGGGAACTACGATAAAAAGCCTTATTTCAATGTTTTGTTTGAGGACAAAGCAGGCTTCGATGCAGAAAAAGATTGGGAGCTTGTAAGGGATTTACTTGACCTTTACAAGGAATAATAGAATCAGGATTCAATTTGAATCCTGACTCATTTTTTTTGTATAAGTAGTTCTACGCTAGTCTTTGAGCATCAACTTTTGATAATACTCTCCAGCATTCGTGTGTACCCGTTGGCGACTTCGTTACTGCGAAAAATCTTCCCTTTTTTTCTCTTACTTCGTATTCAGCAGAATCGAATTTGCTTTTAGATTTTACATCGTAAAAACTCAATGTATCCTTTGCCATTATTTAATAATTTTGATTTTATAATAAATTAATAGGATAAATATATATAAATTATTGACAATTAGCAATCTTCATATGATTTAATTATATAATAAATATATGAGCGTCAATGGGTTAGCTTGGAAATTAGGTATTAAGGTTGTGAGAAGTATTCCCTATTTGAGGTAATATTAGTCTTTTTAGCGAAGTTTTTCGATTTTGCCAACATCTCTTTTGGGTAAATAAAAGGCGGTATTTTGAATAAAATGCAGAATGTTATATCAAATTTATGCATTTATGAAAAATAAATATTAAGTTTCAGATTTCTACTTGCCTGATTTTCAATCCGCTTTACATTATTGAAATAAATATGTTAATATTTACATTTTTATTATTTGTTTTTTCTAAATATATCAACTATATTAGTAATCTCTTAAGGAGACAAATCATCTACAATGATTATTGTTCTTTGAATATTATGTTTTATTTAGTGAAACCAAGTTCCATTCCTTAGGAGTTTTACTTTGAATTAAGTAAAAGGAATTGCTTACTTTTTTAATGGCTTGCCATCGAAATTTTAAGTGCAGGATTTGCAATAAAGAATAGAATGTGAAATACAAAGGTAAACGTAATCGAACCTTTAAATAGCAATATTTAAAGGAGATAAAATAAATCTTCGGATGAGTTTTATCGAAACCGTGCAGACAAAGAATTGGAGGATTGAATCGGATGCAGTGATGCGAATTAATTCAATTATCTAACTCTAAAACTAAGAAAGCACAAAAATAAAAGCCGTTAGAAGAGCAATCTACTAATGGCTTTTTTGTTTATATTTGAAATATGAGAGGAAGTTGGATTGTTTTACTCTGTTTATGCTCATTTGCTTTTCTAAATGCCCAAAATTGTGATACGCTACGATTGACTGAAATAGCTTGTGATGGTGAATTTCTTCAATTTGGCGATTCGATCTTTTCTGAATCTGGCAGTTATGAAATTAGAATTCCGCAAGGGAACTGCGATAGTATTATTCTACTGACCGCAGTATTCCGAACCCTTCCCGAAGTTTTTATCGAAGGAGATACTACTTTTTGCGAATATAGTACCACGCTTTCAGCAAACAATACCTTTACTTCCTATTTATGGTCAACTGGAGAAACTTCAAGCAGTATTGATGTAGATACCTATGATATGTATTGTATTACGGCAACAAATAGCTTTGGTTGTTCTAATTTTGATTGTGTAGAAGTGAAAAGGGCGCAAATTAACCTAGGCATATTTGGAGATACTATATTTTGTCCCGGATTTAATACGAGTTTGATTGCTGATCCGGCAGACGGAGTAGCCCCTTATTCTTATTCTTGGTCGGGCCCAAATGGTTTCTCCTGGAATTTGGATGTAGTTAATGCTACTATTCCAGGTACATATTGTTTGGAGGTTTTTGATTCTAGAGGTTGTTTTGAAACGGCATGTACAACCATTTCCCTTTACCCTGAAACTTTGTTGATAGATTCCATCATTACAGCTGGCAATGCAATTGGTGGAGGCGAAATAGATATCACTTTGGATAGCATATCAGCGCCATACCGCTATTTTTGGAACAATGGACGAATTAGCCAAGACTTGATAAATGTGCCATCTGGAAATTATCAAGTAACCATCGTAGATAAAAATGATTGTCCAATTATCCGATTATTTAATGTGCCATTGAGAACTTCAATCAATGATAGCCAGATCCCAAATTGTGAAATTTATCCTACCTTATCAAAAGCAGGAAGTTTCGTAAATGTAGCATGTGAAAGTGCTTTAATTTCAAATGCTCAGCTTTTCAATTTGAATGGTCAAAAAACCAATTATTTAGTTTTAGATAAAAATCATTTGCAATTACCCCTTGATTTACCAATGGGCGCTTATTTTTTAAAAATAAATTTTGCAAACGGTTTGTCTAAGATTGATAAAATTCTGATTTATTGAATATTTACTAAGTGTTTCCCCTTAAATAAAATTAAATTTGTTTACTTATATTAAATCAAATTAGGTATATGAGAAAATTAGCACTTTCAGCAATTTTGGCTTTTGTTTATCTTTTTTCATTTAGTCAAAGTACGCTTGGTTTTGAACTAGTGGTAGAAGGTTTAAGTTTTCCGGTAGGGATAGAAGAAATGGGTGATGAACGTTTATTTGTTATTGAGAAAGGCGGACGCGTCAGAATAATAGATCAAGGAGCATTATCCAATGAGCCATTTATAGATATTGATGATCGTGTGGATGCAGGTGCTAGCGAGCAAGGTTTATTAGGTATGGCGTTTCATCCTAATTTTCCGGATTCTCCGCATGTATACTTTAATTACACAGAAGCATATGGAAATACCCGAATTTCGAGGTTTTCTCTTTCGGCAAATCCTAATCAACTTGATCCAGGTTCAGAGAAAATATTGATGACTATTTCGCAGCCATTTGGAAACCATAATGGTGGTGATTTAAATTTTGGACCGGATGGATATTTATATATTGGAATGGGAGATGGAGGATCAGGTGGAGACCCAGAGGGTAATGGTCAAAATACAAATACATTTTTAGGGAAGATGCTCAGAATTGATATAGATAATGGTGATCCCTATGCAATACCATCAACTAATCCCTTTGTAAACGATAATTCTATTTTAGACGAAATTTGGGCATTAGGATTAAGAAACCCTTGGCGATTTAGTTTTGATAGATTGACCAATGAAATGTACATTGCTGATGTTGGTCAAAATCAACTAGAAGAAATATCATACGAACCTGCTAATAGTATTGGAGGATATAATTTTGGATGGAGATGCTACGAGGGTAATTTACCCTTTAACACAAACAATTGCGATGACCCAAATGTATATACGGCACCGATTTATGAATATGGTCATGATCTAGGCTGCTCGATTACTGGAGGGCACGTTTATAGAGGGAGTGAGTTCCCAGAATTATTTGGGAAGTATATTTATACAGATTATTGTAGTGGATTGATTTGGGCATTATACCAAGATGATACTGGTCAATGGGTGAACGATTCTTTAGGCAATTTTGAAAATAACAGCTTAGCTAGTTTTGGTGAAGATGCTAATGGTGAAATGTACGTTACGTCGAGAAGAAGTGGTGCTATATTTAAATTAGTAACTACCTGTAATAGTGGCATTCCTATCATTGATGCGCCTGCAAATATAGAAGTATGCGAAAATGATCCATTGTCGTTAGACGCTGGACCGATACCAGATGGGTTTTCCTATCAATGGTATAAAGATTCCATTGCATTGGTTGGTCAAATGGATAGATTTTATCAACCCACAAGCAATGGAACCTATGCGGTTATTTTTAATGGTCCTTGCTCTAGTGATTTCTCTAATCAGGTTGAAGTAGCTATTATAGACGTGCCTACTTTAAATCCGCTCATCGATTTAGGTGATTTAATTTCCGCAGATTCTGGATTTTTATCTTATCGGTGGTTACTAGACGGAGTTGAAATTCAATTATCTTCTTCCAACGTGGTCTCCGCTGATTCTGCAGGTTGGTATGTAGTAGAAGTTACAACTGCTGAGGGATGTGAAATACTTTCTGATAGTTTATTTCACCAAGTTTCGAATGTAGTTAATTTGGATTTTATCGATCAATTTAAATGCTTTCCTAACCCTACATCAGATTTGCTTCAAGTGAAAATAGCCATGCATAATGCAGGAACCTATGAAGTTAGTTTATCGGATGTAAATGGGCAACAAATTGAAAATAGCCGTAGACCATTTAATCTATTGCTCGATGAGGTTTATCAACTTAATACACTACCAAGTGGTCAATACTTTATTAGTATCACCCAGCAAGGAAAAGTTATAAGTACTAAGAAAATTTTTAAAAAGTAAATTGAAATTAAAAGTCAAATAATTCAATATTAAAAATAAGTACGGAGTTTGGCGGGATACTTCCGCGACCTGCAGTTCCATAAGCCAACCTAGAAGGAATCAATAGAATTCCTTCACCGCCTCTCGAGAATAAGGGAATACCTTCTTGCCATCCTCTAATCACTTGATTTAATCCAAAGGTGGATCGTTCCCCTCTATCTATACTAGAATCAAAAACTTGTCCATCTGTAAAATAACCATGATAGTGTACCGTCACTCGATCAGATATAGTTGGTCTGCTTCCAATTCCTTGTTCTTGGATTACATAATACAATCCAGAGGCAGTAGAATCTGCATTCAAATTATTGTCAGCAATGTATTGTAAAATCTCAGTTTTATTTTGAGCATCAATTTCTGCTTGACTAAGCGTATCTTCCTTTTTGCATGAAGAAAACATAAGTGCTGCACAGATAAAAACGAAATAAAATTGATAATTCATAATTTTAATATTTAAAGTGGAAGCCAAAATTAGTATTTTATTTAAGATAATATCAAGGTATTTTCATTATTTAAACTTTTAAACATCAATTTTAGCTGCTTATGTAAGGAATATGCCGCAACTCTAAGGCTTTTAGTCCACTTTATACAATTAGCGCAGCGTACTTAAATTAAAATTTCGATTTTATTTTTCACTGTTTCTAAACCAAATCCAATCCCACCTGTTTTATAAAAAAGATCAATTATGTTTGGATTATTTAAGAAGAAAGATAAAAAAGCTGAATTACAAAAGAAATACGAAGCCTTGTTAAAAGAGGCATTTGACCTTTCAAGTACTGATCGAAAAGCATCTGATTTAAAACAAGCAGAGGCAGACGCAATCGCAAAGGAATTAGAAGCATTAACTTAAATGAATAATTAGTTTTATTTTGTAAGCATCTGTTTTTATTTAAATTTAACTTCATTAAAAAAAATAGAAGCTTTGACAGCCATTTCAAATTCAACATTCAAATTTTTAAAGGCTATTAAAAAAAATAATAATAGGCCTTGGTTTCAAGAAAATAAACCCAAGTATAAAGCTGCTCATTCAGAAATGATTCAGTTCGCAGAAGACTTAATGGTTTTAATGAATAAGCACGACAATCTAGTTTCAATGACCGGAAAAAAAAGCTTATTTAGAATATATCGAGATGTTCGATTTTCAAAAGATAAATCACCCTATAAGGCACATTGGTCAGGTGGCTTCAAGCGAAATACGCCTTACCTCCGTGGTGGTTATTATTATCATATAGAACCTGGAAATTCAATTATTGCCGGTGGTTTCTGGAACCCGAGCTCTGATGACCTACTAAGGATTAGGCAAGAAATTGCTGCTAATGACAAACCATTTCGAAAAGTATTTAAATTAGCAACTATTAAAAAGTATTTCAATACTATTGAAGGAGAAAAACTAAAAACTTCTCCCAAGGGTTTTGACAAAAAGCATCCTGCCATCGACTTGCTGAGGCACAAACAGTTTTTATTGTATAGACATTTCACGGATGCAGAAGTGAAAGATCCAGCATTTATAAAGGAGGCGAATAAGACCTTTAAAGCAATGCGTCCTTTTTTCAATCTAATGAGCGAGATTTTAACAACCGACATTAATGGAAGTCCAACCGTTTGATAAATAAGACAAATGAAAAGATTCTTAATGTTGTATGGTATTTTCGTATTTATTGCTTGTGAGAATGAGCAAAAACAAGCTATTCCAACTCAGGAACCTACAAAAACAAGCATGTGTTCAAATCCCACAAAGTCCAACCAATATTTAAATATAAAATCATTAGAACAGGTTGAAAATATTAAAAATTCTGCTGAAAACTTGTCCAATTATAAGGGCATGTTAAAGATCACAGGAGGTCAATTTATAATGGGTGCAAATCAGCAGTCTTTTGTTGAGGGCTTCTCAGGCACACAGCCCAGACCAGATGAATTACCGAATAATAATGTCCAAATCAATGATTTTTGGATGGACGAGACGGAAGTAACCAATGCTCAGTTTCAAAAATTTGTCACCGCCACGAATTACAAAACTACGGCGGAATTAGATATCGATATGGAAGAGATCATGGCACAGTTGCCTGAAGGTTCTCCACCTCCTGATGAAAGTTCACTGAAAGCAGGTTCTACCGTTTTTAAGTATCCGAAACAAGTTTCAAACAATACAAATGCGAACAATTGGTGGAATTTTATATATGGTGCATGTTGGAAGCATCCATTAGGACCTGAATCAAATTTAGAGGGGAAGGAGAACCATCCCGTGGTTCATATTTCTTGGTATGACGCAAATGTATATGCAAAATGGATGGGTAAAAGATTACCTACCGAAGCGGAATGGGAATACGCAGTTAGAGGAGGCGCTCAGGAACAGGCTTATTCATGGGGGAATGAGATACAAGATGAAAAACCAATGGCGAATTACTGGCAAGGTGATTTCCCATTTGATAATTTACAAATGGATCAATATGAATTTACCGCGCCTGTTAAAAGTTTTCCTCCCAACCATTTAGGACTTTATGATATGGCTGGTAACGTATGGGAATGGTGCAGTGATTGGTATCATGCAGATTATTATAATTGCTTACAAGAGCAAAAAGAAATTGATAATCCTACTGGTCCAAAGGGTAGTTTTGATCCATTCATACCTGCTGCTTCACAGAAAGTTATTCGAGGAGGATCCTTCCTTTGTAATGCAAGTTATTGCTCTGGATATCGGAATGCTGCACGTATGAAAAGTAGTCCTGATTCTGGTTTACAGCACACTGGATTTCGTTGTGTAAGGAATGCTCATATTTCTTTAGAAAATAAATGAAGAATCTGGCAAAATATTATTTTATGATTTCGCCTAATTATACTTCTCGGTGTGGGCTCAATTTTTAAATTTGTATTATGAATGTTGAATCAGAGGATACCAAAGACTTCTATTTCGAAAATGGGCTTATGATTATGACCGAAGCTTATCACCTGAAAAGGGGATCTTGCTGTGGGAATAAATGTAGACATTGTCCTTATAATTATAACAATGTAGCAACCTAGACCTTGGCCCTCCATACTTTCACTTTCCGTATAATCAAGAATTCTAATTTAGCAAAGCCATAACCTATTAAAGTATTAAGGTTATAACTTGCAATTTACTGAAGTTCTCCATTAGCAATTTTCTTGGCTTAAATCTTGGTCCCTCATAATTACTATTAGCGTTAATTTTCATTTTGATTGAATAAATTGATTATTTTTATTATTCTAATACAAAATGTGTTCACTGTAAGATGACAAGACTTATTCTTTTTATATTTTTACTATGCAGTCTTGACCTATCTAGTCAAACCAGTTATGATGGAATTGATATTGATAGGGACACAACTTTCTTTGTTCCTTCCACAAACGGTCGAGTTACTAAAAATGGAACCGGACGCCTTTATGATCACTTTATATACCTTTCCAGCGAATATGACGATGAAGTTCAGATTCCATTGGTAATTGATTTGCATGGAACAGGTCAGAATGGTATCACGGGTTTTATGAAAGATGTTTCTTTAGGCAGGAAATTACCATTTATTGTGCTAGGGCCAAATTCTGGAACGGTTAATGGTTTTTATAATACCTTGGCTTTAGATAGTTTAATTAATCAAGCTGTGCAGTATTTCAATGTCGATACAAACAGAATCTACTTAACCGGAATTAGTAGGGGAGCGATGGCAGCGGCTGACTATGTTTCGCACTTCCCTAATAAAATTGCAGCACTTGCCTTATTCGCTGGCCAAGAATCTCCAGAAGATGATTTTCGATTAATAAATTTACAACATACACCAGTTTGGATAGTCAATGGAGAATTTGATTTCTTAGAAGGTTATAAGTTACACGATGGGATTCGTAAAGTAGATGGGGCATACAGTAGGTACAATTGGGTCTTTGATGAAGAGCATGATGAGAATGGTTGGCAGCTATATTACCAAAACAAAAGATTAGAAAAATGGTTGCTTGCGCAAGATCTTCAAGAAGCCCATGCCTATGAATTAGAAATGTTAAATAAAGATCACGAAACGATTAGTTTAGGTTTTTTTCATGAAGGTAATGAAGTTGATATATATGCACCTTTGCCTGATGGTGGAAATCAATTTTCAAAATGGTTTAACAATAATGGGGGCGATTTTCTGAATGATCAAAAGGCTAATACTACATTCACCATGCCTGGGTATGATGCTAGAATATTTCCGACTTATTCAAATATTCCTTGTTTTCTAAAAGTGGAAAATGGGGTAGAGTGTGGTGGACTGAGATTAGAAGGATATACTACCTTAACGCCGAATCAAATAGAAGGGCTCGAATTTTCCCATTGGGAAAGTAATGTCTATGCTGAAATTCCAAAACCATGGCAAAGCAGATTGAGTATTTTTGATGCAGAAACAATTTATGTAAAAGATACTTGTGCACAGGTGCTTTATAAAGCAGTTTATGATACTTTAAAAGCTCCATTCCTACAAGATGGGCATATTATTAGTGCCAACTTTATTGCTGATGATTTTTTTGGAGTACAAGCTAAGGAGATGTATGAAGCAGACTTTGCTGGAGCAAATGCTAGCAATTGGTGGAATAATCTTAAAATGAATGCTACTGGTGGGCAATTTAGTCAATTGAGAAATGATTCTAATGAAATTACTAATGCAACTATTGAAATAAAGGTAGATGTTGAAGATTTAGCAAGTAAAAGAAGCGTTCCAAGGAGTGTGGGAACTGATCGACTAATGCTATTTTCAAATCAGTTTTTAGGGAATGGAGATCAAAGCCCCTGTAATATTCAGTTAAAAGGATCTGACATTCCTTTTAATGACTATCAGCTCATTGTTTATTTCGCAGATCAGAACAATAATGGAAATTGTAGCATCCAAGCAAATTTGGCGAATCAATCCATACTTATCAATAGTCCACAAAATGATGAAAATTTTTACAGTGGAAATTGGTTTACAGAAAATATAGAGGGCGTTGGAAATATGCTGGTCTTCAATAATATAAACCAAGATTCGTTTATCTTAAATCTATTAGTTAGCCCTATTCAATCAGCAACTAGATTAGCGATTAGCGGTATCCAAATTATTGATGGAAGTGTGGCCACCACAGATTTAGAAAGGCAAAAAACTTTTACTGTATATCCGAACCCTAGTCATGGTATTTTAAATATAAGTCCTTATCAACAGGAGGCGGTGCGTGTTGCTATTTATGATGTAATGGGTAAAGTGGTATTCCAACAGAAGATTTATAATCAAGCGAATCTAGATTTAATCGATGGCTATTATTTTGTGGAAATTATCAGCGAATTAGGCAAATCAATTGAGCCATTAATTATCAGTAGGCAATAATGGAAACGCTTCTATTTATACTAATGATGCTTGCTAGTTTGGGGATTTTTAATGGCTTGCTTTTAAGCATTTACTTAATATTTAAAAAGCATAACACGTGGAGCAACGTTTACTTCGGAGGCCTGCTACTTGCTTTAAGTATTCGGATTGGAAAATCTGTTTTTGCATATTTCAATGGCACAACCGATAGATTAATTTTACAAATTGGCTTATCAGCTTGTATTTTTATTGGACCATTATTTTATTTGTACCTAAAGGCATTAAAAGCAGAATATGGTCCTTCCTTGAAATTAGATATATCTGTATTGTTTTTTTTATTAATTGTAATTTTAACAGTTGGTTTTATTTACCCCTATCGCACCAATCCAGATGCATGGAATCACCATATTATTTATTGGATTTATGGAGTTTGGGGAATAGGTGTTTTTCTAGGTTTACTTGAATCTAAAAATCTGTTGCAGAAATTAGTAAGTCGTAAATCTGAAATCTCAGAAAAAGAGAAGTTTATTTTAGCAATAATTATAGCTGTTTTATTTATTACAAGTACCTTTCAATTTTCATTATTTATAAATGGATTTACTTATATATGGGGTGCTTTGATTTTCACCTTTACTTTTTATTATCTCGCAATCCGAGCCTTGATAAATAAAGAGAAAATTGTTCCTAGAGCAAAGGGTCTACCTATACCCAATGCTTCAATATTACTAGAGGATTTGAATAATCGGATGATGAAAGAGAAATTATATATTAACCCTAAATTCAAACTAGATGATTTAGCGCAACACGCCGGTTTGTCCAAACATCTATTATCAAAATTATTAAACGAAGAATATGAACATGGGTTCAATAACTATGTAAATAGTTTTCGTATCAAGGAAGCTAAATCTTTAATTCAAAAAAGAGAGGACTTAAGTTTGGAAGGAATTGGTTACGAGTCTGGCTTTAATTCAAAATCATCCTTTTTCGCTATTTTTAAAAAAATGGTGCATTGCACACCTGCTCAGTTCAAAAAACAAGTGAACTAAAATTAAGTAATAGGCTCGTCTATTTTAAATATGATTGAAGGAATCTCCACCATGCAAAGAAAACGCAGGGTGGTACTTGGATCAAAAATGCGAGACCAAAAATTTCTTTTATTTGTACTAAAAACCAAGGCTCCGTATTTATCGGAACTTGCAAAATTTTGATTTTGAATATAATCTTTCAAACTGATTCGTAAAGTTTCATATTCAATACGATCAGCATATTTTTCTTTCAAGAAAGTAATCCATTTGTTTACTTTAATTTTTTCAATTTCAGTTAGATCTTTAGATAATAAATGCGTTAACACGAGATTTGGATGCGTATATAAATGATTAAGTTTTTTAATGTTTTCAAAATCATTCTTGGTATGCGTGGTTAAAAAATTAAATTTTGCTAAGGGTTTAAAAATATGATATGCAGGTATTACAATTAGTGGCGTGTTAATTATATTGATAAGTACATTTTTATGATTCGGAATATCAGCCTGCTTGTTTAAATCAGAATTACCAATCAGAATGAGATCAATAAAATTTTCATGGATGAAGCTTTTAAGAATCTTATCCTCATTTCCTTTTTCAATCTTTATTTGAATAAATGAACGTTCTAAAATTCCTGTTGTTATTTTCGTTATCTTTTGGGATAATTTTTTAAGCTGTTCATTATCATGTTTAATGTTGAAATCTTTATAATATTTAGAAGAAGAAACTAAGATAGGTGCGGAGTGTTCTGAAAAATGGAGGATATGTAGTTTACATCCATAATGTTTGCAGAACTTCGCTGCGTATTCCACCAGCTGTTCATTTTTTGCGGAGACATTTGATATCAACAAAAGGTTTTTCATAATTCAACTTTTACTATAGTTTATTAAATATATCAAATTCTTTTTGATAAGATGGATTTTATCTAAATCTTGGTAAATCCTATTAAACATAAATTTTACGTACAGAGATTATTTTTAATGACTTATCTCTTCAAGTGGTATTAATTTATCCATTACTTTTTCCGTGATCAGAATCCAAACTGGACTTATAAATATGGTTAATGAAATAAGGGATATTGTGAAATCGTATGAAAATTGAGTTAGAATTCCAACGTTAAATGCAGTCAAGCAAATCAAAAAACTTAACTCACCAATTTGACCAAGTAGGGCTCCTCCAATAATCGCAGACTTCCATGTATTTTTATAGGCTCGCAATATTAAAGTATTGATGAAATGATTAGTAATGTAAACAGCCAAAAGCATCAGTAATAAACTGAAACCATTTGTCAATAAAAATGAGATGTCCAATTGAGCGCCTATTGAAATAAAGAATATGGCAACAAATAGGATCCGAAATGAATGAATGGCCTCGTGTATCCATTTAGTTGCATTACCAGCATGCATTACTAATCCTCCAACAAATGCGCCTAAAGCTTCCGATATTCCAAATAAATTAGCCAATAATGCGCCCGCGAAACAAAAAAACAAAGCTAGAAAAACTTGTAACTCATGATCCTTTTTAATCTCTTTCTTGAACGGCAGCCAAGTGATTTGTTTCTTTTTTGCCACGTATGCAATTATAAAAATAAAAATGATTCCACCAATTAATTTCATAAACATGGGATCCGACTTATCCTCAGAACCGCCTCCAACAATGGAGATTAGGATAAGTATGGGAGCGATGGCAATATCTTGAGCTAAAAGTAAACTGGATACATTTTGGCCTAGCTTTTTTTGAAATAGATTTTTCTCTTCTAATAATTTAAAAATTACCGCAGAGCTAGACAAAGCAATTACACAACCTAAAACTAATATCCTTGCAGTTGTCCACCCCCAAAAATATCCAATTAAAAAAACACTTAAAATACTAAGTATGATTTGAGTAATTGTCCCAAAAAATGCCAACTTCCAATCTTTTAAAAAATTGGTCAAATCTATTTCCATTCCAATAAAAAAGAAAAGTAGAATGATGCCCAGCTCTCCAATAAATTTCATGGATTCTGGATTTTCGATTATATCAAAGGAATGAGGGCCAATTAAAATTCCGATTAAAATATAGGCGACTAGATTTGGTTGTTTTAATTTCTTTAATCCAAAACTTGCCAAGACTACTAGTAATCCTACTATACAGATAAAATTTATTGAACTTCCGAATTGAGAGGAGAGAAATATCATAAGCATGGTGAAAGTGATCCTTTGCGATCTCCCAACCTCATAAGAAATTGCAGATCGCGACGGGATCAAAACATTTTTTGAATTCTATTTATTGAATATTTTGAGGTTTTAACAAATCATAAAACTGAGCAAGCTTTGGCATTAAAATAATTCTTGTTCGTCTATTCATTGCTTTTCCTTCCGCTGTTTCGTTTTCAGTTATTTTGTTGTATTCCCCTCTTCCTGCGGCGATTAATTTATTTGGGTCTACACCATATTGTTTTTGAAGCGTTTTCACAACCTGAGATGCTCTTCGTACACTCAAATCCCAATTGTCTTCAATGCAACTATTTCTAATTGGTACATCATCAGTATATCCTTCTACCATTAAATCCAATTCTGGTTTAGACTTAATTATTTCCGCTACCTTAGCAAGGACTTCTCCCGCTCGTGGAGTCAATCTGTAGCTACCAGATTCATAGAGCATTTTATCAGATAAGTTAATAAACACTACTGTTTTATCCACCTTCACATCAATATCTTGGTCCTCAATTCCCTGTTTCAAAACTGATTTTATATTAACTGCCAAAGCTAAATTTAGTGAATCTGCTTTTGATTTTGCATCCATTAGGTATCTAATGTATTTATCCTTTGACTCCAATTGTTTGATAGTCTGATTCATATTTTCATTAGCTGATTTTGATAATACCGTTAAATCTCCTACTTGAGAATATTGCTGTTCCCTTTGAGTTTTAAGATCTTGGATTTGGTCTTTCAAATCTTTAATTTGACCATTTAAAGATTTTTCGATTTCTTCTTTAGAAGTCTTAAAGGAGCTAAGTTTTGTCGCCTCTATTTCAAGTTGAGTCTGTAATGCCGTCTTTTCCTTTCTACATTCTTCCAAATCTTGCTGGTTGGCTCTCAGACTATTTGTGGTGTTGTCATAAGCATAGTTTAAATCTGTAAATTTCTTTTTGCTAACACACGATATCATAAACATGCATAGTAAAAGGATGGTAATCAAATTAAAATTTTTCATAATTAGATTGTTTTTTATTTAAGCTTTTGTACAATATTAGAATTTAAAATAATTTGTTGATTAAGATAATCTAGAATTATATAATATTATTTGGTCATTGGTTTATTTACTTTAAAACGCTGCAACAAATAATAGTGTATTAACCTTAAAAGACAAAATTTATAGGAAGCTTTTTCATCATTTTAAGTAAAAAGTAAGAAGTCATTTAGCGCATCTGCTTCAATTCATTAGTATTATATCAAATAGGCTTATCGTGTTCGAAATCAATTAAATAGAGGTAGTAAAATAGGCCAAATACTCCAGAATTATGATTTTAGACCTTTTTTAATTTAATTTTCAACCATATTTGAGATAATTCAAATACCTTTCTAAGAAAATTACAATGATGACTAAACTGAAATATGCCTTGTTTGTAGTTCTTTTCTCTACATGCTCACTTTCCGCACAAAATGATTATCAAAAAATTGAAAAAATTATCAATGATTTTATAGAAGGTACAACCTATAATTATCCTGAAAAAATTACCTCAGGTTTCCTTCCTGGCGCATCTATGTTTTTATACAATAGCGCGGATACACTTCTTGAAATGAGTGTGGAAGAATACGCCGCATTATATGACAATGGTCGAAGAGGGCAACAAAACCGCAGATACAGCGAAATTAAAACTATAGAAGTTGTAAATACCGTGGGTTATGTGAAATTACAAGTGCGGATTCCTTCGTTCGGCTTGGAGTTCCAAGATTTATTCTTAGTTAAAAAAATCGATGATGATTGGAAAGTGGTATCAAAATGTACCACTGCCGGTCCCATTCCTCAAACTGCGGAAGAGCAAACCCACAAGCCATCAAAGGAGGTAATAATGGAAGGATTGAATCGACCTTGGAGTATGGCTTTTATTTCGGAGCAGGAGGCAATCATTGCGGAAAAAGATGGAGATTTATTGCTAGTCAATCTAACAGACAAATCAAGAAAACCAATCCTCGGTTTGCCTACTGATGTTGCGAGAGCAATTTTAATAGATACTTCTAAGCATGAAATTGGAATTTATCCTTGGGGAGCTCACGGCAAAAAATTGAGTTTCAATGCGGGATTGTTTCAAGTTTTGCTAGATCCAAATTTTGAAGAAAATAATTATTTATACTTGTCCTATGCGGCAATGAATAAAAAAGAAGAAAGTACCTCAAAAGTGATAAGAGGAAAATTGATTGGAAATACGCTAAGTGAAATCCAAGTATTACTAGAAGCGGAATATTCCCATGGATTATTTCATTTTGGGGGAGCTATGGTTTTCGGTCCAGATGGAAAGTTATACATTGCCATTGGGGAACGAAATTTCTTTGAGTATCACAATCCTGATCTACCGTACGCTCAAGATGTTAGGGATAAAAGGGGGAATATTTATCGATTGAATCCAGATGGTAGTATTCCTAGTGACAATCCAAATTTTGGACCTAAAGCAGTAAAAGGCTTGTATGCCATTGGAATTCGTGCCACCCAAGGATTGATCGTAAATCCTCTTGATAATAAAATATGGTTTACGGATCATGGAACAATTCAAGGAGATGAATTAAACATCTTACAAGCGGGTGCAAATTACGGCTGGCCTAATAAAACTTCAGGTAAGTATCGATCTAAAGATTATAAGCCTAAACTACTCCCGGGCACCATATTTACAGATCCTATTTATTATTGGTCGCATACGATAGCGCCAACTGGCCTTACATTTTATAATGGAAATGAATTTCCGCAATGGAAAGGAAATTTAATTGTCCCTGGTTTAAGTAAGGGCAATTTGTGGAGATTAGTCATAAAGGAAGATCAAGTCGTTAGTGCTGAAGAATTATTTATCAATGACAGAATAAGATTAAGGAGAGCCGTTACCTCACCAAGAGGGGCTTTATATTTATTGAGTGATGAAGAAAATGGAAAATTGATTCGAGTTAGAAATGGGTTGTAAACGAGAGGTCAGGAGACCTTCGTCGAAAAGATATTTAGAAAATGAAAATCAAAAATGAAATGAAAATGAAAATGAAAATGAAAATGAAAAAGAGAAAATCTAAAATTGAAAATGCAAAATTGAAATTATAACTTTTTAATCCGATTACGAATGAGAGCATTGTAAGTTCCAATACTGCAGTTTAGAAAAACATACCATCTCCCAAGCTCCACGATTCTGAACTTTAAACTTTTCTCATAAATTGATAAACCTATAAACCCATAAACTACAATGACAAGCCTCCATCCAAAGTAATCGTTTGCCCAGTAATAAAGGCAGATTGATCAGAAGCTAGCCAAGTAATGGCATCTGCTATTTCGCGCGCTTCCCCATATCGCCTCATAGGCGTGAGATATAGTAACTTTTCTGCCATGGCAGGGTGTTCATCTTTAATTCTATTTAATAATGCGGATGAGGTATAGCCGGGACAGACTGCATTAACTCTGATATTTTTGGAAGCATATTCTAAGGCAGCAGATTTTGTCATTCCAACCACTGCAAATTTACTGGCCGCATAGGCTAAATTTTTTCCAGATGCTTTCAAGCCAGCTAAGGAAGCTACATTTACAATATTTCCATAACCTTGCTTTTGCATGACCTGCAAAGCCAATTTCATTCCATAAAAAACACCTGTTTGATTCACACGAATAACTGCGTCCCAATCTTCCAGTGTGTGCTCTGCAGTTTTGAAAAAGTGCTTGCCACCAATGCCAGCGTTATTTACAAAAACATCTAGTTGTCCATATTTGACAATCGTTTCCTTAATTAATTTTTTAACCTGTTCGAAATGGGTGACATTGCACGGAATCATTGAGGCAACACCGCCAGCTTCAATGATTTCAGTGGTCACTTTATTGGCATTTGTTTCATTGAGGTCTGAAACAATTACTTTTGCTTTTTTTTGTGCAAATAATTTGGCAGTGGCTGCTCCAATTCCAGATCCTCCACCTGTTACAATTATTACTTTATTTTCTAAACTCATTATTTAATTTGGATCAATTGATTAAACTCAATAGTAATGGTCTTAGCTTTTTACTTTATAATTTAGCTGCTAAATAAGCTGCTTCCTGAATGGCACGTTTCGCATCCAATCCCTTAGCATCTTTAGCACCTCCAATAATATGAATATGAGCGTTGTCAATGCTTAAGTCATTAGAAATCGGATCATGAGGTTCTTGTCCAGCACAAATGATTACATGGTCAACATCAAGAGTCATTTCTTTCTCACTTGTTTTAATTTTAAATCCTTCAGAACCATAACTAATATATTCACAATTAGCCAGCATATTTACTTTTTTCTTGTGCAAACTTGCCCGATGAATCCAGCCCGTTGTCTTACCTAAATTTTTACCATGTTTACCGATCGATCTTTTTAGCAAATAAATCTCTCTAGGAGATGGGCTGTCAATGGCTTCAGCGGTGGCACCTCTTTTTTCATATTGCATGTCCACCCCCCATTCCTTCATATAGGCAGGAGGATCAATGGTGCTGTCCTTTTCGGTTGCTAAAAATTGCGCCACATCAAATCCGATGCCACCGGCACCCACAATGGCTACTTTCTTGCCTACTTCTTTTTTATCCCAAAGCACCTCTCTATAATTCATTACATCAGGATGATCAATGCCTTCAAAGTCTAATATTCTAGGATTAACCCCTGTAGCAACAATGATTTCATCATAAGCAATTTCGTTTAGGGTATTAGCATTTATTTTAGTGTTTAGAAAAACGTTAGCCTTATATTTCTCTAACATCTTTGAATAATATCTAATCGTCTCTGCGTAATCTTCTTTTCCTGGGATTATTTTAGCCATATTAAATTGTCCACCGAGTCGATCAGAAGCTTCATATAAATCTACATCGTGTCCTCGTTCTGCGGTAATAGATGCAGCGGCCATGCCCGCAGGTCCGCCGCCGATCACTGCTATTCTCTTTTTATCTTTAGTTGGAAGATAATTCAATTCATCTTCATGACATGCTCGAGGATTAACGATACAAGAACATCGTTGCATGGTAAAGGTGTGATCCAAACAAGCTTGATTGCACGCGATACAAGTGTTGATTTCATCTCCACGATCTTCCATTGCTTTCAGCACAAATTGGGAATCCGCTAAGAAAGGTCTCGCCATTGAAACCATATCTGCACATCCATCAACTAATACTTTTTCAGCAATTTCAGGAGTATTAATGCGATTGGTTGCGATCAGCGGAATCGATACTTCTCCCATAAGGCGCTTAGTTACCCAAGCAAAGCCTCCTCTAGGAACAATGGAACCGATAGTTGGTACTCTAGCTTCGTGCCAACCAATTCCTGTATTTATTATTGTAGCTCCAGCTGCTTCGATCGCTTTTGCTAATTGTACAACTTCCTCCCAAGTACTTCCATCTTCTACTAAATCGAGCATGGATAAGCGATAAATAATAATAAAATTTTCTCCTGCTACTGCTCGAATTCCTTTTACAATACGTAACGGAAACTCAATTCTATTTTCATAGACACCTCCCCATTGATCAGTTCTTATGTTTGTGCGCTTAACTATAAATTGATTAATCAGGTAGCCTTCGGAACCCATTACTTCTACTCCATCGTAACCGGCTGATTTGGCCAAGCTTGCACATTTGATAAAATCTGCAATCGTTCTTTCAATATCCTCATTAGTCATTTCGCGCGGCGTTACCATGTTTATGGGAGCTTTAATTGGCGAAGGAGCAACTGCTTTTTTACTATAAGCATATCTACCCGTGTGTAAAATTTGCATACATATCTTTCCACCTTCTTTGTGTACAGCTTCAGTAATTATTTTATGATGATCAGCTTCTTCAGGAGTACTCAATTTTCCTGCACCATCTGCCACTCCTCCCTCCACATTAGGAGCAATGCCCCCAGTTACAATTAATCCTACTTGTCCTCTGGCTCGCTCTGCATAAAATTGGGCTGCAATTTTATTGCCGCCTGGGATTTCTTCCAACATCGTATGCATGGATCCCATTAATACTCTATTCTTTAGTGTGGTGAATCCTAAATCTAATGGGCTTAATAAATGTTTATACATGTTTATTAATTCTTTGTTTAATTATCTGCTTTAGCTATAACTTGTTTGACCGTATTTTTTCCTAATTGGTACATATGAACTTCATCAGGTCCATCAGCGATTCGAATCATTCTTGCTGCCGCAAAATATCCCGCCAATGGAAGATCAGCACTTACCCCCAATCCTCCATGAGCTTGAATCGATCGATCAATAACTGTTTGAGCCATCATCGGCGCTACAATTTTAATCATCGCTATTAAATCTTTTGCACCTCTGATTCCTTCTTTATCAATTTTATCTGCTGCACTCAAGGTTAATAATCTCGCCTGTTCAATATCACATCTTGACTTAGCAATATCTTGACGGATACTACTAAAATCTTTCAAAGCTCTTCCAAAAGCTACTCGCTCAGCAACTCTTTTACACATCAAGTCTAGGGATCTTTGAGCCATGCCAATTAATCGCATGCAGTGATGAATTCGACCTGGACCTAATCTTCCCTGGGCAATTTCAAAACCTCGACCTTCTCCTAATATTAAATGCTCCTTCGGTACGCGTACATTATTTAATGCTATTTCTGCATGGCCCTCGGGACTGTCATTATATCCCAATAGCGTCAATGGTCTAATAATCTTTAAGTTTGGGTTATCCATCGGAACTAATATCATACTTTGTTGCTCATGTCTACTAGCATTGGGATTGGTTTTTCCCATTACAATGGCAATTTTGCAATGAGGATCCATTGCGCCTGAAGACCACCATTTTGTACCGTTAATAATATAGTCATCTCCATCAGGAATGATTGAAGTCTGAATATTAGTGGCGTCCGATGATGCTACTTCAGGCTCAGTCATTAGAAAAGAAGATCTTATTTGACCTTTCATTAATGGTTCCAGCCATTGCTTTTTTTGTGCATCCGAACCGTACTTAGCTAATACTTCCATATTGCCCGTGTCTGGTGCAGAACAATTAAAAATCTCAGAAGCCCATCTAATTTTCCCCATTTCTTCCGCTAGTGGAGCATATTCTAAATTGCTAAGTCCTGGACTTAATTCACCATAATTTTTTGGTAAAAATAAATTCCATAAACCGGCTGCTTTGGCAAGCGTTTTCGTCTCTTCTAATTTTGGCCATCGTTGCCAATTATTTGCTGGATTTAAAATAAATTCGTTATATGCTTTTTCAAATGGGTAAATGTGTGCCTCCATAAATTTTTTCAATTTATCCTGAAGCTTTTTCGACTTATCTGAATATTCAAAATTCATATATAATATTTACGCCATTATTAAATAACCACCATCATTTACGTATACGCCACCTGTCATATAAGATCCTGCTCCTGAAGCTAAGAGTACTGCCAAACCCGTCATTTCTTTAGGCTCTGCAATTCTGCCTAAAGGCAATTGTTGATTAAGTTGAGCCAGCATTTTTTCATTAGACCATAAGGCTTCGCTTAATTTTGTTTTTACTAAACCAGGGCAAATTACATTACTTCTTATTCCATGGCGGCCCCATTCTTTTGCCTGATTTTTTGATAGCATGATAACTGCAGCCTTACTAAGACTATACAAGCCTAATCCAAAACCTGGATGAATCCCTTCCACTGAAGAAATATTGATAATGGAACCTCCACCTCTTTCCTTCATAGATGGTAAACAAGCATTAGCTAAGGACCATAATGCCTTTACATTTACATTCATTATTTTATCGAAAACTACCTCTTCGGCATCTTCAATTGGACCATACACTGGATTGATCCCTGCATTGTTTACAAGAATATCAATTCCACCATAATGGATTAAGGTTTTTTCTATTAATGCCTGCCTTTGTTCTTTTTCTCCTACATGACAAGCAATGGCTACTGCATCTAATTTATCTTTTTTAAATTCTTTTACCACTGCTTCACAAGCATCTTGTTTCCTACTGCTGATTACCACTCTCGCTCCATTTTCTGCCATGGCTCTTGCAATGGCTTTTCCAATGCCTTTACTAGATCCAGTAATAATGGCTACCTTGTCCGTTAGCTCGAAATTTGCAGTATTCTTCATATCCTCAATATAAGTGAAAATTCAGGGAATAGGATTATACTAATTTAATTAAGTGTAGAAATTAGACTTACAGCGACAGCGTTTAGTTTTGAATTCTGATTATTATAACAACCATATAGTACTTTTGTAAAGTACAAAAAACTATTAGATTTAAGGAAATATGCCCGCTTGAAAACCCTTGCGAAAGTTCAATAAGAATTCTATCGGTAAGCCGTGTGATGGAAAACTTCATGCACGGTTTGATGTAGGGGGCTTTGAAAATTTTAATTATATTTGAATATAACAAATAGAGTAGGATTGTCAGGCTCTACTTTAACCCAAAAGTTACGCAAACGATAAAATTTAGTAATAAAAACTAACAAATTGAATCTTATGAAAGACAATAAAAATTATCCAAAGTCCTTTTCACACATCGGAATTACAGTACCGAATATAAACGAGGCTGTAAAATTCTATTCAGAAATAATGGGTTGGTACATCATACAGGAGCCTTCTAAAGTTAAAAAAGATAAAGAAACTGCGATCGGTCAAATGTGCATAGACGTCTTTGGCAATGATTGGACTGAATTTGAAATTGCTCATTTAGCCACTTCGGACGGAATTGGAATTGAAATGTTTTGCTTTCCGAACGGAATAAAAGAAGCACCTGAATTTAACCCATTTAATACTGGTCTTTTTCATTTTTGCATACAAGACCCTAATATTGAGGAATTGACCGAGAAAATCGTTTCGTATGGCGGAAAACAAAGAATGCCAATAAGAGAATATTATCCGAATGAAAAACCTTTCAAAATGTGTTACGTGGAAGACCCATTTGGAATTGTTTTTGAAATTTATACTCACAGTTACGAATTAACATATTCGCCAGGTGCTTATTCGAAATAAAACCTGTGGGTAATAAATAAAGCTTCAATCGGCGCGCAGCGCCAAGATTTGAAGCTAGTGTTGCACGAATTCAAGTTACTAGCAATTAGCAGGGGGTGAAAACAAATATTATTTGAGTAAACCGCAGTGATATATCTAACTAAAGACTTGAATGGTAATGCGAGCTGTGCGCTTTTTCAATAAACGCAACTAAAGTGAATAATTTAAGTCGATTTATTTATAAATCCATCATGAAAAATTTGGCAATGGCGTAACAATTTTTTTATCGCAAAGTGCAACTGAGTAAAGTGGCAAGCATGATAAAAATCTAAAAGACAAAAAGAGGCGGGCCTTTACCAGGCGCGATTTCTGCTACATATTGCAATTTTCCTTTTTACAATTCGGGCATTTAAAAACATCAAGCCCTTTTTTCAACCATCGTTGAATCCAATCAATTTTGGGTTGCTTGCTTGCAGTTGGAAAAATTTTAGATTTCCATTGGCTGCTGAGAATACCAAAATGCCTAATTCTGCAAAACCGTATTGGTAAAAAAAGCATACTGTATGTTTAAAATAAGATTTAGACAGTTTTGATCCTTTTAAAAGATGCTGTAGATATCCATTGTTTTTCTTCTCATCTAAAAGCATCCCAGGACATTTGAATTACAAGCTTTATATTAGCAATGCAACGACCATAATTTAGTAATGTAGAATTAGATAATAAGAATTTGCATATTGCCAAATATTGTCTACACAATAAATGGATAGCTAAGGGTTGGCAAGAAATTTCGAGAACTTCGAGAAAATAAAGGGCTAATTCTTAGGATAGTAACGACTCTTTTAAATGTAGATACAGAGACGCTTTCTAAAATTAAATTGTGTGACAAACAAGCTAAATTAGAACGTTTGAGGCCGTAAATTTGGACTGTTTGCTCAACGTGGGTTAAGCCAAAGGAAATCCAAAATTTAAGTTCAAAACACGATAAATATAATTATTCAAGGTAGATGAGTTATGAAAAGGTAACTAGACAACCGAACAAACATAAGGTTTGGTAAGTATAGTTCCACAGAGGATAGGGATTAAACACTTTTCTACAAAATACTTGCAAAATTAAGTATATAGAATTCAACAAGATGTCCCAATCTTTTAAAACAAAAATTATTAGAAATGAAAATTGAAGATAGAATTAAGGCCTTAGAAAAAAATAATAGTGGAACTTGTTTTTCTATTTCTATTCCCACGGTGATGACGGGTGATTATGAAAAGAATAGAATTCGATGGAAAAATGCTGTTAGTAAGTTGCAGCAGACGGCTGAAGAGCATGATACATATGATAAGGCGATATTCGACAAGATAGAAAATATGACTAATGCTACGGACTTTTGGGCACATCAGAAATATGGTATTGCAGGATACTTTTCGGAAAATGTAAGTGAGATTGTGAAATTGAATCACGAAACGATTTCTATCAGCGATGTAAGTGATACTTTTAATTTGTATCCTTTAGTTTCAGAGCTTCAAGCCCATTATAGTGTATATATTCTATGTATTAGCAAAAACAAGACAAGTTTATTTTTACTTGATGGTGGTACTTTGAGCCCTGTTGATATCTCGAAAAATGTGGTGAAAAATTATGACGAAGCAATGAATTTCGATGAATCGAAGCAAAGCCTTCAACATCATTCAGGAAAGGGTGGTGATGCGATTTTTCATGCCAACAGTGCTCAAGGAGATATGGATGATACGCGAAGTAAACAATATCTTAGACGAATAGATGATGGTTTAATGGAGGTTATTCAGGGTCAGACAATCCCTCTAGTTCTTGCATGCATTGATGATTACTACCCAATGTATAAAGAAGTAACTGCTTACAACCATTTACATTCTGAAATGATTTCTGGAAATCCAGATCAATATACACACGATGAAATCGTAGAGAAAGCTAATTGTATCATAACAGATGAACTAGGTAAAACGGTCACTAATTTTTTAGATAGATACAATGAAACGGCAGCTGGTGATATCATTTTTGATGAGCTTGATGAGTTCAGAAATGCTATCAAAATGAAAAATGTGGACTCTGTGTTGGTGAACGAATCTAAATTAAGTCAATACGACTCTGATGAGATAAATAAGATTACTAGAGACATTATGCAGGCTCATAGAACGGGTGCTAAAGTAATATGTGTCTCAGATACTGAAAGTGATTACTTGCTATTAGGGATAAATAGATTTAGCATGGAAACAACTGCGTAAGTCATTAACCATGGATAATTACAAGTAGGTATTTCAGGATCTTATATGGTCCGTTTACCTCATTTAATGCAGCTCGATTGCTGTTGTCTTTAATAAATTATAGATATGAAAAAGTCAGATAATAAGAAACAAGAACAGTTGTCATCCAATAAGAAGGATTATAACGACCAACCTTTAACCACGAATCAAGGAATGAAGGTAAATGATACCAATAATTCCTTGAAAAACGGGGAAAGGGGTTCTACACTCTTGGAAGATTTTTTACTTCGCGAGAAAATTACCAGTTTCGATCATGAGCGTATTCCAGAGCGAATTGTTCATGCTAGAGGTAGTGGTGCTCACGGAGAATTCGAATTATATAAAGCAATTCCCGAATTTAGTAAAGCGGGAATATTTAATGATACAAATAGAAAGACACCAGTGTTTGTCCGATTCTCTACAGTTGCAGGATCAAAGGGATCTCCAGATTTAGCTAGGGATGTGAGAGGATTTGCAGTCAAGTTTTATACCGAAGAAGGAACATGGGATTTAGTAGGTAATAACATGCCAATCTTCTTTATTCAAGATGCAATGAAATTTCCTGATTTGATACATTCTGTAAAACCTGAGCCGAACAATGAAATTCCTCAAGCAGCATCTGCACACGATACCTTCTATGACTTTGTATCTCTGACTACCGAGACCCTACATAATCATATATGGGCGATGAGTGACAGAGCTATTCCTAGAAGTTTCAGAATGATGGAAGGTTTTGGGATTCACACCTTTCGATTAATTAATGATAAAAATGAATCTCACTTTGTGAAATTTCATTGGAAACCAAAATTGGGCGTGCATTCGGTGACATGGGATGAGGCTGTAAGAATTAACGGCGCGGACTCAGACTTTCATAGACGAGATCTATGGGAAGCTATTGAAAATGGGCATTTTCCGGAATGGGAATTGGGCTTACAAATTATTCCCGAGGTAGATGAACATAAATTTGACTTTGACCTACTTGATCCTACTAAGTTGGTTCCCGAAGAGATGGTCCCTGTCACGATTGTCGGTAAAATGACTTTAAATCGTAACCCAGACAATTTTTTCGCTGAAACGGAACAAGTCGCCTTTTTACCAGGGCATATAGTTCCTGGAATAGATTTCACTAATGATCCTCTTCTTCAAGGGAGGTTGTTTTCGTATAGAGATACACAATTATCTCGACTTGGGTCTCCCAATTTTCATCAAATTCCGATCAATCAACCTATAGCAAAATCCCATAATAACCAGAGAGATGCTCATATGCAGATGGATATACCAAAAGGTAGAACGGCATACTTTCCAAATACATTAGGAGGAGGCTGTCCACATTTAAGTAAAATGAGTGAAGGTGCGTTCACTTCATATGAAGAGCGAGTAGATGCTAAGAAAGTCAGAACCAGAAGTGAAAGTTTTAACGACCACTTCTCGCAACCTGCGCTATTTTATCGCAGCCTGGCGGACTG
>Ga0209187_1001519_pt1 | contig 26272 bp, 16 predicted proteins | sample BantaG_FD_187430 | JGI IMG/M metagenome (GOLD analysis project Ga0209187, IMG submission 187430) | Marine algal microbial communities from Bantry Bay, Ireland - BantryBay_4 metaG (SPAdes) (version 2) | ecosystem: Host-associated > Algae > Red algae > Unclassified | place: Bantry Bay, Ireland...
TGTTGACCATACTATATGGGCTGTCAATCGACTTACTGTATGTGATCCTCTCCGCGTTTTTGACATCTTTCTTTTTCACAAAGGTACCAAATTGAACTTTCGCACTAAAGTGCGAGGTTTTAAACCATTTTTTGAGACCAATAAATAATTACCGTCATTCTAAACTAGAATTGGTATAAAACTTATTTGACATTATAAAACGTAGCTGGTACCACTAGGAATCGGTATTATTTTCGATCTAATTTCTTAGGTATAGTTGTGAATAATAATGGAGGTCTCCTATTCGGAATAGCAGTGGAAGTATTTATTATTTGAGCTATTCTATTTGTTCTTAGAAGAAAGTAGGTAACATTATTAAATAAGGTTATAGTGAAAAATTTGCGCTACAATTTTATCCATTTCTGTTCTGACTTTCCGGACTCAATTACTTTATAAATAAAGTTCATGCCTCTGACCCCATCTTCTACTGTAGGGAAATCAGTATACAACGGATCTACTGCAGTTCCAGCAATTCTAGCTTGGATACACCTCGCAACGTTTCTATAAATATTTCCAAAAGCCTCCAGATAACCTTCAGGATGACCTGCTGGAATCCTAGTATGTGCCTGCGCTTCCGGACTTAAATCTCCAACACCGGTTCTCAATATCTGGGTAGACTTATCATTCCATCTCACGATGAGACTGTTAGGATGCATTTGTGCCCATTCTACACCACCTTTCTCTCCGTATACTTTTATGCGTAGATTATTCTCTTCGCCAGCAGAAATCTGACTTGCGTAAAGTATGCCTTTAGCTCCGTTTTCAAACCTAAGTAAGACATTACCATCATCATCTAACAAACGACCTTCTACTAATATACTTATATCAGCACAGATTTCAGAAATTTTTAGACCTGTCATATATTCTGCTAGATTTTCAGCGTGGGTTCCTATATCTCCCATAGCTCCTGCTATCCCAGATTTCTTAGGGTCTGTTCGCCATGCTGCTTGCTTCTGGTCACTAGCTTCTAATAAGGTCGATAGCCATCCCTGGGGATATTCTACTACCACCTTTCTTATCTTTCCAAAATCTCCTTTTCTGAACATTGCCTTAGCCTGCTTCACCATAGGATAACCTGTATAGTTATGTGTAAGTGCGAAGATAAGACCAGAATCCTTAACTACTTTCTCTAGCGCATACGCCTCTTCCATATTAAAACAAAGCGGCTTATCTGCTACCACATGAAATCCATTTTCTATAGCCATAACGGCTGGCGCAAAGTGCATATGGTTAGGTGTAACAATAGAAACGAAATCCATCCTAATATCTTCTGGAAGATTTTTCTCTTCTATAATCATTTCTTTATAAGAACCATAAACTCGTGAAGGATCTAGATATAAATCTTCTCCAGACAATTTAGATTTTTCCGCACTACTGCTAAAAGCTCCGCAGACTAGATCTATCTGACCATCTAGTGCTGCCGCCATTCTATGCACTGCACCTATAAAGGCCCCTCTTCCTCCGCCTATCATTCCCATTCTTATCTTTCTCATATCCTATCTATTTTCTTCTATATATTTGTCAATAATTCTTTCTAACGTTCTAAGTGGAATAGATCCATTTCTTAGGACCACATCATGAAAAGCTCTAATATCAAATTTTTCTCCTAATTTTTCTTCCGCCTTTTTTCTTAAAGATCTAATTTTCAATTCACCTATCTTGTAAGATACTGCTTGGCCTGGCCAGCCAATATATCGATCTATCTCCGTATTCACCTCGTGTAAAGATAATGCAGTATTACTTGCCATAAAATCTATAGCCTCTTGTCTTGTCCACCCTTTGTAATGCATTCCAGGATCCACTACTAGCCGACACGCTCTCCACATCTCATATGTAAGTCTTCCGAAGTCGTCATATGGTGTTGTATAAAAACCTACTTCTTTCCCTAGAAATTCAGAATACAACCCCCAGCCTTCACCGTAGGCACTTAAGTAAGTATTATTTCTTATGGCCGGAACATCCTCTATCTCCTCAGCTAGAGAGAATTGGAGATGATGCCCGGGAACCGCCTCATGTAATGTCAGAGCTGGCAATGCATATAATGGCCTACTCTCAAGATAAACAGTGTTAACCAAATATTCACCAGCTCTATGATCTTTGTATGATCCAGGGAAGTACCTGCCTGCTGTATAGTTAGGTGCTAACGCTGCTGGCACGGGAGAAACCGTAAAAGGCAGTCTAGGCAATTTACCAAAATACTTAGGAAGGAATTCTTCCGCTTTCTTAGATAACCATGCAGCCTTATGCAGTAATTCTTCTGGTGTCTTAGCATAGAATTGTGGATCCGTTCTGAGAAAAGTTAGGAAGTCTTGGAAACTACCTTTGAAATCTAAATCCTTAATAATCTTATCCATCTCTGCTCGGATTCGCTTGACCTCGCTTTTTCCAGTTTCGAAAACCTCATCTGGCGTCATTTCTAATGTAGTGTAATATTTCACTCGTTGTTCGTAATAAGCCTTGCCATTTATATTTTCACTCACTCCGACTGAATTCCTTGATCTAGGGATATAATCCGTTGTAAGAAACTGACTAAAAGAACGCATGGAGGGTAAGACCTTGCTATTAATTATATCTAAGCATTCATCTTTAAAAAACTGATCATCGGAAGTTAGGGTAGACAATGGCAGAACCAAAAAAGAATCCTCCTCCCTAGCGCTAATGTGACCTACTAGTAACTTGTTACATTGCTCTACGATAAGTTTGGGAATACTAATATTTCCTTCGATTCCAGACTGCAGTATTTCTTGTTGTTTTTTAAAGTATTCGGGTAGGTTTTCTAACTTCCTTTTATATCTATTCTTCTCTTCTTTATTGTCAAGTCTCATTCTTTGGAATGTAAAAAGGATAGATGTAATAAATCCACCCTCAGAACTTAAGGGCATCAGATAAGCCTTATTCTGAAGATTAGATAATCTATCTTCTAGTACTAAGTCTACCAGATCATAATTTATCAATTCTTGTTCTGATAGGTTTTGAGTATCTATTTGTTTTAGACTTGACAATTGTGATTCTAATCTATCTATATTTCTATCTAAACTATCTAAATCTGTTACCCAATTCTCCTTAGCAAACTCTCTTTGTTCCTCAGAAAATCGTTCGATTTCCTCTATTATATTATTCAACTCATTTCCTTTTTCTTCTTGTTCTTTATTTTTACAAGCATTAACAAGAAAAAGACTGGAAGTCACTAGACATAGGAAAATATATAATTTCAGTCCATTCATATTTTAAGTTTCGAATTCAGAATCATAATCTTATAGGTAGTACTTAATGATTAAACATAGGAAAATAATTATGAGATTGATCTATCATTCTAGAAGAAGTTTCAGTTATTATTACACTTAACTGGATTAAAAATATACTGTTTCTATCAAACCTCCCAACTGGGTGTTCATCATTAGCATTATGTATACAGCTATATCTTTTACATAACATATACAGGTTTTTAAAAACAAGTTGAGCTAAATAATCCCATAACATAGGAAAATAATCAAAGCACTTAGATACGATTAGATGAATAAAAAGAATAAACAAGCTGTAATACATTTACAAAAAGACATAGTTCTCGCTGATATAATTTCTAAAGTGCCTCACCCCAAGGTGGTTATTCCTAACAACGTACTTCATGATCTGATAAGAGCAATCGTATACCAACAGATATCTACTAAGGCCGCCGACAAGATCTATCACAGACTGCAAGAATTACTTGATTTTAATTTAAGTGACCCTAACCGTGTTGTCGCTCTACAAGAAGACCAATTAAAAGCTGTAGGCCTATCGAGACAAAAAACGAGTTATGTATTTAATATTGCTCAATTCTTTATAGAAGAGCAGATAAAAGATGAAGTCTGGGAAACTATGTCCGATGAAGCAATTATAAAATACTTGACTCAGATAAAAGGAGTAGGCAAATGGACCGTAGAAATGATTTTGATATTTACACTTTATAGAGCAGATATATTTCCCGATGGAGATTACGCTATTCAAATTGTCATGAAAGATCTATATAAAATCAAAAAAGAAAAGAAAGCCCTACTTATAGCAATGAATAAGAAAGCAGAGAAATGGAAACCCTATAGATCGTTAGCTACTAGATATCTTTGGCAACATATCCGAGAACAGAGAAAAGCTAAACAGGAAAAGAAATCTAAAAAATAAGTTTTAATAATAATTCTGGTTTACAAAAAAACCATTTTGATCTCTGAACAAAAATGTTTACAAAAAAAATGCCCTCGTCTTTGAGGGCATAGGATTATCCAATTGATACTTTGAGTTTTCTACTTTGTAATTACAATTCTATCCGTTGCAATTATGTTTTCATTTTCTATGACATGAACAAAATATATCCCGGAAATTTGTTTAAAATTTTCTAAGTCTACCGTATATTTGTTTTGCTTATCACTTACAAGAAAGTTATGATAGATCTTACCATCTAAGCCTATAATATTTACTGCCCCTATACTGTTCTCTAGAAGATCTACTTCTATTGTGAAGTTATCATTAGTAGGATTAGGATATACAGCTATTGCGTGTGCATGATCAGACTGAGTTTTAAATCTTACAAAACGGATATCAGAATATGTAAAGCTTCCATCATCGTTTACTAGCTTCAGTCTATAATATAATTTATTAGGTCTGTTTTCTTCGAAATTTGAGATGTCTGCATGGACAAATAAGTAATCCTTCGACTGATTAGCAAGCCCTTCTGCTTTTACCCTATCTATGTAGGCAAAATCTATCATATCAGAACTAGCTTCTATCTCGAAGTGTGCTAGATCCTGCTCATTCTCTGTTGTCCAATCTAATCGTGCAGTATTATTTCTTTTCTGAACGGTAAACGATTTTAAGTCCGTAGACCTAAACTGAAGATCCGTACACTTAAGTTTTCCGGCTCCCTTTTTGACATCCATATAATTACCTACCGTCGGTGCATCTTTGTCGTTTCCATCCTTATCTATACTTCCTGTAAGGACAACTCCTACATCAGTTAGACATGCCATAATAGCATCATCGCTATGCTGATCTATTAACTTAATATCTGCATCTGATCCGCATTCATTTCCTAGCTTAAAGCTAAACATAAGTTGTTCTGCGGAACTAGAAATAGGTATATGTGATGCTTGGTAGAATTGCACAAGATCGTACGCTCCTGCAAGATTACACAGACTCGTCATTTCATTACTATATGCTTTGTGCAAGGTCCAAGATGTAACGTTCTGATCTTCTATTACACGCACGGTGTGACCAGTCCCAGCTGGGACCAATATACTTATAAGCGCATTGCTCAAATTACTCTCAGGCGCTAGGTCTGCAAAATCTGCATAGACCGTTATCGCCGAATTTTGTTTTTCTGATACTTTTAATCCATAGGAGTTTGTAGCCTGTCCATATAGATTTACAATAGATACTAAAAATAGAAGGTTAAGTAAATATTTCATCTTAATAATTTTCTGGTGTTAATTAGGTACTGTACCGTTTATAGTATATCCTAGTAGATTAAGCAAATTGGGTTGATAGCCTAATATTGTATTTCTAACCACATCAAAATCATTGCTGGCGCCCGAGTATTTAACTTTTCCATCCATGTTATAATCTTCTTCATAATAGCCTTTCACGGTGTAACCTAACAGGTTCAACAGGTTACCTGGATCTCCTAGAATGATATTTCTTACCTCATCTGTGTCGTTTTCTGCTCCTGCGAATTTTATGTTATTATTATCATTTCCGTTTCCAGAAATCATCGTGGCAATACCACCTGTAATTTGCTGACTATTTGTTCCAAATACAGGCATGGTCCCATTTGTAAAATCTGTCGTTATGCCTTCTGTAAGATTGATCGCTATACCACTCATAACGGCTAGGTGATTCCTATGCTTTATCGCTAAGTAATAATTATCAGGAGATAGTCCGTCAGCGGTAACAGTAGAAGTGCCATCTATATCTACTATATCTCCATCTCTCTGTAGAAGTGCTGCTCGTGAAAAAACAATTTCTGTATTATCCGTTTCTGATCTTATCTCTACTATTACCCAATCTACAATGGCATCTGCTCCTGTTACTGCAAGTACAGCTGGAGAAGTTTCTTCTCCACCTCCTCCTCCTACAAAACTATATCCTAGTCCTGTGTAAGGTTCTGTAAGTGGCATGAATCCATCCCGCTTCATCATATCATCCATGAGTCCAGAGCCCTGATCATAAGGTCCAGTAAGAAATGCTTTCGGTTTAAAACATATTACACACTCATCCATAATTCCATCGCAGTTATTATCTATACCATCGCATATCTCTACGGCATTAGGGTTTATCTCACTATCTGTATCGTCACAGTCTAAGTCTACGCAATAACCATCACCGTCAGCATCCGTTGCATCACAAGCATCTTCTAGTTTTAAGACAAATAATCCATTTTCCATATCAGATGCTAGAATATTTCCCGAGGGTAAAAAAGGATAAACTCCCCAGTTCCCTTCATAGCCTCCATAGGTAGTATTTTCATACGTATCATAATATCCGTAAAGTTCAGGCTCACTAGGATTAGTAAGATCATAAACTTTTATACCATCGTGATAGTAACTGATGATCAACTTATCATCTACAACAAATGGATTATGAGGCGTCGGGTTTCCAGTTGCCTCTAATGGATCTTGGAAAATATAGGTATCTCCCAGTCCTGTTATATTTTCATCCGTTCCGATCAGTTCTACTGCTTGCATAGGCAATCCCGTGGGTACTTCATTAGCTACATATATAATATCTTCTGTAGGATGCATCCATGAGCTATGATTATACTGACTTGGGTTTTCATTTGTATAATTTGTCAAGGCTATAGGATTTGCCGTATCATTGAGGTCCCAGATAAACATTCCTGTGTAACCATGAGAACAGTAAGCGATATTATTTCTTACGAAGACATCATGTATGTAAAAACCACCGCCGAAATCTATATTTTCTATCAGGCTAGGATTTTCTGGATCTGTCAAATCTAACACGATCATATCGACTGCACCAGACACTCCAACAGCATATAATCTAGAAGTAGCCTCTTCGATAAATATATTATGTGCACTCCCAAAAAAATTAGTTAGTGTTTTGACATGCGTAACTGATGCTCCATTCGCCTTAAATATATGTAGACCTTCCGCGCATGAATCACAAACGCCATATATGTAGTCACCGAAAGTTTTATAATCTCTCCATGTTTCTTTAACTCCCCCGGCGTACTCAAATATCTTCTTAATATTACATGGATCTGTAACATCAAAAAACAATGTGAGTTCTACATTTCCTACAACGGCAAACTCTCCACTGGCATTAGCATATCCCCATACATCGTTATAATACTGACCATCATTTTTCTTGGGCAGACTAGCGTCGTGATACGATCCTAGTAAAGTCATATTCAATCTATCCTGAGCAGAAGCGAATAGGTAACTTACTACAAACAAAAAAATAAGTATGTATTTTGACATATTTTAATTTACATTAAATAAGTAATAAAAATGGTGGATTGTCTTCTACTGGGCCGTAGGATGTGTTTCTGTACGCTAAATATAAGTAAAATAGATGGCAAAAGCTTAATAAATCTAGGCTTTAGTCATACTTTGTCGTTGACTGTATATTATTCCCGAAGTCCAGAAAAAGGTGAAAAATGCAATACTATAAGATCTTTCTAATGTGTTCTCCACTGTAAACGAACCTAATACCAGTAAGGTTAGAAATAGAAAAAGATAGGTTCTTTCAGAAACAAATAAAGTAAAAGGGTAAAAGAATGCCACTAAAAAAAGGAGAAGTCCTAATAAACCCATACCGGCTATTGTAAAAATAAACTGGTTATGTGGATATTTATGAATATCTGCTTGGAACATCAGCTTATATTTCGCCTTACAATTATCCATAAGATCTCCTATCCCAGTCCCTAGTATCGGGCTCTCTCTGAACAAGGTATATCCCACCTTGTAAGAATATATTCTTTCGGAATCAGAATAATTCACACCCTCTCCTTGCATATACTTGTTCAGGTCATAGAACATATAACCTATCTTACTCTTGAAACTGGGAACAGTATTATAGGCTAGGAATGGAGTCATAAATATGATTCCTAGTAAGGGAAAAATCATCCTATACTTCTTCGTCTCTTTTATAAATAGTACACCCATTGACAGTAATAAAATATAGCAGAGTATAATACCACTTCTACTTGCCAGAACGTGCAAAAAAGCAACAAGAAAAAGACAGGCTATAGATACTACTACTTTTTGGATCTTACTAAATCGCAATTTCTTTTTCCACATAATAAGCAGTGAGGATATAATAGAAAAAGTTATAAAGAGACTATACTTGATATGATCTACAGGTGTAATCATAGACTTACCTCTACTGATACCATTATTAATATTATCAGCATCATATACATAATAGAAAAGAACAGCGATGGCGCTGAAAAAAACAAGCGAGGCAAACAAAAAATGAAAGGCAGCGTAATATCGGATTACTAGATGTCTAAACCTCCAGAGTATAAAGGGCATAATGATATAGGGTAATTTCATTTTTATCTGGTGTAACCACTCGCCTATATTCTCTGAATTAACTCCAGAGATAAAGTAGATCAGGAAAAATATACCGATAGATAATAAGTGTTTGTTGCCGAGTAGCATTTTGACATCCTGCTTAAGATCTATCTCACCCTTAGTCAACAAAGATAGCAGTAAAAGCAAAATCATGCTTAGACTCAAAGCAAACTTAGAATATACTATGGAGCATAAAAAAATAAGACTTAGTACTAAAAAAAGATTATCTCTCTTGCCCAGAAAATACTGCATCAACGCCCCTTGGTTTTGTTTTGGTTCATAAGATCAGCGACCCTATCTCTTAATTAATGCAAATAAAGCAGTAATAATTGTATCAAAATAGATAAATAAAAAATTATATTTTTACAAATTGACATACTCAAAAATGAGATGAAGGATAATGTTCTCATAATAGAGAATCTAAATGCCTGTACACATATCTATTCTGCATTCCTAAGAGTTAGGTGTTTCAGGATAATTGAATTAACTTTGCCTTAATTATTAAGAAAACGTATGGATATATTTACAAAAGTAGGAGCCATTATTACGGAGATCAGCGAAAGCAGTGCTACCACAGCAGAGGCACTAGAAACTTTCAGAATTAGATTTTTAGGTACCAAGAATGTCATCAAACCTTTGTTTTCAGAGATGAAGAATGTTCCGAATGAGAGAAAGAAAGAATTTGGGCAAATACTGAATAAGGCAAAAAAGGTAGCAGAAGAAAAATACGAAGCACTGAGTGCTGGCATTGCTGCAGAATCAGATAATGATACATATAGCAATGTAGATCCCACACTACCTATGAATGCTGCGTGGGAGGGATCTAGACACCCCGTTTCTATTGTGATGAATAGGATTATTTCCATTTTTGAGAAAATAGGATTCAAGGTAGAGGAAGAAAGAGAAATAGAGGATGACTGGCATAACTTCACGGCGATGAATACACCAGAAGATCATCCTGCAAGAGATATGCAAGATACCTTCTACCTGAAAAATTCCGTAACGAATCTACTGAGAACGCATACATCTTCTGTACAGGCTAGGGTGATGACCAGTCAGCAACCTCCGATAAGAATTATTGCACCGGGAAGAGTATACCGTAACGAAACTATATCCGCTAGATCTCACTGCCAGTTTCACCAGCTAGAGGGGCTATATATTGACAAAAAAGTATCCTTTGCAGACATGAAGCAGACCTTACTCTATTTTGCTAGAGAGATGTATGGACCAGAGACAAACATAAGACTTAGGCCTAGTTATTTTCCGTTTACTGAGCCCAGTGCAGAAATGGATGTATACTGGGGACTGAAGGATGAGAATGACTATAGAATAACGAAGGGTACGGGCTGGTTAGAAATCCTTGGCTGCGGCATGGTGGATACTGAAGTCCTGATCAACTGTGACATAGATCCTGAAGTATATAGTGGTTTTGCTTTTGGTATGGGTATAGAACGCCAAGCGATGCTTAAGTATAAGATCAACGATATAAGATTACTCTTCGAGAACGATACAAGATTCCTGAAGCAGTTTAGTTCCGTTATATAATCCAGCAAAGCACAACATAATGAAACCATCTATTCCTAAAGGCACTAGAGATTTTTTGCCTTCTGAACTGGCTAAGCGCAAGTATATATTTACCTGTATAGAAAAAGTATTTAAGAAATATGGATTCGTAGGTATCGAGACGCCTACGATGGAGAATCTTTCTACCCTTTCTGGTAAGTACGGAGAGGAAGGCGATAAGCTACTTTTTAAGGTGCTTAACAATGGTGATTTCTTGTCTAAGGCGGATGCTAATTTACTCGCAGCAAAAGATAGTAATAAGGTTCTCAGTAGTATAAGCAAGCAGGGACTGAGGTATGACCTTACGGTTCCTTTTGCGCGATATGTGGTGATGAATCAGAATGAGCTATATTTTCCATTTAAGCGGTTCCAGATACAGCCGGTATGGAGAGCCGACAGACCACAGAAAGGTCGGTATAGAGAATTCTACCAGTGTGATGCGGACGTAGTAGGTTCCGATGCACTTATATACGAGGCCGAGCTCATCCAGATATTTAATGAGGTCTACAAAGAACTCAGCATAGCTTGCACCATCAAGCTCAATAATAGAAAAATACTATATGGACTAGCAGAGGTTGTGGGACAAGAGGATAAGTTTGTAGACATCACCACCTGCATTGACAAACTGGATAAGATAGGTGTAGAAAAAGTTACGACAGAACTTATCGGTCGAGGTGTAAAAGAAGAAAGTGCAACTCAGATCATGAAGATGCTAGAGGTGAAAACAATCGACGAACTAGAGCCACTAATGCAGAACAGTCCCTCTGGACTGAAAGGTATAGAGGAGATAAGAACTGTAGCTGCATTGCTGGCAGACAGTCCGCTAGGTGCATATGAGTTCGATATTTCGCTGGCTCGTGGGCTGAACTATTACACGGGTTGTATTATGGAGGTAAAAGCTCATGATGTAGAAATCGGGAGTATCGGAGGCGGCGGAAGATATGATGATCTCACGACTATGTTCGGCATGAAAGATATGTCTGGCGTCGGTATCTCCTTTGGTGCTGCGAGGATGTATATTGTTATGGAGGAACTGGGTCTATTTCCAGAAGATATCGCTCAGGACATACAGGTACAGATCAGTGTTATGGAGCAGGAAAACCTAAGTTATGGATTCCAGTTGTTGACTCAGTTTCGTGCAGCTGGTATATCGGTAGATATGTATCCTGAAGCTGCAAAAATGCAAAAGCAAATGAAGTATGCTGATAAGCGTGCAATTCCCTATGTCATCATTATAGGTGAGGATGAAATAGCTTCTGGTGTCCTAACGCTCAAAAATCTCGGCGACGGATCGCAAGAAAGCCTAAAGGTTACGGAGATCATTTCTAAGTTTGTGTAGCTATCGTATTTACTTCAGAATTTCTATGTGGGCGTAACCCCTCACACCTTGCACAAAGCCATCCCTCGGGTCGGAGTATTACAGGCTCACTGTTCGTTCGGTCCTACGGACTAAACCTTCCATGTTCCTTACGCAAAATAAAAAGGCAAAACGAGGCTAAGCCTAGTGTACAAGAAATCTGGTTAATACCATTTCTATTTTTAGATGACGGATAAGGATTTAGAATTGTTCACAATGGATCAAGGCAAAAAACGTAGGCGAACCCATAGGTTCGGCAAGGCTTTTTAACGAAGGAACATGAAGATCAAAATAAATAATTACCGTCATTCTAAACTAGAATTGGTATAAGCCGCGCAATCCTGAAAATCATAGTTCAGACTATTACTATTCAGTACCACTCGTGTCATCCCTAATACCATTTCTATTTTTAGATGACGGAAAAGGATTTAGAATTGTTTAAAATGGATCAAGGCAAGAACGAATGAGTTCGACGTAGTCGAATAAAGTACGAAAGTGCTTTAAATAAGAGAACCCTGCCTCCTTGCATACGGCAGGCACAGCGCTAAGCGGGCGGGCTAGCAAAGAACCCATAGGTTCGGCAAGGCTTTTTAACGAAGGAACATGAAGATCAAAATAAATAATTACCGTCATTCTAAACTAGAATTGGTATAAATCCATGATTCATATAAAAACATCCCAGTTAAGCCAAATAATAATTTGTTAACAAGGTGTTATTATACAGGTAATCAAAACATTATACTGCAAACTTCGTTTATTTTTGTTCCATGACAAGATCAAAAGTATGTCAGAATGAAGAATTTGTTGGCATAGTTGTTGCAGATCAATAGATAACACATTATAAATTATTTTAATGTGTAAATATTGAAGGAAAAAACGAACACATTTATATATTTGCGCTCGTTTTTGATCACAATAATAGAGTGAAAGCTCACGAACTGATTTTATTAACAAATTATTGACCCATGAACAAAATTGTGTTCAGTGTAAAGCAATTTGCATTGATACTATACTGCATTGTTGCTATCCTACCCAGCGTTTTCGCTAACGTGATCGAAGATAATAGATCATATAGCAAATCGACTGCCGTTAGCAAATCCGTCCTGAAGGAGCGTCTTCAGAACATGTCCTCTGTTATAGATATTAGATACACTGATGTTACTGAACGTAAGATCAACGAATATGTACACAAAGGAAGAAGAGGAAGTGAAGAACTACTCGGACGAGTGAGTATGTACTTTCCTACTATAGAGAATGTGCTCTGGGAAAAAAATCTTCCAGAAATCATAAAATATATTCCTATCATAGAGTCTAGTCTGAGACCTCATGCCAGATCTAGAGCTAATGCTGTAGGAATGTGGCAGTTTATGAAACCTACAGGAAAAATGTATGATCTCAAAATCAACAAGACTATAGATGAAAGAAAAGATCCTGTGAAAGCTACAAAAGCCGCTGGAGAATATTTCTTAGATCTATACGAAATGTTCGATGACTGGACCCTAGCAATAGCTGCTTATAATTGTGGTCCTGGAAATGTAAGAAAAGCAATAAGAAGATCTGGAGGAAAAAACAACTACTGGGAAATAAGAAAATATCTTCCTAAGGAAACAAGATCATATGTTCCTAAGCTTATTGCTGCGATGTACCTTATGAAGTATTACCATATACACGATATACAACCAGCAACTATTGCAGATGAGCTTATGTATACAACAACTGTAACGGTACACAAAAATATATCGCTACAAGATGTTTCTAAGCATATAGGTGTAGATGCTCTAACGCTTCAATTACTGAATCCAGAATATCTTAAGAAATATATTCCTGCAAACAAATCAGGTAATGAACTTAGGCTACCTACCTTTTCTCTTGTACATTATTTTGAGCATTATGAACCTGCAACGTTTAATAAAATGATAGCAGATCAAAAAAAGAGAGAAGCAGAACAACTGACTCCTCCTAGACCTAGTATCAATGGGCTAGATCATCTAGCAGTCATAGACCCTAAGCTTATAAAGTATCCCAGAAGAAAAACGAAAAGTATCTAGAAGTTTTATAAATGACATTGCTTAAATGTCACGATGAAAGAATAAGATAAAGGCAAATAGATGTAGATCTATTTGCCTTTATTAGTATACGTGAAATAATACGTCATTATTACTACGCCTACTTTTTATCTATACGAACAATTGTCTTATACCATTTCTATTTTTAGATGACGGAAAAGGATTTAGAATTGTTCAAAATGGATCAAGGTAAGAACGAACGAGTTCGACGTAGTCGAATAAAGTACGAAAGTGCTTTAAGTGAGAGAACCGCTAAGCGGGCGGGCTAGCAAAGAACCCATAGGTTCGGCGAGGCTTTTTAACGAAGGAACATGAAGAACAAAATAAATAATTACCGTCATTCTAAATTTGAATTGGTATAATTTATTATCTATGCTCATGAGCATAGAAAGCATTGAGTTATACAACAGTTTCTATCTATTTCATTTTTACAGATAATTGCACTTCGTTTACATTAATTTAAACGCATATATAGCTTGCCAATTCAAATTATTTTTGTTGAAAACATAAAAAGCAGAAATTATATACATAAATAAGAAAAATGAAAATAATTATTCCCATAATAGTACTAGTTCTATCAACTTCTTGTGGTGCGCACGAAAAGAAAATCACTACGAATACAATCAATAAGGTCTCAAAACATACAACTGAATCTCAAATTGCCGAATACGTAACAAATGTTTTTCAAGATTCAAAAGGAAACTTATGGTTTGGAACACTTCAAAAAGGAATGGCGAAGTATGACGGCGAAAATTTAAAATACTTTACAACAAATGATGGCTTACCCTCTGACAGGGCAATAAGTATTATAGAAGACGATAATGGTAACTATTGGTTAAGTACTGGTACTGGCTTATCTAGATATGATGGAAAGCACTTTACTAATTACTTAGTGAATGATGATTTTAGCAGTAATATGATTAGTGTTTTACTAATAGATAGTAAAGGTGTCTTTTGGGTTGGTACTTGGGCTGGTGTATATCAATTTGATGGAGAATCTTTTTCTGCTTTTCCTATTCCCTACCCACAAGTAGAAACCAAGATTAATGAAGACACTAGATACTGGATAACTGAAATAAAGGAAGATTCTCAGGGCAATATCTGGTTTGGACGAGATGGTTTCGGAGCTTGTAAATATGATGGAAACTCCTTTACACATTTTCTTAAGAAAGATGGACTTCACTCAAACAATGTTACCGAAATTGAAATTGACGGTAACGGAGATCTCTGGATAGGAACTAGAGTGGCAGAAAAAGACAATCCAGAACCAGACAAGAAAACTGGGCAAGGTGGTGTTAATAAATTAACGGAAAATAGATTCGTTTCCTTTCCAGAAATAGAAGGATTTAATACTAGTGATGTGTACACAATTTATAATGACCCCTCAAACATAATGTGGATAAGTACAATAAAAAACGGCGTGTATAGATTTGATGGAAAGACGTTCAAAAACTACAATATTCCTATTTCTATTATGAGTATAATGAATGATAGTAAAGGAAATATTTGGCTCGGTGGTGCAGGTGGCTTGTATAGAATAAATCAGAATGAAAAAGTCGAAAATATAACAACGAATGGGCCATGGGAATAATAATAATTAGACTCTTATAAACACATGGAAGCTAATAATTAAACTACCCTAATAAATTAATACCCAAGCTACAAGAAAGTTATAGGGAGGGATTAATAATTCTCACATTTCCACTCCCAGTCTGAAATGGAACTTCCAGTACCGCTTAATGAGTAATGCCACCATTCTGTACTGATAGACTTAAAGCCAAATTGTTCCATAAGATCCTTTAGATAAGCCCTGTTATGGAGTACCTCCTTTGGTAGATCTTTGTAATCCCAGTGAGCCTCTTGTCCGAAATGATCGTAAGCTGTACCCATATCTAGGTTATTCCCATTTTGATCTACGATAGTTAGATCTATCGCCGCTCCCCTATTATGCATAGATCCCTTAGCAGGGTCCGTAACATACCTTGGATCTGGTACTATTTCCCATAATTTTTTTTGTGCTGTGTACGGTCTATAACAGTCATATAACCGGAAGGACCACCCCTTGTTTTTTTGGAGGTACTCCTGTGCTAATTGTAACCTATCTGCTATCTCAGGCCTAAGAAAACATCTTGCGCAGTTATATATCTGTTGCTTAGTAAAATTATTATCTGTTGCATATCGTAATTCTAAAATGAAACCCTCTTTTTTAGATAATTCCTTCCACTTTTTTAGATTATAATCATACGTCGGAATAGATATTTTTTCAGTATTTTCCATAGATGCAGAAGGCTCCTTGACAGTCTTAGCTTCAGTGGATTTTCCTGGAGCAACAGATTCGTTCCTGCAAGAAACCAGTAATATAATTGCAAAGAGTAAATATTTATTTATAAGCATGCATTTCTCTTTTTTTATGTGTAACTCTGTTAGAACAACTAAGATAAAATATTATTAGAGATTGGAATTATGGAAAGACTATTTTGTAGATATCCACGCCGTACTGTTGGTACGGAATATGAATATGGTGCCAAGTTAAGTACTAAACATAATCGAGATTACTTGATGAAACATTCTCAGTAGAAAATGCTACTTTTTTTCTTAATCACTCACATATTTAATGACATAAGAAGATACTAGAATTTTAATATAATAAGTATACCTAGTCTATATTCACTCTATCGCACGAGCGTAATATCTCCTGACCGTTTTACACTTTTTCTTTCATTACATACAGATGTGTCGAATATCATCAGCCAGCTATAGACTCCAATCTCGCCTGCCTCATTTTGGAAATTCCCATCCCAACAATTTTCTGTATCGAAGCTTTCATATACCTTATTTCCCCACCGATCAAAAATATACATTTCGAATCTTAGTACTTCTAAAGTTGGATCGGGAAATATCTGAAAGCAATCATTGTGTCCATCATTATTGGGCGAGAATACATTAGGACGATATACGTATACGTTCTCATCTACTTCCGCTAATGCTACCTCCCACTGGTAAAAATCCGTTGTACAATTATCAGATATTTCCACAAAGTAAGTACCCGACTCATTGATCACTATTTCAGGAGTATTACTACCATTACTCCAACTGTAATTTATCGCCCCATTATGCTGTATCACTGTAGGTATAAGTGCCACCTGATCCGTCGAACAATCTATAACCGGATTATTAGTTTCTACTTCTAATAATATATCTTCCTCTATCTCCGTATCAAAAGTAAAAACGCAGCCGTCACTGCCTAATACAGAAACTGTATATTCACCTGCTTGCAGATCTCCAAAAGAAAGTTCAGACTGATAACTGATCCCATCTAAAGAATAACTCAATGGTTCTGAAGAGTTATTTGTGACTAGGATATTTCCTGTCGGACTATCCGGACAAGATGGTGTACTAGTTAGACTGATAGAAGGCACAGGTTCCTCAGGAACGATAACAGAGCTTGCAAAAACACAACCGTTATTTGACATATAAAAAACATCAAAAACCCCTACAGATAGACCAGTAAATACATTAGTCGCTACAAAGTTAGATCCATCTATCGAGTACATAAGATCTTCAGCTGACATATTTTCTGCTGTTATCGTCCCTCCTGTACCCGTACTACATGTACCTGTAGCGATAAGAAATATTTCTGGTTCATTTGCCTCTTCTATTGTTGCATTATAAATAGAAATACAACCATGCTCATCCATAACGTATACATCATAATCAGCTACTAATAAATTAGAGAAGATATTGTTACTAGAAAAGTTTATACCGTCTATCGAATAACTCAGCATCGATGTGCTAGCCGCCATAACTTCTACGGATCCGGAATTGCTGCCTGCACAACTTGCTGAGGTATTCAATATAACTGGCACAGTCATACTATTATTTATAACAAAATTATAATCTGTGTAACAACCATTATTATCTATAACACTAAGTGTGTGGGAACCAGCACTGAGTGAGGTGTATACAAGGTCAGGACTGTAAGCCGTACTACCATCCAGGGCAAAACTAAGATTCGTTCCACTGATAATCGTGATATCTAATCCTCCATTATCTTCTGACTGGCAAGTAGGTACTGTAGCCAGCTCTAGTAAAGGAGGTAAAAAGTTAGAGGTAATTACCTTTAATAGTGAGTCACATCCTGCAACATTAGTGTACATTATTTCTTCCGTTTGTCCCACGGTTATCATCGTTCCCTCATAGTCTATCATCTCACCTGGGCAACCCATAATATTTACAGTTCCATAGTTTGCCACACAATCTCTATACAAAGGAAAATCTAAAACCTTATCCTCGATACATGATGTGAAGTCTAGAGGTAATATTAAGTTGCTACTCATGAGATCTAGCCCTAGCCCCGCTGTATCTATTTGCACAGATAAGTCAGTATCTATGATAGGATCAAAAACATAGGCACCATTGACATCTGATGTTGTAGATCCTACTACTACAGCGGCAGAATAAAGGTATACTGGAACACCGAGAATCAGCTCATCTCCTATATCGTATACACTATTTCCGTTGTTGTCTATAAATATTTTTCCTTCTACTGACTGATCCGCTGGTTCTGGTTCTAGATTCAAAACACCACTGCTATCTATACAACCTGAAAAGGTAGTTAATATAACTTGATAATCTCCTGGCTCGGTAACTATATAGTCTTTTATAGTACCCTCTGGGGCGGGTATATTAGTACCATCTTTTATCCACTGATAACTTGCAATCGATTGGTTAGGCAGGCAAAGTGTGTCTGGAAAACAAGCCTGTCTACAACCTGACACTAATACATCAGCATTAGGTGTAGGGTTGATAGTCCTTGCATTAGATCTTGCAGAACAACCATAGGGTGAAAGTACACTGGCGAAATAAATTCCAGCTGTAGATTCTGTAATACTTAGACCTGACTTTCCATTGTTCCACGTATAGAAGGCGCCTGGCTGTGGATTAGTTATCGTAAAGGTGACTGGTGTCCCCTCACATGGATTGTTTTCGCTAGCCTGTACTTGTGGGGCATCGGGAAGAGGTCTTATGATAACCTTGAATGGATCACTTAAGAATTTACATCCACTCAGATTATCGGTCATCTCTACGGTGTAATCATATTCTCCTACCGGAAGCCCAGAAAAATTTGTCTGATTTAGAAAATTACCAGTCTCCCCATTAGACCACAGGTAGGATGTACTAGAAATAAAATTAGCATTCAATACTATATTTTCTCCAATGCATATTTCTATTTCATCAAAAAATACCTCCTGAGAAATAGAAAAATTATCTACAATTAATCCTCTTATGCTTGTACTAGGTCTAGAGATAAGACTTACTACAAATTCATCAGGCGTGTAATCACACACATCCATACTGGTAAGCGTAACACCATATGATCCTGCAGCACTAACGGTTATAGAAGGTGTGGTTTCTCCAGTAGACCAGACGTAAGATATACCTCCGGGCGGCGCAGTCAGGATGATCTCTTCGCCCTCACATATGGGCAGCGCCTTATCAGCAGTAATCTGACCAGATAAGTTCGTAATACTTGTTTGTAAGTTCTTGCTTACCGTAGTTATACAACCATATATATTCTCAGCGGTAAGACTCACTGTATAATTTCCAGCAGTAGTATATTCATGCACAGCATCTGGACTGTTAGAGTTATTGGCAGCTCCACTTGCTGGATCTCCAAAATCCCATTCTAAGTTTACTAAATTACCGGTATCTAAAGTGCTAAATTTTAATCCTCTAGATACACATTGCGTGGTAGGTAATTCAAAATCTATTATAGGACTCGGATGAACAATTATTTCTTTAGCTATTCTTGCCTGACATCCTGTATTAGCTGTAATCGTAAGGGTAACAAGATATTTTCCTGCCGAACTGAAAACATGATCAGGGTTTTGTTCACTAGAAGTATTGTTCACACCACTGACTGGATCTCCAAAATCCCACTGGTAGGAACTTATAGAATAGGTAGGCAAAAATATAGCTAGTTCTCTAAAACTAGTTACATCATTTGCACAAGCTGGAGTAAAATCAAAATTAGATGCCACGGGTACCGTAAGCAATTTACCAACACCTCCGAAACAAAAATCGGGTGGCGGCATTGTATTCGGTAAAGCTCCTATTAAGACAACAAAATAAAAACCTGCTTGAGAATACACGTGCTTAGGATTTTCATTAGTGGATGTATTATCAACACCACTTTCCGGATCTCCAAAATTATATATCAACGATCCGGGATCATAGCCTATAGATTTGTTGGTAAAATCAAAGGTATTACAATACATATCTGGGTCAATACCAAAATCTATAGACCCTGTTACCACACAATCCGCTGGAATGCCTATACATACGCCTGTTTTTAATTCTATCTCATTAGACATAGCCGTACAACCATTGACATCCGTTACTTCCACAAAATAAATTCCTACCTGATTCGTTGTAAAAATATCTGTGTCTGTTCCTACTGGAACGTTGTTTCTAAACCATTGGTAAGTATATCCTTCATTTGTATTGAGTGCATACAAATCTATATTTGGTAACTGATTACAATAAGCCGTAGCACCTAGAGCCGATATTAGAATCTCTGGCGCTGGGTAACTTTCTATATATATACTTTCTTTTACAGTACAGCCATCTAAGTTTGTAAACTCTAAAGTATAGTACCCTGAAGAAATATTAAAACTACTTCCCGAGCCTACAATATCATTATTTTCATGCCTTGCAACTAAGGTTTCTCCGGCAAGAATTCCAGCCGTAAGCGTTCCTAACGATCCTTCGCATATACCTGTAGGGTATACCAGGCTCGGTATAGTGGTTACATTTACCTGAACATTCATATTAAGAACGTTTCCACAATACACGGTTTCTAATTGATGTGTTCCTGCTATGTTCCATACCACCTCGGCTTTGCCATCTGACAAGGAGAGCACACTACCTGCGTTAGCAGGTGTGATCGTCCAGCTAAGCGTTTTTCCTTGAGCACCTACTACTTCGTAGAAAGCAAGATCATCTATACATACAGTATTGTTTCCTATGAGTGCCGAAGAATTGATAGGTGTAACCGGTAACACCAAATACTCAGATCTACATCCTGTCCGCTCGTCTATAAATAAAACTTCTACAGAGTAAGGGCCACCTGACGTCCATTCGTAAGAAATAATATCTCCCTCAAAAGATTTAGACATATTTCCATCTTTTATGATCCATTGTGCAGCATAGTCGGATCGTACATTGTTCACACTATATGTATACGCCTCGTTGAGACATATCATAGAAGGTCCATCAATACTAATAGGAGGATCAGGCGTACTTATTACTTCTATATATGCAGTAGATTCTAGATTACAGTAGTCTCCTGATGTTTCCGTAGCAGATATTTGATATGTGCCTGGTCCATTTACAAAGTTATAGCTTAACCAATCTTCATTAAGTATGGATGCAATGAGTAGACCTTGAGAGTCATGCACTTCCCAGTCCGCCGTTGCAAAATCATATCCAGCAGCTGCAGAGAAAAACGCATTCTGATTTTCACAAACTATCGGATCTCCCGATACAATAAATCTTTTTTTGATATCTATCTTCTTGCTGGCATACGCAGAGCATTCTAGATAACAGTTATCTATAAATAATTCTATAAGTGAGGTATCTGGTTGCCAGTTTTGAGCTTGCCATTCTATAATAATTTCATTGGTATTATAACCACCGATAATAGTTCCATTCCCTGTTATACTCCAGGCATAATTAGCTCCTTGATAATAGGGCGCAGAAAACTTTGTTACATCATCCCAGCATACTAGATCAGGTCCTGAAATATAAGCATTACCATCCATCACAGGAATAGAAACTTCTGTAGCTTTCTGACAAGTAGGTGTATCACATCCAGAGGTATTTAATGATACAAGTCCCCCAGGTCCGCTGTTCCATACCACTGTAATATAATCGTCACCAGTCCCTCCTCCATCTACAATAGTTCCTTCCGAACTAATAGACCAGTCATAGGACGTACATAGCTCACCAGCATAATACGTCTGCTCTTCTCCTACGCAAGTAAGTCCCGTACAAGTGATTTCAGGACCTGGTGTAGAATCTACCATAACCTCATAGTAGATGGTATCACTGCAAGAGCAATCTGTTACGCCTGTCAAGGCTACCTGATAATTCCCTGCAGTAGGAAAAGTAATCGCTACCTGAGTACCCACGAAGGCCTGTCCGTCGGTAGTAGACCAGTCATACGATATAGCGTTGGTAGACTGAGCTTCTAAGTACAAGGTCTGTCCCACACATAAGCTTGCACTTGTTGCATTACCGTTCGTTGCGATAATAGCGAGATCTACTGGTTCTAATATTTCTATACAATACTCTATGGAATCACTGCAGGTAGCCGCCTGATCCTGAAATAAGCTTATAGATCCAAAACCTACATCCTCCCACTCTACCGTAACAGAATTACTTGTAGAAGATGTAACAGATCCACCATCCACTATCCAACTATTTGTTAGATCAGGAATATCTTCTGTAATATACGTGGCTACTGATCCTGGACATGCCGTCTTACATAAGATAGGTGGTGCCTCCTGATTCCCATCAGTACCCACAATTGTATCTGAACTGATACAGGTAGGAAATAGCGGGAAAAATATTTCTGGATCTAAGCTTTTAGTTATAGCAACGGTGAGCAAATATTGGTTGCTTCCTGGCACTGCAGAGTTATCTATAACACTAATATTTCCTACCCCATCCTCTTCCCAACATATCTGTATAGATGATCCTTGGTTACTAGAATATACACCGCTAGTGACGTTCCATATATAAGGACCTCCTGCGCCGCCAAATATTTCATAACTGTGGCATTCTGATCCACAAGCGGCCGTCGGACCATCTATGGACTGCAAAAAAATAGGATTTATCTGATACAGAAATAAGAAAAGAACTATGGCTGTTGATCGCATTCGTATTGTTTTTCTATAAGTAAGACTATAGAAAAACAATAGATGCTGCTTGGGATCTCATATAATCACTACCCCCCTAAAGGGCTTCGAGCCCTTTAGGGGGGTAGTTCAACAAAAAAAACCCATGAGCCATACGCATGGGTTTTTATATATCTATTGTATTTAATTTTCTAAAACTTAGGTCCTGCAGCAATTATTCCTGCATCAGCCTGAGCTTTATAATTTTCAAAATTTTTCTGAAAACGCCTAGCAAGATCTAATGCCATAATATCATACTCTTTTTCATTAGGCCAGGTATTTCTAGGATTAAGTAGAGCGTTAGGTACATCTGGGCAACTACTAGGAATTGCAAGATTGAAGGTGTCTAAATTATCATAAGATACCTTGTCGAGTTTTCCTGTAAGCGCAGCCTTTATCATTGCTCTTGTATAGGATAGTTCCATTCTAGAACCAGTACCGTAAGGACCACCCGTCCATCCAGTATTGATCAGCCATACATTTATTTTTCCATCACCAAAATCACAACCATTATCTATTTTCTTACCTAATAGGTCAGCGTACTGTGTTGGATGCAAAGGTAAAAACGGTGCTCCAAAACATGCAGAAAAAGTCGCTTGTGGCTCTGTGATTCCCTCTTCCGTTCCCGCAATCTTAGCAGTATAACCACTGATAAAGTGATACATAGCCTGCTCCTTAGTCAGCTTACTGATAGGAGGTAATACACCGAATGCATCACAGGTAAGGAAAAATATATTCTTGGGAAGATCTCCTCGAGACTTATACATGATGTTATCGATATGATAGATCGGGTAACTCACTCTTGTGTTCTGAGTAATCGAAGTATCCTCATAGTCTACTGTACAATCGTCTTCTAGGAAACCTACATTTTCTAGTAAGGCACCGAATTTTATAGCAGCAAATATTTGTGGTTCTTTAGACGCTGACAAATCTATCGTCTTAGCATAACAACCTCCCTCAAAATTGAACACACTACTCGTTGCCCAGCCATGCTCATCATCTCCTATAAGTCTTCTATCTGGATCATTTGATAGGGTGGTTTTTCCTGTTCCTGATAATCCAAAAAACAAAGAAGTATCTCCTTTTACACCTACATTAGCAGAACAGTGCATAGGTAGAACGTTGAACTCTGTGGGCAATAAATAATTCAGTGCAGAGAAAATTCCTTTCTTGATCTCACCAGTATAAGCAGTACCGCCTATGATGATGGTTTTCTCCGTAAAGTTGATAATAGAAAAATTCTCCTGACGCGTATTATGGATAGCTGGATCTGCTTCTACACTAGGAAAAGCATACACTTTCCAGTCAGCTGTCATATCCTGTTCCCCTTCCGTAGGGCGTAAGAACATATTATAAGCAAACATATTCTGCCAAGGATACTCCGTGTAGACCTTGATTTTGATATCATATTTCTTACTAGCTCCACCTACAGCATCCCTTACATAGTATTCCTCTAGATCATCCATGTAATCCATCATTCTGCTATGAAGCGCATTATAAGCATCAGCTTCTATGGGTATGTTTATCTTACCCCAGTCTACGGTATCCGCAGTAATAGCATCTTTGACAATATATCTATCCTTAGGAGATCTACCCGTAAACTTACCAGTATTCACTACTAGAGCACCTGAGCTACTGAGCTTTCCTAAGCCTTTAGAAATCGTGTGTTCTACCAGCTTTGCTGGACGTAAATTGTTGTGTACCTTCTGTTCTATTGCTACACTCATTATAATTTGGTTTTATTTTATAATATTAAGTCATTGATTTATATGACTTTAACTTTCTAATTTAGATAGTTGACAGGATGTGCTACAAAGATATAAAGCCATCCGAATAGTTAACCAGATTGCTCAATAAATAATTGCCTATGCAACTAAAACAACTAACATCAAGACTTTAGTATGAGATATGCTCCATTATTTCTAAGCCATATCCGATAAGACCTACTCGTTTTCGCTCACTGTTACTCAGTAGGCTTAGCTTTCTGATGCCGATATCGTTGATAATCTGAGCGCCTATGCCCAGTTCTCTTTGTTTCATCTCGTCATTACTAGGTAGAAGATCTATCTCTAACTTTTGCTCTACCTGTTCTCGTAGCATTTCATACGTTTCTTCTATAGCATTTTCCGAATCTTGGTGCCTGATCATAATAATCGCCCCTTTCCCTGCTGTACCTATCTTTTCCATGCATTTAAGAATTACATTATCTTTCCCTTCTACAAAAAGTGAAAATACGTCTCTAGCATTATTAGAGGCATGTACCTTAGTCAGTACAGATTCCGATTCCTCCCAATCACCCATCTTGAGCACTAGATGCATCATATTAGAATTTTGCTCCTTGTAACTGATACATTCCATCGCACCATATTGGGTATCCATCACAAACGAAGACTGTCTAGTAATAAGACGTTCCCTCTGCATTCTCCACGCTACGAGATCCTTGATACTGATGATGCTCAGGTCCAGATGTTCCGCAATAACCTTGAGTTCAGGAAGCCTTGCCATAGAACCATCTTCATTGAGAATTTCCACTAGAACACCTGCTGGATTCAGTCCAGCAAGTTTAGCCAGATCTATAGCCGCCTCCGTATGGCCTGTTCTACGTAAGACACCTCCCGCTTTGCCTATAAGTGGAAAGATATGTCCAGGCTTTGCATAATCCTGAGGCTTTGTAGAAGGATTTACTAGCGCCTTTATACCTGTCGAACGATCATATGCAGAAATCCCTGTCGTACAACCCTCTTTTCTATAATCTATAGAAACCGTAAACGCCGTACCGTGCAGATCCGTATTTTCTGTAACCATACGCTTCAGTCCCAGCGCCTCAGCTCGTTCCTCGGTGATAGGTGAGCAGATTAGTCCCCTCCCATACTTAGACATAAAATTGATGATTTCTGGTGTTATTTTATCCGCAGCACAGACAAAATCTCCCTCATTCTCCCGATCTTCATCATCTACTACGATGATCACCTTTCCGGCTTTAATATCCGCAATCGCCTCCTCTATGCTGTTCAGTTTTATATCCACCGTACTATCATTCGTCATATAGCTCTGTTTTATTTCGTGCAAAGATCATATAGTTTTTGGTAATAATAAAGTGATTTTGCATTTTATCTAATATGCCTTATAAAATACGGCGCTATTCCTATTTGACAATTTTAAAAATAGTTGATTTCCTATATTTCATCTATTTGGGCGTCCGGGCGGGCTATGCAGGACTCCACATTCGTTCCGGTCCCGCTAACGCGTGACGCCTATCGGCTCCTTTCTATCCCTGACGCGAGGCATCTATGGTAAGTAATTTATTTTTCGGATGTACAATATCCCTATCCTGATATTTTCAGATCTATGAACTTCTATTGTAAGTTTGATAAAGCATCTACCGAATAGCGCATATAGACAGCACGGCTAATAAAACTAGGAGATTCGATTTTTGTCCTTATACATTTTAGGAGATACAAGCAGGAAATGGCGTTAAAAACAATGGCTTGTTTGAGGAGAGACGTAGGAACGACGAGTTAGCGCTTGTTTAGCCATTTACAATTGGATATCCGTTAAGAAATGAATAATACCATTTCTATTTTTAGATGACGAAAAAGGATTTAGAATTGTTCAAAATGGATCAAGGCAAAAAACGTAGGCGAACCCATAGGTTCGGCGAGGCTTTTTAACGAAGGAACATGAAGAACAAAATAAATAATTACCGTCATTCTAAACTAG
>Ga0209187_1001521_pt1 | contig 26214 bp, 12 predicted proteins | sample BantaG_FD_187430 | JGI IMG/M metagenome (GOLD analysis project Ga0209187, IMG submission 187430) | Marine algal microbial communities from Bantry Bay, Ireland - BantryBay_4 metaG (SPAdes) (version 2) | ecosystem: Host-associated > Algae > Red algae > Unclassified | place: Bantry Bay, Ireland...
CGATTCTGACTCGACCTTTCAGGCCTTGCGGATTTCCGGAACGTACCCGGGCCTTCGACCCGGGCTATAATGACGGCGACCCTTCGGGCCTAAAACCCGAAGGCAAAAGTCGATCTGTTCGCGGGGGGATTGTCGAAGTGAGACGGCCTTCCGAGGCCGTCGGAACGCATCGCAGCGATCAAGCTACCGGCGTCCAGCCCGTTTGCGCGAAGGATCACGATTCATTATCACCGCTTGGAAGCCGATGACACAAACACGCCCTTGGAAGGGCATGGTACGATCGGGACTCCTCGATTCTGACTCGACCTTTCAGGCCTTGCGGATTTCCGGAACGTACCCGGGCCTTCGACCCGGGCTATAATGACGGCGACCCTTCGGGCCTAAAACCCGAGAGGCAAAAGTCGATCTGTTCGCGGGGGATTGTCGAAGTGAGACGGCCATCTTAGGCCGTCGGAACGCATCGCAGCGGTCAACCTACCGGCGTCCAGCCCGTTAAGGCAAAGGAATCGCCCACCCCTGAAGATCGTAGCGCGACCTTCTAGGTCGTGTTGCCGAGACGGCCTTCCGCCATCGGAACGTATCGCAGCGACCGCCCTACTTGCGCCCAGCCCGATTACGCATGGCGCGGATCTTCCCCACATCGCGGTAGACCCCTTGATGCGTCGCGGCCAGTTTCGCGAGAAACGGCGAGGTCCGGTCCATCGAAATCGTATGCAGCACCTGCCCGTCCTTCAGCCGGTCTGCCAACAAGCGCTCGACCCACTCCTCATCATCTGCCTTGCCATCGCTGAGGAGAAAGATGGTTTGAATCTTCACCCCCTCTTTGGCTTCGACAAAAATCGTATCCAGAGCTTTGGCCAACCCTTCGTGCATCGGCGACCGTCCCCCTGCGCCTTTGCGATCGACCGCATGCGCTAGGGTTTCCCGCCACGCCGCGTTCGCGGGTTTGATGCCACGGGACGGCTTGGCCATATCGCTGGGGTAACTCATGGCGCCGACAAACACCCCATCCGGAACCCGCATCACCGCCTTGCGAAACTCACCACGAATTTCTTCGAGGTGACGTAACATGCTCCCGCTCATATCGAGCACGAAGTACACCCCCTCCCCCTGCAAGGGCGCGCCATAAAAGGTTCCGTAGGGTTTGGGTTCCTTTTTATCAGAAGCAGACGGCTTCGCATCCCCGACTTTATCCAACTCAACCGATGGATCTGCAGCATCTGCCTTCGCATCGCCACCCTCCGTCTTTCCTCGAAGCCCTCCTTGCATGCCACCATGTGTCATAATCACAAAAGGCCCGCCACCCGTGTTGCCGACGTATACGCCAGCGCCGTTACAGATTCGGTTCACCACCGCGCCGAGTGCCTCTGCCTTTTCCACCGAGTACCCGACGAGCTTCGCGTCGGTCAGTTCCTTGATCCCATGCTTGGCCCCGAAAGCCTTTGCGGTCAGAGCATGTTTGATCAGCCCCTTTTGAACCGACGGATTGGTCCAAGCCCAGAGAAAGGTTTTATCGTGCGGATTGTAGGTCCCGACAATTTGCAAGGGAGCGCTGACAGATCCTCCGTCCTTCATGTGCCAAACCAGCATCCCTTTGGTTTGGTCAACACTCCAGCGCTCGAAATTCTCTTCCAAGTCAAAGACCCGGTTGTAGCTACCTTGCTGAATCCGCATTCCATCGATGCTTCCCTGTTTGAAGGCGGGGTAATTCAAGGGTGCTTTTTCCGGAGCTGCCTGGGAAAAACAAAAGGGGCTCAGGAAAAGAAACAGGAGACAGCAGCAAAAAGATCTCATGACCGATGGAATCGGCTGGGAGGCATCCGGTCAAATCAAATCACCATGGCCTCGCCCAAGAGATGCTCAAAGAATGGGAAAATGATCCAGCCGCTTATGTCCTTGATCCACACCGCCTTGGACGAGACAGATTCCCAGAGGACTAGATAAATCCCCGGAGGGGATCACGCTTCATAGCTCGGGATTGAACACCCAAGATGGAACGCAATCCCCTCACAATTCCGAGCGCACAACCCGAAGCGCGAAAATACTGAGACGAGGCACAGAGGCGGGACGCTTCTACTACTTTTAGAAATCCGCCATTGAGTGGCAGGAGGGGTTAAACCTTCTGCCATTGACTGGCAGATTATCGATCATCGGCTTTTCGCCAACATATGGACGATTTCGCCGACATATTCGTCATTTTACCAGAGGGCGTATACATTTTTGTAGCCGACCCTGATATTTCCGATACTTTTGGCTATTGCTTTTTGGCTCTGCCATTTTATTTTGTCCCTCGCACGGGAGAACATCGTTCAACCAGCACATTGGAGTATTTGCTATGAAAGAAACCAAGATTTCTAAAGAAGAGTTGGCGCATAAAGCGCAAGGATTGCCTCCTGCACAAGGGATGTATGATCCTGCCTATGAAAAAGACGCCTGCGGTGTTGGATTCATCGCCAACATGGATGGAACCAAAACGCATGACATGATTCAGGATGCCCTGAATATTTTGGTTAAGTTGACGCACCGGGGCGCTTGCTCATGCGACAACAAAACCGGTGACGGTGCAGGAATTTTGATTCAGATTCCGCACGAATTTTACAACGAAGAAACTGATTTTGAATTGCCCGAACCAGGTCGTTACGGGACCGGAATTGTCTTCCTACCCAAAGAGCCTGTCGCGAAAGCGTGGATCATGAAAACCTTTGAAGAGATCTCGGCCGCGAATGGCGAGCCCTTCTTGGGCTGGCGCGAGTTACCGGTTGACCAAACGGTTTTGGGTGAGATCGCAGCCGCGAGTGAGCCATCGATGATGCAAATTTTCATCGCGAGTGAGAAAGCGAACAGCACCCAGCGCGAATTCGAGCGCGAACTTTTCATCATTCGTAAAACGGTTGAGAAAGCGGTTCGTGAATCAACCGAGTTGAGCGATGGAGCCAAAGATGAGTTTTACGTGCCGACCTTGTCGTCGAGTATCATCATTTATAAAGGCCTGCTCAAGCCGGAAGACTTTACCTACTTTAAAGATTTGCATGACCCACGTGTGACCACGGCCTTGGCCACGGTTCACCAGCGGTACAGCACCAACACCTTCCCAGCGTGGAAGCGTGCCCAGCCTTTCCGCTTCCTTTGCCACAACGGCGAGATCAACACGATCCGCGGCAACGAAAACTGGATGAACACCCGCCAGCACTTGTTTGAAAACGAAGCCTTTGGCGACCGGATCAAAAACTTGTACCCTGTGGTGTTACCGGATGGATCGGACTCTCAGCGTTTGGACAACACGCTTGAGCTTCTCTACCACACGGGACGCGATTTACCGCACGCCATGATGATGATGGTGCCAGAAGCATGGCAGAATCACAAAACCATGGATGACGACCGCAAGGCGTTTTACGAGTATCACTCCTGCTTGATGGAGCCATGGGATGGACCGGCCTTGATGCCCTTCACGGACGGAAACTTTGTTGGCGCGATTTTGGACCGCAACGGCCTTCGCCCAGCGCGTTGGCTCGAGACCTACGACAAGAAAGTCGTCATGGCCTCCGAAACCGGCATGCTCGATATCGCCCCAGAAAACATCAAACGCAAAGGCCGGCTCCAGCCGGGTAAAATGTTCCTCATTTCGATGGAAGAACAGCGCGTGATCGAGGACGAAGAAGTCAAAACCCAGCTTATGAGCCAAAAGCCATACAAGCAGTGGGTGGACGAAAACTTGGTTCGCCTGGTGGATCAGCCGACCCCGAGCAAAACCGCAGAAGACACCTGGGACAGCCTGCTCACCCAGCAAAACCTCTTTGGTTACTCGTTGGAAGACCTGCGTATCGTGATCAAACCAATGTGCTCCAATGCGAAAGAAGCCTTGGGATCCATGGGTGTCGACACGCCACTTGCGGTGCTTTCCGACAAACCACAGTTGGTTTACAACTACTTCAAGCAACTGTTTGCTCAGGTTACCAACCCGCCGCTAGATGGGATTCGTGAAGAGCTCGTCACCTCCTTGGTGACCAACATGGGCTTCGAGCGCGACCTGTTTAAAGAAACGGCTGAGCACGCGAAACAGATTCGCCTCGAACAACCGGTTCTCACCAATCAAGATATTCAAAAACTTCGCGACCTCAACGTCGACGGCATGAAAACCGTCACCTTGCCGATGTTTTACGACATCAATGGCGGTGGCGATGCGCTTCGCAAAGCGCTTGATGATATTGAGCACGCAGCAGAAAACGCGGTCGACGACGGCGCAACCACGATCATTTTGAGTGACCGTGGTGCCTGCGAAACCAACACCCCGATTCCAGCCCTGCTTGCTTCGGCTGCGGTACATGAGCATTTGATTCATGTTGGCAAACGGACTCGTTGCGGGATTGTGATTGAGACGGGTGAAGCGCGGGAGGTGCATCACTTCTGCACCTTGATCGGTTACGGCGCCTGCGCCATCAACCCCTACATTGCTTTCGCGACCATTGAAGACATGATCGAAGATCACTACTTCGACGACACCAAAATCAACGACTACGCGAAAGCCGAGAAGAACTACATCAAGGCAATCGGCAAAGGGCTGAATAAAGTCATGTCGAAGATCGGTATCTCGACCCTGCACTCCTATCGTGGCGCGCAAATTTTCGAGGCGGTTGGGTTGAACTCAGAAGTCATCAACAAATACTTTGAAGGCACCGCCTCTCGGATCGAGGGCGCGGGGATTGAAGAATTGCATATGGACGTTGCCTCTCGTCGCGAGCGGGCCTTCCCAAGCATCGATGTTGCCGGCAACGAGGAACTGGACGCAGGCGGGGTATACCAGTGGCGTCGCCGTGGTGAATTCCACGCCTTGAATCCGATGACGATTGCGACCCTTCAGCGTGCGACGAAGAACATTCGTAGCAAGGAAGACTATCGTAAATATTCCGCGTTGGTGAACGAGCAGAACGAAAAGCTCTACACCCTGCGTGGCCTGTTTAAGTTTGATAGCGACCGCAAATCAGTTCCTCTCGACGAAGTTGAGCCGTGGACCGAGATTGTCAAACGGTTCAAAACCGGCGCGATGTCGTACGGATCGATTTCTCGTGAAGCGCACGAAACCCTCGCGATTGCGATGAACCGTATGGGCGGTAAATCGAACTCAGGCGAAGGTGGCGAAGAAGCGCACCGCTATCACAAAGACGAAAACGGCGACAACCGTAGCTCGGCGATTAAACAGGTCGCCAGCGGACGCTTTGGGGTCACCAGCCATTACCTGGTTAACTCGCAAGAGATCCAAATCAAAATGGCGCAGGGAGCGAAACCGGGCGAAGGCGGACAGCTGCCGGGCATTAAAGTCAGCCCGACCATTGCGACCGCGCGTCACTCCACCCCGTATGTTGGCTTGATTTCACCACCCCCTCACCACGACATTTACTCGATTGAGGATTTGGCGCAGTTGATTCACGACTTGAAAAACGCGAACAAAAACGCGCGGATCAACGTGAAGCTTGTATCTGAAGTTGGTGTCGGAACGGTTGCCGCCGGTGTATCCAAAGGAAAAGCGGACGTGGTTCTCATTTCCGGTTGGGACGGCGGTACAGGCGCCTCTCCAGAAACCTCGCTGAAACACGCGGGACTTCCTTGGGAACTCGGCTTGTCTGAAGCGCAGCAAACCTTGGTCCTGAACGACCTCCGGAGCCGGATCGTGGTCGAATGCGACGGCAAGTTGCTCACCGGTCGCGACGTGGCGATCGCCTGCCTCTTGGGCGCGGAAGAATACGGATTTTCATCTGCACCGCTGGTAGTGATGGGCTGCATCATGATGCGCGTCTGCCACCTCAATACCTGCCCTGTCGGTATCGCAACGCAAAACCCAGAGCTTCGGAAAAAATTCGAAGGCACGCCAGAAGATGTGATCAACTACTTCCACCTCGTGGCGGAAGAGCTTCGTGAAATCATGGCCGAGCTTGGCTTCCGTACCATCGATGAGATGGTCGGACATAGCGAATGCCTCGACAAGCGCGATGCGATTGATCACTACAAGGCCAAGGGCCTCGACCTCTCCCGTATCTTACACAAGCCAGATGTGCCTGCGAGCTACGGGATCCGCTGCCTTGAAGCGCAGGATCACGAACTCGATCAGGCGATTGACAACGGCATCATCGCCGAATGCCGCCCGGCCATCGAAAGCCAGACCCCGGTTGAATTCTCACGCGAGATCGTGAACACCAATCGTACCGTGGGCACCATGCTCAGCGCAGAGATTAGCCGTCACCATGGCTCAGCTGGTCTTCCAGCTGGGAGCATCAAAGGCTCCTTCACGGGTGCTGGTGGACAAAGCTTCGGTGCCTTCTTGGCCTCTGGAGTTGAGTTCACCCTCGAAGGCGACAGCAACGATTACTTCGGCAAAGGTTTGTCGGGCGGACAACTCGTGATCTTCCCACCTAAGGCCAGCACCTTCAAACCAGAAGAAAACATTCTCATCGGAAACGTTGCCTTCTACGGTGCGACCAAAGGCCAAGCCTTCATCAATGGTATCGCGGGCGAACGCTTCTGCGTACGGAACTCCGGGGTTGAAACCGTGGTCGAAGGCATTGGTGATCACGGGTGTGAATACATGACCGGTGGCATCATGATCTGCCTCGGGCACACCGGCCGGAACTTTGCTGCGGGCATGAGCGGCGGCATCGCCTACGTGCTCGACGAAGCAGGTGACTTCGAAGAAAATCGCCTCAATCACGAGATGGTTGAAGTCGAGCCCTTCGAACAGCCTGGCGACGTTGAGAAGGTCAAACAGATGATCGAGAAGCATGTGAAGCTAACCGGATCCCCGCTTGGCGAACGCATCCTCGCTGACTGGGAAGGCTTGAAATCCAAATGGATTAAAATCATGCCGACCGACTACAAACGTGCGCTTGAACGCATGGCACAAGAGCCAGAAGAAGCCCAACCGGCGACCTAAGGCTCTCACGCCGCATCGAGTCCTGGCTTCTTAAACGAGGCGCTCGAATCTAAAACCGCAAGCGCTTGGCTTGCGGTTTTTTTGTGTCTAGATCGGGAGGAGCACCGGCTGGGAAGCCGATGGCACGAACACGCCCTGGAAGGGCATGGTACGTTTTACGGTTAATCGGCTGAGTCACGACGCGGCACGAGCCCCGAGGCAGGAGCTTAGGTGTTACCCCATGGCTTTTCTACGCAGAGAGACGGGACGCCTCTGCTGAGTTATCGTCTAGGAGTCTGTCGGACATAGGCTTTCGAGCGAGGGTTTCTCAGTTTGAGACCAGACGGTTTGGACGATTCGAGAGAATAGTTGAGACTATTTGATCGATTCGTCCGGATCGTATGGGCCAAAGTGAGGAATTCGCAGCCGAATCTGCTAAGTCCGACAGGCTCCTAGGTAAAGGTGACTTCGGAGATCTGCGGGAGCTCACGGTAGCGCCCGTCATAATCCAACCCAAACCCAACCACGAAGGTGTCTTCGATTTCGAAACCGATGTGATCTGCATTCATCTCAGGCACGACACGGCGACTTGGCTTATCGAGGAGCACGCAGGTCTGAATCGATTTGGCGCCCTTGTTTTCCAAATGCCGCTTGGCAAAGGTCAAGGTGCGACCGGTATCCAAAATGTCATCGACCAAAACGATATGCTGATCCCGAAGATCAAGGCTGCAGTCTTTAATGATGCGGACCACCCCGGAAGAGGTCGTCCCGCTGTGGTAACTTTCTAAGGTCATAAAATCGATACGCGGGGTGAGACCCGCAGCATGGAGTTGCCGAGAGAGATCGGCGAGAAACATAAAGCTACCGCGTAAAACGCCGACAATGATGAGATCGTTTCCGTTCGTCGATTCCGCGATTTCACGACCGAGGCCGGCGATGCGAGTCGCGATGGTATCAGCGTCAAAAAGAACGCTGTCGGTATTGTGAGGTTTCAATCCGGTTTCTTTAGCCATCTCGAACCTGTCGCAAAGCTAAGCCGAACAAGCAAGGAAGGATTGTGGATTGGCTCGATTAGCCTGCGATATGGCCTCCGCCCCAACGGGTATGCAAAAACAGAAAAGCCTACACGTCACTGGCAGGCCGTTGGAAAAATCAGCCCGCAGAAAACCGATTCATTTCGCCACCAGCGTCGTTGCCAGAGAACTCAAATATGTCCATATTCTCGCTCACTGTCGCCTCGTTGGATAACAAAACGCTCTCGATTTTCTGGGCGGAGCACTTCTTCAACGGCCTGCGGGGTGACCCGTAGGCTTTGGATGAGATGACGGCGAACGCAATTAACGTAAGCCGTATCAATGTAGATCAGGGATAGAGCCACTCAGACTTGATGAGGACTTCGCCTTGGTCCAAGCCTTCTTCTTCCGCAATACTAAATTTCACGCGGTCTTTAGGAACCCCAGCTTCGCCGGTCATGTATTTATAGACTTCACGAACCGTGGCGCTGACCGCATTGTACTGCTCGTCATCATCCGAGGTATAGCCAATGATACGAACTTTTTTATCATCTTGTTTGGCTACGTAGCTGCCAATCCGGCTGAGCTGCTTTTTCACGGGCGCTTGAATCTTATCGCCTGTGACTATGATGGTGAGAGGCGAAGGACCTTTGGTTGGTGCCACGAGGCCCTTTTGCCGAATGCCGCCATCAACTGCAGGCAAGACTTCTGGAGCACGGGTGCCCTTCACAGCAGGAACAACAATCGCTGGCTTGGCCGACGGTGCTGGCTTGGAGGCTTGTGCAGGCTTCACTTTTTCAGCTGCGTCTTCGGGTAGCTTCGCAAGCTGGATTGGCGCTGCAGGCTTGGGATCTTTCGCTGCCGGTTTTGCCGCAACGGAAGGTTTCACCGCAGGCTCAGGCTCCTTCATTGCGGGCTTCTTCGGCTTGGCTTCGGCTACTTCTTTTTTCGGAACAGGTTTCGCCGCCGGAGCAGGCTTAACCGACGGAGCAGGTTTTACCGCTGGAGCAGGTTTTACCGCCTTTGCGATTTCGGCCGGCTTGGGCTCTTTCACCGCAGGCTTAGACTCCTTCACCGCAGGCTTCTTCGGCTTGGCTTCGGCTACTTCTTTTTTCGGAACAGGTTTCGCCGACGGAGCAGGCTGGACCGCCGGGGCAGGTTTCACCGCTTTCGCAGGCTTTTCAGCTTTCGCGATTTCGGCCGACTTAGGCTCTTTCACCGCAGGCTCAGACTCCTTCACCGCAGGCTTCTTCGGCTTGGCTTCGGCCACTTCTTTTTTCGGAATAGGTTTCGCCGACGGAGCAGGCTGGACCGCCGGGGCAGGTTTCACCGCTTTCGCAGGCTTTTCAGCTTTCGCGATTTCGGCCGGCTTGGGCTCTTTCACCGCAGGCTCAGACTCCTTCACCGCAGGCTTCTTCGGCTTGGCTTCGGCCACTTCTTTTTTCGGAACAGGTTTCTCCGACGGAGCAGGCTGGACCGCCGGGGCAGGCTTTACCGCTGGAGCAGGTTTTACCGTCTTTGCGATTTCGGCCGGCTTGGGCTCTTTCGCCGCAGGCTTAGACTCCTTCACCGCAGGCTTCTTCGGCTTGGCTTCAGCTACTTCCTTTTTCGGAGTAGGTTTCGCCGCCGGAGCAGGTTTTACCGTCTTTGCAATTTCAGCCGGCTTGGGCTCTTTCGCCGCAGGCTTAGGTTCCTTCATTGCAGGCTTCTTCGGCTTGGCTTCTGCTACTTCCTTTTTCGGAGTAGGTTTTGCCGCCGGAGCAGGTTTTGCCGCCGGAGCAGGTTTCGTTGCCGGAGCAGGCTTGGATTCTTTGCCAACGATAGCAGGAGCTTTTAACTCGGCGTCGGACGATTTCGCTTCAACCTTTGGCGCTTTCACTTCCGGTCCAGACTTCACTTGAGCAATGCCCTTCGCCGGTCCTTTCGTTTTAGCTGGATTGATTTCTGTTCCGCCTTGCGCGAGTTTAGCCGCTACTGCGCCAGTGGCTGCAGTACCTGCCACGATGCCGCTTTTAACACCACCCGCTGAGGAAGCCGTTTCGTTTCCAGATGTGGTCAATTCCACATCCACAGGCTTTAGCTCTGCGCCCGCGAGGGTAAGTTTGTTTTTGAGCTTACGGAAGCCCGGCACGTTCTTGCGAATGACCTCTTCCGCCTGGGCGATGGAGGCTTCGCTTTGAACTGTTCCCTTGAGCACGCCATTCGGCCCGGAGAAGTCGGCGACAATGCCTGTTTCAGCCGGGAGCTTTGCGCGAAGTTGCTTTTCGGAAAGGGACTCGAGTTCCGCTTCCTTCAACACGCAGGAGCCCATGGCTGCCAACATGCAGATTACGATAAAATATTTGATCAGAGATGCCATAATGTGTCTCGTCTAGTTGAGGTCGTTTAAAGGGCGGCAGTTAGGCCATGAGGTTTCGAGCTTGCTTGCGCCACTCTTCACGCTTGATACGATCGCCAAAGCCGAAGTGCTCTGCGTAATGTTGTACTTCGTCGTCGGTCCAACTTGCGATCTGGCGATAGGTGAAGACACCGTTCTCATTGAGCTTGCCAGAAATCACGGGGCCGACGCCCAAAATCTTGGTCAAGTCATCGGCTTCACCTGAAGCCAATTTACCAGACGTCGGGTTAGGCGTTGAATGTTTAGCGCTACTCCCGCTCTTTGATCCATTTTCTGAGGAGCTGGATGCAGAATCACCAGCAGAAGAAGAGGATTTGGCACTCGCCTTGTCTTCTGAACCATCTGAACTCCCGGTCTCTTTGGCGACAACCATTCCTGCACCTGCTGCAACAGCGGCACCGGCGGCTGCAGCCGCTTTACCTGCGCCGGAAGTTGAAGAGCCTGCCCCGGAAGTTGAAGAGCCTGCCCCGGAAGTTGAAGATTTTGATGCAGCCGAGCCAGTGGAACCGGAGGAACTCGTCTTAGCGGAATCAGCAGAAGAACCTTTTGCCGAAGAACCAGATGCTTTGGAATCAGATCCAGTAGCTTTTGAAGCAGACCCAGAATCTTTTGAAGCAGACCCAGAATCTTTTGAAGCAGACCCAGAATCTTTTGAAGCAGACCCAGAATCTTTAGAAGACGCAGCTTTTTCAGCCGAGGCTTTAGAATTACTTGATGCAACAGAACCGGACGCGGCACCGGAAGTAGCCGATCCAGATTTCGATGCAGCGCCAGAAGTAGAAGCAGACGCCCCAGAGGTAGGCGCAGACGCCCCAGAGGTAGACGCAGACGCGCCGGATCCAGACGCATTCGAATCGTTTCCACCCCGTAAAGGGAACCAATGGTCTAGCCAGGTCGGAAAGGTGCGACCGAACCACAGTCCGAGGAAAAAGAAGATCAAGGCGACAATCAGATAGATCAAGAAGTGACCGAAGGCGTATGTAAGCATAAGTGAATTCCCGTTGTTATTTAAAAAGTGATATTAACCGTTATATTAAAATTATTTGCAAAGCATCATGTAGATGCGCTTTGAGGGATAAGTGGTTTTTAAAAAGTGGACGCGGCAAATACGTGACTTCCATCTTGCTCCATCAACAGATTAGAGGGAATTTAACCGATAAAAAGTCACAACACCAGATTTGACCGAGAAAGAATCATACACGTGATCTGCCCAATTTTCGGCCAAAAAGATCCCTAAAAGGAATCCTTTTCAAATCGATGCCAACCACGGTAGTATTCGGCATGACACTTGATACTGGCATCCTGGATAAGAAAGTTGTTCTCGTCCTCAATCGCAACTGGCAGGCCGTCAACACCATCACCCCCGCCGAAGCCTTCTGTCGCATGTCGACCGACTCCGCCATCGGTCTCGACATAGCAGGGCTCGACGCCATGAGTCCAACTCCCTGGCAGCGCTGGCTCGAGCTCGACGTGCGCGATGACGATTTTAGTATTCGAACCGTGCGCGGTCGAATCCGGGTTCCGACCGTGGTGGTCTTGAGCACCTACACCAAAGTTCCCATGAAGCGCCCCAAACTTTCCTCGCGGGCCATTCGCGAACGCGACGGGGGTCGCTGCCAATACACCGGAAAAAAAATTGCCCCCAACGAAGGCAACATCGATCACATTATTCCCCGCGTAAAAGGTGGGGAAACGAGCTGGACCAACTGCGTCTACGCCTCGCGCAATGTGAACAGCAAAAAGGGAGGGCGGACGCCGGAAGAAGCCGGACTCAGCCTGATTCGCGACCCGGAATCCCCTCGTATGGTTCCCATCACGTTCCTGCTAAAGAACGTCCACGACATTGAAGACTGGAAACCCTTCCTCGGCAAAGGGGGCTAGCCCGCAGGCACCCAGCTTTTAATCCCTAGCCTGCCTGCTTCGTCCAAAGTGACAAAGGCGTTTCGCCTCTGTTTGAGGTTTGGCTTTTCACTGGTTAGCTAGATTGGTTCAGGCGAACTACACCCCATCTTCTTCACCACCATCTTCTTCACCACCACCAACTTCACCACCAACTTCACCACCATCTTCACCACCACCACCAACACCACTGTCGGCGGTTGGAAACCGCCGCTCCTTGGCCTTCGGCGGTTTACTTCTTTGATGGAACGATGGAACCTACCAGGGTGGCGCGGAAATTATTCCCCTCTAACTTGGCTTCCTTGCCGACTACTTTTTGCCCGCTTTTTTGGCCCAGCTATCCCGCATCGCGACGGTGCGATTAAACACAGGCTTGGCTTCAGTACTGTCCGGGTCTTTGCAGAAGTAGGCCACCCGTTCAAACTGCACCGGCACCCCAACCTCAGCATCCAACACCGCCGGTTCGACCCACGCTGTGGTTGTTGTCAACGAATCTGGGTTTAGAAATTCGGTAAAGTCTTTTTCTTTATCTGCCGTCGGTGCTTCCACCGTGTACAAGCGATCGACCAAGCGAAGTTCAACCTCCTTGGCGTGTTTGACCGAGACCCAATGGATCGTGCCCTTCACTTTTCGCTCATCCGGAGTGTTCGCCCCGCGCGACTCGGGATCCCAACTGCAATGCAACTCGGTGATTTCGCCAGAGGCATCTTTGATCACGTCGTCACAGGTAATGTAGCAAGCGTACTTCAGGCGGATCTCACGCCCCGGCCCAAGGCGGAAAAATTTCCTTGGAGGATCTTCCATGAAGTCCGCGCGGTCGATCCAAATTTCACGAGCGAAAGGAACCTTCCGCATGCCAGCGCTTTCGTCTTCCGGATTGTTTACCGCGTCAAAGCTTTCCTCTTCGCCTTCAGGATAATTGGTGATAATCACCTTCAAGGGATCGAGTACCGCGAGACGACGCTGCGCGATTTTATTCAGCTCTTCGCGTATCGCGTGTTCGAGCAGGGCAATGTCCGACTGGCTATCAAACTTGGTGACACCCACCGTCTCGCAAAGGTTGCGGATCGCGGCCGCTGGTACGCCACGACGTCGTAGCCCCGCCAAGGTCGGCATACGTGGGTCATCCCAACCGTTCACTAAACCCTCTTCAACCAAACGCTGCAGACGACGTTTGCTCAAAACAATGTAGCTCAAGTTCAACTTGGCAAATTCGATTTGTCGCGGCTTGGCCGGGACCGACACGTTGTCAATAATCCATTCGTACAACGGACGATGCACTTCAAATTCAAGCGTACAAAGCGAGTGAGTCACTCCTTCGATGGCATCCTCAAGGCAGTGCGCAAAATCGTACATCGGATAGAGACACCACGCGTCGCCTGTGTGATGATGCGACTCGTGTTTGATTCGATAAAAAGTCGGGTCGCGCATATGGAGGTTCGGCGAAGCCATGTCAATTTTACCACGCAAGACATAGGCTCCATCTTCAAACTCGCCGGCACGCATGCGCGCGAAGAGATCGAGATTCTCTTCGATCGACCGGTTGCGGTTTGGGCTTTCGCTTCCTGGACGCGTGGGGGTTCCACGCACCTCACGAAAGGCTTCCACGCTCAAGTCGCAGACATAAGCAAGGCCCTTTTCGATCAACTCAACCGCGTAACCGTAAATCTGTTCAAAATAATCCGAGGCAAAATAGAGGTGCTCGCCCCAATCAAATCCGAGCCATTTTACGTCAGCCTGAATTGACTGAACAAACTCGTCACGTTCTTTAGACGGATTGGTATCATCAAAACGCAGGTGACAACGACCGCCGTTTTCCTGCGCCATAGTGAAGTCTAAGTAGATGGCTTTGGCGTGACCAATGTGTAAATAACCATTTGGCTCCGGCGGGAATCGAGTGACGATCTCGCTGTGTTTTCCGCTCGCAAGATCCTCGGCAATGATTTGCTGGATAAAATGATTATGGGTTGATGACTCGTTTTCACTCATGGCGCAGAGATAGGCAAGCCGAGCCAGATTGGCAAGTCTTGCTCAGGGATATTATAGAGGCCCTTGGATTGGCCTTCGTCACACGTGGCGGATCGGGCCCGGAGTGATCCCCAGAGGCCTCATCGCCATGCCCTAGGAAGGACGTGGTACGGTATAAGCCCTCTCGATTTCTTTTCTCTTTATCTTAAGTCGCGAAGCGGCGGCATTGACTGCGCTTGTGTGCCTATTTTCTAAAACTTTTCGTGCGCACAGAGGCGGGACGCCCCTGTCACTTTAACTTCCCGCCTTTAACGTGCCGAAATGAAATTCGACTGAACCCCGCTCCGTTTTCACCGCCTGGAAGGCGATGGCATTGGCTGCGCTTGCGTGCCTATCTTCTAAAACTTTTCGCGCGCACAGAGGCGGGGCGTCTCTGCCATTTTAGGTCAACCCGCCCATCTGCCATTGAGTGGCAGGAGCCTCTATGAAGCCTGCCATTGAGTGGCAGGAGGCTCTATGAAGTCTGCCATTGAGTGGCAGATTTTTCTTCTCTAACCGTGGCCTCTATCTACTTGAGATACGGCGGTTTTCGCCTATCTTGCGGACATGCAACCGACTCTGGGGCTCGTCCCCATTCTCATCACCGCTGGTGCGGCTATTTTGCCAGCTATTCTCGCCGGACTCGCGTCCATGGCGGCGGTTGTCTTGCGTCCCTCCGAACTCCCCGGGCGGATTCGGCAGCACCCGCTGGGCTTCGCCGGGGTGCTTGCCCTGCTGATCCTGCCCTTTCTTGTCGTACCGCTTTTTCGGAAAACCTATACGTCCTTCCGCTCCGACTCGGCAGCACAACCGGATTGGGCCGCGGTGGCCCTGCAGTGGCAAGAGAATCAAAATTCACCCGCGACGCTGCTTGCCGCCGAGCAATCCGGTACATCGACCCAAAGTCCCCGATCCCTCGTTTACGGCGGAAGCTTGCTGCGCAATGGGCATCTGTATGCAGGCGGTGCTTCCGAATCCGCTCCGAGCCCGACTCAACTTCAACGCCTTTGGCGCTATCCCATGCTGCATACTTACGCACTGAGTTCGCCGATATTGGCGAATCAACGCGTCTATGCTGCAACCTGTAAAGTGGTGAGCCGGACGGTTACCCAAGGTAGCCTGCTCTGTCTCGACGCGGCCACGGGTTCGCTCGTTTGGGAACTTAAAACCTTCAGCTCAGACCCGAATGACCGCTTGCGTGGTTTCTACAGCTCGCCCGCGATCACCGCAGATGGGTCGCGATTATTGATTGGTCAAGGGCTTCACGAAGATCGCCAATGCAAGCTGCTCTGTGTCGACACCAAACGGGGCGACATTCTTTGGACGGTGGAAGTTCCGACCCACATTGAGAGCTCGCCGATGATTGAAGGCGACCTGGTGGTCGTCGGCGTGGGTGCGATTGAAGATCAGGTGACCAAAGAGCTGCACGGCGAACCGGGCTACTTGCTTGCGGTCGATGTAAAGACGGGGGAAACCCGCTGGAAGGCTGCGATCACGGATCCTGAAAGTTCGCCTGCGTTAGAGAATGGCGTCGCTTATGTTGGCAGTGGCTACAATGGCAAAGCGGTTAAGGCCTTTCGAACTGAGAGCGATGAGGCGCTCACGGCGGCGGGCTTGGACCGGTTGATCTGGGAGACCCCGACCGACTTCCCCGTGGTCGGATCGATCACCTTGACGGATGAGCTTGTGCTGACCGGATGTGGCAATGGGGATTTCGTGCAACGCGACCCGAATCCAGAAGGGCGCATCATGGCGTTGGATAAAAAAACGGGCGAGGTGGTGTGGGCCTTGCAGACACCTGACGCGGTGTTTGGCGCGGTTGCGGTGCTTGGCGAAGAAGCGGTGGTTCCGGTGAGCAATGGCGAGCTCTATAAATTGGATGTAAAGACAGGCGAAGTGATTTGGGCCACCGCGATCGGCGGGGTTCGCATCGGAGCCGGACTGATCTTTACCAAAGAAATTATTTACGTGGTGGCGACCTCTGGCCAACTGGTTTTGCTAAACGCGACCGATGGCGCATTGTTAAAAAGTCATAGCTTGAACGACCGGACGTTTCCGGGGCGGCACAACCTGTCGATCAGCGCTCCGTTTCTGCGGTATGGCTTGATCGTGGTCGGTAGTGAAACCGGCGGCATCAGCTGCTTTGGAGAACGGCCATGAGCTTGGGACCTAGCTCACAAGGAAGAGAGTGGTTACCGCTAACGGAGGCGACGGATCGCTCACGCTGCGGCGGTAAGGCGGCGCGGTTGGCCGCGATGCTCGAGCTAGCTCATTCGGCGCAACAAAAGATCAAGATCCCCGCAGGCATGGTGTTGACGGTTGGGACGGGCGAAAGCGTACCGGCAGATTCCGAGGCGAGGGTATTGGGCCTGCGCTATCCGGTTGCGGTACGGTCCTCAGCCACCCTGGAAGACGGGAGCCAGCATTCCTTCGCGGGGCAGTTCCGCAGCACCTTAGATGTTAAAAACTTTGCCGAGCTCGAAGCGGCGGTTCGGGCCTGCTTCGATGACATTCAGGCCCCGGCCTTGCAGGCCTACTTGAAGAAAAACGACCTGACCGTGGAAGCTTCGGACATGGCGATCTTGGTGCAAGAAATGGTGCCGGCCGACTGTGCGGGGGTTCTCTTTATGGCTGACCCGTTAACCGGATCGGAGGCGCATCAGATGCTCGAAGCGGTGGCTGGCATCGGAGAAGGACTTGTCTCGGGCGAGGCGCAGCCGGACCAGTGGCGGCTCAGTGGAACGAACGATGCGCTTGAGATTCAGCAGATTAGCCATGCCGGAAAAAGTGGACTTGGTGAGTCGCAGATCACGCAGCTACTTGAAGCCGGTCACGAACTCAACCAGGCCTTTGGCGCGCCACAGGATATCGAATGGGCGATCCACGATGACTGCATTTACTTACTCCAGTCGCGGGACATCACAGTTCGGGGTACAACGCCATCGCAGGGAGCTACCCCCTACGACCTTCCCACCTCAGGAGGCCCTTGGGTGCGACACAATATCGGGGAGGAACTCGACTGCCCTACCCCGCTTACCTGGTCAGTATTGAAACGCTTTATGCAGCAAGGCGCTTACAAAAACCTCTTGTGTGAACTGGGCTACAAACCCGGACCGCGCTTCGAGGAAAAGGGGTATTTGGATCTCATTGGTGGACGAATTTATATCGATCTTGATCGCGCTCCCGAGATGTTTGCCGAGGACTTTCCGTATCGCTACGATCTTGAGGCGCTGGAAAGCCAACCAGACATTGGCCATCGCGCCCCGAGTCTTCCGCATACGGGAGGCAAAACAGGCAGGTCACTGCGAGCGGCGAAAAACATGTTAAAGCAGGTTGGGCGAAAGCTTGATACGCTTGAGCTCGCGGAGCAAATCCCCTTGGACTGGCCAACCGTCCGCGCGGGAGCGAGCCGGTCGGAATGCGTGGCGGCATGGCGCGATTGCGAAACCATGTTGAACGACGGCAGCCTTTCATACCTACTTCCAGGCGCGATCGCGACGCATGAATGTGCCAAGCTCGAACGTTCCTTGCAAAACACAGAATGGAATCCTGCCGCTGTAGCGAGTGCGGCCGCAGTGCCTTGTCGCCCCATTCCTCCCCCTCGCTTTAGTTACGAGCTGGCACGCCCCGCGAAAACAGAGCGAGGCAAAGGGCGCAAGAACAAGCAAACCATTCCGAGCTCGCCGCCAAGCAATGGTAGCCGCCTGGAGCAAGGAGTGACCGCGCGTGAAGAGTGCAAGCAACTTCTTCTGGAAGGGATGCAGGCCCTGCGCCACATCGCGCTAGAGATCGGTCAGCAACTGGGCATCGGCGATCAGGTTTTTCATCTTTCTCGCAATGAGTTTTTGGCCTTGGCCTCTTCTGAAGCGACAGAAGTGACTGCCATTCAAAAAGACGAGCTGGAGGCGCGAGCCATCAAACATCGCGAACAAGAAGCGCTGAACATGCCGATGGTTCTGCGACGGGCTAGCGAAGAACGGGGCGATGCGTACAGAACTACGGCGCAAAAATCGGCCGGACAAGCGATGGTTCTCGGGCTCTCACCCGGCATCGCCAAAGGCAAAGCGATTCTGGCCCACCGCCCGGATCAACTGAATCCAGCAAGCTTAAATAAAGAAACGATCTTGGTTTGTCCGAGTACGAATCCAGCTTGGATCCCGCTCCTCTCCAACTGCGGCGGATTGGTATTAGAACGCGGCGGAGCTCTTTCACATGGAGCCATCGTGGCCCGCGAAATGGGACTTCCTTGCGTAGTCTATTCGGACGCGATGAGTGAGAAGGACGGGCTTCAACGCCTCCGTGATGGACAGGCAATCGAAATCAATGGCAGCACGGGAGAGCTTTGGATCGATGGTGAGGCGGTGGATCAAGACCCTCTGCTAAGCCTAGGCCCGGCCCCCGAACTCCCTCCGGCTCCCACTCGCAAAGAGCTACAAGGGTTTCGAATCGCCATGGTGGCAGGCGGCACCTCGATCGTTGCCCTGCTGGGATTGTATGCCGGCAAGGGATGGCCGTTGGCCGGATTGTTTGACCGCGCATTGTGGCCGCTGGTTGGCTTCTTCAATTCATTACCTGCTTGGCTCGGTCTTTCGGGAAAAGTGGGCGCGGTTGCCATCATTGGCGCCGGGATGGCGGGACTCGTTCTCTTGGCGCAACGTTGTTTAACCGATCACAAGTCATTGAAGGCGGTGCAAGCTTCTGGGCTAGCGATGCGGAAGGAAGCCAAGCAGCTTCCCAAGGACGCACGGCGTCGTGCCGGATTGGAGCGTCTCGCTCTCGCTGGGGGTACCCGTCAAATGAAAGCCTCCTTTATTGGGTTGGCTTGGTTGCTCTTACCTTTAAGCCTCTGCTTTCTCTGGATGTCGCATCGTTTTGATCCGGCCCATGCGACGGTGGCTCCAGGCGGGGAAGCCGACATCACGTTGCAGCTCGCAGCTGAGGCGGAGGCGGAGGCGGAGGCAGGCTCGGTCAGCCTGATTCAAGGGCAGTACATTGTGAGTTCCGAAACGGCTCGAGATCCGAATCCTGCGGTACGGAATCTATTAGACGATTGGGAAGCCAACGGGCGACCCGACCGCTTGCCGATCGACGCGGGGCAAGACGATGCAAAGCTGCTGCAATCGCTCCGCGAAGCCGCAAAGAAACCGCTTGCGCCTTCCCCACTGACTTGGCGAGTGCGGAGCGCAGAAGAGCCAGGGACAAACTCTTTCATCCTCGAATTTCCTGATGAACGGCAGGTCGCGTTTGAGTGGGTAACAGGGAAGGATCAGTTAGCGGCACCGGAGCCACGGCTTCCAAAAGAGCTCGCGACGAGCCTTCGGGTCGAACCGGTCAGAGAAGCAATTGTGGGGGATAAAGGTGGATTTTGGCGACCGTTTCAACGACTTGGCTGGGGTATCGACCTCGGTTGGTTTGGCACGTACCTAGTGAGTTACCTGCTGACGTTGTTCGGGCTCCGGAAGATATTGCGCCTTCCTTAAATGTGATCAAAGCTAATTCTGCTTTCTAGTAGGGTTTTAGACCCGGAGGGGCGCCGTCATTTTAGCGCGGGTAGAAGGCTCGGGTACGTACGAGAAAATCTCAAGGCCTGAAAGGTCGCTGCAGGAATATCTGGAATTGACTCGACCTTTCAGGCCTTGCTTGGAACCGCATTCAAAACCCAGGCCTTCGACCTGGGCTATGATATTTCGACCCTTCGGGCCTAGGCTTATGCGGATTTCGAATCCGATATATCTCATCTCGATGGCACGCTGAAAAGATCAATGGGATCTATGACTCCGTCTCAACCCTTCTGTGAGAAGCCGTCGGTTCCCGTTAAAATGTGCGAACCATCGTCGTCAGGAACTGACGGTTTAGCATAAGAGGGCTTTAGCCCGTATTCCGTTTTGTAGCTGGCGTTTCGTCGGGAACCGACGGCTTATCTTAGGCGGGGGTTTCAACCCCCGTTAAAATGTGCGAGCTATCGTCGTCAGGAACTGACGGTTTAGCAAAAGAGGGCTTTAGCCCGTATTCCGTTTTGTAGCTGGAAACGTTCAAAAGGGTCGCAATGGAAATGCTTTATCGTAAAAACCTATAATCATGGCCTTGAATACGTGATGCGGGCTAAAGCCCTTTCATGATAAACCGTCGGTTCCCGACGTGGATATATTAACGCGCTTTACGGGGGTTGAAACCCCCGCCTACGTTTAAACCGTCGGTTCCCGACGAACGTCCGTCATTCCGGGCAGCTGGCGTTTCGTCGGGAACCGACGGTTGAAACCCCCGCCTACTTTAAACCGTCGGTTCCCGACGAGCGTCCGTCGTTCCGGGCAGCTGGCGTTTCGTCGGGAACCGACGGTTGAAACTCCCGCCTACATTTAGACCGTCGGTTCCCGACGAGCGTCCGTCATTCCTGGCAGCTGGCGTTTCGTCGGGAACCGACGGTTTATCTTAGGCGGGGGTTTCAACCCCCGTTAAAATGTGCGAGCCATCGTCGTCAGGAACTGACGGTTTAGCAAAAGAGGGCTTTAGCCCGTATTCCGCTTTGTAGCTGGAAACGTTCAAAAGGGTCGCAATGGAAATGTTTTATCGTAAAAACCTATAATCATGGCCTTGAATACGTGATGCGGGCTAAAGCCCTTTCATGATAAACCGTCGGTTCCCGACGTGGATATATTAACGCGCTTTACGGGGGTTGAAACCCCCGCCTACATTTAAACCGTCGGTTCCCGACGAGCGTCCGTTATTCCTGGCAGCTGGCGTTTCGTCGGGAACCGACGGTTGAAACCCCCGCCTACTTTAAACCGTCGGTTCCCGACGAGCGTCCGTCGTTCCGGGCAGCTGGCGTTTCGTCGGGAACCGACGAGCGTCCGTCATTCCTTCGATGTATTACACAGAGGGGCTCTTCCCGCGCTTCGCGTGGCGGTTCAAAACAGTTAAAACCTTGTCATGAAGTTTCAGGTCAGTCTCTCACGTCTATGGCTAGAAAACTGCTCGGCTTCGCGGTTCAACTCCGACTGCGACAAAGGCGGTTTTATTGAAGTATCCGAACGAAAAACAGCGATTTTATTCGATGGTTCCACACTTGCACTCAGGGTGGGATGACGTAGCATGCGAGAAACAACTGCAGAAATCATAACGGAGTATCCAACATGGGTTTATTTCACTCACTTAAAGAATATTTTAAATCATCCGCCAAGAATGTCGAAGGCAAGCTAAGCGAAGCCACAGACAAAATCAGTCGTAATCCGGACGCAGTCGGCTCGAAGTACGACGATGTGATTCGCGATAAAATCAAAGGCGTGAAAGATTATCGCACCGCGCTAGCGGGACTCATCACCCAAAAAGATGCGATGCTCGATAAAGCGAAATCGTTGACCAAAGATGTGAGCAGGCTGGAAGACATCAAAGCCGGTGCGGCGGCAAAGGTAAAACAATTGGTTGGCCAATTGAAGAGCGAAGGAAAGTCTGGCCAAGAAATCCAAGCGCATCCGGAATACACCGACGGACACCAAGCCTACACTCGCTTCTCCAAAGAGCTGGAGAAAAAGGAAGATGAAATCGTCGACTTGGAAACACGGGCGGAAGAACTCGACGGAAAAATCACCTCGCATAAATCGCAGTTGAAAACCTTGATCGACAACATCGAAGATTTGAAAAAAGAAGCCGAAGAAGCGAAAGCTGAGCTTGCGGCAGGAAGTGACCTCGCGGATGCGCGCGACATGCTCGACGCGACGGCAGGAAGCGGCGGGAACAGCGAGTTGCAAAACCTTCGTGAGATCCGTGCCAAAGCCAAAGCCGAAGCTCGTATTTCAAAAGAACTGGGAGCGGAAGTTTCCGGTTCGAGTGTAGACGATATGGCGAAAGAGTTTCTTGAGTCAGCGGAAGCATCAAATGTTGAAGATGAATTTGCGGCCATGGTTGGACTCGGCCCTGCTTCATCCTCAACCGTAAACGATGCGGTAAAAGGCGCGGCGGCTACGGTTACTGGTACGGCTGCGAGTGCAGCATCGGGATCGGATGACGATGCGAAAGAGGACGACGAAGGCGGCGACGCGAAAAAGCCAGGGCTCAGCCTTCCTGAGTGAGCGATGTTAGCAACGCATACAAAAAGCGCAGCACCTTATGGGTGATGCGCTTTTTTTGTGGCAACGGATGACGACGCAAAGAGAATGCTTCAAAAACATACATGGTGCCGATGACACGCCATATTTACAGATTCTCTGGGTATCTTTGTTGAGTTAAAAAGACGAATTGGCAAATCCCCGAAAACGAAAAGGCTAATTTGACCAGCTAATTTTTGGGTAAGCCAGAACATAAACATGAAGATCATCCGCCAAGTTAGTTTGGCGAATCGGTAAGAAACAGAAGACGAGGCGGTCAGATGCTTATATGACGCAGCCGCTGAAACCATTCGGCAGGCTATACATACGCAAGTCACCACTTAAAGCGGGCTTGCTTTGCCAAGCACCACTGCGTTAAGCAAACACCGTCAGGTCTCGGACCGGACGAACCATTTTTAACATTAAGTAGGATACATTATGAGTAAGGAACTTCTATCGAAAGCGGCAAACGAAGCCCGCGGCCTCGCAATTGACGCGATTCACAAATGCAGCTCCGGCCACCTCGGCCTTCCGCTTGGCTCTGCAGAAATCGGTGCTGCCCTGTTTGGTCAGACCATGACCTACGATCCAACCGCGCCCAAATGGCTCAACCGCGACCGTTTCATCCTGTCGGCTGGACATGGCTCCATGTTCCTTTACGGCTGGCTCCATCTTTCAGGCGGAAACGTCTCTCTAGATGACCTGAAAAATTTCCGCCAGCTCCACAGCATCACGCCGGGGCATCCAGAATATGGCGAAACCGACGGGGTTGAAGCCACCACCGGCCCACTCGGCCAAGGTGTCGCCAATGCGGTTGGCTATGCCATGTCGGGCAAGATGGCTGCCGCGCGGTACAACACCGACGAGCATACCATCATCGACAATCACATTTTCGCCCTCGCTGGCGATGGATGCCTACAAGAAGGCATCGCGGCTGAGGCCAGCTCATTAGCCGGCCACCTGAAACTCGATAACCTCATTTTGATTTACGACTCCAACGACGTCACCCTCGATGCAATGGCAGATGTCACGCAGAGCGAAGACACCGGCAAACGCTACGAATCATACGGCTGGGATGTTATCACCGTAAACGGGCATGACCTCGACGCGCTCAGCAGTGCGATGGAAACCGCCAAGAGCAACGACAACGGGAAACCGACCTTCATTGTCGCCAAAACCGAAATCGGCCGCGGCATTCCTGAAGTCGCGGGCACCGCAGCTGGACACGGCGAAGGCGGGGCAAAATTTGCCGAAAGCGCGCGAGCCGGCCTCGGGCTTCCTCCCGAAACCTTTTATGTCTCCGACGAAGTTCGTGGCTACTTTAACGATCACGGCGCTAAGCTTGCAGAGGCACATGCGACCTGGAAAACCACCTTCGACGCATGGGCCAACGCCAACGCAGACAAAGCAGCCGAGCTTGCTTCTGGTATTGCAAAAGACGTGCCAAGCAACCTGAGCGAGCTCATTCCTGAATTCGATGCAGACACCAATGCGGCAACTCGAGCCTCGGGCGGAAATATCATTCAAGCGGTTGCGGCGGCCATGCCGATGCTGTTTTCGGGAAGCGCTGACCTCTACGGCTCGACCAAAAACTACATCAAAGACGCAGGCGATTTCGGCCCAGCGGATTTTGCTGGAAGCAACGTCTGGTTCGGGATTCGCGAACACGCCATGGGCGCCATCCTCAACGGATTCGCCTACGACGGAATCTTCCGGGCTTCCGGCGCGACCTTCGCGGTCTTTGCCGACTACCTGCGCCCAAGCATCCGCCTAGCAGCCCTGTCGAACCTCCCTGTCACCTACATCTTCACTCACGACTCCGTAGGGGTTGGCGAAGACGGACCGACGCACCAACCGGTCGAAACTTGCAGCGGCCTACGCGTGATCCCAAACTTGGATGTCATTCGCCCGGCTGACGCAGAAGAAACCGCCGGTGCTTTCGTGGCCAGCATGCAACGGACCGATGGCCCGACCATGCTTCTCCTCACCCGTCAAAATGTGCCGATGCTCAACGACGCGACTGCGGCCGAGCGTCGCGAAGGGGTTCTCAAAGGCGCTTACATCTTGAAAAAAGAAAGCGGACCACTCACCACCATCCTCATGGGATCGGGCAGTGAAGTGCAGCACGCCATCGAAGCAGCTAAAAGCTTGGGCGACGGCGTCCGCGTGGTCTCTGTACCGTGCTTCGAACGTTTTGACCGTCAGTCAGACGCCTACAAAGAAGAGGTCCTTCCTGCTTCCTGCACCAAGAGGGTTGCGATTGAAGCTGGCGTAAGCGGACTCTGGTGGAAGTACGTCGGCAGCGCTGGCGCAGTTCAAGGCATCGACCGCTTCGGCATCAGCGCTCCAGGCAACATCACCATGAGCGAACTCGGCATGGACGCACCAAGCTTGATTGAGACAGTAAAAAGTCTCGGCTAAACCTTGTGACCCACCCCTTGGCGCTGCGCAATCGCACGGCGCCTCCGCGATTAGCTCGCGGACCAAAAAAATCCTGCTCATCACTGAGCAGGATTTTTTTATGCCTCACGCCAAAAAGGAATGCGGCGCAGCATGAACGCTTCGGTTAGTGAACCATCTGGCCATCATGACCGACTCGCTCCACGAAATCGAACGCATGATTCAAACTTGGCCGACAAAACAGCAGCAAATACCCTGCCTGAGCTAACCCCAACCACAGCAGGGTCGCTTCCCCCGAGATCAGGCAGAAAACCAATGCGACCATGGCCGAGCCTTCCACAAGGGCGAAAAGAACCAAGCAGTTAAAAATGAGTGAAAATGCAGACGACTAAAGGCGCATAGCGCTGACACATTGATAGCCATGGTTGACGAACGAAGTGAGGAGGCCGTGGTTCGGTAGATTTCTCCTCTGAGCCGCGTCGCGGCGACACCCTAGCGGATGAAAAACGATTCCTGGTAATTTTGGGACCTTCGTTTTAGTGGATTTCGCTCATTACAGGATATAAGCTGCGCGGGGCTACGTTCTGCGCCTCGGTTCGAGTTCTCTCACAATATAACACTTACCCCTCGTTGCCTCTTGCGTCTGCAATAAACCCAGCGCTGCGGCCGCTTCGCGGCCTTGCACTCGGGCTACCATATCCCGCCCACTTCAGGGCGGATTCCCACGATGTCACATGTCGCAGAAAATAAGCTGGACCGCTTATCTAAGTGCCATTGTAGTCTGACACCTTCTTTCACGGCCAAAGCACCAAACATCCGAAGATGCGTTGGCACTCCAGCATTTACAGACAAAAATTCCGCAATCTGTGCAAGTCTTTCAGACTTGGCGCCACCTTTAAAACCAATCGATGGGCGTTGCCCATCGCTACGCTGTTTTCGCCTTTCAGGCGAACGGAGTGAGGAGTCTGGCACCTTCCTTGTGTCAGACTACAATGGCACTTTTACTTGGGAATCGCCGAAGGCCAAGGAGCGGCGGTTTTCAACCGCCGACGGATGGTCAGTAATTGGTCTGACACCAATGACACTATAGGTTGTTCTCCGATCGCGCTTCCAGCGCTCGAGAGTTATTTTTGCGATTGTTTCCGGTGGTTCCCTTCGGTCACCGACCGGCTAATTGCCATCAAGCCTCCGGCTTTCTTTTCAGGGTAGAGCGAACTCTTTTCCATGCAAAACGGCTTATCTAAGTGCCATTAGAGTCTGGCACCTTCCTTGTGTCAGACTACAATAGCACTTTTACTTGGGAATCGCCGAAGGCCAAGGAGCGGCGGTTTTCAACCGCCGACGGATGATCAGTAATTGGTCTGACACCAATGACCCTATAGGTTGTTCTCCGATCGCGCTTCCAGCGCTCGAGAGTTATTTTTGCGATTGTTTCCGGTGGTTCCCTTCGGTCACCGACCGGCTAATTGCCATCAAGCCTCCGGCTTTCTTTTCAGGGTAGAGCGAACTCATTTT
>Ga0209187_1001524_pt1 | contig 26173 bp, 19 predicted proteins | sample BantaG_FD_187430 | JGI IMG/M metagenome (GOLD analysis project Ga0209187, IMG submission 187430) | Marine algal microbial communities from Bantry Bay, Ireland - BantryBay_4 metaG (SPAdes) (version 2) | ecosystem: Host-associated > Algae > Red algae > Unclassified | place: Bantry Bay, Ireland...
AGACCAGTCCTGTGAGCACTCAGACCAAGGTGGGGACTCCATTAGAGAAGCAAGTCAGTACAGTCGGACAGATCCATCCGCATCTAGAGGTAAAGATCATAGATCCAGAATCTGGCCAAGTAGTACCGATAGGCGAAAAAGGAGAATTATGCACCAGAGGATATAGTGTCATGTTAGGCTACTGGAATAATGAAGATCAGACTCGAGATGCGATAGATAAAGCTCGATGGATGCACACAGGAGATCTGGCGACGATGGATGAAGAAGGCTATGTGAATATCGTAGGCAGAATAAAGGATATGATCATCAGAGGAGGAGAGAATATATATCCGAGAGAGATCGAAGAGTTTCTCTATACTCATCCTGACATTAGTGATGCTCAAGTGATTGGCGTACCAGATGAGAAATTTGGAGAAGTACTGGTCGCTTGGATTAAATTAAAAGAAAGTCATCATGCAGAAGTACAAGATATTTTAGAATTCTGTCATGGCAAAATAGCTCATTATAAAATCCCCCATCATATAAGATTCACAGATGACTTCCCGATGACTGTCACTGGAAAGATTAGGAAAGTAGAAATGAGAAATATAACGATGGAGGAGCTTGGAATCAAATCACAGGATACATGATTAAATGATTACTCGCATTTTTAGGAGATCCTCCAAAAATATGGTGTAAACAGAATTAGAACTGTAAATAATTCCAATCGGCCCAGCAACATTAAAAAAGAAATAAACCATTTTCCAAAGATTGGTACAGAAGCAAAATTATCCAATGGTCCCAGCTGTCCTATCGCAGGGCCTACATTACCAAGCGCTGTAGCTGAGGCCCCAATAGCGGTCAGGATAGGCTGTTCAAAATTTGCAAAAACGACAGACAGAATTAAAGAGCTAACGATGAAAATAATAAGATAAATAAGTAAGAAAACTAGGATGTGAGTCAATATTCTTGCTGCGACTAGTTGCTGATCGATTTTGATTCTGATCATGCCTCTCGGATGGAGTAATCTCTTAAATTCTAAGATGGAATTCTTCAAGAATACTAAATGACGAATGATCTTAATACCTCCACTCGTAGACCCTGCACAAGCACCACAAAATAGCAAGATGAAAAACAGCATGGTGAGTGCTGGTGCCCATGATGTATAATCAGCAGAAATATATCCCGTCGTGGTAATAATAGAGATCACCTGAAATGCTGCATCACGAAAGGATCTCTCGACAGAAAGATCACTGACCTGATACACTCCTATGGTGACCAGAAGAATTAGTCCTATGACTAAAGCAGTGTATACTTTGAACTCATCGCTCTTCCATACTTTTTTAAAGTGTCCCTTCAGGCTATAATAGATGATCGTATAATTAGTGCCAGCGAGAAACATAAAGAAGATGATCGTATACTGTATTCCTGCGCTATCATAATATGCTATACTAGCATTCTTAGTTGAGAATCCGCCAGTAGCCATGGTCGTCAATCCGTGATTTATGGCATCAAAGAATGTCATCCCATTTATATATAAAACCAAAGTGGCTAATGAAGTCAGACCAACGTAGATAAGCCATAGTCTCTTAGCTGTCTCTTTAATCCGAGGGTGTATCTTATCTGAAATCGGTCCAGGTGCCTCAGCTACAAATAGCTCTACTCCAGCAATGCCAAGTAAAGGAAATAAGGCAATAGTTAATACAATAATCCCCATGCCTCCGATCCACTGCGTCAAGCTACGCCAGAATATGATGCCTTTAGGCAGTGATTCAATATCGTGAATGACTGTCGCTCCAGTGGTCGTGAGTCCTGAGACACTCTCGAATATCGCACCTGATATATCAGGTATGGTGCCAGTATAGAGGTAAGGGAGACTGCTGAATATAGCCATAGATACCCATCCTAATGCGACGATGAGATAGCCCTCTCGCTTACCTATTTTTTTACTTGCTTTCTTAGAGCTCCACCATGTCACGACGCCTATGCTCAAAGTAGATAATGCAGCATAGCAAATAGAAAGGCTATCGGCCACATCATCATAGGCTGAAAAACCTACAGATGTCAGCATAAATCCGCCCAATATCATGAGAAGTACACCGATTACATGACATACGATTCCTGTATTGATCACTATTTAAATATTTCTTCTACTTGACGTATGGCTTCTGGTAGTGCTAGCACGATGACTTTATCTTCTATCTCAAATCTGAAGTCGCCGTCTGGTATATAGCCTTCATTATTTCTGATGACTCCTGCAATTATTGATTTTTTAGGAAAGTGTAGTTCCTTGATTGTATTTCTTAAAAGCCTATTTTTCTTATGCACGATATATTCTATGACTTCAGCATTAACACCATGCAGACTTGCGACTGCTTCGACCTTACCTTTTCTGACAAATCTAAAAATGTTATTGGCAGCAATTAGTTTTTTATTGATGATTGTGTCTATCCCGATATTCTGAGAGAGATGGGTATAATTGATATTATCGACAAGTGCAATGGTCTTATACACGCCAAGTTTTTCAGCAGTCAGGCTGGTGATGATATTCGTTTCAGAGTTAGGTGTCAGGGCGATGAATGCATCCATATCCTCCAGCCCCTCTTCTTTAAGGATATTTATATTTCCAGGGTCTGCGTGGATCACTAAGCCTCTGCGTAATTGCTCAACACAGAATTTTTCTTGCTGCTTATTCTTCATCACGACGGTTATATTATACCTGTCTTCTATCAGCTTAGCAGTCTTCACTGCTAGCATAGTACCACCGACGATCATGATGTTTTTAATTGGCTTAAGCTGTTTGCCTACATAATTGATAGCTACATCTAAGTATTTACTCTGAGTGGCAATGTAAAGGTGGTCCCCTTTTCTTAATACGGTTTCTCCAGTCGGAATGATCGTCTTCCCACTTCTAAGTAGCGCTATCCCTCTGAAAGCAAAATTGCTTACGGAAGAGTTAATCTCATAAATACTTCTATTGATGAATGTACTGCTCATGTCCAGCGTAAATCCGACTACTGAAATCATCCCCTCATCAAATTCGAATAAATCAGTAAAAGATGCACGCTCTAATAACCTGACGATTTCTTGTGCGGCTAACTGCTGTGGTGAAATTAAGACATCTACTCCTAAGATGCGAAATCGTTCTTTCTCATGCTGTGTCAGATATTCAGAGTTATTGATCCTGGCGATGGTCTTCGTTGCTCCCATCTGCTTAGCTAATATCGTAAGAAGTAGATTCGTTTTCTCTGATGTCGTGACTGCTATGAATAGTTTTGCCGATGAAACCTTGGCTTGCTCTAATATACTGGTAGAAGCAGCATCTCCTCTGATCACCATCACGTCCAGATGATTATTTACATGACGTAGTACCTCTTCGTCGGTATCGATAAGCACAATGTCTTGATTTTCCTTAGACAGAAGTTCAGCTAAGTGAAATCCGACTGCTCCACATCCTGCTATGATGATTTTCATTTTGACTACTATTTATCAATCCAATGGCCGAAATGAGGGCGAAAGTATAGATTGTATAATGAAAAAGAAAGGGTTATATCGTTTTCCTTTTGTCAGAATGACTCATACTATCAGAATTACTTAATCGCTCAAAAACATGTGGCTCATAATTATAGTGATTTCTACAGTAAGCATCTCAGTGGATTTTTTTCAAGGTAAATATCTCAGTCTATGATTATCTCTATAACAATATGATTTTCAAAATGATAATCCAAAGAAGCTTCACATATTCAACAATCATTTATTCTAATATAGAGTTCTATTCTTTTATTGAAGAAGTGTAGACTTGGAAAAATTTAAAATGAGTGATTCCACCAATAATAGTTATAGGGTTTATCCTCTGATAATAACTATTCGATGCCTATAACTTGCAAAATTATTTGATGATATGAAGTACTATAGAATAGAGATATTAGCCATAGTCGTCAGCACACTGCTGCTGACTTCATGTGGATCTAAAGTCAAACAACTAGAACAACAATTACAAACAAAGGAAGAGCAGGTCATTCAGCTGGAGACTCAGTTAGATCATATCAGAGAGACAAATAGTAGTCTCTTAGACCGCCTGTCAGATCTATCAGTCATCACTCAGACAGATGCTAAGTCGATCCAAAATTCACTCTTATCTATGAATCGACAAAATGACTATATCCAGAATTTGACAAATAAAATACATGAGAAGGACTCAATTAATCTTGCACTGGTCACTAATCTGAAGCGGTCACTGCTCGACTTCAATGATGATGATATTCAGGTACAAGTGAAAGGAAGCGCAGTCTATGTGTCTATAGCGGATAAGATGTTATTCAGATCAGGAAGTACCAGTCTTTCTAAAGAGTCTGGCGCTGTACTTCAGAAAGTCGCTTCCATCATAAATGATCATGACGATATGAATGTGCTTGTGGAAGGTCATACAGATAATGTACCTATCGCTAATGATAAGGTGGGGGATAACTGGGATCTAAGTGTGCTGCGTGCTACAGCAGTCGTCAGAGAGCTGCAGAATAAGCATCAGGTAGAGCCAGATCGACTCACCGCAGCAGGTAGATCTAAGTACATACCTAAAGCTGATAATGACACGAAAGAAGGCCAGTCTCAAAATAGAAGAACAGAAATTATCATCACACCCAAGCTGGATCAGTTTTTCAAATTATTAAAAGCTCCAGAACTACTCGGCTAAAAAAATCCAATCAATTTCAATCAGTCTCTTGCTAATCTATGCAAGAGATCTGGCTTTATGATAAGCTCATTCAATTCTATATTACTTAGATTTAATTCGTAGTCTTTTTATATACAGTAATCATTCACTATCTTTTGATTTGATTTCCAATAGAGGTTTCGCAATAGTAGTTTTACTAAATATCAAAAAGATAAATCATGTCTACACTAAATCGACGTTCCTTCGTCAAAAAATCATCCACCGCAGCAGGAGCTGGACTATTATTTCAGAGTCAGCTTAGGGCTAAGGCGCATATAGATGGTATAGATGTGATCAAGGTAGGGCTCATAGGCTGTGGAGGCCGTGGTACGGGGGCAATCACACAGGCTCTACTATCTGGACAGAATGTAAAGCTGGTCGCGATGGCTGATGCCTTCAGAGATAATCTAGACAAATGCTATAATAAGATTACTGACCCTAACTTTAAAGACTGGTCTCAGGATAAAAATGTAGATCTGAATCCTAAAATTAATGTGACAGAAGATCATAAGTTTGATGGATTCGATGGATATAAGAAGGTGATAGCATTATCTGATGTCATCATACTGGCTACACCGCCGGGATTCAGACCGATTCACTTCGAGGCAGCGATTAATGCTGGTAAGCATGTCTTCATGGAGAAGCCTGTAGCAGTAGATGCCCCAGGGGTCCGAAAAGTACTGGCGGCTGCAGAGATGGCTAAAAAGAAAAAATTGAATGTCGTCGTCGGCTTGCAGAGACACTACCAGAAAGTATATCAGGTCTGGATGGACATGATTCATAATGGAGTCATAGGCGATATCGTCACATCCAGAGTCTACTGGAATAGTGCTGGTGTCTGGGTGAGACCTAGACAAGATGGTCAGAGTGAAATGGAATATCAGATGCGTAACTGGTATTACTTTAACTGGCTGTGTGGTGATCACATCAATGAGCAGCACATACACAATCTGGATGTGGGCAACTGGGCTAAGCAAGCAGTACCTATCAGAGCGATGGGCATGGGAGGCAGAGAAGTGCGTGATGGAATAGACCATGGCGAGATATTCGATCATCATTTTATAGAATATGAGTATGCAGATGGATCCAGAATGTTCAGTCAGTGCAGACACATAGAGGGATGTGCCAGTCGAGTCAGTGAGGCATTTCACGGGACTAATGGGTCAGCACCTAAGCCAGGAGTCATCAAGACAAAGAGTGGATATAAAGTCTTGGATCATGATGATGAAAATGACATCAATCCCTATCAGGCAGAGCACAACGAATTATTTGCAGCCATCGCTAAAGGAGAATATAAATATGCTGATGCGGAGAATGGAGCACATGCGACCATGACGGCTATCTTAGGTAGAATGGCGACTTACTCAGGTAAAGTCATAGAGTGGGATGACGCCTTAGCTTCGACCATAGACTTATCTCCTGCTTCATACAGTTGGGATGCTAATCCACCTGTGATGCCAGATGCAGATGGTCGATATAAAATAGCTGTGCCAGGGAAATCTCTGACAGTGTAGACGTATGCAATGTGAAACTATTCTCGATTTGATATCGTCGGATACTAACATTTTTAAAGGCTAATGATCTAAAATTAAATTATAAAACGTCTATGACGTGGATAATTAAGATTGTCAGTAGATAATTAATCTCAACTATTTGTTGATAGTCATTGAGTTCTAAAATTTAAACCATGAAACGAAGATCATTTATTTCTCAGAGTATACTGACAGCTTCTGCAATAAGCTTAGGGTGTAAAGCTAATTCTACCAGCATCATGTCTGGAGCAACAGAAGATTATAAATTTAAAATGAAATTTGGTCCGCATCTTGGGATGTTCAAGCATCATGCAGGAGAAGATCCAATAGACCAATTAAACTTCATGGCTGATCAGGGATTTTCTGCATTTGAAGATAATGGTATGAGAGAGAGAGATGTCATTTTGCAAGAGAAGATGGCAAGCACCATGGCGAATAGAGGCATTGAAATGGGCGTCTTTGTCGCTCACAAGATTTACTGGAAAGAAGCTAATCTGGCAAGCGGTGATCAAGCTAAAAGAGAAGAATTCTTACAATACATTAGTGACGCTGTCGATGTGGCAAAGCGAGTGAATGCTAAGTGGATGACCGTAGTGCCTGGACATTTAGACTTGCGTCAGGATATGGGATACCAGACATCACATGTCGTCGAGACACTGAAGCAAGCCAGTGGTATATTAGAGCCGCATGGACTGACGATGGTTCTCGAACCATTAAACTTTAGAGACCATCCTGGACTCTTCTTAACTAAAGCAGCTCAAGGCTATGAGGTCTGTAAAGCAGTCGGTAGTCCTTCATGTAAAATTCTTTTTGATATCTATCATCAGCAGATCCAAGAGGGGAATCTAATTCCGAATATTGAAAAATCTTGGGATGAAATCGCATACTTTCAAATAGGGGATAATCCTGGACGAAAAGAACCCACGACCGGAGAGATAAATTATAGCAATATTTTTAAGATGATTAATGAAAAAGGATTTCCTGGCATCTTAGGCATGGAGCATGGTAATTATCATGAGGGCTTAGAAGGGGAGAAGAAGCTGATCGATGCTTATAAGTCAGTCGACCTTATATAGATGATGATTCTCAATAATAAACTGTAAGCGACTCTTTCCATTTTTTTTGCGATCCCTATATAATAATGAATCTCAATAGTAAAGAATTTTATACCTACTTTGATAATCTGTATGTTTGAGTATAATTTCTTTTACCTGTTTAAAAGATAATCTATAAGTACCCTTGATTCTCTATTTTAAATCTAAAATTTTTAAACATTAAAGAAGCGTTAATCGTGTATGGATCTTTAGCCGAGGGAGAATCTAATCATTGGGTGATCGAGCATATCAAAGGCATCTGGTATCCAGCTACTATTAAAGGGAAAATCATAGATAATGGATGGTCTATTAGAAAAGGGTACCCGCAATACGTGCCAAGCAAGCATGAGATGATGAATGTGTTGGTTTTAGTCTCTGAGGAGTTGCATCTATATTGGAAAGATATTGATGAATTCGAAGGGGAGGAGTATTATGAAAGAATTTTGATACCATATGTTCTTGAAGCTGGTACAACTCATAACGGATATATTTATCAAGCCAAGAAATAAATCAATTGTAGTAAGGGATGTTATCTATGAGATTAGCTGCATCCTACACTTTGGTTCAACATTGCAAGTAGTTGTACTCTAAGTCAGATCAGTACCTTTACTCAGAACTTAATAAAATCAATCATGTTACTTAGTATATGTCAGTAATAAGACCTGCGGCTACCGCAAAAGTCATTAGAGAAATTCCTGGTGGAGGAATAGAAGTATTGATGCTTAGAAGAAATCGAGCTGTGAAATTTGCATCTGGATTCTGGGTCTTTCCTGGTGGTAAGATCGAGCCAGAAGAGCTGGAAGGAGTCACAGAAAAAGAAGCTGCACTGGTCGCAGTGATCAGAGAGTCTAAAGAAGAAGCAGATCTCGATCTGATCGAGAAGCAGCTTCATTTTTTTGTTCACTGGACCACGCCTGCTCAGCAACCTAAAAGATTTAGCACGTACTTTTTTCATACTCTGGTTCCATATGAAGGCACTGATGTGACAGTGGATAATTCTGAGATATTAGAACATCGATGGATGACCCCTGAAGCTGCCATGTCTGCAGCTCTATCTAAAGAAATATTATTGATGCCACCTACCTTTATCAGCCTTCAGCGGATCAGGTACTGTCAGACTTACGATGATGTCAAAGTGGAGTGGAAGAGATCTAAGCCATTACAAATCTTACCTGTAGTTAGCATGGAAGGAACCAAAGCTTGTTCTATGTATGCTGGTGACGCTGGCTACGAGTCTGGAGACTCTACTAAGACAGGCGCAAGACATCGATTATTATTTGATTATGAGGATGCTACATTTGATTTCCAGTATTCAGAATGTAAAGACCATTTTCCGATTAATGGGATGAGGCATTTGGACTTATAACAAAAGGTCATGAACCCTGGCTTTGCTCTTTCAGCTTACGAATTAGTTTTACCATACCTAGATAGATGGTAAAATTTTGTGGTGATTCAAGTCTCAATTGACTTTCTATGTGGTATAGCTTCATAAATTGGAACTCTATAAGCAAGATTTCAATTACATTAGTGTAAATAATTGAGAAAACTATGCGTTGGCAAGGAAAACAACAAAGTAAAAATGTAGAAGATAGAAGAGGAGAAAGATCGGGAGGGGGTATGATGAGAACTGGTGGAGGCGTAGGTATAGGTATGCTTCTGATAGCTTTTGTGATTTATCTCTTAGGAGGAGATGGTTCAGGATTTTTACAGCAGGCACAGCAAGCTCCAGCACCACAAGAGCAGCAGCAAAGAAGGACAAATGAACAATATGTTGGTACAGAGGAAGAAGAAGCACTGGCAGATATTGCCGGAGTAGTCCTTAAGGAAACAGAAGATGTATGGGGGGAGATATTTCCTAAACAATTAGGAAAGAATTATACACCTGCAAAGCTCGTCTTGTTTGAGCAGCAGATCGCATCCGCATGCGGGATGGCTGGTTCAGCAACTGGTCCATTCTATTGCCCTGGAGATAGTAAAATATATCTTGATGTAGACTTCTACGATCAGCTCAAGCGTAAATTTGGTGCGCCTGGCGATTTTGCTTTTGCTTATGTCGTCGCTCACGAAGTAGGCCATCATGTCCAGAACCAATTAGGTTATACTAACTATGTACACCAGCAAAAAGGTAGAGTCAGTCAATCAGCTTACAATGATTTATCAGTCAGGCTGGAATTACAAGCTGACTTCTTAGCAGGCGTGTGGGCTCACCATACTTATAAAAATACTGACTTAATAGAAGATGATGATTTTGAAGAAGCGATGAGGGCTGCAGAAGCTATAGGTGATGATAACATCCAGCGTAAGACGACTGGTTATGTCAGGCCTGAGACCTTCACGCATGGAACTTCCGAGCAGCGCATGAGATGGTTCAGAAAGGGACTGGAGACAGGCGATATTGCTCAGGGGGATACATTCAGCGCGAGACGGCTGTGATTAGACTGAGGTAAAAATCAAGATCGTTTGCTTTGTTTTGGAATTTAATCTGCTATTTTAAAAAATTAGTTTCTTGTATCTTTCAGTCAAGAACTTGGGGTAATCATATTTACAAATTATGAATAAAGATTATGTCATCACTACTGATCGCTTAGGTCTTCGGAATTGGCTAGATTCAGATATACCTCAGATGATTAAAGTTAGTGCAGATGAGGATGTGATGGAATACTTTCCTGCTACAGCAACTCCCACTGAGACTACAGAATTTGTGCATAAGATGCGACAGATGTATCGAGAGCGAAACCATTGTTACTTCGCCGCTGATCGATTAGAAGATGGTAGTTTTATAGGCTTCATAGGTCTATGTTATCAGACTTATGAATCATCATTTACACCATGTGTGGATATTGGGTGGCGGTTGTCAAAAGATTACTGGGGTCGGGGATACGCTACAGAAGGAGCTAAGGCTTGTTTAGAATATGCGTTTTCTACATTAGAATTAGATACAGTATTCGCGACTACAGTAGAGCAGAATCAGCCATCTATTAATGTGATGGAAAAGATAGGGATGAAGAAAAAATTAGAATATGTCCATCCAAAATTGATAGGACATCCTCGGTTTTTAAATTGCTTTTGCTATGAAAAGATGAATAATCAAAAATAGAATAAAATAGACATAGCCATTAGAATTATTATTGCCTTAGTTGCTTTGACTCATGTGTATATATTTTGGATTGAGATGTTTGCCTGGGAAACTAAAGGTCTGAAAATATTAAGAGGATTTCCTAAAGAGTTATAGACAGAACCAAGATGATCGTAATGTAGACATTAACGATAAATGAAATACTTTGAAAAATTCAATCACTCATATTTTATTAACTATGAATGATTTAAGAAAATAGTGACGCTATAAGAATTTATCTTAATATTTGTTAGATCTGAGTTGGATTTTTGCCATTGATCTAATCTAAGTCAATGCTGTCATTGTGTTTGGCTGCTCGAAAAGTTAGTATGTAGTTTGAAACCATTCTGGTTCGTTGGTCAGTAGTCTTGAAGATGATTATAGCTGGTCTTAAAAGATAGAGAGATAGGTGAATATTTCTTATTACTGGTAGTAGATAATAATATAAACCAGCCTGCAAGCAGGCTGGTTATCAGTGTATTTTATTTACATTTTGGTAGATGCCTTTACTTCATAATCTGCTCTTGCTGATTGATACTTTCATCATGTACTGCTCTTAAGAACTTATCAATAAATTCAGGACTTAAGCCTTCTTCTGATCCTTTCTTTTGCGCAGCAGAAGTAATCTCTTCCCATCTTTTGGCTTGGTATATGGTAATATCATTTTTCTTCTTGTAATCACCTATTTTTCTGGCGACACCCATTCTAGATACGAGTAGATTAAGGATATCAGTGTCGATTTCACTTATCTCTTGTCGGAGGAAGTTGAGGCTATTCTGTACATCCATATCTCCTTCTCTGTGGAGTCTGAGCTTCATAGCTGTGATCATCTCACCTAATACTTCTGGAGTTATCTGCTGCTTAGCATCTGTCCACGCATTGTCTGGATCTCTATGTGACTCTATCATCAGACCATCATAGTTGAGGTCTACTGCCTTTTGCGATACATCGTGCAGTAAGTCCCTTCTGCCGCAGATGTGACTCGGGTCACAGATCATAGGTAGCTCTGGTCGCTGTTTCATGAAGTCCAGTGCGATCTGCCATTGTGGTCTGTTACGGTACACCTTCTCACCAGAGTTAGAGAATCCTCTGTGTATGGCGCCGACGTTTTTGATACCGACTTTTTCAAATCTTTCTACTGCGCCCAACCATAATTTAAGATCAGGATTAATAGGATTTTTTACTAATACAGGGACATCAGTGCCACTGAGAGCTTCAGCTACTTCTTGCACTGAGAATGGATTAACAGAAGTTCTTGCTCCGATCCAGATGACATCTACATCAAACTCCAGACACATCTCAGCATGACCTGCCTTAGCTGCTTCTACTGTGATCGGAAGTCCAGTCTCTGCCTTAGCTGCCTTCATCCAGGGTAGTCCCTTGACACCGATGCCTTCGAAGTTGCCAGCAGATGTACGCGGCTTCCATATACCACCTCTGAGCATGTCTACTTTACCAGTCGCAGCGACTCTCCTGCAAGTGTCCATTAATTGTTCTTCTGACTCCACACTACATGGTCCGCCGATGACATAAGGTGTTTCCGTTTTTCTGAGCCAGTTAGTGCTGTGGGTAGATGTTGATTGTGATTCCATATTTTAAGATTTGCTTTGTTTAGTTTTTTTAATAGTCTTTGTATTTAGCTTAGTTTGACAACGTTTAGTTTCAGGCCGTTGAGTACCCTTTTTATTTCGTTGGCTTTCTGAATCAATTCTTTTGATTCAGTTTTATTGCCACTATCGATGACCTTTTTAAAATGCTGGAGGTGATTGATATATCGCGCTAAAGCATCAGATAGGTGATCAGAATTTTTATCAAAGATAGAAGACCAAGTCTCGGGATTACTCTTTGCGAGTCTCACTGTACTTTCGAACCCTGTACTCGCCAGATTAAATATTTGCTTTTGGTCTTGCTCTATATCCAGCACTGTCAGACTTAGTGTGAATGCACTGACATGGGACAAGTGCGACACATAGGCCATATGCCTATCATGTGCATCAGACTGCATGAATAGAGATTGCATGCCCAGATCATTAAAAATCGTCAGCACTGATTCCAGTGAATCTTCATCGCTGAGATCTTCATCTGTGATGATATTTTTCTTCCCTCTGAAGAGATTCAGTATAGCAGCTCCTGGTCCAGAGAACTCTGTTCCCGCCAGTGGATGTGCTGCGACGAATCGTGATCTCTTTTGGTGATTTTTTACAGCAATACATACATTTCCTTTCGTCGACCCTACGTCAAAAACTGTCTGATTCCATTTGATTTTATCAAGCAGGGATAGACTCACAGCCTCAATAGCATGCACTGGTATTGCGATACAGAATACTTCACAGGTATCAAGACCAGTTTCTAAAGTCTCTATGCGATCTACCAGTCCAAAGTCAATGGCCTTATCGCAGTGCTCTGGGTTCTCATCCACGCCGATGACTTCGTAGCCGAGCGTCTTACACTCTTTCGCAATCGATCCTCCAATAAGACCAAGTCCTATGACACAAAGTTTCATATTACGACTTTTTGCTTTTCTAATAATGCGGTGATCCGCTCTACTGATCGATTCAGATTCTCAATATTACTGCATAGTGATATCCTGATGTATCGATCTCCGTTATCACCAAATATAAATCCTGGAGTGATGAAGACTAATGCCTTTTGTAGTATCTCTTCGATCCATGCTTCTACATTGAAGACTGATTCTGGGACAAGACCCCAGACGAATAGTCCAGCAGAATCTTTTTCATATTCACACGCTAATAAATCCATGATCTGCCACACGATCTCTCTCCGCTTCTTATAAATCTCATTTAATTCATCAAACCAAGCTTGATCTAATGAGAGAGCCTTGACAGCAGCCAGCTGGATCGGCTGATACATACCACTGTCCATATTACTTTTGAATGTCATGACAGCATTGATATATTCAGACTTACCGACCATGACGCCGACTCTCCAGCCAGCCATATTGAAGCACTTACTCAGGGAGTTCAGTTCTATCGCTACGTCAGAAGCATCTTTCACTTGCATGATGCTGATCGGCTCATCATTAAGGATAAAGCCATAAGGATTATCATGACAGATGAGTATTTCTTTCTCTCTTGCGAAGGCTATGATCTCTTCAAAAAACTGTAGATCAGCTTTCTGACCTGTCGGCATATTAGGATAGTTAATCCACATGATCTTTACCTTAGATAAGTCTTGCTGCCGCAGCGCATCCAAGTCAGGCTTCCACTGATGATCAGCTCGCAAGCTAAAATTTCTGACTGTGGCACCAGCTAATTTACTTGCCATTCTGTAAGCAGGGTAGCCAGGATTAGGCACTAAGACTTCATCGCCTTCATTAAGAAATGCCATGGAGATATGCATGATGCCTTCCTTAGAGCCTATAAGTGGCAAAACATTTTTATTTGGATCGAGAGCTACTGAGAACCATTTGTCATACCACTCTGCGAATGCATCTCTTAATTCTGAAATGCCTTTATACCCTTGATATTTATTCGCTAATACTCCCTTAGATGCTTCCTGCAATGTATCGATGATCTCTTGTGGTGGGTGAAGATCTGGACTACCGATACCTAAGTTAATGACATCCTTACCCATGCTCTTCATAGCAGCTATCTGAGCGTTCTTAGTCGCGAAGTAATATGTCTGGACTTGGCCTATTCTATGAGATGGCTTGATGATCATATACGTTCGTTTTTTGATAAGTGCCTAATTCTTTAAGTTCTGATGTCACTTCTGGTAATAATTCCATGACAGCTTCATACTGCCCCACATCGCTGAATTCTAAATCCAGATAGAAGTAGTATTCATTCACTTTCCCTAAGACAGGATATGACTGCAGCTTGCTGATATTTATCTGGTGCTCTGCTATATAGGCTAATGCTCGCAGTAGACAGCCTGGTCTATCTTCGACCCTGATGAAAATTGAAGCCTTATTAAAATGAGGGTTTATGTCTACCTTCTGGTTTTTGCCTTGGATGATAAAAAATCTTGTGTAGTTCTCCTTAGATGTCTCTATCCCTTTGCCTATGATTTCTAAGTCATAGATAGTAGCTGCTGATTCACTTGCTATAGCGCCTTTTCCTGACTTAGCTTTCTCCGACACTTGTCTCGCTGCGAGTGCCGTATCTTCAGATTTTACTAATCTGATATGAGGATACTGGGAGAAATAATCTAAACATTGATTGATCGCCATGGGGTGAGAACTCACTTCTGTGATATCTGCAATCGACTGTCCAGCGATCGCCATCAGGTTATGCTTGATCCGCAAGAAGACTTCTCCGACCACTCTGAATTCTCGTTCTCTCAGAATCCGATAATTCTGAAGTAGGCTACCTGCTATGGAATTCTCTATGGCCATGATCGCTATATGGTCAGATTCATTTTGCTGAAGCGTATCTGCTAGTTGGTCAAAGGAGTCAGCAGGTACTGTCTCTATATCTGTGGTATTGAAATACTTCTCTGCTGCTTCTTGATGAAAGCAGCCCTGATATCCCTGAATGATTATTTTTTTATTTGCGCTCATCTCACTTATATAAAAGCAAAAAAGGAGCCCTTATTTCTGATAAGGACTCCTTTCGTTTATTTTTTGTTTTCTAATAACAAGGTTTCCTTATCGCTTTTTGCTAAAAAAGTAATAGAAGAAAAAAAAGCTATTAGAAGAAAATGTATTCATATCTGTAAATAGGAAAGCAAAGCTATACCAATTATTAGAATTATCAAAGTCGATGTATAATCCAATATTAGAGCAGCGAAGACTAATGTGATGTCTCTATGTCATTGATAATGAGCGATTTACATATTTATTAAGATTGAATTGTAGTTTTTGTTTGCTATGCTAATAGTTATTACACCATAGATTTTAATTGATAATGAGGTCATATTCATTAAAAATTCTTAATGATGTGCATTTCAATATTAAAGAATAGAATCGATCTGAGAAATCTGAAGCCTGCGGTGTACGAGAGTTTATATCTCTGTAATAGACCATCCGGAGACCTAATTCTAACTTCGGAGCCAGATATGAACGTATACCTGCATCTAAGCTCAGTTTTAAACCATTTTCAGGTCTGTAATAGAGCTGCGATAAGGGACTTTATTCGCCAATGGCATCCACAGAAGCGTATGTTTCACCAGATGTATTCATGCTTATGAAATAATTGATCCCTGTACCTACTTCGAATCGAAACCGATCAGTTATTGATTGTACATAGCTGATCTTGATTGGAGTGGTAATTGATCAATTCTCATGGAATCTTGTTTTTTCTATGTTATCTACATTCTCGACATTTGCTGTGCCAAGTATTGGCAGCGTTATTACATTTCTTAGCTGATAAGCGGAGTCTACCTTCTGCTATATACGCTTAAGCTTCTTGATGGTAATGAAGCATCCAGTCATGAGAGTATTATAATATTTAGACAAAATTTTTTGTCTGATAACTCATATATTCAATAATAATGTAATATGTTTTATAAATTACCATATCTTTGTATTACACCACCACACCTGTTGATTTTAATAGTCCAGATAAGCTATTATTAGTAAATATCGTCTGCGATTCAGCTCAATTACTTTGAGGTGAAAATGACAGTACAATAAGTGTTTACTAATTTCTGAATTAATTAAAACTTCAATATTCCAACCATGTATAGGTCAATCTTACTAATTCTCATATTATTACCCTTATTCTCTGTTGCACAAGTAGAGACTCCCTGCTATAATAACGCTAACCCTAATGATCCAGAGAATCCTGATGTCGGACTGATCACTCACGAGGACATAGGCTGTCTTATGGGTGATGTATCAGCCTTACAATCAGATACTCAAGGGTTTTTGAATTATGGATACAGTAATACACTGGCCGATGGTACGTCGGTCGTGGATGATTTTACGCTTTCCGAAGAGACATTTTTATCATCCGTAAGCCTTTATGCCATCAATGATACACCAGACTTAGAGCCTAATATAGAGGCTGTCCGAATCAGAATCTGGAATGGCAATCCTACTCTACCAGAGTCTGAAGTCATCTATGGTACACTGACAGAGAATCGACTCCTGAGTGCAGAGTTCTCAGGTATCTACCGATCTAATGCAAGAGAACTGCAAGCTTGCACAAGACCTATCATGGAGATCATAGCTGAAATAAATACTTTGCTGCCAGCCGGAGATTATTGGCTAGAATGGCAATTCGATGTACCAGATCTGACCAGTAACTACAGGACACCACCAATTACCATATTAGGCCAGTCTGATACTGGAAATGCAGTCGAATCCACTGATGGAGGAGACACCTACTCACCGATTACAGATCAAGGAAATGACGCGACTCCTGGCTTACCATTTATCATTAATTGTACGCTGGATATTCCAGTTAATAATGATTCACCTGGTATGAATCCTCCCGAAGATACAGCCATCCCTACGATGGGAGAGTGGGGGCTGATTTCATTATTTCTTCTCTTATTGATCGTGGGGACTGTGCAGATGAAAGAACCATATACTGTCAAGCAAAAATTAGATTCAGTCCGAGGTTAGTACGCATTAAAGTCATATTTAAATCAGAGTCACACTTCGCTAGTTTATCTGAAGCGAGTGAACCACATCTATATGCAGTATTCTAATTACATTCTATACCCATGCTATTTTATACCGATAGTTATCGGTAGGAAAATAGAGCGAACATAATACCCGAAAGAAATAGGTGAGGTGAATGCTGATTCTTTAGATTTTGAAATAATAACAGGCAAAACATCGGTGAGCATCATCCAATATGTGGAAGCCAATCATATAGATGTTCTCTGCATGATGAGTGGTAAGCGGACATCATTCGAGTCGATGATAAAGCCTTCTACTGCTTTTGAATTATCAAAATCTCTTAATTGTTTGCTTACAGCCGTTCCCATACTATTCGCTAAGCCTCCATTGAGTCCTGAGCTGAAAGCATAATGCTTGCAGATGGAAATATAATATGGGCTTTTCAAAAATATGCAATCATTATAGAAATTAAGCGACTGCCTAAATTATCGATGCTTTATTTTATTAGGTTTGACTTTTCCTAGTTACATTAAGGCATAAACAATATAGACTATCATGAAAGAAGTACTTCTATTATCCAATCTTGATCTTCAGTCCGAAGATGTATTAAGATATGCTGCGCAGTTTTGTAAGTATTACAAATGTAAGCTTCATATCCTGCACTTTGTAGAAGGAGTATCTCCGATATTAGTTTCTTCTTCTACTTATTACAGGAATATTGGTTTGACCATTGACTCAGCTGAGCAAGAAGCTGAGCTATTGCGTAAAATTAAAAATACGACAACTGAATACATAGAGACTGATTGGCTCAATGTCTCTATCAGGGACGAAAATGAATCAGTGTTCATGCAGAAGTTTCTGTCGGATCATCTCATAGATCTCATCATCGTGGGTCAGCATATATTTAAAGAGAATAGCGATACTGCTGTTCAAAATTTAAGGCATATATTAAGTAACATTACGACTTCTCCCATGCTCGTGGTTCCTTCGCTTGAAATATTTAAGCCATTCTTGAAGAGTAATTATCTGTTACAGTTCATGAGTGAGCAAAACATAAAACACATCAAGCATTTTAAAGCCCTCTTTTCAGCTTCTCAGCTCATGCTGACACATGTAGAACAGACAAGTGGTGACAAGATTCAAGAGTGGACTGAAAAAAAATGGCTGGACTATATCCACAAAAACGTAGATACTGAAATCTCATACGAGTCACTTAAAATGGAATACGCTGATTATATCAATCGAGAGAACTTCGCCATCACTCGCCTATATGGACTGCTCGTGTTTGCCACCGCGAATCGTAATTTCTGGAGAAGACTACTGACGCCGAGTACCACGCTCAAAGTCTTAACTAATTTAGAAATGCCCGCTCTCGTATTCAAGAATCAAGCGATAGTCTAGTGTGTATTATAAAACGCACTTTATTGAACTCTTTAGTAGTGTTTAGACTACACTGAACCATTTGCTGAAATGATATCACAAAACCTCCTAAATAATTAAATGAGTGATCTGGTAGCCTAACAGTCTACGGTTGCTATAATTATTTTCGAGTGTTTCGTCCTTAAATAATAGCCAAAGACCGACGCTTGTTTCCATAATGATTCACAATATGCGCTCAGATTATAAATAATTAGCGATTTTTGTACTCTAATTGCTTTAAGTTGAAAATGATAATGAGATTGATAATTCGAATTTCAGGACTTTTGCTTTGTTTGACTTGCTCGTATATAGTCCAGGCACAAGTGACTTTTACAGATTGTATAGGAGCCACTCCTGTGTGTAATAACATATATCAAGAAGATATAGTCCCTACAGATGAGGGCTTTTTCCCGAATGAGATTAATCCAGAAATCAGCTGCATTCAAAATGAATTAAATAATATTTGGTATTCTTTTACTGTGAATAGGACAGGAAAGTTTGGATTCATCATCAAGCCTAATGATGCAGCTGCCGATTATGATTGGTCCATGTATAATTTGACTAATGCTTCATGTGCTGATATCTTTTCAGATGCAAGCATATTAGTCAGCTGTAATTCTGCTGGTAGCTCTGCATGCTCTGGTGATACAGGAGCTACTGGTGAGTCATCTTTTTCTAAGCAGGGTGGTAATTGTGGTGCCGCTGTACCTGATAATGAATTTGGACGGACACCGTTTAATGATCTTATTGATGTAGTAGAGGGTAATAGTTATGTCCTTACTGTATCTAATTTTGATAGAGGTCAGGCTGGTTACACCATTGACTTTAGTCTATCAGATGATATTGGGATCATAGATAATCTCAATCCATCATTAACTCAGTTAGATGTTGTCGAAGGCTGTGCTGTAAGTGAATTGGACATCTTATTTAGTGAAAACATTAAGTGTAACACGATTGATATTGAGAATATCACCATCGATGGAGATGTGTCAAATGTTATGAATATCAGTTCAGAAATTTGTGCTCAAGGCGGAGCGTCTGATAAGAGATATAAGATATTATTAAGCACACCGATTAGTGTATCGGGAGCTTATGAATTGGCAATAACACCAAGTGGACCTAAGCCAATATCTGATCTCTGTGACAATAGCACAGGAGACATCACCAGATCATTTCAGGTCGTTAATGAGGGGATTGCCCCAGCACTGATAGACGTCGTCCCAGATGATCCCTGTCAGATTAACTCAGTCACCATCAACTTTTCTCAGAATATGCTCTGTTCGGGCGTTGCCGCTAATTCATTCACAGTATCTGGCCCTAACGGATTCATAAACGGACAGACTATATTAGAAAACTGTGAATCAAGCAGCAGTTTTGTTTTTGAATTTGCTCAGCCATTATTAGAAAATGCTGTGTATCAGGTTTTTATCAATCGGATTCCAGGTATCGCATTGACCAATGAATGTTCGATTCCACTCGGTGGAGATATCATGACAGAATTCACTAAAGAGTCTGAGATGGGAGGAGCCATAGAGACTGTAGATTGGAATAGCGATTGTGCCATTTCCGAATTACTGATATCATTTGATCAAGCGATCGTCTGTAGTTCTATCAGAAGTGATAATCTTAGTGTAGAGTCCATGGGCAATATCATCTCAGGAACCATCGTCGATAGTGACTGTAATGATAGTTCTCCCATGACCTTATCAGAGGTCACATTTCAGCTCGATGAAGCCATATCTATTAATGGAGCATATGATGTATCATTGACCACTAACGGTGTCGATGAAGTCTTGACAGTATGTGGCTCCCCGAGCATGTCAGGCACAGAAGAAATCATGGTAAATCTTATGCTGGAAGTACCTCAAATTACAGATGTCACATTCCCTGATTCATGTAATATTCAGACGATGACACTGTCATTTTCTAAGGAAGTCCAGTGCCAGTCTGCGCAAAATGCAGTTATGAATTTGACTTTTGGTGGTCAAGATATTGATGTCAGACCTATAAATAATAACTGCGATCTAAGCCAATCTATCGAAGTAGAATTAGGATCGGTCATCAATTCAGATGGGGAATATCTTTTTGACTTTGCTGAGAATGCTGGTGCCTTTACAGATGTGTGTGACAGGGGTGCAGAATCTGCTAATCTGGTCGGCGCATTGACTTTCAGTGATTGTGATTCTTGTTTTGTCTATGTGCCTAATGCCTTTTCTCCTAATGGTGATTCAGTCAATGACAGCTTAGGTCCCTTGTCGAATTGTGATTTTGATTCTGTGACCATGATTGTATTTGACCGCTGGGGAAATATGGTATATGAAGAAACAGGGACGACCATTTCTTGGGATGGACTCTTCAGCGGTGACAAGATAGAGCCGGGTGTCTATGCCTATATCATCGATATAGAGTTGAGAGAATTTAGGAAGTCTTCTACCAGAACAAGGAAGGGGACTTTTACAGTGATGTAGCGAAAAGGTAAATTGACGTTTACTAAACCTCGAAGGTTTAGTAAACGTATACACCTACCTAAGATCAGATCATTACAAGTATTCTAATTCTTTAACTAGTTTAAAATGCTGATGAAAGTCAGTAAAAGCTATTCTCGCCTGCCAATTCAAGATTAGTGGATGTCATCCTCAAACCATGATAAAACCTTTTCTCTCGAAATCAAAGTAAGTACATTTGACAAAATAGTGGAATAAGAAGAAAATTGCCATTGTTCATAATCATTGGCGAATATTCTTGCTCATGGTATTCGATTTTGCAGACAATGTAGGAATTTACGTTTACTAAACTTTCAAATTTTAGTAAACCTTTAGTTGCACTTAAAAAATCCGAATATTTTACTTAGTCGTATTTATTTATCCATGTTTTTTATCTGCGGAAAAAATGATGTTGATCGTGATAGATAAATTGAAGTTTAACATCTCGAATTTTAAGTTTTGATTTTTTCTTCGCTTAGTAAAATGCCTTCAGTTTGAGATTTACTTCTACAACCATCTTAACTGAGTTATACCGATGCTATTTTACTCCAAGGAAATAGATCGAGTATAACGCCCGAATGAAGTAGGTTTGCTGGTTTTAAAAATCCCAAATTAATTTCTCGTCGGTATATAATTTTACGAATAGGTAAGGGATCATTAATGAATTTATTTTATAAGATTATTTATAAATCATTTTGTAATAGAGTGTAATTCTAAAATGCATTTAATCTTGCTAAATAATATATTATTTACATAAATGATTACCGGGTTACTTATAATTTTATTTGTTAAGCCATTGACTATTATACCATGATTATATTCAAGAAGATTTGATGATTGACTACAGATGAGTGGTTATTTGAAATGAAATAGTAAATGAATTGAATCGATCTGAAAAACCCGCTACGCCAGATGAACGAGAGTTCATGTCGCTTAATAATGTGGTCCGTACGCCTATTTCAATTTGATCGCTCAGATAGCTGCGTATGCCAGCGTGAGTTCTGAATTCAAAATGATGACTCGACTTATAACCATAGTCCGATACAGGCCCATACTCACCGATGGATTCCAATGAGTTATATGTCTCTCCTATCGTAGATTGGAGCAGAGCGTACTGTAAGCCAGCTCCTAACTCGACTCTGAATCGATTATTGATGGGTTGTGCATATGACAGGGCGATTGGGATTGATAAAGATCTATATTGTTGAAATCTGGTTTTCTCCACTACTTCGATATTGTCAACAGAGGCTGTTCCGAAGATATTCTGTGACACCCCACCTTTGATTTGATATGCGATTAATACATCTTCGGATTGTTCAGTACTTACAGTTTGCTGGATGATATCTCTGATCCGGCTTATGTTATTGGTGAAGCTGAGTCCGCTTTCTAAATAAAGCTTGTCTGTCAGTTCTATATTAAAGCCTACACCAATGGTCTGACTCAGAAATGGCTTCTCATTATCTCGACGTCGTTGCTGTAGCAAGTTGTCTTCTGAGTAAGCTAAGCTCCGAGTAAAAGCTCCAATACCCGAATAGAGGGATAGGCTGTACTTAGACTTCTGATCAAGCGCAGTAGTTACGACACTTACCTTAGGCAGTAAGCTGATCTGGGACTTAGTATCATAGTTTAGTCCACCATGTTGTAGTAAGGGTAGGAGAGGAAATTTCATTTTTGAGTGAGCTATTGTAACATTGGTTACAGGTGATTCACTCTTTTCCATCTCCATCTCCTGACTAAGTGACAATGTATTCTTTTCGAAAAATGGTAGCTTCTGTTTACTGTACAAGTTTAGCTCCACTTGTTCAGTCTTATTATTTTTTCTAAAAGCTGTTTCTTTTCCTTGTTTTGTATTTTCATTAGGAATGAGAGCTAAGTCCTTAATTTCAAGCAGTTTTTCTATTTTGTGGGTATTGATATCGCTATAATTAATGTTGTTAGTTTGACGATCGAATTGATCATTAGTTGATAGCTTTTGATTAACCTGTTGTTTGCTTAATTGCTCATGTTTGTCTTTGAGTGAATTAGAACCTTCTTCACTTAGAGATATATTATCATCTGGATTTATTGAATTATAATCTGCAATGTTGTCACTATTGTTTTTATCTGAGATCGCTTCTTCTTGATTGAGTGAAGGTTTGCCATCTGAATTTGGTGACTTATAATCCGCCATGATATCACTATTGCTTTTTGAATTATCTGCCTCTACTGGTAAATGTATAAGAGAGTAAGTGCATATCGAAACAAGCAATATACTCATCACACCAATCAACCAAAACAACAACGGTCTTTTCCGACGTTTTTGATAGTCGAATTCATTCCAAGCAGCTTCAACATCCAAATCTGAACCGAGCAGCTGATCTATCTTATCTCTTTGGTTATATCGCTTTAGATTCATGTCTCTTAGTTTTTAAATTGATTTTATTGAGGAGCATTTGTTTACCTCTTGATAAAAGTGATCTTGATGTCCCTACTTTAATATTGAGCTGATCTGCAATTTCTTGATGATTCCATCCATCTAAGAAATACAGATTGATTACTTGTCTATAATGATCAGGGAGTGATCTGAGTGTATAGATAATTTCGCTTATTCGGCTATCATCTGAGTCAAATGGATTCTTATCATCATCTATATTTTGATAAGTATCAGGTATCAATTCCATTCCAATAATTGGGATTGATTTTTTGCGTTTATGACTCAGTATGGTATTGACCAGAATCGTTTTTGACCAAGTCAACAAATTAGATTTAGTAGGATCATAGATATGTAGATTTTCAAAAATTTTTACAAAGCCGTCTTGCATATAATCTTTAGCCTCAGGATTGTCTACACTGTAGCGTTTAGCTAAACCATATAGGTCTTTGGCCAAGAGTGCATATAACTCCTTTTGGTGAGGGCGACTACCTTTGACGGATTCTTTAATTAGTATTTCTATTTTCAAATTTTAAATCTCTAAAGCAAGAATAAAAGCAGCCAGTAAGAAACTGGCTGCTTTTATTCTATTAATTACTTAACTATTACATTTATTTTAAAATTGGACGGCCGAAAAAATCCAGATTCTCCATTGGCATATCGCTTTGTGCTAAGGACTGGAGATTCTGATACATATCGATCATCAATAACTTTTATAGATCCATCTATTCTCACTAAGGATATATCATACCAGTATGGGAGTCCAGTGATGTTGGTTGGAGAAAAACCCCCGCCTCCGTATGATACACTACCATCTGGACTCACTGTCCATCTGTAAGCATAGTTTGCCTGTATGGATGCATCATCATAGTTTTTATCGACCGCGCTTAATTCATAGAATGTATGCAATTCGCCGTCAACCATTTCTTCTCCACTGAAGATGACGGCATTAGAGAATACTACCGACGTCCCAACTACCTGTGGTTCATCTGGTTCTCTATCTGCGTAAATCTCTAAGACCAATTCACCCTCTATAAGCTCTTCACATAACTCTATATCATCTGTTGTTGACTCTTGTATATTCCGAACTTCGCTGATTTGACTTGAGCTAGCATCCATTCCATAGTAGCGTATATTAGTCGATCCACATTTTTCGACTTCAAAAGAATATGAGCCCTGATCTGAATTTACAGAAAAAGGAATCACATTACTGTCACCGAAGATTAAGACTGTGCCATCTGAAGATTCTCCTTCACATGTCAATGAGCCACTTACAACGATGTATTCTATAGGTTCGTTGATGATGATTTCATCTACCACAGCAGTTGAGCCGATGGAGACATTATCTTCATATATGACATCGCCACAGCTATTTTCTATTTGGATATTGAGATTTTGATCTGCGAAGTTTCCAAATGAGATAGACCCTTCATTAGTCGTTCTGAATTTCCTTTGATTGATTCCATCATTTACATTAACAGTTGCGTAAGCATAAGCTTGCCCATCTCTAAGTACTGTCGCCGAATAGGGGACATGGTCAAATTCTTCGCCAATAGTCCAAGTACTGAAGTGGCTTACTTCAGCAATGTATTGATTTCCTTCTTTGAGCGCAAGACCTTCCTTCACCCATAGACCATTAGATTCATCAAGAGAGAAGAGTGATAATTGATCAGGTGCTCCATTAAGTAAATTGTCAGGTATTGTCATACTAAGAATTGCTGACTTATTAATATTAAGATCTTGCATATTGTTCCCTACTAATTCAACTTGGATCACTCCATAGCTCTGAATTGCATAGCTTTCTGTTTCCGATTCTCTACTGATCATAGTCCCTGGAAAGAATTCATTGAGGTCTGATGATGAAGGGTTCGTATGAGATATATATACTGATACATCACCTGTGTAGGCAGTACGGTCTTCATCGACAAAGCTTGATTTAGAAAATTGAAAAGAATAATCATTGTTGGATATATCATTATCCTCTTCACTATTGATCATCACATCACTCACTCTTTCTCTGAGGTAGAGCTTGATCTGCGATTTTTCATCTAAGATAGGGACGACGTATCCATTGGTATTGAAGTAGCCATCTTTCTGCAGGCGCACTGATGTACCTGCTGCATTGAAGAATCCATCTAATTCGAAGAGGCCTAACTCATCAGTAGATGTAGCTGATTCTCCGATGCGTACTGCTACATCGGGCAGTGGATTTTGATTTACATCCAAGACGATTCCAGAGAAGGTAGAGAAGAGTTCTGTTTTAGGAGTAGAACTTTGATTAAAATTTTCCAGTACCACATCTTCATCTTTGGTACAAGAGGAAAATAGAAGTAGGAATATTGCGATTGAACTTGCGAATAAGTATTTCATTTTTTTTCTAAAGTTTAAAAAGTTAAAAATTAGATGCATCTACTTCCTATACTCCTGAATCAAGCGATGTGTTGCAAATTATTAATAATTATTTTTTCTGCAACGGTCGATCATTTTTTGCGTATAACTATAAATAGGCCCTTGAGAATATGCCATATATGACCTTACTTCATTACCATATACGTTCAGAGATATTGCTGAGGAGTGCACTGATCACTGTTTTTTACTTATCGATTGTCGCTTCTGTGATCGCTCAGTGTCCAGTTAAGCCTATTAGCTTCACCGCTTTATTCGATGATCCAGCCATGGATTTCCTATTAATTAGTCATGATGTATCCTATCAAGTATGTGGCCTGATCAGTAATGAATTATATGAAGTCAGTACAGCTCAATCATCTTTATTGGACTCTATAGAACTCAGGGTATATGATCGAGAGAATCAATTATTAAGCCTCAATCAAGAGAAAGGTGGCTCTACCTCAGGACAGGTGATGACGACCTTCCGTGCCCCTGACACCAGATGTATTA
>Ga0209187_1001525_pt1 | contig 26127 bp, 18 predicted proteins | sample BantaG_FD_187430 | JGI IMG/M metagenome (GOLD analysis project Ga0209187, IMG submission 187430) | Marine algal microbial communities from Bantry Bay, Ireland - BantryBay_4 metaG (SPAdes) (version 2) | ecosystem: Host-associated > Algae > Red algae > Unclassified | place: Bantry Bay, Ireland...
GACTTGCTCGGAGCGAGCCTTCGCCTTAGTGGCATTCTTATCAAAAACGGTGCTGTCAAACTCTCCACAACTGGAGAGGAAAATGCTGATTGCGATGCTGATCATTACTACTGTTTTCATTATTACAAAGTGGGAATTGCCCCCCTCTGGTGAGAGCCTGTTGAGATGGAGGACCGGGAATGTCTAGATATTTTGAAAGAAATTCAACGCTAATTTTGTAATGGCATGTTTTGCCTTTTGTGCGGAAGAATGAAAATTTGAGGTTTTTGGGAACCAAAAAAAAGCGCTGACCCCTAGAGGTCAGCGCTTTGGTAAATGAGGTCAGGTTCGGTAGATCAGTCCATGATCTAGCTATGCTCAACGTCCTTATAACCACCCTTGGCTTTGAAGCCAATAATCATCAGTAAGAAGCAAAGCGCCATTACCACTGGAATGAGTGCGGTTACCTTAATAGCTGAGCGGCTACCTTCGAGGCCTGCTGCAGCAATCGGAGCTCTATCGCTTTCTGCGAACTCCTTGTTTGCCACCCACCAATCATCAAGCTCTCGGAGTTGAACGAATTTTTCGCTATCCCATGTGCCGTTTTCTTCCGCAATCGCTTTGTCTCCACCAACAGCGCCTTCGTAATCAGCAACGACTGCAACTTTCTGCCCATTCAGGCCCGTAATTGGTTTAAAGAATAAAAAGGAGTTTGAGTCGTCGGCTTTTACTCTCTCATAAGTCTCTGGAGCCATCGCTTCAAGATTTTCCGAGGCAAAGCGATCCTGCTTGTAGCCAATACCGGGACCACCAAAGAGTCCTGCTGACGTCATTCCCGCAAAGCCGAGGATCGACATTGCGAGCGTGGCGGAAGCAGGGAATCTCTCACCAACCACGCCAAGCATCGTGGGCCAGAGAAAGGTCTTACCGACCCCATAGATCGTTACAGCAACGATCATCATGAACGCTCCTGATGAGCTACCAATCATATAGAGCCCAATGGCTCCAAGAATAGCGCTGACAAAGAGGAGACCTAGCGAAGATATTCGATGGACAATAGGTCCTGCAAAGAATCGCAGGATGAACATCAGCGTCGAGGCATAGATGAAGAGCATCACCCCTTTCGAGCCGCTATCGAGAATGCTTCCAGTGATTTTCGCGATCCAGCTGTCAGTTCCTAGCTCGACATAACCAACCAATGCATGGACTAAGACGAGGAAGATAAAGAATGGCACAAGGCAGTTTTTGAACATCCCACCGTAGGAAATTGCCCCTGACTGAGCCGCAGTCTTCGGAAATTTTTCGGTGAGGGCGTAGTAGCCGTAGACGACAGCAGGGAGGAGATAGAGCGCGAGGAGAATTTCCCATGCGATTCCGCCGCCAATGAGGAGCGCGATCAGGCCGCCTAGAACTAAGCCACCCGGCCATCCGGCATGGAGGATGTTAAGGTAGTGAGTCTTCTCCTTCGGGTAGAGATCTGAGGTGAGTGGATTAATTACTCCTTCACAAATTCCATTTCCAACGGCGAAGATAAACGATGACCAGAAAAGAATCTGGTAGGTCGCGTCTTTACCCGCGGAATTGAAAACGGGCGTCGCAGCGAAAAGCATAATCGCTGAGATCAGATGGCAGACGAAAGCCAACAAAAGTAGTTTTTTGTAACCGATAGCATCAATTACGAAACCAGTGATGAGAATGACGAGTCCAAATCCTAGGAGACCACCACCAGTGATCTGCCCCAGTTCAGTCATCGTGAATCCATATTTTGCCGACCACGTTGTCAGCAGGCCTCCGCGGACGGCGAATCCGATACCGGCAGCCACTAGCGCCAGGAAGCCTGCAATTAGCAGCTTCTTTGCATTTACTTCTTTAGAATCAGTCATATTTCTTGTGTTTCAGTGTCATCCTTTCATTGGGATTGCGAGATGCTGACCACTTCCCAGAACAAGACAAGCTCAGGATCGCATCAATTTGACCCCACAACCAGTAGGTAAGCGGGGCTTCGGTTGCTCCGCTTCTTCTAAGATTTCTAGGAGCCAGCTATCGAAGTTACCGCCGCTGTCCAGTGGTCAGATTTTTTTGCTGGTCGGGATAGTTAAAAAACCTTTCCGATCCGGCCAAGAAACCAAGAGATAGCTCTAAGATCGGCTGCGCTGGAGGAAGAGGTCGATGCCATCGCTTAGGGCGATCCAGCTGGCCTCGATGATGCTGTCCGAGACGCCGACGGTCCCCCAGGTCGCTTCGCCATCGGTGTGGACGATCAGGACGCGGGTCTTGGAGGCAGTGGCTTCCTCGCTATCCAGAATGCGGACTTTGTAATCTACGAGGGAGACATTTTCGATCGCTGGGAAGATCGAGACCAAGGCCTTCCTGAGGGCTTTATCGAGGGCATTTACGACGCCGTGCCCCTCGGCGACGGTGTAGGCTTCTTCGTCCTCGACCTTGAGCTTGACGGTGGCCTCACAGACGGGGCGCGTCCGGTCTTGGTATTGCCGGAAGGAGCAGTGGTATTCATCAAGATTCCAAGGGCGAGTGCAGTGGCCGAGTTCGCGCCGGATGAGCAGCTCGAGGGTTCCCCCGGCGGCCTCAAAGGAATAGCCGGTCTGCTCGAGTTCCTTGACTTGGGCGAGGATATTGAGCGCTTCATCACTTCCTTTTTTAAGTGGCAGACCCATTTCCTCCGCCTTGATGAGGATGTTCGATTGGCCGGAGAGTTCGCTGACGAGAATGAACTGCTCGTTTCCGACCTGCTCGGGGCGGATATGCTCGTAGGTGCGGGCGAGCTTCTGAACGGCGTTCACGTGCATCCCTCCTTTATGAGAAAAAGCGGTGCGCCCGATGAAGGCGGCACGAGCAAAGTGGGGGTTATTCGAAACGTCATCTACGAAGTAGGAAAGATCCCGCATTTTGGTGAGATCATTCACTGCTTTCCGGCCCATCTTGAGTTCGAGGATGGGAATGACGGAGGTGAGATTACAGTTTCCCGTGCGTTCACCGTAGCCGTTGATCGTGCCTTGGACCTGAGTGGAGCCAGCATCGACTGAGGCGATGGCATTAGCGACTGCAAGCTCGCAGTCGTTATGGGTGTGGATTCCTACCGGGGTGTCGGGAAAAGCCTCGCTGACGATGCGGGTAAGGTCTGCGATTTCGCTTGGGAGGCACCCGCCATTCGTATCACAGAGGATAAGCCAGTCTGCCCCGCCCTCGACCGCGGCCTGCAAGGTCGCCATGGCGTGCTCGGGCCCGTCCTTATAACCATCGAAAAAGTGCTCGGCATCATAGACGACCTCCCGGCCCGCTCCTTTTAAATGGCGCACGGTATCCCGAATCATGGCCTGATTTTCTTCGGCGGTGGTGCGGAGGACCTCGGTCACTTGGAGTTCCCAACTTTTCCCGAAAATGGTGATCACCGGGGTCTCGGCATCGAGGAGGAGCTTGACCTGCGGATCGTCTTCCACGGCGACATTTGCGCGGCGCGTGGAGCCGAAGGCCGCGACCTTAGCATGGCTCCAGTTCTGCTTGGCAGCGGCTTTGAAAAACTCGATATCCTTCGGGTTCGAGCCCGGCCAGCCTCCCTCAATGTAGTCGACTCCGAATTCATCGAGCCGCTTGGCGATGCGCATCTTATCGAGCCCGGAGAGGAAGAAGCCCTCCCCCTGGGTGCCATCGCGAAGGGTGGTGTCGTAGATTTGAACTCGTGCTGAGGCGCTCATGAAGGTCGTTTTTGTGAAAGGACCGGGAACCTAAGGAGATTTCTCACGAACTGCAATCCGCATCTCTGGACTTTATCAATGAGGTAGGGCGAGATTCCACCAGTTCAGAGAGCGATCTCGAGCGTGGAGGATGAGGGTAGCTCGAGCCACCCCGGTGCCCCCCCCTGCCACGGCTTGACCTCGGGAAACAAATAAGGCAGGAAGCTCCCGCTGCTCCTGTAGTTCAACGGATAGAACAAGGGTTTCCTAAACCTTAGATACAGGTTCGATTCCTGTCGGGAGCGCCATCATTTTACAACCCTAGTCATGGCTGGATTCTTTAAGAAGCTCATCAATCGCATCACGAATACGGCCGAGATTGATTGGGATGATCTTGAGGCGGAGCTGATCGCGGGAGATCTAGGGGTGCGGCTTTCGCTTGAGATCGTGGAGGAGCTGAAGGAGCGGGGGCGGAAGGTCTCGGCCGACGACATCGTGGCGGTGACTCGGGAGCGACTCGCCACTCTTTTCCCAGAAGATTCCGGTCACCTCATCCCGGGAGCGGAGGGTAAGCCAAGGGTGATTCTGATGGTAGGGGTGAACGGCGTTGGTAAGACGACCTCGGCCGCAAAACTAGGCTATCTTTTGAAAAATCAAGGGCATCGAGTAACTCTCGCCGCAGCGGACACCTTCCGCGCCGCGGCAGTGGATCAGCTGGTGCGTTGGGGGGAGCGGCTCGACCTCCCCATCGTCACCGGTCCGCACGAGGCCGACCCTTCATCGGTCTGCTACCAAGCTCATCAACGAGCGATCAAAGACGGGTCGCATTTTCTCATCTGCGATACCGCTGGACGCCTTCACACACGACATAATCTCATGGAGGAGCTTTCTAAAATTAAGCGCACCATTAGCAAGCAAGACGCGGACGCGCCGCACCATACCTTCCTCGTAGTGGATGCCACGACGGGTGGCAATGCGCTCAATCAGGCGAGGGAGTTCCAAAAAGCGGTGCCTCTCGATGGTCTCATCCTCACGAAGATGGATGGTTCAGGAAAAGGCGGGATCGCGGCCGGGATTCAGAAGGAATTGAGCATCGCGCCCCGCTTTATCGGGACGGGCGAGGAGCCGGATAAGTTCGCCATTTTCGAGAAGAAGGACTTCGTCGAGAACATCCTTTAAGGAGCCGCGCTTTTTCCGCTTCCGCGCAGGTTGCTATTCTAACTGGCACGTGCCAATCTGACGCGGTCGCTGATGAGGCGAGTTCAATTTTGAAATCCGCAGTCCTCGAAAAAATTCTCTCCCGGGTCGATCAGATCGAGCCCGGAGAAGTGCAGGCGCTGCTCTCGCGACTTGTGCGAGAAAAAGGATTCCTCCAAAAGGTTTTCGAAGCCCTCCGCGAAGGCGTCCTTCTCCTCGATGAGAATGGCGAGGTCAGCTTCATCAACCAAGCGGGTTGCGGGTTTTTCGGCACCACTCCCGAGCAGACCTCGGGAAAACTTCTTAACGAGGTCGTGCGCGGGCTCGACTGGAATCAGCTCAAAGGCTCCTCCCGGACGACGGTGAGCCGGGACCTCGAGGTCTTTTATCCCGAGAACCGCTATCTTAACTTTTACCTCTCCCCCATCGCCGAAGAAGAAGATGATGCGGATTACGGATACGTCATGCTGGTGCGGGATGTCACGAGCTCGCGGGCTGAGGCAGAGGAGGAGATCGAGTCAGAAAAGCTCAATGCCCTCACCCTCTTGGCCGCCGGCGTGGCTCACGAGATCGGGAATCCGCTCAACTCGCTTTCCCTCCACCTCCAGCTGCTGGAGCGAAAGGTAAAGAAGCTTCCCAAAGGCGACCAAGAATCGCTCGACGACCACCTCAGCACCGCGCGAAATGAAATCGGCCGCCTCGATATTATCTTGAAGCAGTTCCTTCAGGCCATCCGGCCATCCGCCCCTGAGCGCAGGCCGGGCGACCTCCACGAGATCCTTGACGAAAGCCTGCAAGCGCTCCGACCAGAACTTGAAAGCCGCGGCATTTCCGTGACCCTCGATCTAGCTGAGGACCTCCCTTCGCTGGAGTTCGACCGCACCCAGATCCAACAAGCGCTCTACAACCTAATCCGAAATGCCTATCAAGCGATCAAGCCACCGGCGGGAGAGATCACGATCCGCAGCAGCGCTAATCAATACGAGGTCATCCTTGCCATCGCCGATAATGGCTCAGGCATGTCGCCGGAAGTGATGGGGGCGATATTTGAGCCCTTCCACACCACTAAGTCCTCAGGGACCGGGCTCGGACTCCTCATCGTCCGCCGCATCGTCCGCGAGCATGGAGGGGAACTCGAGGTGAAAAGCGAGGAAGAGGTAGGCACCACGGTGACGCTCTACCTTCCAAGAACCGACAAGCAGGTCCGCCTGTTAGAAGACCAAGCCCCAATCGAAATTTGATGCACACCCTCCTAATAGTTGATGATGAAAAGGCGACCCGTGACGCACTGCGAATGGCGCTCGAGGAAAGCTTCGACTGCTACCTCGCGGCCGACCTCACCGAGGCGAAACAGGTCCTGAAGAGCGAAAACGTCGACCTCCTCCTCACCGACCTCCGCCTCGGGGGCGACTCCGGCATGGAAGTTCTCGACGCGGCGCTGGAGCTCAAGGCTCCTCCCGTCTCTGTGATGATGACGGCTTATGGCTCGGTCGATACCGCGGTGGAGGCGATGCGTCGAGGTGCGTGGCACTTCGTTACCAAGCCCCTCAATCTCGACGAAGTGGAACTCCTCCTCAAGCGCGCGGTGCGAAGCCGGGGGCTCGAAAAGAAAAATGAGGAGCTCGTCATTGAAAACGAAACCCTCAAGAAAAAGACCGGTAGTAAGAACTACGGCCTCGCCCGCCTGATCGGGAAATCTGAGCCCATGGAACGGATTTCTGAAAAAATCACCCAGATCGCGCCAACCCGTGCCACCGTGCTGATCGAGGGCGAATCTGGAACGGGTAAAGAACTGGTGGCTCACGCGCTTCATGACCTCTCGGGCCGCCCGCGAGAGAAATTTGTCGCGGTGAACTGCGCCGCCCTTTCTCCCCAGCTTCTCGAATCAGAGCTTTTCGGTCATGAAAAAGGCGCCTTCACGGGTGCCACGCAGCGGCGCGTGGGGCGCTTCGAGCAGGCTGACGGCGGCACCCTCTTCCTCGATGAAATCGGAGAGATCGATCAGGCGACTCAAGTCAAACTCCTCCGGGCCCTCTCCGAGCGGACGATCGAGCGGGTCGGTTCTAACAACCCGGTCAAGGTCGATGTGCGCGTCGTCGCAGCCACCAACAAGCATCTCGCCGATCTCGTCGAAAAAGGCGATTTCCGGGAGGATCTTTACTTCCGGCTCAATGTTCTCTCAGTCAAGATGCCTCCGCTCCGCCAGCGCCGAGAAGATATCGTGCTCCTCGCGAGCTCTTTCTTAGAAGAGTTCGCCCGCGAGAATAGCCGCCCCATCAAGCCGCTCACGGATGCCGCGCTAAGCCGCCTTTTATCCTATCCTTGGCCGGGCAATGTCCGGGAATTGCGGACCGCCATCGAGCACGCCGTGGTGATGTCGAATCAGGACACCCTCGATCTTTTCCACCTCCCAGAGTTTCTAGATGGCTCAAAGCGCCTTCCCGAATCTCAATCAGAAAAAAACACCCTTGCTCCTGCGCAGGAATTCAACTTGCATGCACAGGAGCAACGTGCAATCCGCGGAGCGCTGGCCGCAACCGGGGGAAATCGCACTAAAGCGGCCATCCTTCTCGGAATCAGCCGACGCACTCTGCAGCGAAAACTGCAGGATGCTCCCGCCACAGAGAGACCCACACCATGAGTAAAAAAGATTCTATCGGTAGTAACAAAGATGCCGCGATTCTCGTTCGTCGACTTCTCTTTTTCGTCCTCCTCTTCTCCCTCGTCTTCTTTTTCCTAGTTCTTACCTTTGAGGGACTTACGAGCGCTAAGGGAATGGAGCAGGCTCAGATCGGACGGGAAATTGCCCGCGGGAATAATTTCACCACCAAGGTGATTCGCCCGGCCGCCATCATGCAGGCCGAGAAAACAGAAAGCGGCGAAGTAGCGCTCGACAATTTCTACGACACCTATCACTCCCCACTCAATCCCTTCATCTACGGAGCCGTCCTAAAAGCGGTCGGAGGAGACGACTTCTCCAAGTATCAAATTGTCAGTCCCACCCAGTCGATTTACCGGCTCGATAGTGTCATCGCAGCCGTCTCAGTCATTTGCTTCCTCATCGCGATCGGGGTCAACTACCTCCTGATCTCACGCATCTTTGACGTCCGCATCGCCGGGGTCGTCGCCCTCCTAATGGCGCTGAGTAATCTTATGTGGGAATTTACCCACACCGGGCTCCCTCAGATGCTCATGCTCCTTCTCTTTTCTTGCGCGCTCTTCTTCATCTACCGTGCGGTCGAGGCGACGGTGGAAGGTAAGGTAGCGCTGGGGCCTGTTCTGGTAGCCGCCGTGTTTTTTGCCCTTCTCGCCTTAGCGCACTGGTTGAGCATCTGGATCACCATCGGATTTATCATTTATGCGGCCTTCTTTTTCCGTCCTAAAGGGGTCGCCGCCCTCGCCGTCTTAGGGATTCTGCTCGCCTTCAGCCTCTACTTTGTTGTCAAAAATCTCGAATGGACAGGCTCCCCCGCCGGCACAGCCGGTCTCACGCTCTACGGAGGTCTCACGGAGTCCGAGGATGGCATCATGCGGGCCGTCGATACCAGCGATAAGACCTACACCATCATCTACAACATGAACTCGTTGTTGCTTAATACCTTTCGCAACATCCTCCTCCAAGCCGACTCGCTTTACACGAACCTAGGCTCGATCATCGTCGCGCCTCTCTTTTTCTTCGCCCTTCTCCACCCTTTCAAGCGGGCTTCTATCGCTCGATTCCGCTGGATCATTCTCCTGATGTGGATCACAGGGGCGCTCGGGATGGCCATCTTTGGACTGTCCTCTCAACCCACCGGACCGAACCAGCTGCATATCCTTTTCGCCCCGATCATGGCCGCCTACGGACTCGCCTTTCTCTCGATCATCTGGGGGCGGATGGAACTCACCTCTGGTGATGGACTCGCCCGCTACGGTCACTTTGTCCTCGCAGTCCTAATTAGCGCAGGGCCACTCGCCTTCTCCATTCCAGAAGGGATCCGGACCAGTCTTTTGAGCGCCGGGCGCCCCAAGACGGTTTGGCCTCCATATTGGCCCCCGATTTTAAGCAAAACCCTCCACGATGAAACCGATGAGGAAGCCCTCATCTTCACAGACCAACCTTGGGCAGTAGCTTGGTATGCTGACCGCCGTGCGATCTGGCTGCCTAAAAAAGTGAGTGAATTTGAGACCCTCGAGGAACTCGCTGAAGACCAGCGCCTCGAGATTGGAGGAATCTTGCTAAGCCCCACTTCTTTCGAAAAAAACCCGCTTTACCAGCGCGGACGCTTCGGTCTCACCGAGGAGTTCGGAGCGATGATGCTCGATTCCGTCGTGACCCGGCTTACTGGATTAGGCGGTGTCGGTAACTTCTCGAAGTCAGACCCCAAGCTCTCTGGGGTAGCGCAAAATCGCTATCCTTTCGCTGTCGAACTCTTCCCAGGGCGCGTCGTCTTCTTCTCCCCTAAGCCACTCTCGAATCGTTAACCGATGGCCGAGAAGAAGAAAAAAAAACCTTCCCTACCAGCTCCCACATTTGAGGAAGCTATCGAGGAGCTTGAGAATCTCACCGAGCGCTTGGCGCACGAGCCGGAATCGCTGAACCAGCTCATCGATGATTTTGAGCGTGGCCAGTCACTCATTTCCTTCTGCCACGACTCTCTCAAAACCGCTCGTGAACGTATCACTGTCATTCAGGCATCCCTGCAAAAAGACGGCGATCCAGCCCCTCCTGACCCCACTCCATCCCTTTCCGCCGATAACGACGATGTCCGACTTTTCTAACAACCCCCTCTTGGACGGTATCTCGTCCCCCAAAGATCTCAAAAAGATCGCAATCGATCAGCTTCCCGACCTTGCCCAAGAGGTCCGGGATGTTCTCATCAACTCCCTCTCTAACACCGGAGGCCACCTTGGCCCCAATCTCGGAGTCGTCGAACTTTCGATCGCCCTCCACCACGTTTTCGAATCGCCGGCTGACAAATTTCTCTTCGATGTTTCGCATCAGGGTTACGTTCACAAAATGCTTACCGGGCGGGCCAAGCAGATCGACACCATCCGCCAATACGAGGGTCTTAATGGCTTCCTCCTCCGCACCGAGTCTGAGCATGATTGCTATGGCGCGGGCCACGCTGGCACCGCTCTTTCAGCCGCCTTGGGCATGGCCTCCGCGCGCGATTTAAAGGGCGAAGACACCCATGTCGTCGCTGTCGCCGGCGATGCCGCCTTCACCTGTGGACCTACTCTTGAGGCGCTCAATAACATGGCTCAGGCCACCAAGCGCTGCATCGTAATCCTAAATGACAACGAGTGGTCGATCGACCGAAACGTCGGAGCACTCGCCAAGTATTTTAACGACCTTCAGACGCACAGCATCTACAGCGGGATTCGCGAAAAAGCGTCTCAATTTGTCGAAAAGATCGGCGGCAGTGGGGTCAAGAACCTCGTCCATAAAATCGAGCGAAATGCCAAAAACATGCTCGTGCCCAATGTCATCTTCGAGAAGTTCGGCATGCGCTACTTCGGCCCGATTGATGGGCACGACATCCCTCTTCTCATCAGGACCCTCGACTACCTCAAGAAGCAGGACGAGCCCGTCATCCTTCACATCATCACCGAGAAAGGGCGCGGCTATCAACCAGCGCTCGACAAGCCCGGTAAGTTCCACGGCCTCGGCCCCTACAAGGTGGAGGATGGCTCGACAAAAGGCGGCGCCCCTACCTTCTCAGAACTCTTCGGTCGTGCGGTCACCGACTTCGCGAAGAAGGATGAAAAGATCACTGCCATCACCGCTGCGATGCCCGGTGGCACCAAGCTTGAGATCTTTAAAGAGGAGATGAACGAGCGCTACTTTGACGTCGGCATCGCCGAGGAACATGCCGCGCTTTTTGCCTGCGGACACGCCTCTCAAGGACTGCGCCCATTCCTCGCAATCTACTCCACCTTCATGCAGCGGGCTTACGACATGATCATCCATGACATGGCACTCCAGAAGCTCCCTGTCCGTCTCTGCATGGATCGGGGTGGCCTGTCTGGAGATGACGGACCGACGCACCACGGACTTTTCGATATCGGCTACCTCCGCCATGTCCCCGGCATCGTCCACATGCAGCCGAAGGATGAGGACGAGTTCATCGACATGCTCTGGACGATGGCGAACTACGATGATGGCCCTATCGCCATTCGCTACCCCCGCGGCAATGGTCCGGGTGCTCAAATCAAGGACGCCCCCGCCATCCTCGACATCGGGAAAGCAGAAGTTCTCCAAGAAGGGAGCGACGTTTGCCTCATCCCACTCGGCACCATGATGGAGCTCGCTTTGGAAACGAAGGCATCTTTAGAAGAAAAAGGTCTCTCGGTCAGCCTCATCAACCCGCGCTGGATCAAGCCGCTTGACGCGGAGTGCATCAGTCGACTCGCCTCCTCCGCAAGGGTCGTCTGCACCTACGAGGATCACGTCCTTTCAAACGGCTTCGGAGCCTCAATCATCGAGCTTCTCCACGACAAGAAGATCGACACCCAAGTCGAGCGCATCGGCTGGCCCGATGAGTTCGTCGAGCATGGACGTCCTGATATTCTTCGGGCCAAACACGGACTTACTTCCGCCGCGGCGACGGAGAAGATTCTCGCTCACTTCCCCGGCTGATTAGCGGAGGCACCAGAGGTGCTTACTCCCTCGGAGGATGAGAGAATTATCGACCGCAATGGGCGAGGCAATAATCGCTTCGCCCATTTTATTTTCAGTGATCTTTCCCAAGCCGTCATCGCCCACTTCGGCAATGACGACGACGCCATCTTCCCGCGGGCAGCACAGGAGATTACCGACCAAAATCGGAGAAGCATAGTAGGTGCTTGGGGAGCGGGGAAGTTTGCCCTCCCAGAGAATCTTTCCGCTTTTCGCCTCGAGGCAGCTTATCAGACCACGCCTTTTGCCGCGATCTACGAAGAGGTAAACCTTGCCATCACGCGCTACCGAGGTCGCCGCATCAGGGGACGGGACCTTCTTGCGCCATAGGATCCCGCTCTCGGTAATGTCGCCTCGTCCTCCCGCTCGGATCCCCATGAGCCACTCGCCCCGACCGTGGGGCACCACGATTACTCCGTCGGTATAAACTGAAGACGCGATCGTGCGCCACATCCCCTCTTTCGCCGGATTGAGCCCGCCGCAGGTCCAGAGCTCTTCGCCAGTCTCAGTGGCATGACCAGTCACGTGATCGGCCCCAAAGGTGATGATGGTCTCAATGCCGTCGACAACGGTGACGTGCGGGGTGGTGTAGCTATCACCCGTTTCTTTCCCAGTCTCGAAGTTCCGATCAGTTTTCCAAACTTCTTTTCCTGTCGTGGGATCGAGCGAGACGAGATAAGAATTTCCCTCAGTCTGCATCACCGCGATGACCAGATTCCCTCCCGCTAAAACAGGCGAGGTTCCTTGGTCCCACCAGAGGTGATCTTTACCATAGCGCTCCTGCAGATTGATTTCCCAGAGCTTCTTTCCGTCGATGGTCGCCGCCATCACGCGCCCGGACTTGTAGTAGCCGAAGACGCGCTCGCCATCACTCACCGGAGAGGAATTCGAGCCGCTTCCGACCCGCTGACCACGCCCTTTCGTTTCCTCGCCCGAGACGAGACGCCATTGCTCCCTCCCCTCCATCGTGTAGCCGATAAGGGAATCTTTTCCCTCTATCGGGCTTGTCAGGAAAAGTTGCTCCCCCACCACAATCGGGGTGGAACACCCCCGGCCCGGCAGCGCGATCTTCCAAGCCACATTTTCTCCTTCAGCTGAGAACTCCCTAGGAATCGTGCCCTCGCCGACCGCCCCGTCCCCGTTCGGGCCCCGCCATTGGGACCAGTCGGCAGATAGGGGCGACAGTTGAGCGAAAGCAGCTAGGGTGGCAAGGACTGAAGTTTTCACCGTCCTAAAATAGCGCCCCACCAGATCTCTCCAAGAACGAAATCAGGCTCGGGGCTCGCACTTTCTCCCCTGCTTGTTAACTTGCCCTCGTGGACATGCTGGGTAAAGCAAAGGGAGTCATCGAAACCGAGATCTCGGCCCTTCATCAACTGATCGCCAATCTTGACGAAGAGTTCCCCGCTGCCCTCGACACTCTCCACGAGACCCTTTCCCAACATCAGAAGATCGTCGTCATCGGAATCGGGAAGTCCGGAAACATCGGTCACAAAATCGCGGCGACCCTGAACTCGACCGGCGCAACCGCCGTTGTCTTAAATTCCCAAAATGCTCTCCACGGTGATCTCGGCCTTATCTCGGATGGCGATGCCGTCATCGTCCTTTCGCAGTCCGGCGAGACCGATGAAATATTGGAACTCCTCCCCTTCATCCGGCGCTACCGCATCAAGCTCATCAGCCTCACCGGAAAGCCAAGCTCCACTTTGGGAAAGCAGAGCGACCACATCCTCAACACGAGCGTGCCGCGCGAAGCTTGCCCGCTAAACCTCGCCCCTACTTCATCCTCCACCGCGATGCTCGCGATGGGTGACGCCCTCGCGATGGTTCTTCTCGAAAAACGGGGCTTCACCGAAGAAGACTTCGCCCGCTTTCACCCCGGTGGTAGTCTCGGGCGAGCTCTCCTTATCAAGGTCTCTGAGATCATGCGCAGCGGCACCCATCTCGCCTCCGTCACGCTCGAAGCCAGCGTCCAAGACGCCCTCGCCGCGATGACCGATCGGCGCTCTGGAGCCTGCTTAGTTTTGGATGAAAATGGAAACCTCGAAGGGATCTTCACCCACGGTGATTTCGCGCGTTCTTTCCAACAGGACCCCTCCCTAGGTTCCCAAAAGGTCGCCCATTTTATGACGAAAAATCCGATCACCCTCTCAGCAGACTCCCTAGCAGCAGAAGCGGTGGCCACCATCGGAGGGAACAAGGTCGATGACGTCGTCGTCGTTAATTCCGAAGGAAAGCCCATCGGGATGGTCGACTCGCAGGACTTCGCCCGGCATCGTTTGATCTAACAAACCGCGGGCGCTATCCGAGAAAGATCCCCGCCAGCGCAGCGCTGGTGAGATTTGCGAGCGTCGCTGCGAAGACGGCCTTGAGACCGAACTTTGCGATTTCAGGACGTCGACTAGGCGCCATCACGCCAAGACCTCCTAGCAGAATCGCGATGGATGACAAATTCGCGAAGCCACAGAGCGCGAAGGTCACAATCCCCTGCGAGCGGGGCGTCAGCGTGTCCTTAAGGGACGAAAATTCAACGAAGGCGACGAACTCGTTAAGCACTAACTTTTGGCCAATCATACTGCCTACCACCTGCACATCTGCCGGGGTCACCCCGAGGATCCACGCCACCGGCGAAAAGGCCCACCCAAGAAGAAGCTCCATGCTCAAGGCAGGATTACCAAACCATCCCCCGACCAAGGCCAAGAGAAGATTGAGAACTGCGATGAGACCGATGAAGGCCAGCAGCATGGCCCCGACATTCAGGGCTAGGGTAAGCCCGCTTGAGGCGCCGAGAGCAGCAGCATCGAAGACGTTCACCGGAGCCTCTTCCCCTTCCTCGATCTCGATCTTCTTGTCGTAAGCAAGGGCGGTCTCGGGTTTGAGAAGCTTTGCATAAAGGAGACCCGCAGGGGCCGCCATGAAACAGGCAGCCAAAAGATAGTCGATGCGTGCGCCCAACCCCGCATATCCGGCGAGCACGGACCCAGCGACACTCGCGAGCCCCCCGACCATCACTGCAAAAAGCTCGGATGGGGTCATCTTGGGGAGAAAAGGTCGGATCACCAGCGGAGCCTCAGTCTGCCCTACGAAGATATTTGCGGCCGCTGAGAAGGACTCCGCTCGGCTCGTCCCCAGCAGCTTACGCAAGCCGCCGCCGACAAAGCGGATGATCAGCTGCATCACCTTAAGATAATAAAGAACCGCGATCAGTGAGGAAAAAAAGATGATTACCGGGAGCACGCGGAAGGCAAAGACGAACCCGACCGCTTCATTACGCGCGAGATCGCCAAAAAGGAACTCGATCCCGGTCTGGCCGGAGGTGATCACCGCATTCACGATTCCGGTGAGCCAACCCAGCGCCACTTGCCCGCTATCGGAGCCCAGCACCCACGCCGCAAGGAGAACCTGCAGCAGGAAAGCCCCCCCAACCGTCCGCCAGCGAATCGCCTTTCGGTCCTCCGAACATGCATAACCGATACCCAAAAGGGTTACGACTCCCAGCACACTTACCCACCGTTCCATTCAGGCATCGTTTGCGCTCAAGTCCAGCCTGTCGAGCCTAAGCGCCCGCCCCACCGGCCCATCTAAAAAAAAACCACCCGGAGATAAGTCCCCGAGTGGTTTAAAAAATTTCCCTGATCGAGATGACTAGAATTGATAGTTCAGGTAGAAGTTGAACTGTCCCCCTTTATCAGAAAATTCATCCGGCGACTTGATGGGAACGGCGTAGTCCACCGCTAAGGGACCGAAAGGAAGATTCAGGCGAAGTCCCACCCCAGCATCGCTAGCGAGATTGCCACTACCGAAGTCCCAGGAATCTTCATTCACGAAACCGACATCATAGAAGACGGCACCGCGGACAGACTCAAAGATCGGGAAGGTATATTCTAAGGAAGCAAAGGCGCTCGTGTTACCGCCAAGAACCTCATCAGTCGGAGTGTCAGTCGCACTCTGAGCGGTGGAGTCACGGGGCCCGATGTCGCGGAACTCGAAGCCACGGAGGTTACGCTGACCGCCGAGGAACTGGCGCTCAAAGATCGGAACTTCATCATTATCAGCGAAGCTATCGACCACATTCACCGAGCCGCGGAGGGTCAAGATGGTGTCCCAAGCCAGATTCCAGTGCTTAGCGCCAGCGGCCGAGATCGTGTAAGTCTCGATATCTCCGCCGAGGACACCGCCTGCCATAGTCATCCCAAGATCGACCTTGTGACCTTTTCGAGGAATGATGTTACTGTCCCGGCTATCGTAGACGTAGTTGAGCGAGACGGCGCTGCGCAGAAAATCGCCGCCGAGAGCCTTAAAGGAATCACTGGTATCGCCATCCGGATCAATCTCGATCTTCTCGAGGCGATACTCGCCCTTGAGATAAGCCTTTCTTCCGACCGCCTTCCGCAAGAAGACCGAACCGCCGTAGTTGGTCTGATCAAATTCGTCGCTGAGGAAAAGAAGATCGCGGTAGTAGAGCTCGGTTCCGAGAGAGAGTTTCTGTCCGAGAAACCAGGGTTCCTCCAGCGAGATTCGGAAGTCCTTCCGCTCAGCTCCGGCGCGAAGGCTCATCGCAAAACGTTGCCCTCCTCCAGTGAAGTTCCACGGATTGAAAAGATCAAAATTCTGCTGCTCCAAGTTAATAAAACCGACGATGTTATCGACGGAACTGAACCCGAGACCGAAGTTGATCGAGCCAGTCTGCTTTTCGTTCACGAGAATATTTACGTCACGGTAGCCAGCCTGCGAGGTGCCTCCGCTGCTGACCTGCACGTCCTTGAAGTAGTTCATATTTCTCAGGCGGCGCTTCGTCGTCTCGAGATCCACCGAGTTAAAATTCTTGCCGGGGAGCATCGGGAGTTCCCGGCGAATGACGCGCTCCTGACTCTTGGTATTTCCTTGGATGCGAATGTCTCCGACCTTGTAGCGCTTCCCAGGAGTAACCCGGTAGAAAATGTTGACCCGGTTTGAGCCTGCGTCGCGGATGTCTGGGACAGGAGAAGCATCGGCGTAGCCGCGTGATCCATAGTAGCTCCGAATCATGCGGATATCATCACGCACCTTCGCCGAGGAAAATGGCATTCCGGCCACGAGGCTCAGGGCTGGATTGAGTTCCGCAGGGGTGAAGACCCTAATGCCCGGGAAGCTCACCGAATTGACGGTATACTTCGGCCCCTCCTTGATCGGGATGACGAGATCGACTCGGCCATTTTTAACCGCGACCCGCTGTGGGGCGCCGACTTTAGCCCGCCAGTATCCGCGGCTGCGGTAGAAGTCCTCAAGCTTCTCAAGATCCTGATCGAGGGCCGCAGTATTGATCCGTCCAGACTTGGTGAACCACGAAAACCAACCCTTCTCCTTCGTGTCCATCTCCTTGCGAAGATCGGCGTCCTTCAGACCGTTATTCCCCTGAAAGCGGATCTTCCGAATCTCGTTCTTCGATCCTTCTTGGACAAGGAAGACGAGATCGGCGTAGCCGGGGCGCTCGGTGGACTGAAGGCGATGCGAAACCCCGACATCCGGGAAACCGAAGCCTTGATAGAGTTTTTCAATATTCTTCCGCGCCGTCAGGATCTGGCTATCACTCAGAATCTGCCCCACCCCGAGCTTGGTTTCACTAGCGAGCTTCTTGTCAGAGAAGGTGGTGTTTCCATCGAAACCGAGCCCGTTAATGAGCGGCCGGGTCACGACCTCAGCCGTCACCTTGACACCACTCCCTTGATTCTCAGCGAAAAACTGAATGTCATCGACCAACCCGCTATTATAAAGAGTGCGAATATCTTCATCGAGCATCGTCTGGCTATACTTGCGACCGGGCGCGACTGCCATGTGAGTGCGGAGGCGGGCTTCATTGACCGTCTTGGCACCGCGGTAGCGGATGACAACTTGCGTCACGGTCTTGCCCTCGAACTGGTTCGCTTCGAGAAGAAAGTTTTGCGCTGTGGCATTCTGGATAAGGACCGGACTCGTCAGGGCGACGATTCCCATACCGAGGGACAGGAATGCGCGCTGCGCATAAAAAGCTAAAGACATGAAGTAAGCTGGGAAGTGGTTAGGAGGATTACGCCCCGCTGGTCACTCTTCCGTCAAGCGGAATGCGGTCCGCTCCCGTTGGAGTTATCCCCAAAAAAATCGTAATTTCGGCGATGTCCCTCCCTTGACCTCCTACTCGTTCCTCACTAGCTTCTCGCCCTCATCACCTCAGCGTAAGATTTTTTTAATGAATATTCGTGTCGAAAACAAACCGAACTGCCTTGCCGCTCTCAGTGCCGAGGTCCCCGCCGAAGCTGTCACTAAGGAGCGCGACCAGATCGTGAAGTCCTTCACCAGTCAGGCCCGCATCCCCGGCTTCCGACCCGGCAAAGCGCCTAAAGCAGTCATCCTGAAGCACCACGCCTCGGCGATCGAGCAGGAGCTCGAGTCCCGCATCTTCCAAGCGGTCTTCCAACAAGCCGTGAAGGAGAACGAAGGTCTTAATATTTTAAACGTCAATGCCCCTCAGGATGTCACCCACCAGGCTGACGGCTCCTTTACCTTCAATACCGAGTTAGTTCTCGCGCCCACCTTTGACCTTCCTGAATATAAGGGCCTCTCGGTGGAAATTCCTAAGATCGAAGTGAAGGATGAGGATGTCGATGAGCAACTCGAGCAACTGCGCCAGCGCTTCGCTGACTACGAGGATATCACCGACCGCGCCGCTGAAAAAGGCGACCTCGCCATCATCGACTACACCGCCACCAGCGATGGCAAATCTCTCGAGGAAATCGGCGGCGAGCAGGCCAAACCCCTTTCTTCCAATGAAGGCTACTGGATCCGTATCGAGGAAGAAGCCTTCTTCCCCGGCTTCACCGACGCGCTCATCGGAGCAAAGGCGGGCGATGAAAAGGAAATCACGATCACCCTCCCCGAGGACTTCCCTCTCGAGGTCCTCCGCGAAAAGGAGGCCGTCTTCAAGGTGAAGGTAAATGAGCTTAAAAGCGAAACTCTTCCCAAACTCGATGATGACTTCGCGGCTAAGATCGACCCCGGTAAGAAGCTTGATGAGATTAAGCAGGTGATCAAAGACGACCTCGAAATGCGCGCGACCCGTAAAAAGGAGGAGGTCAAAATCAATGCCGTCATCGACAAGCTCGCCGAGAGTGTCGACTTCGAACTCCCCGAAGAGCTCCTCAAATCCGAGACTCAAGGTCAGGCCGACTCGATGGTTCAGGAAGGGCAGCAGGCCGGCATGTCAGATGACGATATCGCGGCTCAGCAGGAAAGCCTTTTCGCTGCCGCCAAAGTGCGTGCCAAAAATAGCCTCAGGACCAATTTCCTTCTTCAAGAAATCGCCAAGGCCGAAGAACTTTCCGTTCCCAGCGCCGATGTTCTGCAGCGCGTCACGATGATGGCGAAGCAGGCCAAGCAGCCGGTTAAGAAATACATGAAGGAGCTTCAGAAGAACAATCAGCTCAATAACATCCGTCAAAATATGCTTCTAAGTAAGGCCGTTGACTTTCTCGTAGAGCACGCGACGCTTACCGAAGTTGACGCACCTGCTGAAGCTTAATTCGCTATGAATAATCCGATCTCATCCGGCGGCAGCGATGCCCCGCAGAATAGTTACTACATCCCCACCGTCATCGAGTCAGATGGCCGTGGCGAGCGCGCTTACGACATCTACTCGCGCCTCCTCAAGGACCGCATCATCTTCATCGGCACCGGGATCGATGATGGCGTGGCGAACTCCGTCATCGCCCAGATGCTTTTCCTCCAGATGCAGGATCCTAAAAAGGACATCCACATCTACATCAACTCCCCCGGAGGTTCCGTGACTGCCGGACTCGCTATTTATGACACGATGCAATTTCTCACTTGCGACGTTAATACCTACTGCATCGGGATCTGCGCCTCAATGGGCTCGGTCCTCCTGACTGCGGGAACCAAGGGTAAGCGCTTTGCTCTCCCGAACTCCCACGTCATGATCCACCAGGTCTCCGGCGGCGCGCAGGGAACTGCGGCTGATGTCGAGCGCACGGTGGAGTTCATGTATTCCCTCAAGCGCCGTCTTAATGACATCCTCGCCCACCATTGTGGGAAAACTTCCGAGGAACTCGAGACCGCCTCAGACCGTGACAACTACATGTCGGCGGAGGAATCCGTGGCCTTCGGGCTCGTCGATAAGGTGCTCGAGAATCGCTCCGAGCTCCCCGTCATTGAGGAAGGCTAAGCGGGCTTATCACATCTATAAAAAGCGGCCCTGAAGAAATTCGCGGCCGCTTTTTCGTGCTCGCGACCCCTCTCTATACTCCGAACTTGAGAAAACTTCCCGGCTCTTCCATACTTCACTCATGCGTAATCTTTTTCTTAAGGCAGCCATCGGGGAAGCCCAAGCAGGGCTCTCGGCGGGAGGAATCCCGATCGGAAGCGTCTTGGTGCATGACGGTGAGATCATCGGACGCGGTCACAATCGCCGGGTCCAGAACGGCAGCGCGATCCTTCATGGAGAGATGGACGCGCTCGAGAATGCCGGACGCCTCCCCGCCTCTCGCTACCGCGAGTGCACCATCTACACCACCCTCTCGCCCTGCAGCATGTGCAGCGGCGCAATCCTCCTCTACGGCATCCCCCGTGTCGTGGTGGGTGAAAATAAAACCTTCCTCGGTGAGGAGGAACTTCTCCGCTCGAAGGGCGTCGAGATCGAGGTCCTCGATGACCCTGAGTGCATCGCGATGATGGAGAATTTTATCCGTGAGAAGCCGGAGCTCTGGAACGAGGATATCGGGGAATAGCTCTCCTTCGCGCGGCAGGAAATCGCGCGGTTCGAGCGGAGAAAATGGACGCCGAAGTGGCGTTGAAATCCGAGTCAGCGCCTAGGGTGGTGGCGCGCTAGGTGTCGAGAAACTTGCCGGGATTGAGAATCCCCTTCGGATCGAGCGCTTTCTTGACGGTGAGATGGGTCGCGAAACCGACCTCTCCGAGGGCGTCCTTGATCCAGCGCTTCTTTGCCAGACCGACGCCGTGCTCGCCCGTGATGACGCCGTCGTTTTCTAAAATCCACTTAAAGAGGAGGTCGAGCGCGCCATCGGCCTTCTCGCGGATGATGGGATCGTGGTAGTCCTCGACCATGAGATTGGTGTGGATGTTTCCATCCCCAGCATGACCGAAGCAGGCGATAGGGATGCCCGTTTTTTCCTGAAGATCGCGGGCAAAGGTCGCGAGTTCTACGAGCTTCGAGCGCGGCACCACAATGTCCTCATTCAGCTTCGTAAGGCCAGTGGCGCGGAGCGAGTAGGAGAAGTCCCGGCGGAGCTGCCAGACCGCTTCGCAGGCTTCGGCATCGCTGTGGACTTGCGTGGAAAGGGCTCCTACTTTTTCGAGGAGAAGCTTGAGCTCCGGAAGTTCGCCCGCGATGGCGGAAGCGCGGCCATCGATCTCCACAATGAGGTGGGCTTTTCCGGGAGGGAGGCAATCTTGGCCGAGGTGATCGCGCGCGGCTTGCAGGGTGAAGCCATCCGTAATCTCGAGCGCAGACGGGAGATGGCCGCCATTTAAAATAGCCTGCACCGCCCCCGCGGCATCGGTGAACTGGGCGAAGGTCGCGGTGAGCATCGCGCGCTCCTGCGGGTGCGGGATGATGCGCAAGGTGGCCTCGGTGATGACGCCGAGCATGCCCTCGCTCCCCACGAAGAGGTGGAGGAGATCAAAGCCAGTTTTGTTTTTATGGCAGCGCCCGCCTACGCGCAGAACCTCGCCGCTCGCGAGCACGACCTCGAGCCCGAGGACGTAGTTTTTAGTCACCCCGTATTTTAAGCAGCGGGGACCACCCGCATTAGTGGCAAGATTCCCGCCGATGGAGCACTCCTTCAGCGAGGCCGGATCGGGCGGATAATACCAACCGATCTCCTGAGCCGCCTGCTGGAGATCTTTTAAAATGACCCCCGGCTGGGTCACGATGACGCCATCAGCAGGCGCGAGTTCGACAAGCGAATTCATGCGCGCTACCGAGAGAGCGATGCCGCCCTCCACCGGGACGCATCCACCGACGTAGCCGATGCCCGCTCCGCGCGTCGTCACCGGGATTTTCCGCGCGTTGGCAAACTTCATCACCGCCACGACATCATCGCGCGATTCCGCGAAAACGACGACCTCCGGGAGGTGCGAAAAATTCCAGCGATCCCTGCCGTGCTCCTCCAGCACTTCAGACATCGCGCTCACCTTTTCCTCACCGAGAAGTTCTCTGAGATGGTCAATCACGTTCCTTCTTTAGCGGCGCGACCTGATCGCCGCAAGTCCCTGAGCTTCGAGCTTTGAAAACTTCCTTCGAGCGCTACCGTAGTTCTTCATCGCTATGACTCGCGCACTCACACTCACTTCACTTTTTATCGCGCCGCTTCTAGCGGATGACTGGAAACCCAAAGTCAGGCCTGATGCCGTCGATACTTCGGCTTTTCAGTCCATGAATGAACTAGAGGTGACCGTCTGGGCCTCGACGCCGCAACTTTATAACCCCACCAATATGGACATCGACCATAAAGGGCGAATCTGGGTTGCGGAGGGGGTGAACTACCGCAGGAACAAAGATCGCCGGGCCGAGGGAGATCGCATCGCCGTCCTTCAGGACACGAATGGCGATGGCAAGTGCGACTCGTCCCACACTTTTGTTCAGGAAAAAGGTCTCGTCGCCCCGCTTGGCGTGGCCGTCTTTGATAACATGATCTACGTCTCGCAACCGCCCGATCTCCTCCGCTACACCGATGTCGATCGCGACCTGAAGTTTGATCCCGCCGTCGATAAGCGGGAGGTCATTCTCACCGGCTTCAACGCCCGGAACCACGACCACTCTCTCCACTCGGTGACCGCTGGACCTGACGGGAAGCTCTATTTTAATAACGGAAACTGCGGGGCGGTTTTTAAGGACAAGGAGGGGCGCGACTTCTACATGACCGGCGTCTATGAGGGCGGCGGCGGGGAGTTTCTTGCTGATCACATCGCCGTTGCTGGTAAGCGCTCGGACGATGGCCACGTCTGGTCTTCTGGCTTCACCGTGCGCATGGACCCGGATGGCTCGAACCTCGAAATCACCGGCCATGGCTATCGGAATTCCTATGAGCAGTCGCTCAGCTCCTTCGGTGACGCCTTTCAAAATGATAACGACGACCCACCGGCCTGCCGCGTCTCTTACATCCTCGAATACGGAAACGCCGGTTATTTCACGCGCAACGCCCGCCAATTTTATAAAGAAGTGAAACGTCCCGGCCAAGACCACGGTCGCGCCCACTGGCGTCAAGACGATCCCGGCACGATGGATGCCGGAGACATCTACGGCGGAGGCTCACCCACCGGAGTGACGATGTATGAAAATGGCGCCCTCGGGGACGAATTTGTCGGCTCCTTTCTATCCTGCGAACCCGGACGGAATGTGATCTTCCACTACCGACCCACACCGGAAGGTGCGAGTTTCAAGCTCGAGCGCGACACCTTCCTAACCACTAATACGACTGACGAATTCTACGGTTCGGACTTTGTCGGAGGGACGCACAAGATGACTGAAGAGAAGCAATTCAAATTCCGCCCTTCAGACCTCACCGTCGGCCCAGATGGCGCGATCTACGTCGCCGATTGGTTCGACCCGCGGGTCGGAGGCCACGCCGATCTTGATGATTCCTGCTCGGGCACGATCTACCGAATCGCGCCTAAGGGCTTCCAATCCGTAGTTCCCGAGCTCGACCTCACCACCGTGGCCGGCGGCATCGAGGCCCTTTCCTCTCCCGCGATCAACACCCGTTACTTAGGCTTCCGTCAGTTGAAGAACGGCGGAAATGTCGCCCTCGCCGCCGTCGAGAAACTCCTCGAGCATGAGAATAAGTTCGTCGCCGCACGTGGCATCTGGCTTATACCTCACCTCGGTGAAAAAGGCCGTGCTGCATGCGTGAAGCTTCTCGGTCACGAGAACCCCCAGTTCCGCATCGCGGCCTACCGTGCGATGCGCCGGGCCGGGCTTGGTGTTCTCCCCCACGCCGAAAAGCTAGCCTCGGATAGTGACCCCGGAGTCCGCCGTGATGTCGCCCTTTCCCTCCGCGGTCAGACCGTTGATGAAAAGGTGAAGGCGATCTTCGTCACCCTCGCTTCTCAGGTAGACGTGCATGATAAGAACGCCCTTGAAGCCATCGGTCTCGGAGCAGCTCTCCGCGAGAATGAAGTCTGGCTCGCGCTTAAAGAAGCCATGAAGCCCGGCTCCCCTGACGAGTGGGACGAGCGTTTCGCCCGCCTCACTTGGAGACTCTGGCCATCGGAAGCGGTCCCCGATCTTGAGGTCCGCGCGAGCAGCGAAAATATCGACCCGGCAAAACGTTCCTTAGCCATCGAATCTCTCGCCTTTATCGAAGACCCAAAAGCCGCCCAAGCCATGCTCCGGCTCGCCGATCAGGCTCTTACCAAAAAGGAAGCCTCCTACTGGATCTTCCGAAACATGATGGGCGATTGGCGCGACTACGGCCTCCGCAAGGAACTTAAAGAGCGCGGCATTTACGACGAAGATAAGATCAAGGTCACCCCCATCACCGTTCCGAAAGCCGAAGCTCCGAAGTTCTCGGTGGCTGATGTCAGCGCGCTAAAAGGCGATCCTGAAAAGGGAAAAGCAACTGCCATGCGCTGCGTGATGTGCCACGCGTTCAATGGCGTCGGAGTCAATTACGGGCCAAGCCTCAAGGGCTGGGGCGGAGCTCAACCCGAGGACGTCATCGCGCGCGCCATCATCGAACCCTCCGCTGATATCGCCCACGGTTACGGCGGCGAAACTCTCCTTCTAAAAACGGGCAAGATGATCGATGGCCTCGTAGCTTCTAACACCGATCCCACCTCGATCATCTCAACCGGCGGAGTAGAGCAACTCGTCCCGCGCAAGCTGATCAAAAAGCAGTGGCGGAAGGAAGATTCCCTCATGCTCTCGGCCGACCAGCTGGGCATGAGCGCGCAGGATGTCGCGGATCTCGTGGCCTTCTTGAAGACCTATTAAGCGCATGCCCCCGCTCCGCACCCTCCTCCTAATCCAGCTCATCGCCAGCGCGGCCATGACTGGAATTATCTGGCTGGTGCAAGTCGCGATCTACCCGCTTTTCGCAAAGCTCAGTGAGGCGAATTTTGTCTCCTTTCACGAGCACTACATGGATCTCGTGACCTTCGTCATCGCCCCCTTGATGCTCGTCGAGGCCCTGACCTGCTTCGCCTGCTTTTTTCTCTCAGATAAAAGAAGGCTCTTTATCCCATCGAGCCTCCTAGGGCTGGCGTGGCTGTCGACTGCCTTCATCCAAGTCCCACAACACGAAGCGCTGACTTTGGCAACGGTAGGAGGATTGGTGATGAGCAACTGGATCCGCACCCTCGCCTGGACCGCTCGAACCTGTCTTCTCGCACGTATCGTCATCCACGAGCAGGCCGCTTCGGACGGTAAGAATTCTCTCGACCCCATCGGGGCTTAGCCTCTCGTCAAAACGACCGGAGCTGAAGAAGCTTTATTTCTGAGTTCAATCGCGGCGCTTCCGGGTCCACAGTCCCTCCATGTCACTCACCCCGCGCGGCGCCGCACTCCTCGGAGGAGCGATCGCTTTGCTGGTCTTCGGTATCCTGAGGATCGATGGCGCCCTCATCGCGATCGGAGCAGCGGGCCTTCTTCTGATGCTCGTCGTTTTTATAATGGGGCGTTGGAATCTCGCGAACCTGCGAGTGGCCATTCAGGCTCCGGCGCGAGTTTTCGCTGACACCCCTTTCGATTTCCGGCTCACTCTCGTCAACGGCCGTAGCTTGCTTGATGCGCATGGCATTCAAATGCGACTTCATCTCTCCGAGCGCGCGCAGATCCATAGCCACGCGCGCTGGATCGCAGCGCGCTCGACGGCTACCTCGAAGTTAAGAGGATCGATCCCCTCCCGAGGTGCCGTTTCAAAACACCGCTGCCAACTCAGCTCGACGTTCCCACTCGGGGCTCTCGAACATCGTAAGGCCACCGTGGTGGAGCAGGAGATGCTCGTCTTCCCAAAGGCGATCGTCCCAAAAGAATTTTTCGCCAGCGGCGAGTTCGATGACGCTTGGCACGGCGAAGGTCTCCAGCCGGGTGATTCTCCCGGCGAGCCGCGCGGGCTGCGTCCCTTCCGCCCCGGGGATCCGGCGAAGAATATTCACTGGGCCGCCACCATGCGCGCGCTCGCCCGGGGCCGCTCTCCACGGGTGCGCGAGATGGACCCACCGGGACTCCGCCCGCGCCGGGCCACCGTCCTCTTTCACTCTTACGGAACGGATCACACCCTGATCCGGACAGACTACTTCGAGCGTGCCCTTTCTCTCCTCTGCGGAACGCTGCGCCACCTCCGCAAGATCGGCATCCCCGCCTCACTAAGCGCAGACTTCACCGCCTGGGAAACGATCCCCACCTTCCAATCCGAAGCCTGGCGCGAGACCCTCACTCTTCTTTCCCGAGCGGAGCGGACCGCCGATACCGAAGCTCATGATCTCGCCGCCGCCGTTCAATCATCGCCTGAGGACGCCGCCCTCATCGTCATCTCCGACATGCCGCCCGAAGCTTGGCGGGAGACTCTTCCAAAGCGAAGAACCTTCATCATCGACGTCCGCCAACAT
>Ga0209187_1001528_pt1 | contig 26109 bp, 22 predicted proteins | sample BantaG_FD_187430 | JGI IMG/M metagenome (GOLD analysis project Ga0209187, IMG submission 187430) | Marine algal microbial communities from Bantry Bay, Ireland - BantryBay_4 metaG (SPAdes) (version 2) | ecosystem: Host-associated > Algae > Red algae > Unclassified | place: Bantry Bay, Ireland...
CCATCTACTGCGTCTCCCGCTTTGTCTTTTACTGCGTTCACCGCATCACCCGCCTTATCCATCGCACCACTGGCTAGATCTTTGGCACCATCTACTGCATCACCCGCAAGGTCTTTCAGTCCACCTGCCGCATCACCCGCTTTATCTACCGCATCACCCGCCAGATCTTTTAAACCACCCGCGGCGTCACCTGCCTTATCCATTGCATCACCCGCTAAATCTTTTGCACCAGATGCAACATCACCAGCAGAGTCTTTAACTGAACCAAACAGGCCCTTTAGAAAATCGAAAAATCCCATAGTTTCTTCTTTTAAGTTTAAATAAGTTAGTTTACAGAGCTAAATATAGTAAGATATAACGAAATATTATAGACATAAAAGGTTGATTTTATGAAATTGTAGTGGGAATCTCCCTATTTTTGGCATTTTTTCTACCATAAGAGGGGTAAATATTGATAAGGTTCTGTTAAAAATTACGTAATCTGATTACATGCTAGTATTTTTGCGGTCTAATAATCGGGGACTTTATCACCTGATTTTCTAATTACTGAAAATTGCTTCAGTTTAAAAATAAAAATATGAAAGGAATACTTAAAATTGGAATATTAATGCTATCGTTGGCATTATTTAGTACAACCGAAGGATTGGCCCAAAAATTTGGACATTTGAACAGTGGTCTTGTGCTCAGTATGATGCCCGAATCTAAAGCGGCAGAAGCAGAATTACAAGCTTATCGTCAACAACAAGAGAAGGTTTTGCAAGATAAGGTGACTGCTTTTCAGGCTAAAATAGCCGATTTACAGAAGCGTTTTCAGGATTTACCTCCCGTTCAGGCTAAAGCAGAACAAGAAAAGCTGGCAGCGGAGGAGCAAGAATTATATGCTGCCAGAGCGAAAGGAGAAGAAGAAGTTGTAAAAAAGCGGGAAGCGTTACTCAAACCTATTTACGAAAAAGCAGATATTGCCGTACAAGCAGTTGGAAAAGAAAATGGTTTTACGATGATTTTTGACTCTGGTGCTTTTAACGTAGTACTTTTTGCGGAAGATTCCACCGATATATTACCGCTCGTAAAAGCGAAACTGGGGTTATAAAAATATAAATGATGCTTTAATAAAAAAGCTGCTCTGGTTTATTAAAATCAGGGCAGCTTTTTTATTGGAGTTGTTACAGGGTGTATTCTTTTGATTACTCCGCTTTACGACTATCTTCAATCTTTTTCTTGTCAGCCTCTTTCATTCCTTCTTTTATTTCCGTCTCAATAGATGCTTTGGCGTTATTGAATTCTTTGATTCCTTTTCCCATACCACGCATTAATTCCGGAATCTTTTTACCTCCAAAAAGTAAAAGTACCACGAATAAGATGATAATTAATTCAGGACCACCAGGAAGTGCAAATAGTAATATATTCATAATCACTTGTTTTTAGAGATATAAATGATCTAAAATGTACTTACATAGTACCAGAACAAATATAACAAATTTCGTCACCACTTTATTATTATCTTCTGAGTTTAACCTACTGATCGTCCCATTTTTACCTGATCCCGACTTTTGCTGCTTCCTCCTTTGCAGAAATACCTGTTTCGATTATTTCAATTTCTACTCGGCGATTTTTCTTCCGTCCTTTTTCGGTTTGGTTGCTCGCAACCGGCAAATCTCCTCCATACCCTACGGCCTCCATTCTATCTGGGCCAACAGCTCCAACTTTAGCTAATGAATGCATCACTTCCAAGGCTCGATCTCGTGAAAGAACATACAGTTGATCTCTATCTCCCTGATTATCCGTATGGCCAGCAATCCTGATTTTTATATAAGGATGGCGTCGCAGATAATCGGCTACCCTTTCGATTTCAAAGTAAGATCTAGACAATATATCCGAGGTCGATTGCCGGAATAATATAGGCTTTAATGCTATTTTTTCACCAATGCTTGCGGGTGTTTGTATAATAGGATAAGCAGCAGTCAGCAATTTCAATTGCTCGTTTTTATTTTGACTTTTTATTTTTTGAGATGCTAAAACTTCTATTTTTTTTGTTTGTGAAACGAGTTCTATGGAAGACACTGGATCCCGATTTTTTTCCGGTTCACTGATTTGAATCATAAAAATATCGCTGCTTCCGTCTCTGGTAGAACTAAAATACAAATGTCCAGTAGCAGCATTGAAGTAGGGATGGCTATCGTGTGCGTCTGAGTTGATCGGTGCCTTAAACTTTCGAGGTGCCGACCAGTTTTTCCAGTCTTTTCCAATTCTTTCCTGCACATAAATATCGCTGCCTCCGCTCGTTGTATAACCGCGATTGGAAGCAAAGTAAAGATAAAGTCCATCCGTACTTAAGTGTGGTGTGGTTTCTCTCCAGGGAGAATTTACACCACTTTCCATATTTTCGGGGCGACTCCAATTTCCGTTGGTTTGTTTAAAACTAATATATAGATCACTCTGTCCCATTCCGTCTTCCCGCTCCATAGAAAGAATAATCACCTGTCCATCACCACTCATGGTAAGATTAACATCCTCTCCGGAATTATGGTAATTATTAATGGGAAGTGGTTTGGGAAAATCCCAGGTACCATCTTTTTTTTGTTTTACCGTAGAGAATCCTTTCGCCATTCCTCCGCCTTCTACAAATTGGTTAATCAGCACCAGCGTCTGATTATCTGCCCCGAAAGAGCTTACACTATTGGGTAACGCATTATTTAATGGATACTCCGGATGATTGTTGGTCACAAAACTATTTCCATCCCAATGAGCTTCCCAGATATCCTGATTAAATTCAGATTCGTAAACTTTTCCGCCCGGTCTATCTCCTAACAAGGTGTAAATTTCTCTTAGCCGTTGATCATATTTTATTTTTGGTAGAATAATGGAAAGATCCTGATCAGATTCAATTAGCGTTTGATCAAAATCGGGATACCCCGCACGAGTATAGAATATTCGCTGACCGTCCCTACTAATACAGGGGGCGATTTCGTCAAAGCTCTTTGTATTAATGGATACATCCAATTTTTTTAAAATAAAATCCTGGCCAGATACGGCAGATGCGTATGCCCACAGGCATAACAGGAGTAGATTCCTCATTTTTTGCGGTCTTGGTTAAAATAAAATTCGTGATAAACCGGGGGACCGAGTGGAGGGAATCTCAGGGGAGGATTAAAATTTTAATGTAAATATTCGTCAAAAACAAATATAAATATTGTAGCGATTAATAGCAAGTAGATAAGTGGTCAATAGAGATTAATTTTTTCTTTAAAACAAAAAACTAAGTCACAAGTCAGCTTAGTTTATATCCATAAATGCTCGATATAAATCTTTCCAGTCTTTACGGTCTTTCACTACCGTTTCCAGATATTCCTGCCACACTATTTGATCCTGTACTGGATCTTTTACGATGGCTCCCGTAATACCCGCCGCTAAATCTGCGGCCTTTAAATCTCCGTCGCCGAAGTGAGCTGCCAGCGACTGACCGGAATTAATGACCGAAATAGCTTCTGCTGTACTGAGCGTACTGGTAGGAGATTTAAGTTTGGTACGACCGTCTTCTGTTTTACCGGAACGCAGTTCCCGGAAAATAGTGACGAGTCTTTGAATCTCTTTAACTGGAGCGGCGGAAGCCGGTAATTCTAATCGTTCCGCAATTTTATGTACCCGCGTTTTTACAATTTTCACTTCCTCTTCTAGTGTTGCCGGTAACGGCATGATCACGGTATTAAAACGACGGCGTAAGGCACTCGATAATTCATTCACCCCCTTGTCCCGGTCATTAGCCGTGGCGATTACATTGAAACCACGATTACCCTGAATTTCCATTCCAATTTCCGGGACGGGTAATATTTTTTCGGAAAGAATCGTAATCAGGGTATCTTGTACTTCCGAAGGAATTCGGGTTAACTCTTCAATGCGGGCAATTTTTCCGTTTTCCATCGCCGTCATAATTGGACTCGCTACTAATGCTTTTTCGGATGGTCCTTCGGCAATCAGACGTGCATAATTCCAGCCGTATCGCATCGCTTCTTCGGTGAGTCCCGCCGTTCCCTGTACCAACAGTTTTGAATCTCCACTAATCGCCGCGGCAAGATGTTCACTGACCCAGGTCTTTGCTGTTCCAGGAATACCGATCAGCATAAGGGCTCTATCAGTGGCCAACGTAGCCACGGCAACTTCCATAATCCGACGGTTTCCATAATATTTTGGTTCGATTACCGTCCCATCGTCCAGCGTTCCTCCCATCAAGTATGTGATGACGGCCCAGGGAGATAACTTCCAGTTGGTGGGTCGAAAACGGTCATCAACTTTAGCGAGTGCTTTTAGTTCTAAGGCGTAAGCATCTTCAGCATGCGGACGGAGCGCAGTATTTTTCATATTTTTAGGCATAAAATATATTAGACTTGTTACTCTTTAATAATTAGAATTTACTTTAAAATCATGGCTAAGTTAACCAGAAAAAACTTTCTAAAGGGTGCGGCCCTAGGAACGATTTCGCTCCCCTTTTTAATTCGCGGTTGTGGGCCAACTAATATGGCTCAAAATACGGCTTCCGGTCTGAATATTATTACCGATAAAAAATTCCAGTGGAAGCTGGTCACCACCTGGCCACCTAATTTTCCAGTCCTGGGAGAAGGCTGTACCTACTTTGCAAATTGGGTTCGGGAGATGTCAGGTGGTCGATTGGACATTAAGGTTTTTGGGGGTGGAGAACTGGTTCCTCCGCTTGAAGTTTTTGATGCAGTTCGCACGGGAGCCGCCGATATGGGTTCAGGAGCTGCTTATTACTGGGCTGGTAAAATTCCGGCAGCCCAGTTTTTTGCTTCAGTTCCTTTTGGAATGAATGCGCAGCAACTGAATGCCTGGATCAACAATGGCGGTGGTCTGCAACTCTGGGAATCCCTATACGCAGACTATGGGCTCGTACCTATGTTGGGTGGAAATACTGGAGTACAAATGGGCGGCTGGTTTAATCGGGAAATCAATACCCTCGCTGATTTTAAAGGATTAAAAATGCGGATGCCGGGATTGGGTGGAAAAGTGTTGAAACGAGCGGGGGGATCTCCGGTTTTACTGGCGGGTAGTGAATTATATACCGGACTAGAAAAAGGAACGATTGATGCCACTGAATGGATTGGTCCTTACCACGATTACAAAATGGGCTTTTATCAAATTGCAAAATACTATTATGCTCCCGGCTGGCACGAACCGGGAACGGCTTTGGAAATTATTATTAATAAAAACAAAATGGAGGAGTTACCCGCTGACTTACAGGCGATTGTTCGAACGGCAGCCGCCCGGATGAACTTATGGACCCTCTCCGAATTCGAAGCCAAAAATGGCATTTATTTAGATAAATTGATCAACGAAGAAAAAGTAGATATTCGGAAGTTTAGCCCGGATATTTTGGATCAACTTCGAGATTACACCAAGGATATTACGGAAGAATTGGCCGATCAAGATCCCTTTAGCCGTAAGGTTTACGATGCTTATCAGGCATTTAGAAAGCAAGCAACTAGTTGGAGTAAATTATCAGAGAAAGTATATTATGATGATTTACAAATATGATCCTATTTATCTTGTTCCGTTTTTTCCGTGATTTTGATTTTTCCATTAGGCATCACGATTAAGGAATGAGTTAATGACTCCACCTGGTAAAATGATATCATTTTGAATACACTGTATTGAATACAAATATTTCTAAAGGAAAGTTCCCAGTATAAAAAAAGGTCACCCAAATGGATGACCTTTCACGGTAAATAAATACCGATTATCTTAATTTTTTAAGACAGTGTATTTACTATCCGAATTTGGCAGCATCTACTTTAGATAGTACTCTCCAGCATTCGTGCGTTGCACCTTCCGCCTGAGATTTAGCGACTGCGTAAAATCGTCCGTTCTTTTCACGTACTTCAAACTCTGCAGTTTCGAATTTTGCTTTTGTTTTTACATCGTAAAAACTTAATTTTTCTTTAGCCATAATAGGTCAATTTTAAATTAATAATAGGCCAAAAATACGCTATTTACACGGATACAAAGGGGAAATTAAAGCAGCTAAATAAAATGTTTTTTTCATTATTTATCTAAAACGTTGATAATCAAAAGGTTAAATAAAAACAAAATGTTTTATTATTTTTAAAAAAGGGTATCTTTCTTCATTTTAATCCCAAAAGAGGAAGAATTCACACATGAATTTACCTTTAAACTGATGTATTTACACATAAAAATACCTTTAGAATCTTGGTTTTAAAGGTAAAACTTGCGGTTATAATTAGAATAGTAAAAAGACAATTTGGGGGAAAGCCATTACCAAAATCAGAAAGACTAACTGGATCAAAACAAATGGAACGATACCTCGATATATTTGACTGGTAGTCACTTCCGGGGGAGCGACCCCTTTGAGATAGAATAGGGCAAATCCAAAAGGGGGAGATAAAAAAGATGTTTGGAGATTAAGGGCAATTAAAATGCCAACCCAGATTAAATCTACTTCATAGGTTAAAAACACAGGAACAACTACTGGAACGATAATAAAGATGATTTCTATGAAGTCAATAAAAAATCCGGCAACAAATATGATAGCCATCACCAGTAATAAAAACGTAGTGGCTGATAAGTTGGAGTTTTCTATCATTTCTATTAGGTAACGATCTCCGCCTACTTCTCTGAATACAAAAGAGAAGACGGTAGCCCCCAATAAAATAATAAAGACCATACAAGTAAGGTGCGTCGTTTCTCGCATGACCGATTTTAATACCTCTAAAGAAAATTTACCTTGAAAGATCGTTAGTATCATAGCCCCCATCGCACCGACACCCGCTGCTTCGGTTGGGGAGGCAACTCCTTTTAATATAGAACCCAATACCGCTACGATTAATAGCAAAGGCAAAACAAACGCTTTAAAAACACGCATCCCAAATCCTTTTCCTTTAAAAGCAGCTATTTCTTCCGGAGGAATACCGGGTGCTTCTTCCGGACGTAGATAAGCGCGAATAAATATATAAGAGATATAACTACCGACTAGCATCAAACCAGGAACTAGCGCTGCTTTAAAAAGATCTCCAACCGATACATTTAAAACACTTCCCAATAAAACCAAAACAATAGACGGCGGAATAATCTGTCCCAGTGTTCCGGAAGAGGCGATGGTCCCCGTAGCAAGTTCTGGTCGATATCCGCGTCTTAACATTGTGGGCAAACTGATCAAGCCCATTGTTACTACGGTAGCTCCCACGATACCTGTGGAAGCGGCCAGTAAGGTTCCTACGATAACGACGGAGATAGCCAGTCCTCCTTTTAAGGTTCCGAATAACATCGCCATTGTTTCCAGCAGGCTCTCCGCCAGTCCGGATTTTTCAAGCATGATCCCCATAAAAATAAAAAGCGGTACTGCCAATAAAACATAATTGTTCATCACTCCCATAATACGAAGTGGTAAGGCAGAAAAGCTGGACGGTTCTAAGAAACAGATGGCATATAATATAGAAATCCCTCCCAAAGTAAAGGCTACTGGATAACCATATAGAATGAGTAGAAAAATACTGAGAAAGAGAAGGAGCGCGATTATTTCCAAGGGACTTTATTTGTTGAATCGCTGCGCTCGTTGAGTCGCTGCGCTCGTTGAATTGTTGAATTTTTTTGGCTTATCCTGAATGATTTATCCTTTAAAATTTTTAAAGATCTTTTAATGTTTGGTTTTAAGAGATGTTTCCGCGGCCGTCTCCCGTAGTATCAGTAGCGAAGACAAGATGATTGAAATAGCCTGTAATAATAAAAAGGATAGACCTATTGGAACGGCAAACTTAATCAGATAGCGGGCTGGTAGTCCGCCGGGATCGGGTGATCCTTCTCCCAGTTGCCAGGAATCCAGTGCATAGTAAAAACTAAAATAGATCGTTACCAATAACCAGGGTGTCAATAGTAAAATACTACCAAATAAATTAACCCAGGCTTGATCGCGTTTGCTAAAATTGGTATAAAATAAATCCACTCTTACGTGACGGTCGTGCTTAAGGGCATACCCGGCACCAAGTAAAAAGATCAGTGAAAAAATATGCCACTGTAATTCCATACTCCAGATACTGGTGGTATTGAAGAAAGTTCGCCGTATTACCTCAAGACAGACCACCAGGACTAACAGCAGCGTCAGCCACGATACGGTCTTGCCAACCATTTCATTTATCTGATCAATTATTCTTATTATCTTTTTCACGGAGGGAAGGTACAAAAGACTTTATTCTAAAATAATTTATATGCCCCCAAATGATCTTTTTGTCCAGCTTTTTAGCTTTTTTCTCGTCCATAGCTAGGCTATGCACTCAAAAAAGAGCTTCAATCTGATCAAAAATCTCTATTTGGTTTCATTACAAAACATTTCAGTATAAAGTCTAAAGACTTTAATTATTTTATAAACAACCTTTAAGAAAATCAACACATTTGCGTATCTTGCTTTTCTTTTCATTATTAGAAGTTTATACCAACCATAATTATACTATGATTAATTTTGCCAATGCCGAACTGGGAGAAATTGCCATTCACCGAGTCGGTAATAAACACCGAGCTACCCGGAATTTTATTTCTCCTGCCCTTTATGACCTGGACGAAGCTACCCGCGAGTTGCTTCACAATTTTTTTCTCAAACCGCTAAAGCGTCAGGTAGATAACTTACACCGCTTTGTGCATACAGAAGATGTGAATCTTAACGAGATGAATAATTTCGCTAAGACGATCTTTACCGACCGGGATTCTTTGCTCACTGAATCGGTTAATATTCTGGAACACCTTTACCGCCAGTCTACACACCCCAGTATTAAAACGGGAGAAGTATACGTCGTCTTCATTGATGGTATTGTAGTCCTAGACGAAACAGTTTCTGCGCTGGGTGTTTTTAAAACAGAAGAAAAAAGTCAGTTTTTTCAGGTACGTCCCGACGGAGACATGATGGCCATTAAAAAGCAGAAAGGCGTTAATATTAACAAACTGGATAAAGGGTGTCTAATTTTAAATACCTCTATGGATAGTGGTTATCGAATTCTGCACGTAGACAACAATCAGTACGATGCCGCTTATTGGTATCATAATTTTTTAGGATTGGATTACGTAAAAAACGAAAATTTTCATACTCGGAATTATCTTCAGTTATGTAATGGATTTTCAGAAGAAGTCGTCGCAGCGGGTGCTGACCGGGGAGAGCAGATTAAGTTTTTGTCTAATTCCGTAGATTACTTTACCAGCAACGAAGTATTTGATCTGGAAGATTTTACCAAAACGGTTATTCCCGAGCCCGACGCGGCCAGAGAATTTCAGGCTTACCACGAAACCTATATTCCTGAAAAAACCAATGGCTTTAATATTTCAAAAGCGGCGACTAAATCTGCTTCGCGCGCCTTTAAGAGTACGATTAAACTGGATACGGGAATTCAAATTAAGCTGGATGTTTTTAACCCGGAGTCTAGCCGACAGTTTATCGAACGGTACTACGACGAAGATAAAGGAATGTATTGTTACAAAATTTTCTTTAATGAAGAGTTACCGTAGTGTAGAATAATGAATAATAGGGTTAATGAATAATTTACCTAAAAACTCTTCCAATGGACATTCGGGATACATTGTTGGTAGAACATTCTAAAGCGAATACGATGAAAATTGTCAATTATATTGGTAAGGATCAGAAGCGCTTTGATGCCTTGATGGAATATTTTTTAGCCAACGAATATCGGGTTACTCAACGGGCGGCAATGGCGGTTGGGCACGCGGCGGATTTGTATCCTTTCTTGATCAAAAAGCATTTAAAACCTTTACTGGAAAATCTTCGCAGACCAGATATCCACGACGCGGTTAAACGAAATACAGTTCGGCTCTTTGATAAGCATTTTGATTTGCCGGAAGAACTGCTGGGGACTGCAGCAGAACTTTGCTTTATTTACCTGGATAATCCACAAGAAGCGGTAGCTGTAAGGGCCTTTTCAATGGGTGTGTTATATAAAATTTGTCAGCAGGAACCTGATTTAGGCAATGAGCTAATCATGGTACTCGAAGATCACCTTCCACACGGAACCGCAGGTTTTAAAAGTCGAGGGAGTAAAATTTTAACTAAACTGCGGAAGCAACAGAAGGAGCGGGAAGGGATGGGTTAACAAGTGAATTCTGATTTATTTTATAAAAGAAAGGAATCATTCGCATTATACGAATGACTCCTTTCTTTCAATAAATTTGATACTTATTTTTTCTTGTTTTGGTAATAATCAAATACTTTAGTGACCACCGCATTTTGTAATTTTTTTGGATCCTTCCGAATTTGACTTTCTTCTTTTCCCATCGTCAAAAACAAGGCATCCACTGCCCGTTCGGCAAGAAAACCAGAAAGATCACTGTCCACTTTATTTTTTGCAAAAAGGTTGTATGCGCCCGTTGCCATAGGCCAGTATTGAGGGACTTCTGTTTTTCCCAATTCGGTATCAAGGCGTTCGCTATACCTTTTCTTTACACTACCATACATGGCATTTTTCAGTAGCATCGTAGCGGCATCTTCTGCTCCAAGTACCACACCGACGGCATCGGTAATTTTGATAGAACCAATTGCGTCTTTCATAATACCGGCACTTTCACCCGCCACCATTTTTGAAATACCATTGATTTGGGTAGTAATCTGATCTACTTCTTTGCCTACTCCTAACGTCTTTAGTGTATTGAGTACTGGTGCTAATTCTGCGGGTAATAAACCTTGTACCCCGCCAGCAGCGTTCATTTTTTGTAGTGCATTGATCGCACGAAAAGCACTACCGTCCATTAGGCCTTTTACCGCCTGAATGGTTTCAAGACTCGTAGGAGCGATTCCTAATTGATTGAGCGTACTACAAGAGGTAAGCATCATCGTGAGGATGAGGAAAGGAGTAATTATCTTTTTCATACTAATGATTTTTTATTAAAAGGTGATTAATAGAATTTTTGTTAGAGCTTGTTTAATCAATTCTTGAAGTTGTTTAGGAATGAGGTATTAATAAATTAAGAATTTTGGGTTAGAGATTTTTGTTGCTAGTAAGGCAAAAAACATGACTGAACCATGTGAAGGAACCGGAACGGTCGGGCTGCCATAGCCGCGCTATCACGAGGCTTTTTAACGAAACTAGCGGCAAAAAAATCAAGTCAAAAACGTAAATTTATTATTAACTCATTCCTTAGCAATAGAGTATTTGTCTTTACGACGTAAAACTAATATAATTAGGTACAATAGACTTTATTCCAATGCTTAACACTTTGATTAAGAGAAACCATTTCTTTCCAATCATAGTCTAGAATATCTTTACATTACTCAAAACTCCGAATCTCTACCGTAAAGTCATCCAGGTAGCCTTCCGATTTTTCTTTATTCCAAATAAAGACTTTTAGATATGCGTCCGGAGGTATTTTTTTTAAAGATACTTCGACATCAAAATCAGCAGCCCACCAATTGGAGTAGGCCTGAATAGAAGATTGTATATTTTTTCCTTTCCAGAAATAATTTTTTCCCTTTTCATCTTCAATGGTAATTACCAGTTGAGCGGAGGTCGCTTGCGTCCAATAAGTAAAAGCTCTGGTCTGAATGCTTAACTGTGTTGTATTTTGGTCTGTAAATTCTTTTAATTGAACCTTAAATGTGGTAGAATACTCGTCTAACTGTTGAGCATAATTTCCATTATGTTTTCTGGAGGTTATCCGCTGTTGGAGATCATCAGTCCACGAAGTCGGGGTCGTAGATTCAAAATCCTGCTGACTTTTTAATAATAACTGACCGGAAGTAACCGGAGTACTAATTTTATTGAGTTCGTAAAGATAAATACCCAGGCGATTATAATCATATAATAATTTATTTTCCGGGTCAATATTCCGCACATAATAAGGTAAACTCTCGTAGCTAATATTGCTGAGGAAACGAGGATACCAATTTATCAATAAAAATTTCTTACGGTCATTTAAAGTATCGGGATCGTATTGGCCGTAAGGCAAAAAAATGTAATCGCCATAAGCACCAAAAGCACTGTAATAATTTCCCAGATTTGCCTGCACAGGATTGGTAATAATATAAGCAGTATCGTAACGATCAAAAATCTCTGTTTTTAGTATTTCCCGTTGAGTTCGAAAATGAATACTGCGAGCGTATTTTACAGCCCGAATAGCCGGCAACATAAATGCCAGTAGTAAGAGTCCCGTAAAAATTTTATGCTGCGCATTGTTTTTTATAAATACCCAGAGCAACAATAGTCCAAACAACGGAAAATACTGTGTCCAAAAAATTAATTCTGGTTTTCCATAACTAAGTACAGCTAAAATAAATGCGATCAATACAATACCAATTGTGCCCTCTTTATTAACAATAAATCTATCAATAATGATTGCAGCCGGAATCGCTACCACGGGAGGAATAAACAAATAATGCCGAATGTCCAGGCACATCGGAACGTAATCAGAAAAAGAAATGGTCATAAAATTTGCCGATAATAATAGCAGGATCGCAACCGTATAGAAGAAATAAAACGGGGTTTCCATTTTAAAAATTTTTCCACTATTTTTTCTAAATAAAAATCCTAACAAAAAGATATATCCTGTCAGCATATTATTGATAAAAATTAATTCAAAAAACTGGTACCCGATTCTTTTCAATAATACTGTTGCCGATTGTTGATCATAACTACAAAAATTCAGATAACTATTCTCCGCAATGACAGAAAACCGTGCAAAGGGTGCGCCCGTCAGCTGCCAGATAAATCCCAGATAAATGGCGATTAAAAAAAACATACTAATCGCAGCGGCTAACCAAAATTTGAGATGTCTTTTATTAAAAATATCAACCAGAAACAAAATCATTAGAACTGGAACAAATAAAACGATTGTTCCTTTGGTCGTAAATCCAAAAAGAAAAGACCCCGATAATAAGCATCCATTGATCACCGATCGGTGCTTCTGAGAGATAAATTTTTCTTTATAAACAAAGTAGAGACTGGCGAGTACCGAAAGTGCCACGTAAATATCAGGCATTATTTTATCCGAATAAAAAATCATCCATTGAGAAAAACAAGTCAGTGATAAGCCGATGGCAAGTGTACGATTTCCGTAAGGAAAAAGAATTTTAAATACGACCCATAAAATGAGTCCCATAATTAAAAAAGAAGGCGTGGCTGAAGCCAAGTCGTTAACACCAAATATCTTATAGGACAAAGCGGTCAACCAGATAAGTGGAAATCGAAAACTAAAATGATCCGTAAAATCGGTTACGCCCTGATTGATGCCGTACGCCAGTTTGGCATAAACCAGGTCATCATATCCAAAATGCCCCAAATAACCGGTTGCGTGATAGAGCAAAACGATTAAAAGATGAGCAGCAAAAATAAGGTAAGCAACCTGTTTTCTCGACATATAGCGGATTTGCGGCAAGGTAGGAAGATTTTTGGGCAACACTATAGTAGTTTCTTCAAACAAAAAAAGCGCTTCGTAAGAAGCGCCTTTTTGTTGACCCACAAGGACTCGAACCTTGAATGACTGCACCAAAAACAGTAGTGTTACCATTACACTATGGGTCAATACTTTTGAAAGCGGAACAAAGATATAACATTTTGGTCAAAGAGGAAAGTTCCACAAATAGTTTTTTTTCCTAAAATGACTCTAATAATGTATTATCCGCCCTTCAGTTGATAAATGTCCTTCAAGTTTCGCGCCAGACCATCGTAATCCAGCCCATATCCAACCACAAACTTATTGGGTATTTCAAAACCAATTTGATCGACTTTCACCCGATCTTTTAAGACCTCCGGCTTGGTTAGTAAAGAAACCAGAGTGACTGACTTAGGATCGTAGGTATCCAAAATTTCGAGAAAATGCGTTAAGGTATTTCCTGTATCCACTATATCTTCCAGAATAATTACTTCCCGACCGGCAATATTACTATCTAGTCCGATGAGCGTTTTAATTTTTCCAGTCGTTTGAGTCCCTTTATACGAAGAAAGTTTAACGAAAGATACTTCACAATCCATGTCGCAGGCCCGCATAATATCTGCTGTAAAAACGAAAGATCCATTCAAAATACTCACGAAAAGTGGATTTCTACCTCTAAATTCTTCCGAAAGCGCTTTTCCTATTTCGTCTATCCTGGCCTGAATTTTTTCGGCAGAAATATATAATTCAAAAACTTTGTCGTGCACTGTTACTTCTTTCATAGTCCATGTTTATCAATTAAATAAATAAGAGCCGTAATTGCTGCGGCGCCCAGTTCAAGTTCTCGTTGATTAACTGCCTCAAAAGTATCCGTGGCAGTATGATGATAATCAAAGTATCGCTGAGAATCAGGTCGAAAGCCAACCAACAATCCCCGCTGGCTTTTCAACGGCGAGATATCTGCACCCGACCCTCCTTTGGTCAACATCAATCCATAAGGCTCCAGCAAAGGTAACCATTGTTGAAGTTTTAAATAAAGATTCGCAAAAACTTCATTCTCGGCATCGCAACTAAACCCTCGCGGGGTAAATCCACCCGAATCTGATTCGACTGCCGCCAGGTGAGTTTCTCCTTTTTTGTTAGCTGCCGCTGCGTACGCCAATCCGCCGGCCAGCCCGTTTTCTTCGTTCATAAAAAGTACACAGCGCAAGGTGCGTTTAGGTCGATAATTTAATTCTTTAAGGGTGCGAATAACTTCCATCGCATGCACGCAACCTGCGCCGTCATCATGTGCCCCCTGACCAACATCCCAGGAATCGAGGTGTCCGCCTACCAAAATAATTTCGTCCGGATGCGTACTTCCTTTTATTTCACCGATCACATTGTAAGACTGGACTGGAGGAAGCGTCTGACAATTGGTTTTTATAAAAACGGTTACCTTTTTTTCGAGCAACATTTTATGGAGCATTTCCGCAGCGTTGGTACTGATCGCAACGGCGGGGATCTTGGTTACTCCTTCTTTATTGACCATCACGCCTGTATGTGGATGATCATCATGCAAGGTGGTCATTGATCGGACCAATGTAGCCACGGCACCATATTTAGCAGCCTGTGAAGGTCCGTTTACCCGCTGATCCACCGCACCACCATAAGCATTGAAGGTTCTGATTTGGGTTGGATTCATAGGGCGATTAAAAAATACAATTTTACCTTTTATTTTTTCGGTGCCTAATTTTTCTACCTCGTCGAGTGAACGGACTTCAATAATTTCAGCAGTAATTCCGGTAGAAGGAGACGCTACGGAATTTCCGAGCGCGAGGGCTGGCAGGGTAATATTTGCTGCGGGGGTTACAATATGTACTTCTTCTTTTTCTCCTCTGATCCAGTGGGGTACTTCACAGGGTTGTAACCAAACGGAGTCTAACCCTAAAGAATCCAGCATCCCACGTGTGTAGTCTACCGCTTCGGCTGCTTGTGGAGAACCGGACAATCGCCCACCGATCTGAGTAGTGAGGTGATTGAGCCATTGGTAAGCGCTTCCATCCTGAAGTACTTTATTATATATATTTCTGATAAAAATCGCATCATCTGTTTCCTGGCTATGTGCATTATTTAAAAAACAGAGTAAGATTAAGAAACAGAGAGGAATAAAGGGTTTATGCATAATTTTACTTTAAAAAGTGATTTTCAATTTATTTAAAAAAGAAGTTATTTAAGGATAAAGCAAAATAGTTGCGGTAAAGCCATTGATATCGTAAATCTTCTTAAAAAAACTTCAAAAAATAAGGTCGAAAGATAGAGATAAAGCAGAAACTAAGGGTGAAAAAATAAAAAAAACCTTAACGAACAGTTAATTTTTAATTATTCGAAATCCGAAAAATATTTGGCAGTTATTGTATCCACCACACAAAGTTTTGAATTATTTTAAATATTCTGAATATTATATTTTTTACCATTTTAAACAATAAAAAAGGCGAAAATCTTGAAATAAAATTTTGTGACTTTCTTGTTTATTTCATTGAAAATAGTTTAAATTTGTGGTGTTATTGTATTTTTGACACAAACAACAATCTCTAAAATAAAAAGGCATCGGTCCGATGTAAAGAATATAATTTGGTTTTATTTGGTTAGGGCAGAGGTACACCTTACAGGTGGTACCTCTTTTTTTTGGATTCTCTCCTCAGAATGGTGTCTTTTCCATATTTATATCGTCTAAAAGTCGTACTGTTAAGTTAAGATGATTACTTTTGCGGTGATTACTATAATAATTCAGTTAGGAAAATTTAAATAATAGGTGAAAACCCCATCTTCATTTCGTGGCAAGTCAGCGAAGAGTCTACACTCAAAAAAGACAGATAGTGAAGTTATCAAATTGTATTTGAAAACCCAGCGTTCTGACTATTTTGGAATACTCTATCAAAGATACTCGACCAAGGTCTTTAGCAAATGTATTTCATTGCTAAAAGATGAAGCTTTGGCACAAGATGCCACTCAGGAGATTTTCACTAAAATATTTTTAAACCTGGCAAAGTTTAGTGAACGCTCTAAGTTTTCTACTTGGGTTTATTCAATTACCTATAATTTTTGTATTGATTTTTTACGAAAACGAAAAAAGAGCAAAGCGCTTTTTTCGGATGAAATGGAAAATCCGCCGGACATTGTCGATGACGTTCCAGATAGTGAATTACTGGAAATGGAGGTTGTAAAATTAAAGAAAGTACTTGAACTAATTCCGACCGGTGATAAAGCTATCCTGCTAATGAAATATCAAGATGATATGTCCATTAGAGAAATAGCCGGAACATTGGATAAATCGGAGAGTGCAATTAAAATGAAAATTAAAAGGGCTAAACATAAAGCACAAAATGTTTACCGGGATATATTTCCGACTAACCTAAATTAATAAACTGATCATGGCATCAGCAGATAGTAACAACAACAGCTTTAAAAAACTGGCAGAAATAGAAACAAATCAGGCACCTCAGCCATCTCCACAAACTGAAAAGAACGTTATGGGTACCGCCCGCAATGTAGGTTTTATCGGAAATGTGCTGGAGCTTTATCTTTCAAAAGCGCTCGGGATGCTTTCTGCTTTGTTCGGCGGGTCTGATATTCCTGCGGAACAATCTGAAAATATTGAAGATTTGAGGGATGGTAATTTTGATAACGACAACACCATTGAGCCTGGTGGTCGGGCTAATTAAAATGAAAACCCTGCACTGATAAAATTGCCAAAAAACAATCACTATGTATTTACTTAACGATTCTCCCGTTTTTGGGATGCTTCAGCAAATGCTGACCGATTTCATCGAAGTGCTACCAAAAATTGCCCTTGCGTTGGTTATTTTGATCTTAGGATGGATTCTTGCAAAAATTATCGCAGGGGTACTCCGTAAGTTATTGGTAAAAACACCACTAGACGAGGCCGCAGAAAAACTGAACTCCATTGATTTGGTACAAAAAACCAATATCAAAATTGTTCCTAGCACGGTACTCTCCAAAATACTATACTATATTATTCTTTTATTTTCCGTAGTTGCCGCAGCTGATGTGCTCAATATGGATGCTATTTCAAATTTGATTACGGATATTATTGGCTTTATTCCAAGGATACTCGTAGCGGGTATTGTGCTGATGATTGGGGTGTTTATCGCAGATTTTATTAAGGATATCATTACCACTGTTTGCCAGTCTTTAGGTATTCCATCTGCTAAAATGATCGGTGGATTTGTTTTCTGGTTTATTTTTCTGACTGCACTGGTAAGCGCAATGGGACAGGCTGGAATCGAAACAGAATTTATTATGTCGAATCTTTCCCTATTATTAGCCGGTGGTGTTTTTGCTTTTGCACTCGGATACGGGATTGCTTCACGGGATATGATGGCAAACTTTCTTGCTTCTTTTTACACAAAAGATAAAGTCAGTATTGGCGATAAAATTACCCTCGATGGAGTCACCGGAGAAGTAATCGATATGGACAGTAACTCCCTAATGCTTCAAACTGGTGACCGCAGAATATTCATTCCCCTCAAAAAACTTTCTACTGAGAACCTTGAAATTCATAACGAATAATGAACTTATTTGAGTTCCTTTAGTTTAGTCCCATTTACAACATACTGACTTTATGCGTTATCACTTTTTACAAAGTGATAGACTAGCTAGTAATGCTTTTAATTTATTCACAATACTTATTTTTATATCACTAAAACTTATTTTTTAAAATCAAAATTTTACAATGATGAAAAAACTGTTTTTACTTACCCTTACTGTGCTGACTTTCGGATTCGCTTCCGCTCAGGACATGACTTTAGAAGAGATGAAAGCTCAAAAGACTCAACTGGCTGCGACTATCGATGCAAGTCAGGCGACTATTGATGCGACTCAGACTGAACTAGATGCGCTACAAAAGAAAATTAACATGCTTTCTGGCTGGATGACTGGCTTGAGCGGAGTTGTTGGTCTTAATTTTGGTGGTTCTAAACAATGGGCTGCTGCTCCTAATCCTACTGCTTCTTCTAAAGCAATCGCTATTGGTGTGACTGGTTTTGCCAACCGGGAAGCAGAAAAGTATTTCTGGAACAATAAGCTGATTATCAATAAAGCTTGGCAGAGAGTAGATGTTAGCTCAGCTGACGAAGCTCGTACTGGTAACTTATTTGATTTCGGTACCGTTGATCTTTTTAATATTTCCTCTTTAGCTGGTTATAAATTAACTGACAAGATTGCCATCTCTGCTTTGGGAGAATTAAATACTTCTCTAGGAAATTTCCTGGAGCCTGGTACTTTTGATATTGGAGTAGGTGTTACCTGGAAGCCAATCCCTAACTTGGTAGTGGTGATCCACCCATTAAACTATCACCTCGCTTGGTCTGGTGTAGGATCTCCTGTTTCTTCTGCCGGTGCTATTGGAGCAAAGATTCGTGCAGATTACCAGGATAGTTTTACTTTCCTGGGTAACAAGATTGCCTGGTCTTCTACTTTCACTAGTTTCCTGCCTTATTCTGGTGGTGATAGTGAAGTAGTTAATAAGGATAAATTTGGAGTTATTGATCCTGTTAACTCAACTCGTATGGCTGGATTATTCGAGTACACCTGGTTAAATACTTTCTCTTTCCAGATTTGGAAAGGAATTGGAGTAGGTGCCACTTTTGGTATTCGTGATGCTGACTTCGAATTTCAAGACACGCAGACCTTCTATACACTTGGTTTAAGTTACACACTCTAAGTATAAAGGTTTTAACTGACCTTTTTAGGTTAGTTAAATAATAGATACAAAGTCCGTCTTGGCTAATCGCCGAGACGGGCTTTTTTTATTTAAAAATTGCTTAATTTCCCATCTCAATTAACAACCATGAAAAAACTCTTTTTACTGGACGGCCACGCGCTCGTCTACCGTGCTCATTTCGCCTTCATTCAGCGGCCACTGATTAACTCAAAAGGACTGAACGTTTCCGCTATCTCCGGTTTTACCCGCCTCTTGTGGGATGTCATTAAAAACCAAAGTCCCACACATATCGCCGTCGCGTTTGATTTAACTGGCCCAACTTTTCGTAATGAAATGTATCCCGAATATAAAGCCAACCGGGAAGCCCAACCAGAAGATATTGCACTCGCCTTTCCGTATATTCACAAAATTCTGGACGCATTTAAAATTCCTATTATTACCAAAGAAAACTTCGAAGCCGATGATGTAATTGGAACGATTGCCAAACAAGCGGAGAAAGAAGGATTCACCGTTTTTATGATGACCTCCGATAAGGACTATGCACAGTTGGTTTCTGATAATATTTATTTTTATAAACCTGGACGCAAAGGTGGCGAAGTAGAAGTAATGGGCGTCCCCGAAATTTTGAAAAAATGGGATATCGCCAGAGTAGATCAGGTAATTGATATTTTGGGATTACAGGGCGACGCCGTCGATAATATTCCGGGTATTCCGGGTATTGGTGCCAAGACTGCTGTTAAATTGCTCAAACAATTTGACTCGGTAGAGGGCTTGATTGAAAATTCCGATAAACTGAAAGGTAAACAAAAAGAAAAGGTCATCGAATTTGCGGAGCAGGGTTTATTATCTAAAAAATTAGCAACCATTGATGTTAACGTCGATATTCAATTTGATGCGGATGATTATATCATTAGTCCCTTTGACCGTGAAGCACTCTCGACCGTATTTAAAGAATTAGAGTTTAGAGGAATCTCCAAATCTATTCTCGGACACAGTAGTAAACCGGAAGATATCGAAGCCGATAAATCTGACAACGTCCAAAAAGATTTATTCGGCAATCCAGTCGGGCACGCGGGACGGGTTAATTTTTCTGCACAACTTTCTGATTATTCCGTAGCAGAAAACAATTTGGAAAATTCTAATCAGAAATACGTTTTAGTTAATACTCCCGAAACTCGGAAAAAACTAGTCGCTGATTTACTAAAAGAAAAAGTCGTTTGTTTTGATACCGAGACAACGGGGGTTGATCCCAACGTTGCGGAGCTGGTCGGAATGGCTTTTTCTGCTAAAGCTGAAACGGGATACTACGTTCCTGTTCCCTCCGATCGCGCCGAAGGAATAAAAATTGCCGCTGAATTTAAACCGGTCCTGGAAAACGCTAAAATTGAAATCGTTGGGCAAAATCTTAAATTCGATATCCTGATGATGAAGTGGTACGATGTGGAAATTAACGCGCCACTTTTTGATACCATGATCGCTCACTATCTTTGCGAACCAGACCACCGCCACAAACTGGACTATCTGGCAGAAACTTATTTGAAATATAAGATGGTTCCCATCGAATCGCTCATTGGAAAACGGGGGAAAAATCAATTATCCATGCGAGATATTGAAGTAGAAAAGGTAACGAATTACGCCGCCGAAGATGCGGATATTACCTTGCGATTAAAGGCTCCTTTACAAAAATTACTGAAAGAAATTGAAGCGGATAAACTCTATCAGGAATTAGAAATTCCCCTGATCAAAGTGCTCGCTGATATAGAATTTGAAGGCGTCCGGGTCAATGCTGATTTTTTAAACGAATATTCGGTAGAACTCGCAGAATATATCGCTACCGAAGAAAAAAAGATTTATAAAGAAGCGGGTGTTAATTTTAATATTGCCTCGCCAAAACAAGTCGGTGAAGTATTATTTGATAAATTAAATCTACCTTACCGTTGGAAAAAAACAGCTTCGGGACAATACTCCACCAACGAAGAAAAACTATCCGAGCTGGCCGAAAAGTTTGATATCCCGCGGATGATTCTGGATTACCGCAAACTGGCTAAACTGAAATCTACCTACGTCGATGCGCTACCCAAACTGATTAATCCTAAAACGGGTCGAATTCACAGTTCTTTCAATCAGGCTCGGGCTGCAACGGGGCGTCTCAGTTCTGATAATCCAAATTTACAAAACATCCCGATCCGTGACGAAGCGGGCCGAAAAATTCGTAAGGCTTTTGAACCCCGTGACGAAAACCACGTCCTGCTGGCCGCAGATTATTCTCAGATCGAATTACGACTGATCGCCGAAATTAGTCAGGACGAAGCGATGCTTGATGCATTCGTCAATGGACACGATATTCACCAGGCAACCGCCGCGGGAGTATTTGATAAAAAGCTGGACGAAGTAACACCAGACGAAAGACGCGCAGCTAAAACGGTCAACTTTGCCATCATTTACGGAGCGGGTGCCACTAATTTATCCAAGCAACTCAGTATTGCTCGAAAAGAAGCTACCGCACTCATCGAAAATTATTTTAAGCAATATAAAGGGTTAAAAAAGTACATGACCGAAACGGTAGAATTTGCCCGCGAAAACGGATACGTACTTACCCTCATGGGGCGCCGCCGTTACCTGCGTGACATCAACGCTCGCAATGGCCTGGAACGTAGCAACTCAGAACGGATAGCCATTAACACGCCCATTCAGGGAACTGCTGCCGATATGATTAAAGTAGCCATGATTAATATTCATCGTGCACTGAAAGAAGGTGGTTTTAAAACTAAAATGATCATGCAGGTGCACGATGAACTGGTCTTTGATGTTCCCAAGAAAGAACTTAAAAAAATATCACCGATCATTGAAGATTTGATGAAAAACGCAATGCCGCAATTAAAGGTGCCGATTCTGGTTGGAATGGATACGGGGAAAAATTGGTTGGAGGCGCACTAGTACACGGGTATTAGCAAGATTGAAGTCTATCTAAATAAAACTTGTTTTGGAAGAAAAAATAACGATCTCTAATGCACGTCGGAACTTTGAAATTATAGCAGTACTAGTTACTGGTTTGGGTAGATTTCTCTTTGTGGAATTTCTCGATCTTAGGTTTCTTTATATTTCGTCGGCTTGTATTTTTTGGATCGTTTATATTTTTCTACGCAAAAAAGAGATTCCCGAAATACTAGGCTACTGGGGATTAACCTTTGATAATTTTAAAAAAACATTTTTAGAATTATTACCGATAGCCGTCATCTCGTCTGTTGCTTTTTATTTTATTGGAACTAAACTTGGCACTAACATTTTAAATATTAATATTATTCCCATTCTGCTGATTTACCCGATCTGGGGAATCATTCAGCAATTTATTATGATTGGGATTTTTGCCAGAAACCTTAAGGATAGCGATCAGATAAATTTACCGACCGCAGGTGTTGTATTAGCCGCGGCTACCTTATTTGCTATCGTACATTTTCCTTTCCTAATATTGGTCGCTGCTACTTTTCTACTTGCGATTGTTTATGTCAGTTTATATTTTAAAGGAAGAAATCTCCTGGTGATGGGAATTTACCACGGGTGGATAGGCGGTTTATTTTTTTATACCATGATGGCCAGAGATCCTTTTCTAGAAGTTTTTGGTAGGAATATTCTTGATATCTTTTAAAGTAATTAATATTGTATCTTGGTCAATGAATAGACTTTATGCTGAATTGTTTTTATAAAGCAAATCAATTAATATTCTTCGCTAGGTTCCTGACTTTAGCCAAAGTTAAAGGAGGGGTTCTTCAACGAAGGGTAGCGGAAAAAGATAATTATAATTGCATACAAAATAGTTTAGAATAAAGTCTTATAAAAAGCATTCCCTATAAATGAAATTTTCCGCGCCTATTCCCGTTATCGAAATCGCCCGACAGTACGGCGCTACGCTGCTCGGCAACCCCGAACTATTGGCCACTGGTATCAACGAAATCCATAAAGTTCAACCCGGTGATATTACTTTTTCTGATCACCCAAAATATTTTAAAAAATCGTTGAATTCTGCCGCCACCATTATCATTCTGAATGAAACCATAGATTGCCCTCCGGGAAAAGCACTCTTAATTTGTGACCAACCTTTTGAGGTTTATAATAAACTCGTTAAAAAATACGCACCTACTCGACATCTCTCCTCCACGATTGATGCCACGGCCCGAATTCATCCCTCGGCCATCATAGAACCCAATGTGGTCATCGGCCCGCAAGTATCCATCGGTGCCTACACTTATGTCCAGGCCAACGTGACCATCAAAGGTCCCACCATCATCGGTAGCCACGTCAATATTCAGTCGGGTACGGTGATCGGAGCCGAAGCATTTTATTATCAAAAAAAGCTGGATCATTATAAAAAATGGCAAACGGGCGGTCGCGTACGGATCGAAGATCGCGTAGATATCGGCCCGGCTTGTACCATCTGCCGGGGTGTATCGGGAGATACCGTGATTGGTCAGGGATCGAAACTGGACGGACAAGTCCACATTGGACACGGAGCCGTCATCGGAGAAAACTGTTTGCTGGCTGCTCAGGTTGGTATTGGTGGCAAAACTATTTTGGAAAGCGATGTGGTCTGTTATGGACAGGTTGGGATTGCGCAAAATCTGGTCATTGGGCGGGGAGCCGTGATTGCCGCCAAGTCGGGTGTTTCCAAATCGCTTCCGGGCGGAAAAACCTATTTCGGAATTCCTGCCGAACCTTTGCGACAACACCATAAAAAACTGGTCGTACTCCGTCAGCTTCCCGAATTTATGAAAAGACTGGAAGAAGAATGAAAATTGCCGTCAACACCCGATTATTATTAAAAGACCGACTGGAAGGAATTGGTCGTGTTACTTACGAAATTGTACAGCGTCTAGTCGCGCAACATCCGAATGATGAGTTTATTTTTTGTTTTGATAGACCTTATGATGACGAATTTATTTTTGGTGAAAACGTGACTCCGCTAGTTATCTCGCCTCCCTCCCGACATCCTTTTTTATGGTATTTATGGTTTGAACAATCGCTACCCCGTGCGTTGAAAAAGCACCAACCTGATATTTTTTATTCCCCCGATGGATATAATAGTTTGAATTTAAAAAGTCCTTCCGTAATGGTCACTCATGACCTGGCACATTTCCACTATCCAAAAGAAATTCCTTTTTGGGTTAGAAAATATTATCATCATTATATTCCAAAATATTTAGAAAAATCAGACCAGATCATCAGTGTTTCCCACGCAACCAAAGCGGATATCATCAAACAATATAATATTCCTGCGGAAAAAATATCGGTCGTACATAATGGTAACCGGGATGGTTTTTTTAAAATTAAAAAAGAACAGAAAAAAATCACCCGGGTAAAGTATAGTCAAGGTTGTAAATACTTTTTTTATCTGGGTGCGGTTCATCCCCGTAAGAATCTGGAGCGTTTAATTTTAGCTTTTGATTTATTTAAACAAACTACGGGAAGTGATATGAAATTATTAATTGGCGGAAGACTGGCCTGGCAGAACGACACGGTGCAGCGAATTTATGAACAGTCTATTAATAAAGTGGATATAAAATTCTTGGGGTTTATTCCTGAAGAAGACTTACCTTTTTTGTTGGGATCGGCGTTAGCGATGGTGTACGTTTCTTTATTTGAAGGTTTTGGATTGCCAATTTTAGAGGCGATGTACGCGGAGGTACCGGTGATCACTTCCAGCGTAAGCGCAATGCCGGAAGTAGCGGGAGCGGCCGCTTTACTCGTAGATCCACTTTCGGTAGGTGATCTTGTTTTGGCTATGCAAAAAATTTATAAAGAAAAATCTATTAGGAAAAGTTTGGTCGCGGCTGGTACGATCCAAAGAGAGAAATTTAGTTGGGATCGGGCGGCGGAGCAAACTTATGTTATTTTAAAAAACACGGCATTGGAAAGCAATAACAAAATATAGCAATTTAACCCTATACATTCGTTGGCTTACTTTTTTTCCATAACACGACACAACCAACAATTCCAATTAGTACTAAAGACAGTGCGATTATCTCAGCTTGAGTAAGAGAAAGACCAAAAACGTCATACTTTTCGTTGACTCTGATTTGCTCAATGGCGAAGCGTTCCACACCGTTCATGATGAGATAAATAAAGAAAAGCATTCCAGGAATAACAATTCTTTTTCTGATTCCCCAGAGAATAGCACCGAGCGTTCCGGCCATTACTATTTCGTAAATAGGCGTAGAAAATACAGGAACGGGAAGTCGGTTACAGTAGCGAAAACTACAGTCTTCCATTCGAACGCCGGCATCGATCACGTTATGTGGATAGTCATAAGCCCACACCCAGTCGGGTAAAAATCCAATGATGGCAGGTTTGGTATATTCGTAGATTACTTGTCCATTCTCCACCAGTTTGATCGGATCGCCCCAGTCACCATCACCAGAAAAATGGCACCCCATTCTACCAACTGCGTAGGAAACCATCAGCGCCGGAGCGACCGCATCCATTACATGAATTGGCTTTAATCCAATCTTTTTAACGTAAAAGTAGGTCACTAAAAATCCTCCAATCAGCCCACCGTAAATCGCCATTCCGCTACCGGAAAAAAGCGAAGCAGCCCATTGTCCAAAACTCAACCCTCCATTAAAAACCAAATCGAGATCTTCCAACATCGCAAATATTTTTGCGCCCAGAACACCACTGATCGCAGCCACCATCGTTATGTCTCCAATCCGTTCGTAAGGTCTGATTTTTATTCTTACAATTTGGGGCGGATCTAGTTTTGCCCGGTTTTTTTCGTACCACTTAAAGGCCGCAAATAGTCCAGAAAAAATAATTCCTCCAATCAGACTTCCCTTGGCTGAGAAAATAATTCCTGCCGGATCTATTTTAAAATCTTCAAAATTTTGAATAATATACAAAAACTTAAATCCTAAAATAAATCCTAAAATTCCATTGCTAATAATCTCAAAAGGGGAGGCCAACTTACCTTTTGTTTCCTCAATAATTCGTGATTCCAATAATCCTTC
>Ga0209187_1001529_pt1 | contig 26075 bp, 27 predicted proteins | sample BantaG_FD_187430 | JGI IMG/M metagenome (GOLD analysis project Ga0209187, IMG submission 187430) | Marine algal microbial communities from Bantry Bay, Ireland - BantryBay_4 metaG (SPAdes) (version 2) | ecosystem: Host-associated > Algae > Red algae > Unclassified | place: Bantry Bay, Ireland...
TCTCATCCAAAAGTTGGCTAAACTCGATAATTAATCTAGCCTTATCCATTTGAATTTTATTTTGGTTAACCCTAAATTACAAATTTTTGCGAAAAATTGAGATACACCCATTTTATTCTGATACTCCTGATTTAAAATGAAAAACAGGATAAAATAGGTGTAAAGCTAGCAAATAGTCAAATTATTGCATGGTAGTGTTTATTGTATTACTGTACAAAGAAGTAAGATCAAAGACAAAAGACTATTAATTTATTACCAAAAGATTAGTTTTTCGGTAATACCGAATCACTAGCAAGAATGAAATTTGTACCCGTATGCATCATAGACGCATCAGGAAATACTTTTTTGAAATGTTCTTTAAAATAGATTTTGGCTATCTTTTTATCTTTTTCATAATCACCAAGCATGTTGTATAAGACAATGCCATTATCTGACAATGCCTTTTTTATTGATGTTAAAAATGACTTTGCTTTAAATTGGTCAGGAATAATGTCATCTAAAAATAGATCGACACAGATCATGTCGTACCGTTCTTCATTCTGTGACATAAAACTCAATGCATCTGCATGTATCAGTTGAATAGAGGATTTTAAATGTGGCAACACATAATCACTTGCCATATCAATAATGACATCATCAATTTCTATTGCGGTATAATTCAAGTTTAATTGAAAGTGGTCTTCCAACATTTTTGGGATACTACCCAGACCAAATCCAAGGATCAGAATATTTGTATATGACCAAACACCTTGCTGATGTAATGTTTTGAAGGCTTTAAAAAAGTTTTCGTACTTATCTTCAAATGAATAGATGGAATTGTCAGTACAGAGTTGGAGCCTACCTTCAGCTAATACTAAATGTAATGAAGGATTGATTGAAGATTCGTGGCTTTCTAGATGTACATCTGAGATATAACTCCACCATTTTTTCCAAAAAGGAATGCGAATCATTTGCGATACTTTGCCGATGTATCAAAGATAGCTTGAAATACTGAAGCGTCAGTTTCTGTAAAGGATAAAGACCTTCTTTCAAGTACAAGATTCGCTACTTTGAGCGCTTTCTCTAGTCTGTACTCTTTATAATTGAGAGGGCCACCCCAGGAGAAGGATGGGACAAAGTTTTTCTGATATCCAGCACCAAATAGGTTGCAACAGACCCCCACAACAGTCCCCGTATTAAACATGGTATTGATGCCAGTTTTAACATGGTCAGCCATGATTAGGCCACAAAATTGAGTGCCTGTTTTCCGAAATGAGTTGGAGTCATATCCCCATATCTTCACTTCGCTGTAGTCGTTTTTAAGATTTGATGCATTTGTGTCAGCGCCTAGATTACACCATTCGCCTATGACAGCATTGCCTAAGTAGCCATCATGTGATTTATTTGAATTACCAAAAATCACCACATTTTTATTCTCTCCGCCTATTTTTGATGATGGTCCTATGGTAGTCGGACCATAAATTTTAGCACCCATTTTCAGTACCGCATGTTCACCTAAGCTGACACCTCCTCTAAGCATGCAGCCATCTAGTATTTTGGCTCCTTTGCCAATATAGATTGGCCCATCAGTCGCATTTAGAATGCTATGCTCAACACTAGCGCCTTCTTCAATAAAGATGTTTTTAGGTGATGACACGCTGTTGGAAGCGTCAATTGTTGCGGAGGTTCTACCTCTTGCGATTAAATCAAAATCCTTTTGAAGTTCTTCCTTATTTTTAATGAAAAATTCCTCTGGGTATTCTATGATTTGCACATCATTCGAATAGTCTACTCGTTCGAGGGAGGGATCGTTATTGGATATAAATCGATCAGCTTGCTGGCGATCTGTTTTTGCTGAAAGCAATGTGTCGACATGATACAGAGCCTGATTAACTCCTAGATTTTCAATTGCAGAGAGTAATTGAGTGTCAGGTAATAAGTTGCCCTTTATGAATATATTTTGGTCATTAACATGAATTGGAAAGGATGCTTGTAAATATGGTGTGGTGAGAAAAGAAGACTTTGTTTTTAGATAAAGATCCCACTTTTCACCAATAGTGAGTATACCAATGCGACAACGAGCCATTGGTCTTGTATACGTGAGAGGCAATAGTTGTTGCCAGTCAATATCATCAAAAAAAATGATTCCTGATGATCCCATATTAAATTAGATGAATTATGCTTCGGCCTTATCTTCTGCTGGTGCTTCTGCCTTAGGAGCTTCTGCTTCTTCCTCTTCTGAAGCAACTGGATTCTTCTTCGCAAATTTTGCAAATTTCTTGTTGAACTTATCGATACGACCTGCTGTATCAACAAACTTCATTTTACCAGTAAAGAACGGATGAGACTTGTTTGAAATCTCTAGCTTTACTAAAGGATATTCAGAGCCATCTTCCCAAGTGATTGTTTCCTTAGAAGGTGCACATGATCTACACAAAAACGCCTCATCGCATGAGAAATCTTTGAAGACAACTATTCTGTAATTTTCTGGATGAACTCCTTTCTTCATGACCTAAATTTTAAAGAGCGCAAATATAGCTATTTTCTTTGGTTAATGAAAGTACTCATCGCTTACAAAATGGAAGGAAATGATCTTTAAAGATTGTTTCCCAACCGGTAGTCAAGGATTTGATGGTCTTTTCACTGACCTCATTGATAAATTCAACGCGATAAATTAGCGATGTTTGTTGGTTTTTTTCAGTCAATATAAATTTTTCAAAGCTGATCGAAGGTCCACCGAATTCGCCACTCAACATACCTCTGATCAAAAGTGAATTTGGCTTGTCAACTCCTATAATATCCCCCCATATAAGGCCTTCTCCATCTCCAAAGTCTTCATACATCTTACCACCTACAGTAGGTTCTATGATAAAAGACTCGGTTCTTAGGTTTGTATAAAAATCTTTTGACCACCATTGATCTAGCTCATTGAACAGCTTCTCCCAGACTTCTGCCTTTGTCAAGGCTATATTGTATTCTAAACTAAAACTATTCATTAGGGAGGATTTTTATTCCTATAAAAATACAAATTATTAAGAGCTACTGTAATAGTATAACGACTAACAATGAATATGAACCACATAGAATGATAGACCACATAGAATGATAGACCACATAGAATGATAGACCACATAGATTGTTAGACCACATAGATTGATAGACCACATAGATTGATAGACTACATAGATTGATAGACACATAAAATGATAGACCACATAGATTTTTGTAATGAACCATATAGACATCTATCTTAGCCGCTTATGTCGAAATCGCAAATAGAGTTAAAGGAATGGTTCATCTTACTCTTTTTGAGTTTGGTATGGGGCAGCTCATTCATACTGATAAAGAAGAGCTTGGTTGGATTCAATTTCTTTGAAATGGGCTTGATGCGTACGGTGATAGCTTTTCTGACTTTTCTGCCATTTGTGTTTTATTTCGCTAAGAAAATCAATTGGAGTAGATGGAAAGAATACACCTTGATAGGGGCAACTGGAAGTGCAATGCCAGCCTTCTTATATGCCATTGCCCAGACGGAAATTAGTAGTATCGCTAGTGGCTTACTCAATAGTTTGACGCCCATGTTTACGGTCATCTTCGGGTTATTGTTTTTCAATATAAAGTCGAATTGGTATCAACTCTTGGGTGTAAGTGTTGGATTGATAGGAGCTATTATCATCATACTGTATGGCAGTGAATTTGATATCGGTTCCAATCCAAACTATGCAATCTTCGTGGTTCTCGGCACCATGTGTTATGCTATGAATGCTAATTTCATCAAGCACTTATTTCAAAAAGAAGATCCTATGGTACTTGGTGCGGTTTCTTTCTTATTTATAGGTGTTCCGTTTTTCTTTATTGCCATATATGTAGGTATTCCAGCTAAAGTCATTAGTGAGCCTGCTGCTCGATGGTCTTTGCTATATGTGTCTGTATTGGCAGTTATGAGCACAGTTGTTTCCTTGATATTGTACTATCAATTGATCCAACGGACGACACCATTGTTTGCCTCCTCAGTGACTTATTTGATTCCAGTTGTTGTTTTATTTTGGGGCGTGTTAGATGGAGAGTCACTAGTTGTGTTTCATTTTGTAGGACTACTATTGATCATCGGTGGGGTCTATTTGGTGAGGAGAGGCAGTCAGTAAAAAAATGTTGAGTCAATCATTGAGTTTCGAAGAACGAAAAAGTCTATACCAAATGGAAAGTGGTTTGGGAATATGTTGACAAAGTATTTTGTTTGATATCAAGGCGAAAAGCACAGCGAATACAGGTATTCGCGAGCATTTTCAACGATGAGAGCGAGCAAAAGATAAAGTCAAATGTCCCAAAATGAATTCCATTTGGTAGTGTATTTTAATTCTAATTAATGAAATAGATAAAAGAAGAGACTGTCCAAAATGGCCAGCCTCTTTCCTTCACCTTATAGAGATCTTAAGGTTTTTAAATATGTTATCATGGCACATTAGATACCTTATTTCTGTTATCCCAAGCTCGATCATAATCAAAGTTGTCTATTAAATTGCTCAACACACAATCAAATAATACATATCCTGTTTGACCTTGATTATTAGATATAATAGATCTGTCTGATGCACTAATTACACCATCATTATTAACGTCACCAGCATACATTCTCCATCTTAACGCTTGGCCACAGATTAAGTCATTAAATGTGATATCTCCTTGGACATTGCTAGCTTGACTACCGTCTGAAAAATTACAAAGTGTTATAGTATCTGTAGCGAAACTTAGAGGAGTGTTTGTCATCACATCCAAATGATTCCTGTGCCTTACAGCTACATGGTAATTCCCAGAGTTGACATTATGAAATGCCAATGGTAATAGTTGGCCTGACTGGCTATTGATATCAATGATTGAGCCGTCTCTGTGCAAAAGCGCATTTCTTGTGTGATGGACTATGGTTGGATCAACCGCATCCCGTAGCTTGACAAAGACCCAGTCAATGATATCGGTATTTGAGTTAGCCCAATTGCATACATTTTCGGTTTGTGTTCCGACTTGAACATATCCAAGTGCTGGATAAGGTCCAATATTTGGAACATCGTGATTTCTAATCATACCAAACTCACAAGCTGAATTAAAACCGACATCTGCACCGCCTAAAAATACAGTAGCATCTAGAAAACTAAATGTACAATTGGGGTGTATTCCAGTCACAGTGCTTGATGTGTTTGTCAAACATATGTGAGCTGCGTTAATTTGGAATTCAACCAACTCAGAAATATTAATAGGTTGATTGTTTTGAATGGTAATTGTCACTTGTTCACAATCGTTTCCGGCCACAGGAACGCTTCCTCCGCAGTTGCTGTTGCAATTAATACCAGCAGAAGTATCTATGATGTAGTCAATGACTAATGGATCATTCGTCAGGTTGCAAATGGAATAGTTGATCGGAGGCGAAACACCATTACAATGACTTATATGTAATGGTGTTGAAGTTATTTCAACATTTCGATCTGATGTCACAGTCGTCCATACGGAGGATGACGGAGATATGCAGACCTGACTATCATTTGCATTAAATACAGCTATGGCTTGTTCGCCTGGAAGAAGGGTGTTTGTAAACTTATAGACTATGTTAACACAATTAAGTGTAATATCTGTGCCAGCTTTGAAGTGTATTTCTGAATTTTCAGTGGTGCTCGAGTTAGATAGGATCAGACTTGAAGATCTATATGTCCCATAAATTAGTGTATCATTCATTATTTCTGAATACGGGAAACAGTTGGTCGAATCTGGCTGCTGCTGTTGTCCTTGAAGAGAAAGCGATTGACCTAGAGCCAATATTAAAATAAAAATGTAAGGATGGATTTTTCATGATGAGTGTTTTTCTACCACCTATCTCGGCAATTCAATTAAACTTACCCTAAGAGCTAATTTTTTTTCAAATTTTCTCAATTAGTGCGTGAGTGTAAGACCATGAAAATTGTATTTGTTTCTTTAACCGAAGCAAGTTTACTCGTTTTCCTAATCTTTAACATGACTGCTACTGATCGTCGGTGGGGTTTATTTGGTGAGGAGGGCAGTAGGTAGGTACAAGTTATGATATTGAATGTCAGACTAAGTCTAGTTCTTTAATTGTGATTTTTAATAAATATTAATTATTATTAGTAGTTCAAATTCTAATTGTTTTTAACATCATAACTAAGACATCATGGACAACATTTTAGATAGCCACATTAATTCTGGCCAAATGGTCATTAATACAGAAATAAAATCTTACTTAAAAGAAACAGCCAAGTGGGCAAAGCTTTTTGCAATCGTCGGATTTGTAATGATGGCATTAATAGTTGTCATAGGACTTACAATGGGGACATTCATGGCTAGAATGATGTCATCAGAAGCCATGCCTGGAGCAAATATTGGCGCAGGTTTTTTTACAGTATACTTTATTGCTATTGCTGCAATCTATTTTTTCCCCCTTTATTACTTATTAAAATTTGCTAATAACATGAAGCAAGCACTTGCCTCTGATGATCAAGAAGCACTGGCCATTAGTTTCAAGAACCTAAAATCATGCTATAAGTTTATCGGAATTTTAATGGTAGTTGTTCTCTGTTTGTATGCACTCATATTTGTCATTGCGTTTATAGGAGGCGTAGCAGGTGGATTTATGGGCTAATAGAAAGTTTGAAAATGTTGGGCAATTTAAAATAGCTTTAATTCAGAATGATGTAGGTTTATTAATTGATAGGAATAATTTAATTTGTCTATAAATTGGGAAGATTGATCTTATTCATTTACAAAACTCTTAAAAGACTAATAGGTTTGTGGCTGAAATATGTCAACTCTAGATTTATACCAAAAGGAAAGTGGTTTGGGACGTTTATTGGCCAGAGGTTTTAGTTGTTATCAAGGCGAGAAACGCAGTGAATGCTGGTATTCACGAGAATTCTCAACGATGAGAACGGCTAAAAGATCGGCTAAGAAATTCCCAAAATGTTTTCTTTTTGGTATACTAAATACTATTAATCTAAATCTATACACTTATGAAAAAACCTTTGCTTTATCTTTTAGCAATGTCATGCCTGTTATCTTGTGTCACAAACAAAACAACTCAACAAATCGAGGAAGTGACTGTAGCAGAATCTGTACCCTTTGAAAACACAGAAAAATTACCTCCAATTATTGATCGAGAAATCATATTTGGTGATCCTGAAATTTCAGGTGCACAATTGTCCCCAGATGGTAAATGGATGAGTTTTATGAAACCTCTGGATGACGTGAGGAATATTTGGATCAAACAGATCAATGAGCCCTTTGAAAATGCAAAGCCAATTACAGCAGATACTGAAAGACCAATCCCTGGCTATTTCTGGAGTCGAGATAGCCAATATTTATTATACGTCCAAGACAAGGGAGGCGATGAAAATTATCAAGTGTATGCGCTTAATCCACAAGCCGCTCCTCCAACCGGCAGCAAGGTCCCTGAAGCTAGAAGCATTACAGATGTGGAGGGTATTCGGGCTATGATTTTCAGCGTACCAAAATCAACTCCAGACTGGATGTATGTTGGGATTAACGAACGAGACAAAGCTTGGCACGATCTTTACAAAATTCAGATCTCGACAGGCGAAAGAACACTCGTCCGAGAAAATAATGATCAAATTACAAATTGGATTTTTGATCTTGATGACGAATTAAGGATGGCCTCAAAAACTGATGCCGATGGTGGAACAGTTTTACTATCAATAGATGGTGACGAATTTAAAGAGATCTATAGGTGTTCTGTGTTAGAAGCATGTGGTGTATCCAGTTTTGAAAAAGGAAATCAATCGGCTTATTTCATAACGAATAAAGGAGACGTTGACCTGACACAATTGGTGAAAATAAATCCTAATACTGGAGAGACTGAATTTATGGAATCAGATCCAGAAGGTAAAGTAGATTTTGGAGGAGTGATTACATCTGATGTTACACATGAAATCATTGCCACAAGTTATACAGGCGACAAGACCAGACTTTACTTTAAAAATAAAGAATGGGAAGCTGAATACAATTGGCTCAAAGAACAATTACCAGGTGCAGAAATTAATATTGGTTCCTCAACAGATGACGAACGAAAATATTTAATCTATGCCAATAGCGATACTGATCCTGGTGCTACTTATTTGTACGATAGAGATAAAAAAACACTAGATTTTCAATACCGTCCGAGGCCTAATCTGCCTGTTGAAGATCTTGCAGAAATGCAAATTATAAGCTACCCTTCCTCTGATGGTCTTAATATACCTGCGTATTTGACTTTACCCAAAGGGATGACTGCTAAGAACTTACCTCTTATCATTTTTCCGCATGGTGGTCCATGGGCGAGAGATTATTGGGGTTATAATCCCTATGTCCAATTTTTAGCGAATAGAGGTTATGCCGTTCTCAATGTGAACTTTCGAAGCTCCACAGGATTTGGGAAAGAGTTTTTAAATGCTGGGAATAAAGAATGGGGTGATCTGATGCAAGATGACTTGACTTATGGCGGAAAATACTTGATTAGCCAAGGCATCGCTGATCCTGACAAAATTGGCATTATGGGCGGATCGTATGGTGGCTATGCAACATTAGCAGGGATGACATTCACGCCTGACTTTTATGCTGCAGGTGTCTCCATCGTAGGTCCATCGAATATGATAACGTTGCTCGAGTCCATTCCTCCATATTGGGAATCAATTCGAAAGATGTTTCACGAACGGATGGGTGACCCGACGACAGAAGAAGGGAAAGCACAATTAATGAGACAATCACCACTATTCCATGCGGATAAAATAAAAACACCATTAATGGTCGTACAAGGCGCAAACGATCCACGAGTCAAAAAAGCAGAATCAGATCAAATTGTGATAGCGATGCGAGAGCTCGGATTACCCGTTGAATATATATGTGCTCCTGATGAAGGGCATGGGTTTAGAAGGCCAGAAAACAATATGGCATTTCTTGCAGCGGCAGAGAAGTTTTTAGCAAAACATTTAGGTGGTCGGTATCAAGAAGATATGCCAGATAATATCGCCAAACGACTAAAAGAAATAACGGTCGATATCAACACTGTTACTATGCCAGAAGAGATAGAAGAGTCGAAGCTAGCTGGTTCGTTGCCAATACCTTCCCTAGATTTGAAACCAGCTGACACTGAATATAAAATGATGATCAATATGGGAGGTCAGGAAATTCCAATGGATGTCATGCAAAAGATAGTGGATAAAGTAGACAGTTGGGAAATCTCTCAGAGTGTCAGTTCGCCAATGGGAAATTTATCAGATATAACGAGGGTTAGTAAGAAAGACTTACTCCCTATTTCTCGAAGTGTAGATCAAGGCCCATTAAAGATTAGCCTGGAACATGCAGAAGACCGCATTTCTGGAAGTATGAATATGAACGGTAATGAAACACCTATGGATGTCGCATTAGACAACCCTGTTTTTGCTGATGGCGGGGCATTATATGAGACATTAGCGAGGTTGCCTTTAGAGGTAGGATATACGACTATATATCGCACCTTTGATGTGCAGCAGCAAAAAGTAAATGCATTTGAATTAACAGTAGTCGGAAAGGAAACCATTGAAGTGGCAGCAGGTAGTTTTGATACTTATAAAACTGAAATAAAAAAACTAGATGATAATCCTGGTGATACGATTTTCTGGTTTTCAGCAACATCAGATTTTAAAGGATTAATCAAATCAACAGGGACTTCACCTGAGATGGGTGGAGCTAAAATCACTATGGAATTAAGTAAAAAATAGACTACTAAAATAAATAATCCTCGCTTCAAAAACTGATAGCGAGGTTTATTTATTTTGATCTTAGTTGAATAGCTTTTTTAGCGTAAATATTAATTTAGAATGTCTATCGCAAGGATTTAGTATCATCCTTGAAATATGTGCAAGTAGCAATACTGAAGTAACATGATTGTTTTACCATCTTTGATTTCGCCAGTAGCAATCATATTGTGAGCCGAATTAAAGTTAAGCTCAAGCACTTCTATTTCTTCTTGCTCTTCAGCTAATCCTCCACCAGAATTCAACTTCATTTTATCATCGTAGCTAGCAATAAAGAAATGGAGAATTTCTGTGACTGATCCCGGGGACATATAGGCTTCAAATATTTTGACTGGTTTTTTAATGACATATCCTGTTTCTTCTTCGGTTTCTTTCTTAATGCAATCTTCGGGATTATCCTTATCAAGTAGGCCTGCACAAGCTTCAATTAAAAATCCGGATTCATTCCCATTTATATAAGTTGGTAATCTGAACTGTCTGGTGAGAATGATGGTATTTTTTTGCTTGTTGTAAAGCAAAATTGCTGCGCCATTTCCTCTATCGTATGCTTCACGAGTATGTGTTTCCCATCGACCATCTACGGTTTTGTATTCGTAGGTGATCTTTTGTAATGTATACCAATTATCAGAAAGAATTTCAGTTTTTAATCCTTTAACTCTATTATTCTGCATTGGGAATATCATTTAGATTCGTGTAAATATTTAAGCCTAATTCCTTTGCTATTTTAACGTCTTGATCAGCTCCTTTTGATTCTCCAGGAATTCGAAATACAGCATCACACTTTTTTAATATGCGATGCGCAATTGGGTACTGCATCTCATTCCAGATGTCATCTCCAATAGTTTTGAAACCAGCTTGCTTCATTAATGGAAGTGCAATCCATTCACTTACTATCGGTATGTGTCCTTTACGGTGAATGGGTAGTGACACCTTTTCTAGGTTCTCAAGATTTTGTTTAATTAAATGTGGATCATCATTAGTGCCACTTCTGTATGGCCCGGCTATAAGTAATAGCATTTTTTATGATAAATGTCGACAACAAATGTGATAAAGAAAATAATATAGATTAAGAAAAGGGCATTAAGTAATTTTTGATCTTAATACACTCAAAAATTCAGTTTGTAATATTTGCACTAGTTTTTTTGAACCACATAGAAGGATAGATACATAGTTTAACTATTGAAATTGCCATTAAGTATTTTTTGCTCTCAAAACACTCAAAAATTCGGGAGTGATACCCAAGTAGGAGGCAATGTATTTTTGAGGCACCTTCTGTAAGATATGTGGGTATTTTAACTTAAAATTTTTATATCTGTCTTGTGCTTGAAATGATAAATTTTGAATCGAACGGAGCTGTTCTCTACAATAGGCATTTTGCATCAATATTCTGAAGTAGGTATTAAATTCAGGAAACTGTACATAGAGTTTTTCTAATTGATTCTTAGTGAGCATGTAGACGATACTCTGATTCAAACTTTCAATGTTAACCATTGCAGGTAGACTGTTTTGGAAGCAATACATATCAGTAAACCACCAATCTTCGTCACCAAACATGATGGTTGATTCTTTACCATTCTTATTAATGACATATGCTCTTAACATTCCCTGCTTTACGAAGTACATGCTTCTGCAAGGGCTACCTTCTTTGAGTAACAACTCTTTCTTTTCAAATTTCTTTAGCTCTAATAGACTTAAAAAGTAGTTCCTTGCTTCAATTGAAAGTGAGATATGCTTTCTTATATTTTGTATAATTAGTTCTTGTTCCAAGCTGATTTTGAGTTTAGATTGATTGGAGCGTAAAGTGCAAGATACAAATGATTGGATGGTGGTTTTAGTATTACTTCGGAAATCAGGATAGTACCCAGAATTCAGACAACTAATGGTATAATTTAAACTATCTAACAACGAGATGTGTGTAAGACAAAATGCACAAAAAGCATTTAGATCCAATATGCTAGTCGCACCCTTTTTTCCATAAAGGGATAGCAGCGCAGCCATCCTTTAGAAAATCAAGGCTTGCGGAAGAAAATCTGATTATATAGAAGTGCATTTTCTCTTACACACCAACGAGATGAGCGTAGCAGTATTCCCATAAAAAAGCTTATCTTGAATCTCTATCAAAACTAATGAAACAGAACTTTACAGATGCGGAAATTCTGTCAAATCTAAAGCATGGAGGCAAAGGATTTGAGGACACATCTTTGCACTTATTTCATGAATTCAAAGGGTTTATTACTGCGATAAAAGCTAAGTTGCATTTGTCTCAAGAAGAGATGGAAGATGCTTATGCGGATGCCTTAGTTAAACTGATTAGGCATGTTAAGAATGATCAATTTAGAGGTGACAGCAAGCTCTCCACATACTTTTATACGATTTTTTACAATACCTGTGTTGATGTTTCCAGAAAGAACACGTCTCATAAAAATATGCCAACAAAAGAATTATTGGAGTATGATGCTAAAGAGGCAGATTTGTTGCATCTGATCGATGTCAAAGATGAAGCAAGAATTGTCATGAATGCAATCAAGACCATGGGTGATGCTTGTCAACAAATCCTAATTGACTGGAGCTACTATGGCTTTCCAATGGATGAGATAGCAAGCCGAAATAAACTCAGCTCTCCAGAAAGTGCTCGAAGTATGAAATACAAATGCCTTAAGAAGTTAAAACAGATGTTATCTAAACAAGAAATAAGAAAATGAATCAAGATAGCCTAGATAAGTTTATACAAACCTTTGACGATTACCTTGATGGTAAGCTCAATGCTTTTGATGAAGTAGACTTAGAGAGGGCGCTTAAACAAAATCCTGAACTCAAATCAAAATTAAATGAGCATATAGATGCAAGAGCTAATATTAGAATTGCTGGTGAGCAACAGTTGAAAAGTCTGTTTCTAAAAGAATTTAAAACTGATAACGCAAATGAAGACTTAACTAAAAATGATAAATCTGATCCACAGTCTCAAGTAACATCTGATGGCTCAAACCGAATAGTAAAGTCTATTATAATTGGCTTAATTCTCGGTGCTTTAATTATGTCTATTTATTTTTTCATTTCTAAACCTAAAGACGAGATTGAGGAAGAACCTTTTATTATCGCAATGGTCGAAGATCCGTCATATGAATTACTTCGAGGTGAGTCAAATGTAGAACAAGCTGAAAATTGGAGACAAGCTGTTCAGTCATTCATGAAAAAAGATTATAAAAATACACTATTACAACTAAAAAAAATAAATACCGATTCAAAGTTCATTGAGGAACATGCTGGCAAATATGCATTGATGCGAGGCGTAGCTAATTTAAAGCTAGAACAGTTTGGAAATGCTGAAACAGAATTAACTAAAATAACAAGTGACAATCCTTACTTTGATCAGGCGGAATGGTATTTAGCCTTAGTTGCTTATTTCGATAGTAATGAAAGACTTGCGAAAGAACGACTAGATGTTATTATTCAAAATGAAAATCACTTTAGGAGAGATAAAGCTATTCAACTTTTAAGTCAAATAGAATGAGAGTAATCTGTGTTTTTGTCACTCTATTGATATATCTAAATACTTTTGGACAACAACTTTATTATGAGGGCGTCGCCAGTGACTCAATTGATCTTATTCAGGAAAGAGCGCAAAGCAATTTTGATCAAACCTTATATGAAGATGCGTTATTAGGCTTTGATAGTTTAAGGAACCATTGGTCCAAGGAGATCATTACTTTACAATCAGAAAAACATTTGCAGAATTACTATTACTCTATAATAAAATTCTACAGGGCTAAAAAAAAGCAAAAAACATTTGACGAGAATGACCTCCAATATATTCTATCTCTTGAAGACGAAATAAATGACAGATTATCTAAGAACAATATAGTAATAGGTTCATACTATTCACTACTTAGTTTATCACTAGATAAGGATGATGTGAATACTAAAAATGCTATGAAATATAGCAATAAGAGTATAGAAATATTTATAAATAATTCAGCTGATAATTACAAATTAATTAGTTCAGAATATTTAAAATTGGGTTATTTAACCAAAGATTTGGGTAACTATAGTAAAGCAGAGAATCTAATGCTTAAGTCTCTTGATTATGCGAAAAAAATAGAACCTAGAAATGAAAGAACTATTATATTTTCACGATTTGGTTTGGCAGGGGTATACCAATTACAACGTAGATTAGATGAAGCACTTGTTGAAATCAATACTGTAATAGATAAAGGACAGTCTGTATTAAACAAGGATCATGATTTAATAATAAATTCTCATGATCTTTTGTCTATAATTTATAATAATTTGGGGGAAATAGATAAAGCACTAGAGCAAAGCCTTATTGTCCTTAGCTTAATGAGGCAGAAAAATGGCATAAATAATATTAAATTAGAAATTCCTTATACGAAAATTAGTGGGGCGTATCGTAGCTTAGGTAACAAGCACCTTGCTAATAAATATATAGATTCATCATTATATCTATTAAAAGAATCTAAAAACTATCGAAGTCTTGCAGCTGTCTACAACTCAAAGGCTATACTAACTAGAAGCCATGCTGAAGAAATTCGTTATTTGAAACTCGCTATGTTAAATTGTGAGAAAGACAGTTGGTGTTCTCGAGTGAATATGCCAATCTTTCTTTCGAATCTTGGGATTGCGTATGCAAAAGTGGGAGATATGGAAACTAGTTTAAATTATCTTTTAGAAGCAAAAGATATTAAAGAAAAGGACAAAGAAAAAGCAGGGGCAACATTAGCAAACAACTATGGAGTAATTGCAATTGTTCTCAATGCTCTTGATAGTATTGATGCCGCAATTGAATATCAAGAGAAAGCACTTTACTTGTCTAAGATAAGTAAAGGAGATAATAATTTTTCTACTGCAAAACATTTATCAAGCTTAGGTAGGCTCCTAACAAAAAGTAAAAATTATGAATTAGCTGAATCTTATTTGACTAAAGCCCTTACTGTTTTGGATAATAAACGAGGAGTGTCAAATTCTACGTCCTTATTAACGTTAGGATACTTGTCTTCACTTTATGAAAAGCAAAAACATTATGAAAAAAGTAAAGAATTCCGGCTTCGTGCCTACAGATATTATGATCAAAATGAGGTAAAAGGCTTAGGTTATTCAAACCCACACACGATGAGTCTTATCGAATTATATAAACAACTTAATAAAGCAGATTCAAGTCAATTTTACCTCAAGCTTTATTTAGATCACTCAGACTTTGAAGACTTTAATTCACCAAATTTTTCTGTTGACAGTATTCCTGAATACAACTATTGGCTTAGCCAGGAAAGACTATTTAATTATTTCCAAACTGAGGAGGAACTTTATGGAGATGAACAAGAATTTTTTTTAAATAAAGTTAGATGTCTCATGGCATTAACTGATAAACTACGTAGTCAATTCTTCTATGAAAAATCTGAACCAACCGTATTTGCAAATATCCGTAATTTTTATAATTGGGTCATTAAGAAACTGTCAGAAAAATATATACTAACTAATGATAGAGAATATTTAGAATTAATTTTTGAGTGCATTGAAAAAAGTAAGTCTTTATTAATCGATCGACAATTCGCTAGGAAGGATGCAATAAATTCAAATGATGTGCCAGAAAGAATGATCGTAAGAGAGAAGGATTTGTTTTTTCAATATGAAAATGCATATAATAAATTTTTAAAAGCAAGTGGAGAATCATCAGATAGCTTAAAGGAGAGTATGTCCAAGAGAATGTATGTCATTCAAAAGGACAAAGAAGCTTTTATAGATACTATTAAGAGCCAATATCCTAATTACTATGCGAATCGTTATCAACGAAATATTGTTGAATTAGGACAAGCACAAAATCTAGCATTAGAACAGGATAGAACATTTGCCACATTCCATTGGGGAGATTCTATACTGCACAAATTATTAATCCATCCAGACACTATTGTATACTCAAATTGCAAGACTAAAGTGGTTTTAAAAGAATTAGAACCAATTATTGAAATTTTGACAGCTAACAATCGGACTGAAAAAGAAAAGAACTATATAGATGAAAAATCTACGTTTATCCAACATAGTTATAATCTGTATCAACTTTTATTTAATCAGAGTCATGATGAATTCAGTCTAGACTTGACAATAATTCCAGATGGTAAGTTAATTCACTTGCCCTTTGATGTTTTGATTGAACATTCTTCAGATACACTGAGTGATTATAAGCAGCTTCCTTATCTTGTCAAGAATCATGTCATTAGTTATGTAGGATCTGTAAGTAATTACAATTACATTTTAAATTATAAATTCAAACAAAATAATGAAGGTTATGTAGGCTTTGCACCTAGTTATGGAGACACATTGTTTGATGCCATTAGTCTCACAAGAGGTAATTTAAAACTCAGCCCTTTACTATACAATACACAAGAGGTCGAAGCAGCGAATAAATTATTAATTGGAAAAGAATTTGTATTCAAAAGGGCAACTGAGCAAGCATTTAAAACGTATGGTTCAAATAATAACATTCTACATCTTGCCATGCATACACGGATTAATGATCGATTCCCACTAGAGACTCATTTAATTTTTGATGCAGACACTAGTTCAGTGGAAGATGGAAATTTATATGTAGATGAAATTTCAAAATTGAACCTGAATAATAATCTTGTTGTACTGAGTGCCTGTGAAACCAATGTTGGCGAATCCGTTGCAGGAGAAGGAATTCTGGGAATAGCTAGAGCATTTCAAATAGCCTTATGTCCCAATATAGTTTTAACAAATTGGCTTGTGGATGATAAAAGCTCAGCAATGATTATGGATGATTTTTTCATTGGCTTGAAAAATAAGGAGACTCCAGCTGCTGCTTTGCGAGAATCTAAATTAGCCTTCTTAAAACAAGCTTCAACTATTCATGCTCATCCGAAATACTGGGCTGCATTTTCATTCTATGGTGATCCTGAAACGTCAATTTCTCAATCATTCCAATTTGGTAAGCTTACTACTTTAATTGTTGTCTTTGGTCTATTCGCTTTCTTGTATCTTATTTCCAAATTGATTTTGAGAAAGCCGTAGTAGAAAGCTCTCTATATTCTGATTTAAATTTTAACTCTTTATTTTTAAATATAGGTTCACGTTTGTCAGCTCTACAGTATCTCAAATTAATTGCGAAGTATAAGAAGACGGATGCATGATTCAGGCAGCTGCAAGTCTCCCAAGATCTGCTGATCTCCTATGGATAGATTTAGACTATAATGGAGAAGGCACTCTAGAAAACGGCGGAATACCACTTACAATAAGCAAACAATTTGCAATCAGATAATTTAAATGAAATTCATTAATAAACTGAATTCTAAAGTAAGTTTTAGTTTTCAGATAATGAATATTAAATATTCTATAATAAGGGTTCATGTTTTCAAAAACATCTCGTCTTATATGGTCAGCTCATCAATCCTAATAGATGTTAGTTTATAAAAATATAAAATAAACGACTATGATTTCATCACATCAATTACTTTTCCTGAATCATTTCGTTGCTTTCATTCTTATGATTGCATTATTTCCCTATTGTTGTGTACAGGATGGCCCTGTACTTGAAAGCTTAAGAATTTGTGATATTAGTAAAGACGATTTGGATTTAGATTTTTTGGAATGTCCTGCAGATATTACAACAATAGCAAATAATTCACCTTTTATAATTGCAACTGTAGAAGTATATGAACCAGAACCTACTGATCAGCTTGTCTTCAGATTGTTTGATGAAGAGAATGGCGGAATTTTACTTAGGCAGTTTACTTCAAAAATTTCAGAAATGTATCCTGAAGTAAGCAATGGACATTGTCGTCTTAGTGCAGCAGTAAGTATTCCTCGTCCGAATGATGGTACATGGGCAGATTTAGATTATAACATAGAAGTAACTTTAGAGAATGAAGGCAAAGTTCCAGTTACAATAAGTAAAAGATTTACAATAATTTAATATTGGCTGAAGACAAACTCTGTAACCAAAATATGGATGGTAACCATTTCTTCTCATTCATTTACATTTAAAAATAAACTAGCTATTAATTAGGCTCTAGCTCACTTTTAATTTGGTTCACATTTTTCAAGACATGTCATCTTATCTGTTTAAATCATCGAACATGTCAGGAGATAATAATTTACTCAAAAAATTACTATGAATTTATTAAATCAGCAACAATTTATAAAGCATTTTTTTATGCTCTTTTTACTATTTGCATTAGCCTCCTCATGTTGTGATGAATATGATCCGACATTAAAAAATTTAAGAATCTGTAGCATAAATAGGGGTGATTTGGAAATTTTTGAATGCCCGTTCGATTTGGAATCATTGTCAAACGATGCACCTTTCATAACGGCAAGTGTAGATGTATATCAATCAAATCCTACTGATTCAATTGTCTTTAGATTACTTGATGAAGTAAGCGGGTCTGTACTCCTTACGTCAATCGTAACTGCTTGGGAATTAAATTCTGAGACAACTTTTGGAGAATGTATGATCAGAGCAGCTGTAAGTTTTCCGCGACCAAGTGATATACTTTGGTCAAATTTAAATTATAACGTACAAGTCACTTTGGAGAATGGAGCAAGTCCACTTACAATAATCAAACGATTTACAATCAGATAAATAATGGTTAAGACCAGCACATTGGTCGATAGAATTGGTGGGTAATGTCCCGTCCATTCCTTTACCATTTTATAAATAAACTTCACTAATAAACGGCGTTTTGAAGTAAGCTTTGTTTCATCAAATAATGATTAGCAGATTTTTAATGTTTTATTTCTAAATGTGGTTCACGTTATCTAAGACATCTCGTCTTATCTGGTCAAATCATCAAACATATTAGATGATCATTATTTAACCATTAAAAAATAAATGACCATGATTTCATTAAATCAACTACGATTTCTAAAACATTTTTTTGTATTCACTCTTATTGTTGGATTTGTCTCCTGTAAATGTGAATTCGACGAACCAACATTGGAAAATTTAAGAATCTGTGATATGGATAGAGACGATTTGGATGGATTTGAGTGTTCATCTGATTTGGCAACACTGGCAACTGATGCACCTTTTATTACGGCAAGTGTTGAGACCTTTCAAACAAACCCAACCGATCGGATTGTCTTTAGATTAACTGATGTAGCAACCGGAACTTTGCTTAGCGAGTTAAGTTCAACAATTTCACAACTAGCTTCTGAGGCAGGAGAAGCTGAATGTTTGGTCAAAGCAGCTGCGAGTATCCCAAGACCAGTTGATCGTCTGTGGCCAGCATTAGATTATAATGTTGAAGTGATATTAGAGAACGGTGGTGTGCCACTTACAATAAACAAACGATTTACAATCAGATAATAATGGTTGAAGACCTGTGTTATGGTCGATGGAATGGATGGGTGTTTACCTGTTCATTCCTTTACCATACGTTCTAAATAATCTTCAATATCAAACAAAACTCACCACAAAATAAATTATGATTATGAAAAAATTACTCATCAGTTCATTGCTAAGCTTTTTTATAACGCTATGCTTTAGTCAAAATAATAACAGGATTCGCACTGGCTTTACAGTTGAACCTTTCATAGGCTTTTCGATTTCAACATTTATCGAAGAAAATGCGCCTGAATCAAGTTACCTACAAACATCAGCCTATGGCATAAATGGGAATTATTTTTTCACAGATACCTGGAGTCTAAAACTAGGTGTGATCAAAGACAAAATGGGGGGTTCTTTATTTGGACTTACAGTTACGAGTCCAGATGGTACACTCAGCATAATTTCTGAAAGATTGGAACAAGATTTTATAACTATACCTTTACAAGCAAACTGGCACTTTGGGAAAAACAAAAGATGGAATCTTGCCTTTGGAGGCGCTTACTCTATTTCTACAGGAGAAAAACTAAATATTAGTGGACAAATAAATTCCAATTTCAGCAGTTTTGCTTTTGACATTGCTTACAAATTTCCATTGCCAGTTGGATATCTAAAGATAAGTAGTGCATCGATAATAAGAATTAAAGAACAAAACAGTACAATCTATGATACTCAACGAAGAGGATTGTTTTCTCTTGGATATGAATATCACCTTAAGTAATATTTCTTTTACAGAACGATCGATTAAACATGACCCAAAGTCTAAACGCAGCTCTTATCATATATGTATAGAGCTGCGTTTTCTATAGCACCTCATATTTTATTAGCACAAACACCAAAAGGCCCTTGCCTTGTACTATAATTGAATGAGTCACTATCAGCTTAGAGTCATATAATCTAAGCTCATTAAGAATTTTATCAATGATATAGACAGATTTAACAAAGGAGAACAAAACTTTTGTGCGAAATTTTTACTGATTATCAATGAGTTATGATTATTTCAGCTTAAAATAGTATCTCAAAACTTTGGATAAGCGTGAAACTAAGCTACATTTGCATTCCTTTTGAAAAATTAGAAGATTAATTCAGTCTAAACTAAACTATTGTGAAGACATTAAGTTACAGAACTCAAAGTGCTAAAAAGCACGAAATTGACCGTAAATGGCACGTCATCGATGCCGAAGGTCAAATTGTAGGGCGAATGTGTACAAAAATAGCCTCTGTACTGAGAGGTAAGCACACAGCTAAATACACGCCACATGTAGATACAGGCGACTACGTCATTGTTATCAATGCAGAGAAAGTCAGATTTACTGGCAATAAGATGGATGACAAGGTATATCTGCGTTACTCCGGTTACCCAGGAGGTCAGAAAAAAAGAACCGCTGTTGAAGCAATGGAGAAGAAACCATTTTTTATTGTAGAAAACGCGGTGAGAGGTATGCTCCCTAAGAATAAATTAGGCAGATCAATGTTTAAGAAGTTATTTGTTTATGCAGGCAACGAGCACCCACATGGTGCACAAAAGCCTGAAGAACTTAAAATATCCTAATTATGGACATGATTAATACTATAGGTCGTCGCAAGGCATCTGTTGCCAGAGTATATATGAAAGCAGGCACTGGCGCGATCATCGTAAACGGTAAAGACTACAAGGACTATTTTCCTGTACCAAACATGCAATTGACGATTACTGATCCATTTACAACAGTGGAGACTGATGGCCAATATGACATCAAAGCGAATGTTAAAGGTGGTGGATTCAAAGGCCAAGCTGAAGCGATCAGAATGGGCATAGCCAGAGCATTGGTTCAAGTAAACGAAGATTTTAGAAAACCTTTGAAGGCCAAAAAATACCTAATGAGGGATGCCAGAGTTGTTGAACGTAAGAAATACGGTAAGCCTAAAGCAAGAAAGAGCTTCCAGTTTTCAAAGCGTTAATGCACTATTATTTTATATCTATTTTAATTGATAAAAATGAATAAGCCAGAATATAAAGAATTATTAGATGCAGGTGCTCACTTTGGCCACATGAAGAAAAAGTGGAATCCAAAGATGAAGCCTTACATTTTCATGGAAAGAAAAGGCATTCACATCATCGATCTGAATCGAACGATGGAGTGTATGGAAAAAGCTGCATCTGCTATGAAACAAATAGCAAAGTCAGGTAGAAAGATCATGTTTGTCGCTACAAAAAAGCAAGCAAGAGATATCGTAAGAGAAGCAGCTGAAGGCATCAATATGCCATATGTCACAGATAGATGGTTGGGTGGAATGATGACTAATTTTGCTACCATCAGAAGATCTGTAAAGAAAATGCAGAACATCGAAAAGATGTTGGCTGGAGGCCAAGCGACTTCTTTAACTAAGAAAGAAAAATTGACGCTGTCAAGAGAAAAGGCGAAGTTAGAGAAAGTGCTTAGTGGGATTTCAAAATTGAATAGATTGCCAGCTGCGATATTTATTGTTGACACAGTACATGAGCACATCGCAATCAAAGAAGCTACTAAGTTGAACATCAAGACGTTTGCAATGGTAGATACCAACTCTGATCCAAATCAAGTTGACTTTCCAATTCCAGCTAACGACGATGCATCCAAATCGATTAAAGTTGTGACTGAGTACGTTGCAAATGCAATCAAAGAAGGGTTGTCGGAGAGAAAGCAGATGAAAGAGGAAACAGCAGCTGTTGCTAAATAACATTATTTTTAAAAGCTAAAATTGTAACAAATGAGTATTTCAGCACAAGACGTCAAGAAGTTGAGAGACATGACTGGAGCAGGGATGATGGATTGCAAAAAAGCGCTAACAGAATCTGGTGGAGATTTAGATGGTGCGATAGATTATCTTAGAAAGAAAGGTCAGAAAGTAGCAGCTAAAAGAGCAGATAGAGAAGCGAATGAAGGTGTAGTAGTAGCGATTACTAATGTTGACAATACTAAGGGAATAGTTGTGAGTGTTAGTTGCGAAACAGATTTTGTGGCTAAGAATGAAGACTTTCAAAATTTCGTTAAAAGTATAGCAAAGACAGCTTTGGAAAATTTCCCTGCAGACAAAGAAGCGCTTTTGGCACTTCCTTTAGACGGTGCTACAATTGGTGATAAACTAATAGACTACACTGGGAAAATAGGAGAAAAAATAGAAGCTTCTAAGTATGAACGTTTAGAAGGTGAAAACATAGCGTCTTACATACACGCAGGCTCTAAGATAGGTGTATTGGTATCTTATAAAGATGGTGGAAAAGAAGGTGCAGATCAGTTCTTCAGAGGAATGGCCATGCACATAGCTGCAATGAGTCCTTCTATTCTCCATTATAATGAATTCGAAGCTGATTATATAGCTAAGGAAACAGAAGCATATCAGAATCAAGTGAAAATAGAAAATGAAGAGCGTGAACGTCTTGGTAAGCATCTTTTAAACGTACCAAAATACGTCAGCCAGACTCAACTTACTGAGGAGGTGATGAATGCTGCGGCAGATGGAATCAGAGAAGAACTGAAAGCGGAAGGTAAGCCTGAGCAGATTTGGGATAAGATCCTTCCTGGAAAATTAGAGCGATTCGTAGCAGATAATACCCTTTTAGATAAGGAGCACTGTCTTCTGAATCAGAATTATGCTCTGGACGATAGTAAAAGTGTAGAAGCAGCCATGGCTGACTTCAATCCAGATGCAACAGTAGTAGAATTTAAAAGAGTAGCCGTAGGATAATTCCTAAGTGATCTCTTAAGAAAGAAAATAATTAACTAAAGCGTCTCTGATTTAATATCAGAGACGCTTTATCTGTTTTAGACTTTGACTTAGTTTAAATAGAATAGGCTCATTCTGAAAACTTAAAGGGAATTTCATTCGTAACAGCTAATTCTCCGAAAGACTAACAAAACGGCATTGAACAGAGATCCTTCAGGAATTTAAGGCGCGGGAAGAAATTTCGAATTAGATTTAATAGTTCATAAGTCTATCAAACATGTCAGACTTTTAGTTAAATTAAAAGAAACGGTTAATTGTTAACCGCTTTTTTCTGCTTACTATTGAAGCGAAGCATTGAATTAGTTACATTTGGGCATAATAAGAAACTGCAGCACAAGAAAAATATACTAATTACTATTTTATGGCGCTGAAATACAAACGAATCCTTCTAAAGCTAAGTGGTGAATCCCTGATGGGAAAAAATGAGTTTGGTATTGATCCCGCCATGCTTGTCCACTACGCCAAACAAATAAAAGAAATTGTAGACCTTGGAGTTGAAGTAGCTATCGTCATTGGCGGTGGTAATATCTTCAGAGGCTTACAAGCAGAAGCAAGTGGCATAGAAAGAGTCCAAGGCGATTACATGGGGATGCTAGCGACTTGCATTAACGGCATGGCACTACAAAGCTCATTGGAAGCAAAAGGCGTTTATACTCGTTTAGTGTCCGCTATTGAGATCAGACAAGTGGCAGAGCCATACATCAGACGTCGAGCAATCAGACATTTAGAAAAGGGTAGAGTGGTAATATTTTCTTCTGGAACTGGAAGTCCTTATTTTACGACTGACTCAGCCGCAGCACTTCGAGCTAATGAGATTACTGCAGACGTCATCCTTAAAGGCACAAGAGTCGACGGTATTTATTCAGCAGATCCAGAAAAATTTCCTGACGCAGAACGATATTCTCGTATTTCCTTTGCAAAAGTAATTAGTATGGGACTTGGTGTGATGGATATGACAGCCTTTACCATTTGCCAAGAAAATGACTTGCCTATTGTTGTCTTTGACATCACTGACGACATCAATAACATGGCGTTGATCGTCAAAGGTGAGCAGGTAGGTACATTGGTGGAGACGTATTAAAAATCTGATTCAAAGGATTCCGTTCAAATGTCATTTAGTTAAGAAAAGTATAAGCGCTGAAAGTGCGACATCATTAGAGCACGGTACAAAGTACCGCGCGGAATGATTATAAAAAAGTCTCCATTTGACGCCTGCCAACTTTTGGTTGGGGATTTTTGGTAAAAATCATGCAAAATATGTTTTCAATCGAAATGCAAATAATAAAAATATCAACCACAATACACTGACTAAACGACATTGGACTCCGTTTCTCTTGCCAAAGAGAATTCTAAAGCCCTTGCTTACTTCCAGTTAATTCCCACATACCCAGAGAAATAGGAATATTACCAATACTGTTTAGCCGATCAAAAAAGTCTTTTAGTATAAATTCTTCTCCTTTGAGTTCTTTAAGTCTTGCGTATTCCATCATTGCTTCCTCTACAAGATATTTGCCTGTAATGTAACTTGTTCCATATCCAGGCTGTCGGAGATAGAGATGCTGCTCAAATAGCAGAAGTTCTTTTTCAGTTTTCATCCATCCCCTTGGCGTATACTCAGAGTGGATACCTCCAGCTTCTTCCATAGACATTTCATTTGCATGTGCATAGAGAGAGCCAAGTCCACGTGCTGCTCTTTGCGCAATCATGATGTAGACAATTTCCCTGACTCTAGGATTATCATCATATAGACCTGCCTGCATAAACATTTCTTCCACACCAGTAGCGACTCCCTCATTTCTTGAATCAAAAATATTGTAAAGTAGCGGTACCCTTCTGATAGAACTTTTGTTAGGTTCTAGCTCCATTCTTGCTAACTCAAACCAATGATAAAAATGTGAATAGAGTGGTCTAGGGTCGTAATGCACAGTGATCCAAAAGAAATTTCTTTTTTCCTGTGGAATGAATCTGCCAAGTTTCGCTCTCAGAGCTGGTTCAAAATATTCTTTGACAGAAACGATTTCATCTTTATCTAGAAAAGTAAGCAAACTTTCCGCTGCTTTATCTGCGAGTTTGTCATATGCTTCAGGAGAGTCAACAGGGTCTAATTCTGGGAGTGATCTATTTCTATGTTCTTCTAGTTTAAGTGATGACCATGCGCGCGCAAGTTCTCTTTTTAGAATCATGACTTCATCTTCCCATGTGAGAAGAACCAAATGCACATTCTGTAAATACCAAGTATAATTGTCTTTTCCTATGCCAGATGGTCCATCTTTATATACAGCTTGTTCCTCTAACCAATTTGCAAACTGATCAGTTGAGTAGATTGCATTTTCTAATGCTGTAACTAAACGAGGATTGGTTTTGACACCTTCTTCATCCAAGACATTATTAAGAGTAGATGACTGAGCTTTGATGTCTCTTATGCCTGCTATCCAGAGGTCTATTGCATTGCCAGTAAGATTTTCTTTCGCCTGTTTGTTTAATGCTGGTATAACTTCAAGATCACTGATCAGTCTGTTTGCTTCTGATTCATTGAGCGGGAAATCATAGGCCCATAGTTCCAGTGTTTTGTGATGTGTAGGACCTTCATGAGCTGGCACATCGGATTTATAAGTCCATACCGTTTTGTAAAAAGCAGGGTCTCTTACCCATGGTTTTAGGATGCGATGATTAAAATCATATCCATTCATCTCAGCCCAAAGTATGGTCCAGTCTACTTGTTGAGCTATACTCCAGGAACTTGTATCAATAGACTCTAATTTCAATCTTATCGTTTTAAAATCAGACCAACGATTGTCAAATGTAACTTTTCTGTAATCAGGTGCTCCTTCGTGAAGAGGTGGTGTTTCAAAATTTCGCCAGTCTATAAATAGTTTTTCTAGGTCAGAATAATCTGAAGAAAAAAATGAGGGTCTACTTTCGGTTAGTTCCTGTTGGCTTTTGCAAGCTTGCAGCCCGAAGAATATTATGAAGCAAGCTAGTAAACAGGAGTAGTTTTTCATGTCACAAATTTATAAGATCAATTTACTGGTTTAACTAGTAATACCAAAAACCATTTTGGGAATTTCTTAGCTAATCAGTTTTCTGGTCTTATCGTTAAGAATTCTCGCGAATATTCACATTCACTGCGCTTCTCGCCTTGTTAGCTGTCAGATAGGAAAAATTGGAAAACGAAATAAAACACGTATATTTGAAATAAATATTAC
>Ga0209187_1001530_pt1 | contig 26059 bp, 23 predicted proteins | sample BantaG_FD_187430 | JGI IMG/M metagenome (GOLD analysis project Ga0209187, IMG submission 187430) | Marine algal microbial communities from Bantry Bay, Ireland - BantryBay_4 metaG (SPAdes) (version 2) | ecosystem: Host-associated > Algae > Red algae > Unclassified | place: Bantry Bay, Ireland...
GACCCCTTGAAAGTGGCACTTATAAATGAAGATAGAAGATCCTTTTTCGCTTCATTTTCAGAGACTTTTGCAGAATAAATGTGCGTTCTCGAAGACGTATCTCTAACAGCGTGACCTTTTTCAGCCATTATTTGCATTAATTTGAGGGTGGTAGTATATCCAGCTTCCTTGTCTTCTGATATCTTTTCATGAACATCTCTGACGGAACAAGGTCCTTTGTCCCACAAAATTTGGAGGATTTTCAATTCACTTTGGGTTGGCTTAGCCATATTTATAAGTTTATAATTTACAAAACGCAAATCGTCTACGAATATTTTCGTACAAACATATACGAAATTATTCGTACTTACAAATTTACTACGAATTAATTCGTAGTAAATTTATTTAATAAATTATTCTTATAAACAAGATGATAAGAATAGGCGATAATTTATCTGAAGACAGATTCGATAGCTTAACAATAAATATCATCTTTGTACGCATGAGAATTAGCATATTACAATACGATATAAAATGGATGGATATTCAATATAATATTGATACAATATCCCGACATTTAGCAACTTTAGTTGATGATGTAGATTTAGTGGTATTGCCAGAAATGTTTTTAACAGGTTTTAATATGGATGCATATTCTGCAGCTATCAATGAGGATCATATTGCAATAGAAGAATTGGTAAAACTAGCAAGAAAATATAACACTGGAATAATTGGATCCTTAGCTATAAATGAAAAAACAAACTACTACAATAGAGTATTATTAATAACGAAGGAAGGGATCGCGGGACGGTATGATAAACAATACCTATTTACTCCAAGTGGAGAACATAAGGCCTTTTCTAAGAAGTATTCTACCTCTATATTTGACTTTAATGGTTGGAAAATCCTACCTCAAGTTTGCTATGATCTTAGGTTTCCAGAAAGTGTACGCTCTGTGGATCAAGCAGATCTTATTATATATATGGCAAATTGGCCTAGTGGTAGAATTCATCATTGGAATGCGTTACTTAAAGCACGGGCTATTGAAAACCAGTGTTACGTGATTGGTTGTAATAGAATAGGACGAGATGAGAATGGATGGGAATTTCCTGGGCACTCTCAATTAATATTATATAATGGAAATGAATTTTTGAAGAATAAAAAAGATATAAGAAATTCAACTAAACTCGAATATCAAAAACTTGTAGAATATAGAAAGAAGTATCCATTTTGGAAAGACAAGAAGAAGTAATTATTTAATTAAAAATGAGATTATAAAATTTATATGATAAGATAACTTGCGTTTATAAATGGAAGGATAAAAGTCAACTCATCTTGGTATTTATAAATATTTATATATGAATAGGTTATATTGATATTCTTAAATGCAGCTAAGTACACTAACTTGTTTGAAAATAGGCTGAAAAAACTTACCTTTGCGAATCTTTTGCATAGCAATTAGAAAATTTGAAACAAGTAAACACGTAATGTTTTGAAATTCAAAATATTACATAACATAGAAACATACTACGAATGGCTTTAATAGGAAAAATTAGAAACAATTTTTGGTTTGTATTATTGGTATTAGGTCTTGCCTTAGCAGCATTTGTGATCATGGATATGATGAATGCAGGAAATCAAGGAGGATTAGGTCCAAAACAAATCATAGGAGAAGTTGCTGGAGCAGAAATTGATTACAGAGACTTTCAAAGAGCTGAGCAGGCACTTTACTCAGGCGGATCGGATTCTTATGCTGGAAAAACTAGTGCATGGAATTATCTAACTGAAAAGGCAATTGTAGAAAATCAAGCAGAAAATCTAGGAATAGGAGTAAGTGGGGATGAATTGTCTGAATTGTTATTTGGAAGTCAATTGAGTCCTGTAATTCAGAGTATATACAGAAACCCTCAAACTGGTCAAGTAGACATGCAAAGTTTATTAGGTATCAAGCAAGCATTGCAAAATGGCGATGAGCTTAATCCTGATTTCGTTTTAAGATGGGAAGAAATACAAAAGCAAGTTATAAAAGTTGCAAAACAAGAGAAAATCAATGCCTTGGTTTCTAAGTCAGTATTTACTCCAAAGTTTGTTGCTGAAAACGTTGGAATGAAATCTTCAGAGACGGTAAGTTTTGATTTCGTTAAAATTCCTTTTGATAATGTTGATGATTCAGAAATAACACTATCTGACTCTGATTATTCGGCTTATATTAATGATAATTCATTCAAGTATACGAATCAAGAAGAAACAAGAGTATTAGAATATGCAGTACTTGATGTTCTACCTACAGCGGCGGATTCAGCAAAAATAAAATCTGAATTAGCTGAAAGAGCAGATGTATTCAGAACTAAGGAGTCTAGTACAGAGGATTCACTATACGTAATCAACAATGAAGGGTTCTACAGTCCTTTTTATCTAAGACAAGAAGATCTTACTGGTTCTATTAAAGATGCCGTTGTTGATATGAATGTAGGAGATGTATACGGTCCTTATTTTGATAATGGTGGATATTTCATTTCAAAGCTTACTGATAAAGGAATAATTCCTGATTCTGTGCAAGCAAGTCATATACTAAGGCCAGCGACTCAAGGCGACGCTATGGGAATGGCTGCTGCAAGGGCTTATGTTGATAGCTTAAGAGTTATAATAGAAACTGGAAAAGAAGATTTTGCAGAACTAGCAAAGACTAATAGTTCTGATGGATCTGCTGCTAATGGTGGAGATTTAGGAACATTCGCTCAAGGTAGAATGGTACCAGAATTTAATACTGCAGCATTTGTAGGTAGCAAAGAAGGTGGTCTCTATACTGTTCAGACACAATATGGTGTTCACTTGATCAATGTTAAGAAGAAAATATTCAACGATAGAAACCCTAAATACAAAATGGCGATTATCAGATCAGCAGTAGTTCCTTCTGAAGAAACTCAAAATGCTGTATACGAAGTTGCTGACCAAATTGTAAGTGCAAACAGAACTATAGATGCTCTAAGAACAGCAGTAGAAGGAAAAGCAAATATGTCAATCGAGAGAACATCTCCTCTAAAAGCCAATGATTATCTTGTGGGTACTCTAGGAGGTGGAGAAACATCAAGAGAAATTGTAAGATGGGCATATGATGAAGATACAGAAGTAGGAGAAGTTTCTCCAAGTATCTACACATACACTGATCCAGTCAACTACTATAACAATAAGTATGTCTTAGCTGGTCTAACAAGTGTGACTGCTCCTGGATTATCTACTGTAGCTGACTTGAAAAATGATATAGAAATAGAAGTTATGAATCTTAAGAAAGGAGAAACATTAGCTAGTAAAATAAGTGGTTCAGATTTAGCTTCTATTGCCAGTACTTTCAACAGCTCAGTAGAATCAGCAAACGATGTTGCATTTACAGCAGGTGGAGTTACAGGACTAGGAAATGAGCCAAAAGTATTGGCTGCAGCTCTAGGTCAAGCAGAAGGTTCAGTATCTAAGCCTATTATTGGAAACAATGGAGTATTTGTAGTAAGAACCAGTTCTAAAACTCCAGGTACAGCACCTGCAAATGTTATCGCTCAAACTAAAACATTGAATAGCACAAATAGAGGCAGAGTAAATTTCAGTCTTATGAATGCACTTAAAGAAAAGTTTAAAGCAACTGATAATAGATCTAAGTATTTCTAAGATCTGAAGAATAACACCTTAAAACCTATCAACCAGGTATAAAGCCTGATTCGCATTGCGAGTCAGGCTTTTTCATTTATTATGCAACTAAGGTGTTTGTTGATGCAATTATTGGTGTGTTTATATTGCTACGATTGAAGTTTGAAATAAAGGGGAATACATTATAGTGTGCTTTTTGAATGTGTTAACCGATTTTTTTGCGTTGCATAGGCTCAAGCATGCATTAAAATCAATGCAAATATGCTAATGTCGATTCTAATTTATTAGAAGCCGCAAAAGAACTTTGCGTTAGCAAAAGCAAAATAAAAGAAGACTAGATCTCACGAATAGAACAAAGGTTTCGAAAGCGCGGGCTTTGCCACATAAACGCAATAAGGTCAGGTGGGAGTGAGGGATATTAAAAAGAAGACTCATTTATAATGTGCTCACCAATCTTCTCTTTGCATCAGCTCAATGATCACGGTTTTGAACTCGGAAGTAAGATCATTGAGCAGGCAGTGATCAGTGAGCTGATTTATTTTTTTATGTCTATAGAACTTGTATAATAATTTATGGAATTACGGACAAACTTTATTGTTGAGCTGGCTTGACACTAGGTTATTTTATTAAATCTAGACTTCAGATATCTTTTTAAGTGATCAAGATAGTTTTCTGGTTGTTTCCAAGCTTTGCAGATAGTAGGGATCTCATAAGCTAGTGGCTTTCAAAGCAAACGCGCGTAGTTTCTTTTTCAAGAAAGAAATGAACGCCGGTAGCGCTAAAAAATGCCGACGCGCGTTTGCTTCTGTTGAGATACAGACATTATCCGATATAGACTATATCGAGGATTGGGAAAAATATGGTTTGAAATAATACCAATGAACATTAATTCATAAGGGCGGAATACTATGGATCTCGCCTCACGTTAGTAAATATAAATTAACTTTTCTATGAATGAGCTTACCAATCCTGATAGGCTTGGGAATCTCAAAATTTTACCTGAAGAAAAATCTCTGCGTCCTCTGCGCCTTTGCGAGACCCCCTTTACCTTACTTCAAAAAATCAATATTCCGTTTCAGCCCTTGATACTTAGTTCGCTTAACGGGTGATCCAGCAAAAATTTTATCGAAAGTATCTTCTGTAATCTCTTGCCAATCCCTTTTTGTCATTCCAAGTAAGTCTTCATGTGGTAAAAATTTTGGCTCTGCGTGCAGTTTTGAAAATCGATTCCAAGGACACACTTGTTGACAGATATCACAGCCAAACATCCAATCTTGCATCTGAGAAGAGAATTCTTTAGGTATATCACCTTTATGTTCTATTGTGAGATAAGAGATGCATTTACTCCCATCCATGATGTAACCTTCTTCGCTAATCGCATCTGTGGGGCAGGCTTCTATACATCGAGTACATGTACCACAATGATCTTTTATCGGATGATCATATTCTAACTCTAAGTCACAGATAATCTCGCAAAGGAAAAAATAAGAGCCCTTCTTTGGGTTGACTAATAGAGAATGTTTCCCTACCCAACCTAGTCCAGAACGTCTCGCCCAATCTCTTTCAAGTACAGGAGCGCTATCCACAAAGCACCGTCCATCAATGTCTCCGAATGTTTCTTGAATCCATTTAAAAAGCTCAATTAACTTCTTTTTTACAACTTTATGGTAGTCTTTTCCATGCGCATACATTGCCAGTTTGGGAGCCGATTCATCTTGTTTTGCTTCTGTATAATAATTATACATCAGGCTGATTACAGATTTCGACCCAGGGACGAGTTCGGTAGGATCTACACGTTTATCGAAGTGTTTTTCCATGTAAGCCATACTCCCATGATTGCCTCCGTTGAGCCAAACTTCAAGTCTATGGGCTTCTTCATCCATGTGTTCGGCTTTGGCAATAGCAATACCTATAAAGCCCAGTTCCTTAGCTTTTTGCTTGATAAGTGTTGTATTGATAGACTTATTCAATAATTATATATTATGGTTAAATTGTAAATCTTCACAATTAGTGATTTTGATTCAAAAAATGAACGAAACTATTGGCTACTTTATCTTCATTATATCCATCTATAATCAAATGATAAGCACCCTCTGCGAGTAGTTTACTCTTAGAGACATCGCTGGATAGTTCCAAGATAGCTTTGGCCATATCATCGGGATTATTTGCTACAAGTTTAATGTTTATTTCATCGGCAAATATTTCTTTGACGCCTTTGGTGTCTTTAGTAATAATACATTTTTTTGCAGCGGCATAGTGATAGATTTTATTCGGTATCACAACATCAGCTTTTACGGATTCTCCAAAGATGCCAAGACAAATATCAAATTCATTTATAGCATCATTCAATTTGTCATAAGGTACATTATTGATAAATTCGATATTGGTTATATCTAAACTTTTGGCGAGTTCTGTTACTTCTTTATACGTAGAACCAGAACCGATAATTCGGAAGATAACCTTGGACTGGTTCTTAAGAAGGTGTGCAGTTTTTACTATTTTATCTATTCCCTGCAGAGGGTTGAAACTACCATAGAAACCAACGATGATTTTTTCCTTCTGAGGCTTCACTATTGGGTAGAATAATGATCGGTCAGCGCCAATATATATTGCTTTATTCGGCTTCGTTATTTTGTATTTGTCAACGAGATATTCTTGATGAGATTTAGTATCCCATATTAGCATATCAGGCCAGTAGAAAGCTAGCCAATCTACTATATATTTGTGCGGTCCTTTCCACTTAACTTGGTAGTCAAGCACACGAGTCATATATTTTGAAATCAGCGGATCAAAAACTACCGGAGCTTGACTAGCTAGCTTTATAAACATGATATCCTTATGTCTAAATGAAGGGACAACAACGAAGTCGACCCCTTTAGATAGGTTTTTTATATCTTTAAAAGTCTGCCAATTTCTCTTTTTTATCGAAAACAGATCTACTGATACATCGTCTCTTTTTTGTAGTCCATTTATCAATATTAGATCTCGATTATATCGAAAGTCCGTTTTACCTACAAATAACAACTTTAAGACCATCTATCCATTCAGCTTATTGATCAAATCAGTGCTAGAATACCCCTCTAAAAAAGGAAGAACTTCTACTTTTCCGCCATGCTCTTCTACAAAATCAGCACCTACTATATCTTCTTTATTGTAGTCTCCTCCTTTGACCAATACATCTGGCGCTACTGCAGAGATTAAGTCAATCGGTGTATCTTCTTCAAATATAATTACCAAGTCAACAGAAGACAATGCAGCTAGGATCGAAGCACGACTTTCTTCGTCTTTTATCGGTCGTTCAGCGCCTTTTAGCCTTTTTACTGATGCATCAGAATTGAGTCCTACTATCAGTATATCTCCATTTTCTTTTGCTTGTTCTAGATAAGTAATATGCCCGAGATGAAGTATATCAAAACATCCATTTGTGAATACAATTTTATGTCCTAGATTTTTCAAGTCTTGAATTAGCTCTTTGCTGGACGATAGAGTTTGTATTTTAGTTTTGAATGTCATTTTAAGTTGTAATGTTGTATTTCTTGTTTTCTGCTGTTTATTTATTTGTTTTGTTTGCTTACCCACAATTTTGATGAATTGTTACACAAGCCAGATCATGTCTATTTGTTTCTTCGTGCGTTTACTGCGTAAGCCACTCTTGTCCCACAAATTTACAATTTGCTCGCCCATAAATTTTCAATTTATTATACGAGCCGACGCGCGTTTACTTCGTAAGCCACTCTTGGCTACACAAGCCAGCCAGTGTTTGCTACAAAAGCCGGTCTCTTAATCCTTTCTACTTATCTTAAGCATCGGTCGTGACCGTTTTCCCGCAAATCTGCGATTTGCTACAAAAGCCGGTCTCTTAATCCTTTCTACTTATCTTAAGCATCGGTCGTGACCGTTTTCCCGCAAATCTGCGATTTGCTACAAAAGCCGGTCTCTTAATGAGCCTCTAACCAGTTGCTGCCGGTGTCCATGCCTACCAGGATCGGGACTTTCAGGTTTGGCATTGCAGTCTTCATTAACTTTTCAACTAGTGTTTTTAGTTCTTCTAATTCTGGTTTGTATACATCAAATACAAGTTCATCATGCACTTGCAGTATCATTTTTGATTTTAGGTTTTGATCTTTCATTGCTTTGTGGATATTGATCATTGCTATCTTGATCATATCGGCAGCCGTTCCTTGCACAGGAGTATTGATAGCCATTCGTTCTGCATTACTCCTTGTGAGACCATTTCTGCTATTGATGTCTCTTAAGTTTCTTCTTCTACCGAGCATGGTTTTAACATATCCATTTTCTCTAGCGAACTCTTTTGTTTCATCCATGTATCTTTTTAATCCTTGGAACTGCTCAAAATAGTTCTTGATTAGTTCTGTAGCTTCTGTCCTTTTTATGCCTAACTGCTTGCTAAGATTTGTCGCTCCAGCCCCATAAGTAATCGAGAAATTGACTGTTTTTGCATTTCTTCTTTGATCTGCAGTTACATCATCATACGGTGTGTCGTAAACTTTTGCGGCTGTAGCACGGTGAAAATCATTTCCTTGTATAAATGCTTCCATCATAGTTTCATCCCCACTGATTTCTGCGATCAATCTTAGTTCTATTTGGGAATAATCTGCCGCTAATAATATATGATTTTCATCTCTTGGCTCGAATGCTTTTCTAATCTCTCTGCCGGCTTCATCTCTGATAGGAATATTTTGTAAGTTAGGCTTATCAGAACTTAATCTTCCTGTCGCAGCCCTTGCTTGGTTGAAATTACTGTGGATTCTACCCGTCTTAGGATTGATCATTAACGGTAATGCATCTACATACGTAGATTTTAATTTGCTGTACTTCCTATACGTTAGTATCTTATTTACAATTTCATGCTTAGGAGCTAATTCCGTCAGTTTTTCTACATCTGTAGAATATTGCCCACTGCTCGTTTTTTTCCATCTGTATGGAATTTCCATACGCTCGAATAATACCTGTCCAACTTGTTTAGGTGATGCGATATTGAAGTCCACTCCTGCATCTTTATAAATGTCTTTCTTTATATCAGCTATCATTCCCCCCAATTTCACAGAGTAATTATCAAGGAATTCCTTATTAATACGTACGCCTTCAAATTCGATATCTGTTAGTACTTTGATTAATGGTGCTTCCATCGTATGGTAAAGATCTAGAATTTCATTTTCCTTCATCATTTCTGTGAACGGAGCTTGTAACCTAAGTGTCATATCAGCATCTTCACCTGCATATTCTTTTGCTTTTTCGATGTCTACATCACGCATAGTAAGCTGATTTTTACCCGCTTTCCCGATAATATCTGTAATTGGTACCATCTTATAATCTAGGTATGCTTCCGCTAAATAATCAAGCTTGTGCCTTAGGTCTGGTTCACAGAGATAATGCGCAATCATGGTATCGAAAAATTTACCATCTAATTCTACATCATACCACTTCATGACCAATGCATCATACTTAATATTTTGTCCTACTAATTCTATTTCTGGATCTTCAAGTGCATTTTTGAATTCAGCACAAATCGCCTTTGCCACTACTTGATCTTCAGGAATCGGAACATAGTATGCTACACCCTCTTCATATGAAAATACAAGCCCTACTAACTCTGCGATATTTGCATCAATATTCGTTGTTTCTGTATCGAATGAAAACGACTTTAGCTTTTCTAAATTTGCAACTAGAGCCTTTCTTTGTTCTGGTGTGTCAATTAACTGATAATCATGCTTAAGGGTTGTGATGTTAGACTTCGCTACCGAATAACTCTTCTTCACTTCTTTAATATCTGCCGATGAAGCTCGTTGATAAGTAGCGAACAAATCACCTTGTTGTACTTTTGGTCCAGCGTTTTCTCCTTGTCCAAGTATCTGAGTAGCCAATGACCTAAACTCTAGCTCTTTGAATAAGGCTTCTAATTTTGGCCTATCAAAGGGCTCAAGTATATATCGCTCCGCATTGAACTGGATCGGAACATTCAAGTCTATAGTTGCCAATCGGTAAGATAGTCTAGCCTGATCTGCGAACTTTTCTAAGTTTTCTTTTTGTTTTCCTTTTAATTGATCGGTACCAGCAAGGATTCCTTCTATTGTTCCGAATTGCTTGAGGAGCTTGACTGCTGTTTTTGGTCCTATTCCTGGTACACCTGGTATATTATCGACACTATCTCCTTGCAGTCCTAAAACATCAATTACTTTTAGCACATCATCGATATCCCATTTTTCTTTGATCTCTTTCTCCCCAAGAATATCTACTCCATTTCCTTGTCTTGAAGGCTTGTACATGAATATATTCTCCGAAACTAACTGTGCATAATCCTTATCCGGCGTCACCATATATACTTTGAAGCCTTCCTTTTCCGCTTGCTTACAGAGAGTCCCTATCGTATCATCAGCCTCGTAGTTAGGAACTTCTACGATCGGAATGTTGAATGCCTCAACAATCTGTCTTATATATGGAAATGCCGTTCTTATATCTTCTGGCGTTTCTTCTCTTCCTGCCTTATATTCTGGGAAAAAGTCATGACGAAATGTCCCACCTGGAGGATCAAAAGCTACGGCAATGTGTGTAGGTTTCTGATTGACTAATAGATCCCATAAGGTTCGTACAAAACCTGTAATTGCAGACGTATTTAACCCTTTAGAATTGATAAGAGGTCTCGTAATAAATGCAAAATGGGCACGATATATTAATGCATTACCATCAAGAAGAAAAAGTTTTTTTTCGCTATTCTCAGCCATAACAGGTTGTTTTCAATTGGACTTATAAAGGATCATTTAAAACTTGTCCTTTACTTAATGTTTTCGAAAAGCTAAAGTACAAGAATATTTTTGTCCATTAATCCTTATCTTGAGAATTTCATAAAGGCGACTTAGTAGATAAACTGTAAGCCTTGGTACGGATAAATAAGATTCTATCTTCTAAAAAAACAAATGAGGCAAATTGTAGGTTATTAAATCTTAATTTCGTTAAATATAATCTTTGCTTTGTAGCAATTAGACCTCCGAGGTTTTAAAAACCTCGGATGTCTCTGATAAAAAACGGGATAAACATGAAAAAGACATTCTCTAAAATATCAAACGTCCTTCTTGGGCTAGCAGTAATTGGATTTATTGGATATAAAATATACAAAATGCCCAAGTTTAGTGATGGAGAAAAAGTACCAAGTTTCACGACAACCCTTATAAATGGGGATGCTTTCTCTCTTTCTGATTTAAATGGAAATTATGTGTTACTTGATTTTTGGGGGTCTTGGTGTGGACCATGCCGTGTAGAAAGTCCAGATTTAGTAAAACTCCATAAAAAGTTTTATGGGAAAAAGTTCATAGATGCAGATGGTTTCTATATCGTCTCTGTAGCTATAGAGACTAATGAAGAAAGATGGAAAAATGCCATTCAAAAAGATTATCTGTATTGGCCACATCACATAGTTCAATTGGATCGATTTGAAGGGCCGATTGCTACACAGTATGGAGTTAAAGAAATCCCAACAAAATACTTGCTCGACACCGATGGTGCTGTTTTGATGGTAAATCCCAGCTTTGACGAGTTAGATACATTCTTTGAAGATAAAATCAAAGAATAGAATCTCCAAACACACCTAATTTTAATCTATATTGAATATTCTTTAGTTTTATTAAAATGATGATATTACAAACAAAAGACAATAGAAAAATTAATGCTTGCAGCTATTAATACTTAACCACTTTTTTAACATCTCCATTTAGTAAAATAAAATAAAGGCCCGACGCCAAGAATGACAAGTCAATTTCTGTTGAATCAAAAAACTCTAGTTCGACAATAATGTCTCCTCTAATATCTATAACCGTTATCCTGCTCTTTCCAATTGAAGTCACTAAGACATTATCAATTATTGGGTTTGGGTATACAATTGTTTTCGCTTTTTTGTCTTCCTCAATATTTGATATTAATTCTCCACAATATGCTCTACTAACTAATGTCGAATCCAGTATGAAAGGGTTTGGAAGATCGTCTTGATAATTTGCAATTAAATACGTCCGTTCCCATTCTAGGCTATCCACTGGATCTTGTTCATGCCACTTACATAATGTCTGTCTCATTGATTCGAAAAAATCTGAGTCTGCATCAAGCGCTTCTTTCTCGTACATAGAATAAAAATAAAAAACAGCGCGCGCCACGTTCCCTTTATGATCTTCCCTTGGCTCAAATTTACCTTCAATGACTTCACTATATAGATCTATATTTGCAGATGGTATTCCATCTTCTTCATTATTTAGATAAAACCAACTATTCGTTTGATTATCATTTATTTCGCCGAAAGGAAAATTATTTCTAGCAGAATTGACTGGCGATCTGGTCGGAAATAAATGATGCATGTCAGAATACGCATTTCCATCACTGGCTCCCTTTGATCTCGGGTAAGTATGCTCCGCATTGATTCCATTAGAAGATCCATTCATATAGAGGAATGTTGATGGATCTACATCTGGAGGTAAATAGACGGTATGTCCAGTATATACACAGCTTACACTGTCGTTTTCTTTATAGATCGTGCCATACATGAGATCTTTGGCATTTGCATAGTTTAGTACACTAATTGGCTTATATTTTTCAACAAGTTTGTCAACTAGTTCTTCCTCTAAGAAATCTTCGAAAATGAGCGTTTGTGTTTGTGCATTTGTATGCGAAAACAAACACGCTAGTGCATTTATAAATAGGAAAATTCTTAAAAATCTTTTTGGAAAATATAAATTCAAGTCCCACAATATTTAAAAATTGAAATAATTGCGCAAGTTATAAAACACTAAACTATAAATCCTATCATTACTTTCTTTCTTATCTATTTATTGAAAAAATGGCAATGGCCGTACTGGAAGACTTGCAATGAATCTGCTACTGCAAAGCAATGGATATCCACCTGCCATTATCCTAAAAAATGATCGTAAAAAGTATTATGATGCTCTCAATCTGGCAAATAAAGGTAAGTATGAGAAAATTACTCTTATCGTGCTCCAAAGCATTGAGCGTACATTGAATATGTATCTTGATATCATACCCGATCAATACGGCGATTATGACAGTCTATCCAATATTGCAAAAGAACCAAAAGTCCCATACGGAGCTGAATATTTAGGTTTACTCGCAAGACTTGGGTTGATCAATGCCCATAAGGAGGGCAGGCGGTGGGTTACTACCAAGGAAGATGTATTGACATATGCTGAGAAAAATACATAGTCTATTACCTTTCGTTCCTATTATTCCATAGCATTTTTTAAAATCATCAACTGATAGATGGGTCAATGTTTGCCATTCCCCTTGATAAGAATTAGGTACTTGTAGCCAATCTTTCATTGGTCTGTTTTTCCCAGATGGGTCCCAATTTTGAGAACCAACAAATTTTACTTTTAACTTATCTACTGTTTCTCTTCCTAACTTAAAAACCATCTCGTCTTGATAGAATGCAACAAAAGCCTGTTTATTAATTTTGCCACATTGCTTGCCAAAAAGATTTCCTAACTCAGCATCTCCGATAGAGCCTACAAGTTCTACGAAATACTGTTGATTTTCTGTCATTGTTCGAATTTAGACGTTTTAAATTTGTTCAGGTTTTAATCATTTTCCGCGACAAATACCTTTTGAAAACTATTCTACGTTCTTTATTACCCTTTGATATAGAAGTCAATTCTAATAGAATAGTATTTTTGCAACTAAACAGTGAAATATTGCTTCAATATAAGACCAAACATATAAATAGAATGAATAAAATATATAATTACTCAATTATCATTGTGCTTTCATTAGCTATCATATCATGCGGCGCCGGTGAGAAAAAAACAAAAGCACCAGCAAGCACAGGCGATAACCTTGTAGATCAACTTACACAACAGATTTCAGATAGTCCAAATAATTCAGAGTTGTTATTTCAACGTGCAACAACGCTTCATGAAAAAGAAGAATATGAAGCTGCAATTAGGGATTTTACAAAAGCAATGTCAATTGACTCATTAAAGCCAAAGTATTATCACTCGCTTTCAGATAGCTATATGGATTATTTTAAATCCAGAAAAGCACTTGATGTAATGGAAGAAGCTGGTCGATTATTCAATGAAAATGTACCGACTCTACTTAAGTTATCTGAAACGCAAATGCTCCTGAGTCAATACGAAAACAGTGTGTTTACCGTAAATGAAATTCTTAGGCTAGACCCGCAAAACAACGAAGCATACTTCATGCTTGGAATGAATTTTCGAGCTATGGGCCAGTTAGACAAAGCAATAAATAGCTTCCAAACAGCTGTCGAAAACGATCCTGAAATGGTCGATGCATGGTTGATTCTAGGGGAATTACACGAAAAAAATGGCTCGGCAGATCCAATGAAGTATTATAAAAACGCACTGACAATCTCACCTGATAACCCTCAAGTAATGCATTCTATGGCCTTCCATCTTCAAAATAACGGAGACATTCCGGGAGCCTTAAAACTTTACAAAGAGATATCCGCCAAAAATCGACAGTATATTGATGCATACTTAAACGCAGGTATTCTTTACATCGAGCAAGATAGCCTAGAACAGGCATTCGAGCAGATGAATATCCTTGCTGGTGTTCAACCAGAAAATCCTTTTGCATACTACTATAGAGGAGTAATTCATAAAGCATATGGCAATTATGAAGCTGCTGAAACAGATTTACAAAATGCAGTGAATTTACAACCTTTATTTACTCAAGCTAAAGAGGAATTAGCGGTTGTAAAAACTTTGGCTCAAGAAAACAAACAAGGATAATGAATCCAATCAATCCTATAATAGAACAAGCCGAAACACTTTCTTTACGATTCTACACAGATGATGAATATAATGACGATAGCATTGATACGGTTTTGACCAAATCTTGGTAGAAAGAGAAGATAAATATGTCGTAGAAGGGGTTCAAGAAGAATGAAACCAAGATTCTAAGATGCCGGAAGATGTTCAACTAAAAGAGAAAAAGGGGTTCATCATTTCCATAAGTTGATTAGTGATTATATGAGTTTTAAAAAGTAACTTTTTGCTGAATCGTTTGAATCGCTAGATTTGCTGAATCGCTTTATAACGTTGACAGTGATACTAGTTTTAATTTACATTCTCATCGTTGATAACAATTGATTAGTATTCTAAATTATAAACAAATGAGGCCCTTGTATTAATATATGTAATGAATATAGGCTCTTATTTTTATAGCACTAAGGAACTTATCACGGCCTTACTGTATTATTATTAATTTTGCATTCTAAAAATCAAACAAGTGAGACTCAATAAATATATAGCACACAGTGGAGTATGCAGTCGTAGAGCGGCAGCAGAATTAGTCAAAGGAGGAGAGATATTAATAAATGGTGCTATCGAATTGAATCCATCTTACATGGTAGAGGAGACAGATGTAGTAGAATACAAAGGTCGCAAACTCAAACAAGAAAAAAATAAAGTATATCTCCTTCTTAATAAACCAGCTGGATATGTAACCACATTGGACGATGAAAAAGGCAGAAGGACTGTCATGGATCTTGTGCAGAAAAAAGTATCAGAAAGAGTTTACCCTATTGGTCGATTAGACATGAATACAAGTGGACTATTGTTACTAACCAATGATGGAGATCTAGCACACAAACTATCTCATCCTAGTCAAGAAATAATAAAAATATACCATGTCATACTTAATAATGATATCACAGATGAAGATATCCAGAAAATAAGAGATGGTCTAGAGCTAGAAGATGGGTTAGCAATCGTAGATAAAGTAGATAGGATTAGAGGAGGCGAAGCCAATGAAGTAGGTATGCAGCTGCATATGGGTAAAAATAGGATCGTTCGAAGAATATTTGAGCACCTTGGATATCATGTTAATAGACTAGATAGGACATATTATGCTGGATTAACCAAAAAAGATCTTCCTAGAGGTTATTCTAGGTTCTTAAATAAACAAGAAATTATTGGATTGAGGCATTTTAGTGGAAAAGATCAAAACGATGTTTCTTTAGATCAGTAATTTTCATGAATAGCAATCACTTCTCGTTCAATTTAAAGCGATATCCATTTCCTATAATGAAAAGCTCTCACCACAACCACAGGTCCTTGAAGCATTGGGATTATTGAAATAAAATCCTTTGCCATCAAGGCCACCAGAAAATTCTAATGTTGTGTTACACACATATAAAAATGATCTTAAATCTGTAACAATCTTGATTCCGTTATCCTCAAAAACTTGATCTCCTTCTTTGTCTTCAGTATCGAAATCCATATCATAGGTCAATCCACTACAGCCACCACTCGTCACAGCTACACGAATGAAGTGTTGCTCACTGATCTCTCCTGAAGTCTTTAGCTCTTGGATTTTATCTTTTGCAGTTTCTGAAACAAATAGCATAACCTAAATTTTAAATAATAATGTTGTAAAGGTATTACAATCTTTGCAAGTAATTAGTTCTTTTAAATCTAGTTATAAAAACCAATTGTCGGCAACTTAATTTATTGATGATAAAACTCACCAAACGATTTAGCCAAATAAGTCATAATTACATCAGCACCTGCCCTCTTAATACTAAGCAACGTCTCTGGCATCACCTTATCATAGTCTAACCATCCTTTCTCACAAGCTGCTAATAACATAGCGCACTCACCACTTACATGGTAGGCTGCTATAGGAAGATCAAATTCTTCTTTCAACATATGAATTACATCTAAATAATGAAGTGCTGGCTTAACCATGAGAAAGTCTGCTCCTTCTTGGGTATCTAACTCTGCCTCGATAAGTGCTTCTTTTTTATTTGCAGGATCCATTTGATAGGTCTTCTTATCTCCGAATCCAGGTGCTGAGTCTAGAGCATCTCGGAAGGGGCCATAGAATCCACTTGCATATTTCGCACAATAAGACATGATACTTGTATTGTAATATCCAGCATCATCCATCGCTGTACGGATCGACTCTACTCGTCCATCCATCATGTCAGATGGCCCAATAATATCAAATCCCGCTTGTGCTTGTGCTACCGCCATTCGATCTAGAATAGGTAATGTTTGATCATTTACGATTTCGCCATCTATCACTAGCCCATCATGCCCATCTATGCTATAAGGGTCCATAGCTACATCGCTAATGAGTGTTGCTTCAGGAATTTCTTTTTTTATTAATTCCGCCGCTTTTAGATAGAAATTATCTTCAGCATAACTATATGTGGCTACCTTATCTTTGTGCTCGTCTGGTATTGCAGGGAATATCATAAACTTATCGATTCCTACTTCCAATGATGCTTCCATTTCTTTCAGCATAAAATCTATTGTCATTCTAGAAGCTACAGGAAGAGAGGTAATCACTTCAGATTTATTTTCTCCAGGCAACAAAAACAATGGAGAAACAAGATTAGCAGGAGATAAGTGTGTCTCTCGTATCGATGATCTTATTGCTTCTGATTTTCTATTTCTTCTTGGTCTTCTTAGCATTTTGATTTCTTTATCTATTCTAGAATCTTCTACAAAGATCCATTTTATAAATTTGAAAGTGATAATCAATATCTTCTTTTACGTAATTATTACATAATGAAGTAATTAAAGTAGACTATCTCATTATATATCTTTCTTAAAAACTACACAGCACATATATTTCAATTATAAATATATATATTCAGAATATAATTTTATTATAAAAAGTATTACAAGAATAATAAATTAGTTTGTATCTTTTCTTCGATATAATTATTCTCTGGCTTGAGAGGGTGCCGATTTAAATTTTTTGTTAGTGACTTATTAAAATAAATAGCAAATAAGATAAGTGAAAAACCCAAAATTTGTCAACCTCTCATAAATCCATTTATTATGAGTGTAGCAACAAAAGACATACGAAATGTGGTCTTATTAGGGCATTCCGGAAGCGGTAAGACCACCTTCGCCGAAACAATGCTTTTTGAATCCGGAGCCATCAATAGACGAGGTACTATTGATAATCAAAACACAATATCAGATTACACTAATATAGAACAAGAAAGGGGAAATTCTATCTTCAGTACCCTTATGCATGTGAAATGGAGAGGCAATAAGATCAATATAATTGACACCCCTGGTTTAGATGATTTTGTAGGAGAAGTTGTTTCATCGCTCAAAGTAGCAGATACAGCAGCAATTCTCTTGAATGCTGCTTCTGGTGTCGAAGTAGGTACAGAGATATTGTGGGATTATGTCCAGAAGTTTTCTATGCCCGCAATATTTGTGATAAATCAAATGGATCATGATAAAGCCAACTACCAAACGACTCTCGAACAAGCTCAAGAAAGATTTGGAACAAAAGTAGTCCCAGTGCAATATCCTTATAATTCTGGTAATAAGTTCGATAGTATCATTGATACACTCAGGATGGTAATGTATGTTTTTCCAGAAAAAGGTGGCAAACCAAAAAAACATGATATCCCATCTAAAGAAATGCCTAAAGCAATGGCCATGCATAATAAGTTGGTGGAAACAGCCGCAGAAAATGAAGACGGTCTGATGGAAAAATATTTTGACCAAGGAACTTTAGATGAAAAAGACATGGCCAAAGGATTAACAATTGCACTTGCAAAACAAGATATATATCCTGTATTCTGTGCCTCTAGTATCAATAACATGGGGAGTGGTAGAATCATGGGATTCATCAATGATATCGCTCCATCGCCAGCAGACAGACCTCCAGCTGCCCTTACAAATGGTGAACAACTCGTATGCTCAGCAGATAGTGATACTACCATATTTATATATAAAACATTAACCGAGCCTCAAGTGGGACAGGTGTCATATTTTAAGGTTTATTCTGGTAAATTGAATTCAGGAGATAATTTAGTAAACACTACTAATTCCGACCATGAAAGAATAAATCAGCTCTATGAAGCTGAAGGAAAAGTAAGAACTGAAGTGTCTTCTCTTTCTGCAGGTGATATCGGAGTTACTGTCAAACTTAAAAAAACACACTCTAATAACACCCTAAATTCCAAAGGAGTGAATCGAGCTATAGAACCTATTCATTTCCCATCTTCTAGATTTCGAACCGCTGTATCTCCTCCAAGCAAATCCGACATGGAAAAATTAATCAAGGCTTTGCATATAATCGAAGAGGAGGATCCTACAATGATTATAGAACAGTCAGCTCAGCTCAAACAAACCATTCTCCATGGACAAGGACAACTCCATCTTGATATTGTGAAATACCGAATCGAAAAAGTTAATGGAATCTCAATGCAATTCGAAAAGCCTAGGATTCCTTATCGAGAAACGATCACTAGAGGAGCAAGTACACACTATCGGCACAAAAAACAAAGTGGAGGATCTGGTCAGTTTGGGGAAGTGCATATGAGAATAGAGCCCTACTATGAAAACATGAGTAACCCCGTTAATCTATCTGTGAGAAAGAAAGAGATTGAAGAACTCCCATGGGGTGGAAAATTAGCTTTCTATTGGTGTGTTGTAGGAGGAACTATAGATTCTAAATATAGCAATGCAATTAAAAAGGGCATTATGCAAAAGATGGAAGAAGGACCATTAACTGGTTCATATTGTCAAAATATACGTGTTTGTATCTATGATGGTAAAATGCATGCAGTAGATAGTAATGATATGGCATTTATGTTAGCTTCTGCAGCTGCCTTCAAATCAGCATTTAAAGATGCAGGACCACAAATCATGGAGCCTATATATGATATGGAAATCTTATGCTCTTCTTCCGTAATGGGTGATGTAATGGGTGATCTACAAACACGACGAGCAATGATCCAAGGGATGGATTCTGTAGGCCACTATCAAAAAATTATGGCCAAAGTTCCTTTAGCTGAGCTTTATAAGTATTCTTCCACTTTGCGATCAATTTCACAAGGTCGAGCAAAATTTAGTCGTGCTTTATCAGGTTTTCAATCTGTTCCATATACTATTCAAGAGGAACTAATGCATAAACATTTGTCATTAGAAGAAGCATGATATACTGATCCCAAAGTCAGTACCGAAGGTCTTCATTCGTTTGGAGGCCTTCTTTTTGTAAAATAAAAGGTTATTATAAATGAGATTGTTAAAATGAAAATTCTCGATGTTTTCATTAGAAACTCAACTCATATTAGGGTAAATATTAAGCTATTAATTTCTTTTCCCTTGATTATAAAATAGAGGGGAGACGTGTAATTTTATTACAATAAAACATTAAGATTCATAGTATACAATAATATAAAGTTGAATCACTTTTTAATTTCTTCCAACTCCTTATTTGAAGTCTATTATTACCAAATTCTGGCTTTGGACACACTCCACGTTTTTTTAGATAAGCATGTTCAACAGGAATAGGTACTGAAGAAACTTTCTGAAAATAATCTTGAAGAAAATTATAGCGTTCATACCTTTCATTAATTTTTCGGTACACTTCAAGAGAAAAGAAATTGTCAGTAAGGCAATGTTCTAAATTAACTTTCAATGAATCTATTACCTGATAATCAAATGGTAGGTTTTCAACACATTTTAGATTTATTTCAGGGTCTTTTTCTTTTTTGAAAAAAAAGAGAATACAAGGAATTATTAGGATTAGAAACAAATATTCTTTTTTCATGAAACGACTTATTTTTTCAAAAAGCGTTGGAAACAACTCACATTTTTCATTTCTGTTAAAAACACTATTATTTTCTTTTATTCCAACACTTGTCAATGCGAAATAACGAGTTTGGGGTTTTTCTTTAATACCGCACTTTATAAAGTTAAATCTACATCACCTAAATCGAGCCATATCCATCCTAAGTAAAACAGCAATCATAATTGTAAATCCGAGCAATGCACTCCCCCCTTTACTTAAAAAAGGAAGTGGAATTCCTATAACAGGCATGATGCCCAGAGCCATACCAATATTTATAAAAAAGTGAATAAAAAATATTCCAGCAATACAATACGCATAGTTTTGTATAAATACATTTTTTGCTCTTTCAGCAATGATAACAATCCTGACTATTAGTAGTGTAAATAGAAAAATAACACCAAAGGATCCGATAAATCCTTGCTCTTCTCCTACTGTACTAAATATAAAATCAGTTGTTTGTTCTGGCACATAATTGAGATTGGTCATATCTCCTTTTAAAAACCCTTTTCCTTGTACTCCTCCGGAACCTATAGCAAGTTTCGATTGGATTATATTATATCTAGCACCTCTAGGGTCACTTTTTTCTGGTCTTAGCCATACATTGATTCGATCTTGTTGATGAGGTTCTAATACCTTCTCAAAAGTTATCGCAGAACCAAAAGCCAACAGTGAAGAAAAAAGAATGGCTGGCAGTACTATGGTCAGTGTTCTAAATTGTCTCTCTTGGAACATTAAGTAAGAATAAACCAGAGTAGAAAGTACTACAAGTCCGATACCAAACCAGTATAAATCTCTAATATATAAAAGTGTAGAAAAAGCTGCAATGCTAAAAAAAATAAGTGCGGACCTCCAAGTCTCTCCGATATTATAAATTAGAGTGCCTAGGCCAACCAAAGCTACTGTAAGGACAACAACGTGCGGCTCGAAAACAAGAGATCCAATAAAGATTGCTGCTATCGAAAAACCTAATATATAAAACAATGGCGTGAGCCCTCTTCTGTAAAATAATATAAAAAATGATAGAAAAATTAATGCCGACCCTGCATCTGATTGCAATAGGATAAAAAACATAGGTAGAGTAATCAGTCCAAAAGAAATTAGCAAAGAATTCCGTGTGCGAATGTCTGATTTGTATGAACTAAGAAAACTACTAACAGCTAATGCTGTTGCAAATTTGGCTATTTCAGAAGGTTGAAAAGATACTCCACCGAAGCTAAACCATGATCGGGCTCCTTTGATTTCTGCCCCAATAATTAAAACCAAAACCAATAGAATTATGGCTGCGCCATAGATGGGAAAGGCAAATGTATTCCAGAATTGCCAATCAATAGCATATACTAATACAAAAGAGACCAATGCGATTCCAACCCAAATTGTTTGTTTGCCAATAGCACTATTAAAGTCTAAATAAGCATGAGGTACTTTACTGTCAAAGACTGCAGCATATAGCATCAGCCAACCAATAATAAGAAGTGAAAAAAAGACAGTAAGTGTAATCCAATCAATAGATTTAGTCGTTTTCCCTGATCTTTGGCTCATAGGAATTCAATTTAGTTACCTACCAATTCTGATTTTCTTATGTTGTCCATAACGGGTATTACACCTGGAAAATCATTTTTTAGCTCGAGAAGAAAACCCATGAGTTGCATCTTATTCTCATATGCACCTACTTTTACACGATAGTAAGGAGCAACATGATTCCACTTAACTTCTACACCAGGATATAGTCCAGCAAACTTACCTCTTGCTGCTTCCATTTTACGCCTATCATCAGTGGTTATGATTTGTATTCTCCATCCTTTGATGCTTGTTTCAGATCTATTTGTATTTGTAAATTTATCCATCATCTGATCTATAGCTGGACTTGTATTTACAGTTACATTTCCTTGCCCTGACAGTGTGTTCAAAAACAACATTCCGATAAGAAGTAGTGTATATTTCATGATCAATTCTTTATTAATTTTATACCTGAAGAAGTTCCTAATCTAGTTGCTCCCGCTTCTATGAGCTGGTTTGCAAATTCTGAATCTTTAATTCCTCCACTTGCTTTTATGGCCACCTTATTCCCTAATATAGATTTCATAAAGACAACATCCTCAAGTTTTGCGCCTGTCGGAGCGTATCCTGTTGAAGTCTTTGCAAAATCAACGTTACTCTTTATACAAAGATTGCAAAGTATTTCTAATTCTTCATGATTAAGATAGGCTGTTTCTAGTATTAGCTTAAGAACTTTGTTTCCTTTTAGTTTAGTAGCCGTTGTAATACTATCTATTTCATTTTCGACAGTTGCCCAGTCTTTATTCTTAACAGCTGATATATTAATAACAACATCTAACTCGTCAGCACCAGCATTTATTGCTTTTGAGATGGCCTCCATCTTTGTGGCAACATGATCGTAACCAAAAGGGAATCCTATAACTGTGCATAGTTTTACATTGGATGCTAAAAGTTCCTTTTTTACTAAGTCAATATAGTATGGTGAGATACAAACTGCGATAAAATCATTTTCGATAGCTTCTTTACAGAGCTGTTTGATATCCTCTTGTGTTGCAGTGGGTTTTAGGTTGGTGTGGTCTATATTTTGGTTTAATTTCATCGGTTTTTAACTAAATGAGGCTTGTAAGGTAAAAGGTATAAATTGTTATTTAACCTTTATTAATAGAACCAAGTCCTAATATAATCGTAGAGATATACTCTATTTTTAATAACAAGGACTAAAATAATTAGGCAAATAGAAATCAAAATCATCTTCGTATTCTTTGCTACAATTCGATTTTTCTCTCTTCGACTTTTATATCTATGTCGTGATGAGTATGACATGCTTGCTTTTTTTGAAAAATGATTAGAAACTACAAAAGTACTATAATTGCATTGATAAGTAGACAAAAAAATCCACAACCAACTTAGTCGGTTGTGGATTTTATAGCTTTTCTCTTCTCTAAGACTTACGCCTTTTGAGCTTCGAGGTATTCTACTGCTTGACCAACAGTCTGAATATTTTCAGCTTGTTCGTCTGGAATAGATACATCAAATTCTTTTTCGAATTCCATGATAAGTTCAACCGTATCTAGAGAATCTGCTCCTAGATCGTTAGTAAAGCTGGCTTCATTGGTAACTTCTCCTTCATCAACGCCTAATTTGTCTATGATGATTTGTTTTACCTTTTCTGAAATTTCTGACATAGTGTTTGTATGTTTTAATTAAGTCCTACTTCGTTTTGGCATCATTGCCGAACATCCGCCAGGACATCATTTGTACCACTGCTGATATAAATGGACGGCTGTTCACGCTTAATTAAATGCAAAATAACCTCTTAGGAGATTCAAAACCAAGCTTTTTAAAGATTATTTAACAAATGAATACATATAAAAATAAAGCCAACACCTATAATCAAAGTTAAAGTTGTCTTCCATTAAGCTAGATTTTGCTGTTAAATAAATAATTTAATAATAAGCTAACTTACTTAATACATAATGGCTTGACTTTTGTTCTAATTAATATATCACGATTTGGTATCCATTATTGTAGTTATTACACTAAGTGCAGTATATTTGCTTTCTTCTAAAATAAAATCTTCGGCTTTGACTAAAATAAACATAGTAGATCACCAAAATACAAAGATAATAGCAACATTAGGGCCCGCTTGTTCTAGTAAAGAAGGGCTCTTGAGCTTAATTAAAGCTGGTGTTGACGTATTCCGTTTAAATTTTTCTCACGGTACGCATGAGATGCATGCAGAAACATTGGAGAGAATAATGGATCTCAAAAAGGAATATGGGTCGAATGTTGGTGTCTTAGCAGATCTGCAAGGACCAAAACTCCGTGTCGGTAAAATGGAAGGAGAAGGATTGCCTATTGAAGAAGGAGATATTCTCACTTTTGTCAATGAACTGTGTGTAGGGAATATGGAGAAAATCTATATGAGCTATCCTGAATTTGCTCGAGATGTAAATGTTGGTGAGCAAGTTCTTATTGATGACGGAAAGCTAGTCCTCGAAGTTGTCGAGACTAATAACACAGATACTGTAAAATTAAAAGTCCTTTTTGGTGGAATTCTTTCATCTAATAAAGGTGTAAATCTACCTGATACTAAAATTTCTCTTCCTAGTTTGACAACTAAGGATCTTGCAGATTTAGAGTTTATTCTTACTCTGCCTGTGAATTGGATTGCTCTTTCTTTCGTGAGAAAAGCACAAGACATAAAGGAATTAAAAAAGAAAATAGATGATGCTGGTCACAAAGCTAAAGTTATAGCTAAAATAGAAAAACCAGAGGCAGTCTCTAGAATTAAGGAAATCATCAAAGCTACAGATGCGGTAATGATAGCAAGAGGAGACCTCGGTGTAGAAGTGCCAATGGAACAATTGCCAGCAATCCAAAAACAAATTATAAAGAGGTGTATACAAAGGGCTAAACCAGTAATTGTAGCTACTCAGATGATGGAAAGTATGATTACGAATCCAAGTCCTTCTAGAGCCGAGATTACAGATGTAGCAAATGCAGTTCTAGATGGTGCAGATGCTGTAATGTTAAGTGGAGAGACTTCTGTAGGTAAGCACCCTGCAAAAGTAGTGCAAGCGATGAATAAGATCATAGAAGAGGCAGAAAAACACTATGAGATGCATAGTAAGAGACCAAAACCTAACCCTGATTCATCAACATTCTTATCTGACACTATCTGCTTAGCGGCACCTAAAATTGCCAATGATATCAATGCAAAGGCTATATGTGGTCTTACGGTTTCCGGATATACAGCATTTAAAATGTCTAGTTATAGACCAAATTGTAAAATTTTCGTTTTTTCTGATCAAGAACACATGTTATCTACTCTAAATATGGTATGGGGTGTTAAGTGTTTCAAATATGATAAATTTACAACAACAGATGAAACAATCTATGATGTCGCTGAAATATTAAAAGAAGCTGGTAAGGTAGTTCCTGGTGATATTATTGTCAACACAGGAAGTATGCCTATCAAAAAGAGGTTTAGAACAAATATGTTGAAGATAACTGTAGTAGATTAACTATAAAAAGCTACTAATCTGAGTTCGACTATTCTAACTCATACAAAATGTTGGTTTACAAAGCCTAATGATTTTCATACTTTATTAGTTGTTGACGATTCCACGAAAATCACTTTATCCATCGTTAGATTTCTTGATATAGCTCGCTATATCAAGAAATCTGCCTTGACTAATGCGTTTTCATGAAATTGTATATCGCGATAATAATCGAACTCAGGTTACTAATTCAAGAAATATAATAATTAATAGCCTGTTCAATATCCTTCAGGCTAACTTCCTGATTATAATTCCCTAATCCTATCTTTTCCAATAGTGAAAACATAATCACTCCCCCTTTATTCTTTTTGTCTTTTGACATAATTGAATTCAAGGTGTCAATATCCGGAATCCGATCAGTATGATGTCCATAAATATCGATAATAGATGATTTTATTTGATTTACTTCTGATTCTGTAATGTTTCCCTTTTGATAGCTAAGATGGGCTTCCAAAACCATACCTATTGCTATTGCTTCTCCATGAAGTAAGTGAGAAGGTGTATCAAGGTTATGAGATTCTATGGCATGACCAAGTGTGTGACCAAAATTGAGTATTTTTCTTAGTCCTCTTTCGTCTGGATCTTCGTCTGTTACATTTTTTTTGATCATAACTGAATCGTATACAAGTTGTTCCCAGTCTATACTTGAAAAATCAGTAATTGCTATGTCTTTGTAATAAGCATCTGCGTCTTTAATGAGGCCGTGTTTGATTACTTCTGCAAAACCACTTCGCACCTCTTCTTCTGGTAAAGTGTCTAGAAAATCTGTGAATATAAACACCGCCCCT
>Ga0209187_1001531_pt1 | contig 26054 bp, 13 predicted proteins | sample BantaG_FD_187430 | JGI IMG/M metagenome (GOLD analysis project Ga0209187, IMG submission 187430) | Marine algal microbial communities from Bantry Bay, Ireland - BantryBay_4 metaG (SPAdes) (version 2) | ecosystem: Host-associated > Algae > Red algae > Unclassified | place: Bantry Bay, Ireland...
TCCGTAATTCAATTGTTATCCCCAATTTGTCAATGAACTTTGCAAAACACATTAAGCAAAAATGAAATATGCTTAAATATGACAACTTTTGCCCTTGTGTTTAGATTAATTGTTCTCGGTCAGCCTGTACGGCTATTCTTCTTCTTCGTGCATCGTTTGATCCCAAAATAGTCTCGCCTAAGGTATCATCTACTTTGATCCCGACGCACTAGGGGTTTTCCATTAAAAGCTATTTTCTAAAAACCGTATTAACACCCAATTTCACTGAAAATCAAGGGTTTAGGACAACAAAATTTGCTTCGAAACGCTTTATCATCGTACATTTGCAATAACGAAATATTCTAAACAGATTTTTAATAACAAACCTGAGAAAACCAGATAACGTCAGGATTTTTTAAATCAAAAAAATTATTCAAATATGAGTTTTTCAAAAGATTCAAAACAACGTTTAACTGCCATCGGTGCAGTAGCTATTGTCGCTTTATTAGGTATTTGTGCTTTTTTGATGTTTCAAAACGTCAATAACAATCAAACGATTTCCCAACAGGAGGTAAAGATTGATGAAGCGGAAAAATTAAAGCTCGAACTGGAAAAGCAGTATTACGCTTCTCTTTCTGAACTGGAAGAAATGCGTGGTAGCAACGAAGAATTGAACGCATTGATCGACCAGCAAAAAATAGAACTAAAAGAGCAAAAAGATAAAATTGCCCGTTATATCCGTCAGGGAAAATCTACCAAGAATGATTTGGCGAAAGCAAGAGAAGAAATGACCAATCTACGGGTTCAGATGGATGGATATATGTCTGAAAATAACAAGCTTAAAGCAGACAACGAAATCCTGGTCCAGGAAAATGGAGAGCTAAATGCTGTTAAAGTTAGCCTCGAAGGGGAAGTCGCTACGGCTCGAGTAATGAACGAAGAACTAGTGACCGCAAAAGCTGCATTGGTAAGCCAGAAGGAATCACTGGAAACAGAAAACGCTTCTTTGAGTGATAAAGTAAATATCGCTTCAGTCGTAAAAGTAATGTCTGTGAAAGGAGAAGGGTTTAAAATCCGTAAAAGCGGAAAAGTAAAGGGTAAGAACAGAGCTAGCGCGGTAGACAGAATCAGAGTATGCTTTGATGCTACGGACAACGCAGTAGTCGAAGGTGGTCTTGAGAAATTCTACGTAAGGATTATCAACCCAACCGGCGAAACTTTAGCAGTAGAAGACTTGGGGTCAGGCATCCTTACCTCTAACATGACTAACGAAGAAATTCGCTATACAAAAGTAAAAGAGATTGATTATACCAACGAAGAAACTCAAGCTTGTATGCTATGGGAGCCAAACACGGAATTTCAACAAGGAGAATACCAGGTAGAGGTATACAATAAAGGCTTTTTAGCCGGAAAAGGAAATTTCGAACTAAAGTAAAATAAAACATTGGGTCTTTAAAAGGCTAAATGCCCAAACACATGTACACACATACCACCTTGAACACCTTTTGGTGGAAGGCTGATTATCTTACGATAGTCAGCCTTTTTTCGTGAACCAAGCAGGGAAATATTCGTTAGGTTCTTCTAGAATTACTATTTTTGAACAAATTCTAAGTCTAAATACAGGACAAAAGTTCTACCAGACAAATTTTATAGCCTTAAAAGCCTGCCAGCCGGCCGGCTGGCGCGAAGAGATTATGTTTTTCTTACGAAAAAATCCTTTGCGACTTTGTGCCTTCGTGGCAAATAATTTTTAGTTCTGTTTAAATTTAAAAATAAAATGGCTGCTATAATGAAAAAGAAAAGACGGGATATTACTGATGATAAAGAACCTAAACTATCGAAAAAAAATCCTATTGACAAGGATAAAATAGCGGAAAATCCACATCTTTTGCCTTATGCACATACCGTAGGTGGAGTAGTGATCCGTCCCATGGATCGTGGTCGCACCAAAGGTCTCGCCGTGCAAGCAATGTACGAGCAGGCGGATACCCAAATGGATCAAATTCGCGAACAGATCGAATTACTCGCGCTACAGGCCAAAAAAATTCAGGATCGAGTCGCCATCTCCGAAGATATTTATCTTGCCGAAATGAACTTTAAACCCCTCATTAGTCATATCTATCATCTTTACACAAAAGCAGATGAAACGACCAAAGTACTCTCCATGATCGGACCCAACCAATGGGGCAAAACCAAACCTTATACGTTTATTGCTACGGTGAAACTATTAGCCGATCATACCTGGAAAATAATAGAAAGTGATATATAAAAAATCCCGTTAATCTTGTTAATCTTGTCCCTCTTTTAACCTCGCAAGCATATTTTGTCTACACAAGAAAAACCCACTATCTTTCGTTTAGGAATGAGGTATTAATAAATCAAGCCAAAAACGTAAATTTATTATTAACTCATTCCTTAATCTCCGTCAGGCCTGTTGTCTGCATTTAAAATACTGTATCGTGAAATTTTTCTCTTTAATACTGATCCTCACCTGCTGCGCTTTCTACCTCCCCGTAGATACTCAGGTCGTCGAGTGGCAAACTACCACTGAACATGATTTCGGTGATCTCCTCAGAGGCCAATCCGCTACCTTTGATTTTAAGTTTAAAAATATCAGCGATCAGCCTATCTCTATCGACAACGTTCGGCCCGACTGCGGTTGTACCGCTCCCAACTGGGAAAATGTCCCCACCTTACCTGATTCTACCGGAATTTTATCCATCACCTTCGATGCCACAAAAAAAGGCTACTTCAACAAAAAAGTAAAAGTCTATTTCAGTGGACAACGAAAAGGAGAAAAACTCTACGTCGAAGGCTGGGTGGAAGGAGAATGATCTCGTTTAAAACAGTTTATCCCTAGTCGACAACTCAAGAACTAAATACCTAAAATCAAAATTTTTCCTTATTTACGAAACATTTCGTACTTTAAATTTGTATATTTACTGAAAGCAACCACGAACGAGGATAGGATGCCCAAAAATCTGTTTATATTTGTGAAAATTTTTAAATGGAGTTGATGATTTGAAGTTCTTAAATGATCTTCCCCATCCGACTTCGAAAACCAAAGATTGTGAGTGTACTTATTTTTTTGATTATCTATTATATCTTATTGAGTATCAGTCTTTATAAGGTATTCGAAAAAGCGGGACAACCGGCTATTCATGCTTTGATCCCCGGGTTAAACTTTATGACCTGGTGTAAAATTATCGGTCGTCCACAGTGGTGGGCGGCCTTGCTACTCTTGCCCATCGTTAATATTTTTATCCTGGCGGGTATGAATGTGGATATGGTCCGTTCTTTTGGTAAAAATTCTTTTTTGGATGCTGCGTTGGCCGTTATCTACGCACCCATTTCCTATTTTATGATTAGTGCCAACAAGGAGGCGAAATATTTGGGTCCAGCCATTATTATGGAAAAGGCCTATATGGAACAGATTCGTACCGCCAAGGAACAAAACGACGATCGGGAATACCGAAAGTTAATGGCTAACAATCCTTATAAGAAAGGCGCCAGCCGCGAATGGGCCGAAGCTATCATTTTTGCGGTATTTGCTGCCGCTTTCATTCGGATGTTTTTGATCGAAGCTTTTGTTATTCCTACTTCCTCGATGGAAGGATCGTTGCTAGTCGGAGATTTTCTTTTTGTCTCAAAAGCACATTACGGAATTCGTACCCCGATGACCGTTTTACAATTGCCATTGGTACACAATACAGTTCCATTTTTAGGAACGGAGTCTTATACTAAAAAGCCAAGTTTGGGTTATCATCGATTACCTGCCTTTGAAAATGTAGATCGCAATAGCCCCGTTGTTTTCAATTATCCAGCGGGAGACAGCACTATTGTCGGACCGGGTCGAAATTATAGTCTGGAAGACTTGCGGCGCTACGGAGCACTCAATAATCCACAGTTTAAAAATCTTCCCGTTCGAGTACGTCCCATCGATAAGCGCGATCATTATATCAAGCGCTGCATCGCTTTGCCAGGTGATAAAATGGAAATAAAAGACAAGCAGGTGTATATCAACGATCAACCGGCGGTCAATCCATCCAAGCTACAGTACCGTTATCAACTGGCTTTAAACGGAGGTTCTATCCGTAACGAAAAACTGGAAGAATGGGGTATATCTCTCGCCGAAACCAGATCACCAAAGAACCAGGGCGACCAACGCATCTACGCATTGACCAACAAACAGGTAGAACAAATCAAAGGGATGGATCCCAAATTTACCTTGACTCCAATACCGGGTAATCCCCAACGGGAAGATATTCTCTTTCCCCACGATCCGAAAAATTTCCCCGGCTGGACCAACGATAATTACGGACCTATCACGCTTCCTAAAAAAGGCGAAACAGTTACGATCACGCCCAATAATATTGAACTCTACCGACGCGTCATCACGGCCTACGAAGGCCACACCCTGAATATAAAAAATGGTAGAATTTTAATTGATGGTCAGCCAACGACAACTTATACATTCGGTCAGGATTATTACTGGATGATGGGGGACAACCGTCACAATTCGGAAGACTCCAGAGTCTGGGGCTACGTACCGGAAGATCACATCGTTGGAAAGCCGCTCTTTATCTGGTTTTCTACCAAAAATGGCAGCATCTGGAATGGTATTAACTGGAGTAGAATATTCTCTTCGGCTAATAAGATGTAGGAGATTGTTGAATTGTTGAGTCGCTTCGCTTGTTGAAATGTTTAATCGTTCTCTTCGACCAATAAAACGAAAATGTAAAAGATGAAAAATGTAGATACAATTCATGAATTGTATCTACATTTTTTATCACAACAGCCTACCATTTTCTAAAAAAAAGCCAATAGCTAAATGCCAATTGCCAACAGCTCTCTTAAGCTATTACACCCTTCCCCCGCTTTCGCTCGTGCTCCTTCAAATAAATCTTACGAAGCCGAATATTTTTAGGCGTCAACTCCACGTATTCATCGTCGTCGATGTATTCCATGGCCTGCTCCAAAGACATAATCAATGGCGGTGCAATTTTCACTTTATCATCTGCACCCGAAGAACGCATGTTAGACATCTTTTTAGTCTTGGTAACATTGACAATTAAATCGTTATCACGGTTATGTTCTCCAATGACCTGACCTTCGTAAACTTCCACACCCGGTGGAATAAAGAAGTGTCCACGATCTTGCAATTTGTTGAGGGCAAAAGGAATACTGACACCCGTTTCGTGCACTATTAAAACGCCCTTGGATCGACTCGGAATTTCACCTTTCCAAGGAGCAAAATGTAGGAAGCGGTGCGCCATAATAGCTTCACCCGCAGAAATTGTCAAAATACTGTTTCGTAATCCAATAATTCCTCTGGAAGGAATCTCAAATTCGAGGTGCATGAGGTCGTTACGTGGTTCCATAACGGTCATCTCTCCCTTACGCATATTGATTAACTCAATGACTTTACCCGCCGTTGCTTCCGGTACGTCGATGGTCATCATTTCAATCGGCTCGTTTTTGACACCATCTATTTCTTTGATAATTACCCGAGGCTTTCCAACCTGTAATTCGTAGCCCTCGCGACGCATCGTTTCGATGAGTACGGAAAGGTGTAGTACCCCACGTCCGTAAACCGTATAAGAATCCGGAGATTCGGTTTCTTCTACGCGCAAGGCGAGATTCTTTTCCGTTTCTTTATAAAGACGATCTCTTAGGTGACGAGAGGTAACGTAGTCTCCTTCTTTTCCAAAGAAAGGCGAAGTATTAATGGTAAATAACATACTCATCGTCGGTTCGTCAATATCCATAGGAACCAGTCCTTCTGGGTTTTCAAAATCTGCGACGGTATCTCCAATGTTAAAATCTTCAATTCCATTGAGTGCGCACAGGTCACCACAGATTACTTCCTCCACTTTTTCTTTACCCAAACCTGTGAAAACGAATAGTTCTTTAATTCTGCTCTTCGCAATCGTCCCATCTCGTTTTACTAACGAAACCGGAGTATTTGCTTTTAGCGAACCACGACTTACTCGTCCTACGGCGATTCGGCCGATATAGTTAGAGTAATCAATAGAAGTGATCTGCATCTGAGTGGTACCTTCTACGATTTCTGGTGTAGGTATATGCTCAAGTACCTGATCCAACAAGTAGGTTACATCCTCTTTTTGATCTTCCCAGTGCGCAGACATCCAGCCATTCTTCGCCGAACCGTAAACGGTTGGGAAATCCAGCTGATCTTCCGTGGCATCCAGATTGCACATCAAGTCAAAAACCATTTCCTGAACTTCCTCCGGACGACAGTTTTCTTTATCTACTTTGTTGACTACCACGATTGGCTTTAGTCCCAGCGCAATGGCCTTACCAAGTACGTAGCGGGTCTGAGGCATCGGGCCTTCAAAAGCATCGACGAGTAGTAATACACCGTCGGCCATGTTTAATACCCGTTCTACTTCTCCACCGAAATCGGCGTGACCAGGAGTATCAATAATATTAATCTTGGTGCCTTTGTATTCCACGGATACATTCTTGGAAAGAATGGTAATTCCTCTTTCTCGTTCCAGGTCATTATTGTCCAGGATCAATTCTTTTTTCTCATCCTTCTCGTGGAAGAGTTCACTTTGGTATAGGATTTTATCCACCAAAGTAGTTTTGCCGTGATCAACGTGGGCGATAATGGCAATATTTCTAATTTCTTTCATTCTAAAATGCTTATTGCGTTTTGAAGTTGCTGAAAAAGATCCACGGTATCAATAAATTAGCCGCAACCATTGTGTTTCATTCTTCAACAACTTCTTGAAAAACAGGTGCAAAGTTACCCTATTTATATGGTAATAACCACCCAATAGTTACAAGAGAGGGTCCTTTAGTGATTAATTAACGTGTGGAAATTTTTAAATGGTTGGTTTACAAGAGCTTACGGAAATGACGGCGAAACGTTACAATTGATCTATTCCCATTTTTATTAGGTAAAAAAGGTCTTGAATTGCGGAAAAATGGAATCAGGAGGTTTTGATGAAATATTCATAAAAAATATACTAAAAATACCCATAAGAGGGTATGAGAAAACCGGAATATTGGTTGTACCTTTGAGAATACTAAATCACCATGTGCTAAATCTAGCACTCATTTTCACACAACGCCAAAGATTATACATTTTTGAGTCCAATAATCCTGGGACGTATATTTTTTGTTAATCTATTTTGTTTTTCACAATAGGGAAGGACAACGGTTTTGTTCTTTGACCTTCACCTGGTACACGGTGTACTAATCACCCCTATTTTGGTATTGTCTCTACTTTTGGAGGCTATCCCCCAATTTTATTGTTCTCAACACGAGCGAATCGGAAGCGATACCCTTCCAAGAATATCGTAAGACTGATTTAAACAGTTTCTGTTGCTGCTTTCCTGTCCTTGTCAGGGAAAGCAGCTTTTTTATTATTAATTCAAACTTTGGCAGTCCTGTTTACCTTTCTGTCTAAAAAACCTATCTTTGTATCTGCATAAAAAAGAACCTATCGGAGAAATCCGAAAAATTTCAAAGCCGATTTAATAATGAACAGGATTTACCAAATTCTTTTGGTGTATTTAATTTTTCAAATGCCAGTTGCTGCTCAGCAACTGTCTCTCTTTACACAGTATCGGCAAAATATTGGGGTCATCAACCCTGCGGGACTTAGCAGTGATTTTATGGTTTTCGATCAGAATACCACTTTTGGCGCTAGTGTTCGTCGACAATGGGCAGGCTTTACAAATCCACCGACTACACAACTCATTCAGGGTTCTTACGTTTACGACGGTGATGGCGTTAGTCTGTTGAGTGGTGGATATCTGACCAACGACCAAACCGGGCCTACCGGATTTACGGGTTTGTACGGTCGGTTTGCCACCATCTTTTCGGATGATATTTATGATCATGGTATTTCCGTCGGCTTTAATGTCGGTATCGTGCAATATCGGGTGGATATTACGGATATTGAATTTTTGCAATTAGACGATATCCGGATTACCGAAGATCAGACCCGGCTTTTCCCGGATGTTGGTTTTGGTGCTTTTGCCTATAAGCGCTTTTCCGGTGGATTTTTGGACGATTCACAACTCTACGGAGGTGTTTCCATTCCACAGCTAATTGGACTGGATCTGGAATTTAAAGATAGCAATGGAGAATTTTTTACCCGTCGCGTGCAACATTTTTATGGAATAGTTGGCTTGATAAAATACCTGGACGATGACAAGTTTATCGAACCCAGTGTCTGGGCTAAATATACATTCAACGCAAAGCTCAACGTTGATTTTAATTTGCGTTATAAAATGGCGAGCAACTTCTGGCTGGGAGCCGGAGGAAGTACAGCAGGCGCAGCGCACGTAGAAACTGGAATTCTTGTAGGAGAATTTCCAGGCTCCAATAATACCCTTACCATTGGGTATGGATTCGACTATTTCTTTGCTTCTTTTGGGCCAGAAGCAGGAACTTCACACGAAGTTAATGTATTTTATAGTTTTTAATATTATATTTGTGAATCAAAAAAATACCCAAAGCAGGGTATAAGTACCCAAGTAGAAGGCTGTATATTTGTGTAATTAAAGCATTTATCCCATTACCGATTTAAGATTAAAGCAAAATTACATTCCTTTTAAATGCTATTAAGTTGTCTGGACTTTCTTCGGATTATCGTTCCCTATTATCAGGTGGCGACAGCAAATAGAAGTGTAAATCAATGAACAGTTCCTGATTTGCAGCGCAAAGAACGGGGAGGACTGTAAAAGGTAAAAAAACGGATAAATCTGCCGATCGGTTCGCCGATCCAATAGATTTGGCAAAGTTTAGAGATTCTCATATCTTGAGGAATATGCCCGCCCGGTGAAAACCAGGCGGGCTCTCTTTGTTTACTAAAAATTAAAATAAAAGCAGAACTTTTCTAAAATTTGGTAAATATGGGGGTACAAAAGTCTAAAAAATCCGCACATCAACGCAACACCGTAATATCTCCCTTATAAATCATCCCCTCTCCCAGGTTCAGTCGTAGCACATAATAATACGTTCCCTGCGGAACAATTTTACCATTTGATCCTGATCCATCCCAATTATTTGTATATGGTTTTGCTTGGAAAATCATATCTCCCCAGCGATTAAAAATTACCAGTTCTGCTCTGTCGAATAATTCGGGATTGTCTCGAATCGCCGGAATAACTAATCGTTCGTTTTTATCATCTCCGTTGGGCGTGATGCCACTAGGCACTTCGACTACTGGCCTATTGTTTTTTTCCAAATCAATAATGATTGCTGCCTGACTACATAAATCCGGACACATTTCACTACAAACCTGGTATCCTAAAATAAGCTGTCCGGACTCAAAATCGGAGGCAGCAGTATATTGGTAAATACCATTTCCAAGGTTTTCGATAGTTCCCTCGGTTGGCTCATTTAAGAGGGTAATAATAAAATTTTCGGGTAGCTCATCATTTGCGATCAAATCAAATTCAGTGGGATTGGCGTTCGTCACCACCAAAGAATCCACTACCGCCAACGGCTCATCCATCGCTATCGAAATATTAACTGTATCCTGATCATAATCCGGGCAGAATTCCGAAGAAACGACCCAGCTTAGTTGATAAGTTTCATCTTGTAAATCACTGATGTTTGCCGTGGGATTGGTTTCATCAGTAATCATCGGTGCACCAATAAGCGCTTCCCAGAAACCGGTAATCCCATTACTCGTCACCGCAGCCAGACTAGTCTCGTCACCACATATTTCCTGATCATTACCCGCATTGGCCGCAGGCAGATTTTCAACGGATTCTACGTTCAAAATAAAATTTAAAATCGTATCACAATCAGCCCCCGCACCGGAAAGTGTTTGCATATAAGTTCCAGCGGTACTATAATCGGTGTTATTTAATGGATAGACTTCACCTTCACAGATGGTAGCTTCAAGATTGGTAACGATATTTTCCGTGACCTCAATGGTCGTGGCCGTGGCTTCGGCACAGGAAGTTGCTTCAGGTACAAAGGTAATCGAAACATTTCCAAACAGTCCATTTGGATCAAAAGTATTTGTATTGATGCCATTTCCTTCCCAAATACCGTTGATGCCATCCTGTAGGGTAGGGAGGTCGATTGGATCTGCTCCCGTACAGAGTGCACTAAAATTATCTAAATTATAGGTAGTATTTTCTACTGTTAAAGTCAGCGTACTAATGGAATCACAACCCGCTACGGAGCCGTTCGGAATGGTATCCATATAAGTACCCGTAGTGAAATAGAAGGAACTACTCAGAGCTACCGAATCTCCTTCGCAGATGGTTGCGGTCATCGTCCCAATCGCGTTGTTACCCACCTCAATACTCGTACTGGCATTCATGGCACACGCACCAGCATCAGGAATAAAGTCAAGTGTAAAAGAGCCATTTAGTCCCGTTGGATCAAAAGCGTTTCCACTCGTAACCCCGGTCCCCGTCCAACTTCCCATTACTCCAGACTGGATCGTTGGCAGATTAAAGATGCCACCCGAATTACAAAGTCCCGGTAGTACATCCAGCGTTATTTGGATGGTCGCATCGGTAATGGTGATATTAATAATAGAATCACAACCCGCGACCGAACCACCAACAATCGTATCGGCATAGATTCCAGCACTAGCATAAATTTCTTCGTTGATCGTTACGGTTTGTCCCGTTGCTTCGCAAACGGATTCACTTACCGATTCTGAGGCGAAATCTCCAATCGTGATAGTGGTTGTATTTTCAGTCACACAGTCATCTCCATTGGGAGTGAAGGTAAGGGTAACATCTCCCGAGGCCAAGCCAGTTGGATTAAATTCATTGCCTGATGGACTAATACCCGGACCACTCCAAATCCCAGAAACACCGTCGGAATTAGTGGTGGAAAGCGCGACCGTATTGTTGCCACAGATCATACCAAGGGGTTGTAGAGGAACGGGTTGTGGGGCGGTTATTTCTATAAATGTACTATTGGCCGCTACACAACCTCCGCTGGTAGGCGTAAAAGTTAATTCAATATTGCCCGTTAGCATGCTGGGATCAAACGTATCACCGATTACGCCATCGCCCGTCCAAGTTCCTGAAGTACCCGATTGCGTTGTGTTCAAAATAATTGGATTGTCCATAGAACAGATCGCTGGTAAATTTTCTAATGTAACCGGACCACCATCATTGACATTGACTTCAGTAGTGGTAGGGGCAAAACAACCCATTTCCGTAGGTGTAAATGTTAATGTGATATTACCAATGAGTCCAGCCGGATCAAAGGTATTTCCGCCGCTAGTTCCATCTCCCGACCAACTGCCCGCAACACCGTCTTGGGTTGTATTTAGCGTAATCGCCGCGTCTCCCGCACAGAGTGCCGAAATATTTTCTAACGTAATCGCTACAGGTGTTTTTGGCGAAATTTCAATTAAAACCAAAGAATCACAACCGGTAATGGTGGCTCCTTCGAGTGTATCGCGGTAGCTACCCGGCATGGTAATTTCAATCCCGGAAATATTTAGCATCTGCCCCGGACAAATTGAATCTGTGACCATCCCGGAAGAGAAACTGCTGATGATAATATTGGTCGAATTGGCCTCGGCACAACCGTTCGTAGGTGTAAAAGTGAGTATGATCTCATCGGTAAGCATAGCTGGATCAAACATATTTCCAGTCACCCCATCTCCCGTCCAGTTACCATTGACGTCCGCTTGAACGGTGGGCAACGCAATTGGATTAGCGGAGTCGCAAATTTCTCCCAAGTCGTCGAGCTCTACCGGTTCGGGTTCTGTAACGGTAAGGTTTAGTACCAGGATGGAATCACAGTTATTGGCCGTGGCCATCGGTACAATTTCATTAAAAGTTCCGGCAAATTTATAATAAGTGTCACCGACTAAAATACTGTCTCCCTGACAAATGGTGGCAGAAATACCTCTGGTTTCGACCGGATAGAAATCCAGGTTTATGTTGACGGTAGAATCGCATCCTGCACTAGTGGTGGCTGGGAAAACTTCCGTACCTGTTCGTAAATTTTCTCCGTAGACGGTGCCACGAACATTAATGGTGGTACCGGGACAAAGCGTTTCCATCAGCTCGAAAACGGGCGCTTCGTTATACGTTAGATCAATGTTGATAATAGAATCACAACCAGTATAACTACCTCCAGGAAAGGTGATGGCATCCGATGGATTATTACAGTCGAAAGTTTGACCGCTAATGATGACTTCTTCGCAGCCACAATAATCTCCTCCGATGTTATTTTCTACAAAGGAGTTGAAATTCAGATCAACTACAATAATAGAATCACAACCTCGATAACTAGCATTTTTTAAAACAATCGAATCGTATTCTAAATACGTAGGAGCTTCTCCGTAGGTAGTTCCATTAACGAAAATGGTAGTTCCAGAACAAAGCGTTGGATCTTCCCGGTGGAGCACTTGTGGGAAAAAACGGACGTTCACTTCTACCAGCGAATCACAACCATTAAAGCTCAGGTTACCAATATTTTCGATTCCATTAATATTGTTCAAATGATAAGCGGTTCCATTATAAAAGAGGGTGTCGGTTCGACAAATTCTTTCTTCGTAAAAACTGGGAGAAGGATCCGGATAATAAAACACGGTGACATTTACGGTAGAATCACAGTCGCCGAAACCTTCTCCTTCCAGGGTTTCAAAACCACTATCCACACCGCCATCCTGGCTTCCATAACGCGTATTGTCAAAAATCTCACTTTCTCCGGGACAAAGCCGAAGGGTGTAATTGCCCGTCGTGGTTGGGAAATAATTTACGGTTACCTGAATAAAAGAATCACAACCGTTGGCGCCGGCTCCTGAAATTACTTCCATCCCTCCGTCAGATCCATCGTCTCCGTATAGCGTACCGTTATAAGTAAAATTATCGTTATCACAAATGGTGCGCGTGAAATTTCCTTTTAAAGAATCATAAAAACTGATTGCTACATTGACCGTAGAGTCACAGCCATAAAAACCTTCTAGTACGACTGAACCACTTGGATCAGCAGCATCAAATATTCTTCCCACTAAAACATAATCTCTTCCGGGACAAACCTCTGGGTTAAGATTGGTTTCCTCCGGAATATATACGGTGACGGTTACATTATAAGTAGAATCGCAACCGTTTGGGTCGGCATTTTCGATTACTTCGACGCCATCCAGTTTTCCTTCGTTATAAAAATTTCCATTAAAGAAAACAGAACCGCCTTCACAAATCACAAAGCTGGTGTCTGCTTCACTCGCTGGCTGGATATTGATGAAAATACTTCTGAGTGTATCGCAACCATTTGCTCCCGGAATAGTTTCTGTACCATTCTGCTTGTGCCCCAAAGCTGGATTTCCATAAGTCGTGCCGTTGATTTCAATCGTTTGGTCGTAGCAGAAAAAAGGCGCGTAATTATCAGTAATTTGACTTTTAAAAGAGAGATTAATGTTGACAGTCGAGTCGCAACCGTTTGATAAGGTCATCTCTTCAGTACCCATTCGGGGTAAAGGTGATTCTCCATATTCGTTGTTGTTGACGAAAATACTTTGTCCGAGACATAATACATCATTTCGTTCGACGGTAACACCGTTACTAATGGTAATTTGTACGCTGACTAGTGAATCACAGCCATTGGGTGCTACTCCAGTAACTCGCTCCAGACCAGACTGGGGGAACGGAGCTGCTCCGTATTCTGTACCATTTATAAAAACGGATTGGCCGGAACACAATACTCGTTTGTCTTCTCCTTCATATTCTGGATAAAAATCCATATTAATCGTTATGAGGGAGTCGCAACCCCGAAAGCTATCATTAAATAAAGTCCGATTGTCCGTTGCATTACCAAAATAATAAGCGACGCCATCTACGTAAACGGTATCACTGCGACAGTAAGTTCCGTCGATGGTGTTGGAAGCCACAGGAAAGAAACTAACATTTACATCCACAATAGAATCACATCCACTAACCATAAAGGGTTCTCGACCTGCGTTATTACCAAAGTAATAAGGATTGCCATTAACAAAAATTGTATCATCGGGACAGATCGTGGGTTCAAAGTCTACGGGTACCCCGTTCATGATAGTCAGGTCAATCATAACCATTGAGTCACAACCGTATTGATCTGGTTCTGGAACGTCTTCTATCCCTGTAAGATCAAAACCGTCTCCATAATTGGTACCATTTACATTGATAAAATCACCCGCACAAAGGACATCATTGATTGTTTCGGTGCTGGTACCACAGGTGACGCGGATTTCTTGGCAGGTGCTCACCAGGGTTAAATCTGTTAGTACTGTATTGGTGACTGTACAACAGTAAGTTCCAGCATCGGCGAAGGTGATGGGACTGAGGTCCAGTTTATTAACGGAGAGTGTTGGACCGAAAGGAACGCTATTCTTAGTCCATTTATATCGGTTCGTGGTCAATCCGGCATCAATACCGAGGTCGATGGCATAGGTTTCTCCAGTTTGGACGTTGGCGACAGCGGGTATGTTAAAGGTAGCTTGTGTACTGTATACATCCAAAAAATCAGCATTGGGAACTAGATCGTCGAAGGTAAATTTATTATTGTTCGGTCTGATGTTGTCAGCGTTAACATTTTTTATATTAGGGGAAGCAGAACCCGTGAAATCCGGTAAAGAGTCAAAGCAATTATTAAAAATGCTGAGGTTGGCTAGTGAAGCTACGGTAAGAAGACTTTGCGGAATAGCTCCCGTAAACTTATTATTGTCGACCCAAAAAAAACTGAGATTTTGCAGGTCTCCTAGTGCAGCTGGAAGTGTACCTGTAAATTCATTATCGTCCAGCCATAGAGTTGATAGGGTGGTAAGATTTAATATGCCACTAGGGATTGTACCGGATAGATTATTGGTACTAAACTTAAGTACCTGAATTCTTGTCAAACCATTTTCACCAAAAGTATTAGGTAAAGAACCTGTGAGATTTGAACCACCTAAATTAATTTCTGTCACATAGCCTTCCGCATCAATTACTATCCCGCCCCAAGTACAAACCGGATTACCACCTAGATTTGGATCCCAGTTTAATGCGGTCAAGGGACCCGTGTTGTCGGTAGTAAATAATTTCAATAATTCTATAGAATCGGCCACTACACAAGGCACCGAGCAATTGCTAGCGGCGGCGGTATTGATACCCGTATTGGAAAAGTCTGAATTAACAGGGACGACGGAAAACGCATCCGGAAAGATGGTTTGCCAGAAAGAAGCGGTGGAAGAATTTGCTGTACTGGCAGAACTGCCTAAGCATACTAATCCAAGGATAAGTAATAAATGTTTCATGGGCTTGAAATCATTAATCGTTTTGGTAAAATGAAGTTTCTTAAAACTTCAATAAATAATCATATACATGTTGGTGAATTTGACCTAAATCTTACCTCCCTTAGGAATGAGGTATTAATAAATTAAGAATTTTGGGTTAGCGATTTTTGTTGCTAGTAAGCCAAAAACGTAAATTTATTTTATCAACATTCCTAAAGGAATTCGGGAGTAAATATTAATCTTAGGTCATGCAATCAAGGAAGGTATATTATTCTAAGAATACTACTCTTAACAACCTTAAAATTACGGATTTTAAAACAAAATTGCCGTTTTTTTTTCGAAAAATCTTATTTCTGCAAATAAAAAGCATTTTTTAATGATAGCCATTCGAATAGACCGAATATTCTGGTTTTTCCCCCTTTTTTACCAAAAATGTCAGGTATTAGGTTAAGCTCAAGTTAATTAAGTGCTATTTTCTAATTAAAATAATTATTTTTATACCCGAAACCGACCACACCTTAAGAACACGGAAAAATCGAATAAGATAATTTAACGCTGTACCCCGCAGGATTTAACTTTTACCGTGATTATCAATCTACATACTTAAAATATTTATATTCAGTATTTTATTAATAACTCATTTCTAAGGTAACCTTATTTGTTGGCACTATTGCTATTAAATAGGTTACCACACACAACCATGATTTATGAACCAATTATTACCCTCCACCAGGTCTTTCCTGCTAATGATAGGCTTGTTCCTGTCTTTTTCTTGTTTTTTGGGCAATATTTCAGCCCAAACCTATTTTATTCTAACTGAAGTTGAAACCATTCCAGCAAATCCGGATGATCAAACACTTACCAGTATCAGAATTTCAGGACTGCGGAGCAATAGCTGCACCTACCTGAGTACCAGTAGTTTAAATATTAATGCTAACTATACCGTCCTAAACATGGACTGGGATAATCAGGCCGACATGGATCCTATGGCAAATTGTCCAGATGGTATTGTTTCCTGGGATACTACTTTTCAACTAGGCATTCTAAATGGAGGTCAGCACGCCCTTTATTTTTCCGGAAATAATTATGGTCTGAGTGGCGTAAATCAACCAACGCTTATTCAAGTGGCGGCTTCGGATTGCGATAATAACAATATCGAAATTGTTGTTACTAACACCGACGACGAAGGCCCCGGCTCTTTACGACAAGCCATTGTTTGTGCCAATGCACAACCTGGTTTTAATCGTATCGTCTTCAACTTAACGGGCCTTGGACCAGATACGATCAGGGTAGGGGAGACCTCCGGTTTTGAGTTGCCTTCTATTTTTGATGATTCTACTTTTATTGACGGTACCACGCATCCGGCTTTCGGCGACAATGGTGATTTTAGTCCTCGGGTAGTGCTAGATGGTCAGTTTCACGCCTGGGATGCAGCCATTAACGCGTTATTTATCCGTGCGGATCGCTGTGCTATCTATGGATTGGAAATCATTAATTTTCCGGATGATGGGATTGATATACTGGGAGGAGATGATGCAATTATCGGAGGAATTAATCGGGGTAATGTGATTCATAGCAATGGATTGGAACAAGACTTTTTTGCGGGAAATCCGGGACGAGGTCCGTGGGAAGGATGTGGTATTGTGGTTCGGGGTGGCTCAGCTCGGGCTACGATTCGAGGTAATTATATCGGAACAAATTATTTTGAAACCACTCCAAACGGAAATGAATTTTGTGGTATCATAATTCGAGATGGCGGCGACTTACATCAGATCGGAGGAAGTCTGACAGGAATGGGTAATGTAATTGTAAATAATGCTTCTGGTATACTAATTGGTGCAGGAACCGATGGATGCCGGATTTTACAAAACGAGATGTACTGTAATGATACAACAGCCCTTTTTATTTCGAATGCTTCCAACAACGGTATTATTCCACCAGAGATTACTATTGCTGAATACGGAAATATCGGCGGAACGGCTGGTCCTAATCAATCAATCGCACTCTACCGAAATGATAATACTACCTGTACCACCGCACCTTGTCAGGGAGGAACTTATCTTGGAGCGGTCAACGTCGTTAATGGTTCGTGGAATCTATCCGAACCTTTTGTAAATAATATCTTTTTAAATTCCGGAGATATTATTACGGCGATTGGTACAGACCTCACGGGCAATAGTAGTGAATTTGCAGATTGTATAACTTACACGGGTTGTAGTTTAATCCTTACTTTGGACAATGCACAGGCTACCTCTTGTGGAGCAAATGACGGAGTGGCCAACTTGAGCGTATCGGGTGGCATACCGCCTTACGTTTTTTCCTATAACGGTCAAAACTTTAATAATTCAAATTTACAAAATTTAAGTGCTGGGAATTATTCAGTAGTGGTAACCGATGGAAATAATTGTACCGCTGAAACTACTTTTATAATTGGAGAAAACCCATCTCCTGTACTTTCTGTACTTTCACAAAACGATGCTACTTGTAATGACGCCAATGGAAGTTTTACCCTTTCTGTAACTGGAGGTCAGAGCCCCTTTCTTTATACGACCAGTGGAGCTACGACCGGATCACCAATTTTTAATAACCTCTTTGCAGGTAGTTATGAAGTGACGCTCACGGACGCGAATGGTTGTACAGATTTGATTACAGTCAATCTTGCGGATTCGAACCCTCCAATTATTGCTATTTCTCAATTAAATGGGGCGACCTGTGGAGCAGATAATGGTTCTTTAGTCGTCGTAGCTGGCGGTGGAACGGCTCCTTTCATTTACAGTATTGACGGAGTAGAACAAAACAACGGTAACTTCAATAATTTAGCAAGAGGAATTTACACCATCGGTATCATAGATGATAATACTTGTACCACCCAACTCAATGCCGTAATCGGTGATACCCCTCCCGTTACTCTTTCGGCAGATGAAGTGATCCAGCCAACCTGTGGCAATAGCAATGGACAATTTTCTATCGTGCCCTCCGGTGGTACTACGCCCTTTGAATTTACTCTGAATGGAAATCCAGTTGATCAAACCAGTTTTATTGATTTAGAAATGGGTAGCTATTTGGTAGTGGTAACTGACGCAGAAGGATGTACGCAAGAAATAACAGTAGAATTGTTAGACGTAGGTTTACCCGAAATTACCATTACTCAACAAAATGATGATAGCTGTAATGATGGCATCGCTGGATTCTCGCTGGGTGTAACCGGAGGTCAGTCACCTTACGAATTCGTCCTGGAACCTGGTCGATTCAATACAAATACATTTAGTGATCTTTTAGCGGGTACTTACACAGTGACAGTTACCGATGCCAATAGCTGTAGTGAGACCGTAGAAGTAACGCTTGGCAATAATGGTACGGATGCGGTGAGTAGTTTTACCTTTGAGGTGACCGACCGTCAAGTGACTGTACAGAGTACTGCCGTTGGAGCCACGAGTCTGGAATGGGATTTTGGAGATGGAGGCAGTAGTACTGCCAACAGTATTACCCACGAATATCTCAGTGCCGGAAATTATAATTTATGTCTAACCGCCATTAACGAATGTGGTAGCGTAGTTACTTGTGAAAATATTGAGGTGGTGTTACCTTTGAATGATTATTCAATTGGTGGTCAAATCAATCGTGCCGACGGATCAGCTATTGGTCAGGTGACGGTGGCTTGTACCAACGAATCTGACCTCACAAACAATCTTTCAGGAGATTTTTTATTTGCAGGATTGCCGCAAGGAGATAGTTATGAAATTACACCTACCAAAGATATCAATTACCGCAACGGAGTGACGGTTATTGACCTTATTCGTTTACGCGCACATTTATTGTTTATCGATACTTTTATTACGCCCCATCAGTACATCGCTGCTGACATTAATCGGAATGGTGGCATTACCGTCTTTGATCTGGTGCAATTACAGCAGGTTGTGCTCGAAACTATTGATGAGTTTCCACAAAATACTTCCTGGGATTTTTTACCTGCGAATTATACTTTCGATTATGGGTCGCAGGCTTTAAATTATACGTATCCTCAGTCTATTTTAGTTAATGACCTAGATACAGATGAGTTAAATGTTGATTTTATTGGGGTAAAAATTGGTGATATCAACGAAAGTAATAATCCTTCACTGGTAAGCAATGATAACAGTACTTGGCAAATAGAAGACCGATCAGTGGCTGCTGGAGAAATAATTGATATTCCGGTGCGGATGTTGGTTGGACAGAAACTATTGGGTTTTGAGGCAGCGATAAATTTTGATCCGACACAACTGGAGCTTCAGCAGGTTACTGGGGTTACAGATTACCGATTGGAAGAAGGGCAGTTGAAGATGTTGTGGTATACGGAGGATGCCCAAAACAAGCCTCTATCTATCACACCGGAAATGGAATTGATTAGCTTTCAATTTTTAGCCCATACGGATTTGGAAAAGATTAGTGATGCCATTAATTTTACAACACCTGATATACAACAATTGACCTACGATGTTGCACAAACGGAGCGAACCATTCAATGGACGTTTACCGATGCGGTGGTGACGGATATAAAAAGTTTTGACCAAAGCGCGCCAAAACTTTATCCTAATCCTTTTAATCAGCAAACTCTTTTTACTTTTGAACTATCTGGTGCTTCTTCCGTTTCTCTAGAAGTGTATGATCTAACTGGAAAGATTATTTTAAAACAAGAAGAAGACTTTGCCTCCGGATTACAAAAAATGACCGTTTTAGGTCATTATTTTCCAGCTGTCGGCACTTATTTTTATCGACTTAGGATCGGTAATCAAACTTTTCGAGGGCGTATTATTAAACAACAATGATTGTAGTGTATGAAATTTCTTACCCCATTTTTATTCGCTTTATTATTGACGAGCAATCTTGGCGCACAATTTAGTATAGAACTGGAAAACTTTGCCTCCGGTTTTAGCAGTACTGTTGATTTGGCAAATGCCGGAGATGATCGATTATTTGTCGTAGAGCAAGGCGGTAGGATAAAAGTAGTAGACGAAAATGGAAATACTTTATCGAATAATTTTTTAAATATTCAAAACAAAATATCTAGTGGAAATGGAGAGCAAGGGTTGTTAGGACTTGCTTTTCATCCGAATTATGCGAACAATGGTTACTTCTACGTAAATTATACTGCGGGTAATTTAAATACGCGAGTTTCCCGATTTTCGGTTGACGCCAATAATCCTAATATCGCCGACCCAAATAGTGAGATTGTATTATTAGAATTTAACCAACCCTTCGATAATCACAATGGTGGCGACATAGCCTTTGGACCGGATGGCTATTTATACATTGGAACGGGAGATGGTGGTTCTGGTGGAGATCCACAAGGAAATAGTCAGAATCGACAGAATCTTTTAGGAAAATTATTACGCTTGGATGTGACTACTAATTTTTCTGCCTACACCATTCCTGCCGAAAATCCTTTCGTTAATGATGCGACCACCCTGGATGAAATCTGGGCCTTTGGAATCCGAAATCCGTGGCGCTGGAGTTTCGATAAATTGACCGGAGATATATGGATGGGTGATGTTGGTCAAAATACAAGAGAAGAAATAAATTTTCAACCCGCCAATAGTACGGGAGGCGAAAATTACGGATGGAATTGTCGAGAAGGCTTTATTGCATTTAATAATCCTGCGAGTGCTTGTTCTGGAGTAACCAATTTTACAGAACCCGTATTTGATTATCAAACTGGTAGCAACGCTGGCTGTTCGGTTACCGGAGGAATTCGTTATCGTGGTTGTGAATATCCGGCGCTTTACGGCAAGTATGTTTTTAGTGATTTTTGTTCTGGTCGTTTCTGGACAACGGATGAATCGGATGGAGAATTCGTGACGGAAGTAGCATTAGAAAGTGGTCTGAACATCAGTGGATTTGGTGAAGATGTTAACAATGAATTGTACGTGTTGCAACTTAGTGGTACTATTTATCGAGTGGTCAGTGGTGACCCGGCCGAGGTAACCATTGAAATTGTTAATGACGCGGATGCGTTAATGGGATCTACCAATTTTAACGTCAGTGAATACCAGTGGATGTTAGATGAGGAGCCAATCGATGGTGCTAATGAAATACTTTATACGGCTACCCAGAGTGGTAATTATTCCTTGATGGTTACGACCCAAAATGGTTGTACTTATTCCTCTGAATCATTTATGTTGGTGATAAGTAGCGTAGATGATTTAGCTGGATTAAAAGAATTTTCTGTTTTTCCATTACCATTTGACCAACAGTTGAATTATAACGTTTTATTTGAAACGCCTACCGAAGCAATGGTCTCATTGTTCGATCAAAATGGGAAAATAATTCAGGAAAAACAGTTTGCCAGAACGGCAACTCTTAACGACCAGTTATCCACCGCAGACCTGCCAAGTGGGATTTATTTATTAAGAATAAAAACGGAGAAAGGTGCGGCCGTAAAAAAAGTTATTCGCTTTTAGGAATGAGTTAATAATAAATTTACGTTTTTGGCTTGATCTTTTTGCCGCTAGTCTCGTTAAAAAGCCTCGTGATAGCGCGGCTATGGCAGCCCGTCCGTTCCGGTTCCTTCACATGGTTCAGTCATGTTTTTTGCCTTACTAGCAAAAAAAATCTCTAATCCAAAATTCTTAAATTTATTAATACCTCATTCCTTAAGAAGGGTTTGCAATGATCTTTCTAGCGCTTCCGGATCTGTAAAATGTATGGATTTTATCCCGATTTTTTGGGCCGCTGTCACATTTCGTAAAGAGTCATCAATGAAGACGGCTGTTTTACGATCAATCTGATAGCGATCCAGTAAGCGTTCATAAATAGCAGGATCAGGCTTTTTGATGCCTTCGTCCCCGGATACCAAAATTCCGTCAAACCAGTCCAAAAAATCAAACTGCTTCACGGCAATCGGAAAGGTTTCGGCAGACCAGTTGGTTAGTCCGTAAATTCGGTATTTATCCGATGCTTTTAAAGCTTTTAAAATCTTTACCGTTCCAGAAATTTCTCCACCGAGCATCTCTTCCCATCGGTCAAAATAGGCGTTGATTTCTTTTTCATACTTAGGAAAGTTAGGAACCAATAAATCAATTCCATCCTGCCAACTACGTCCGGCATCCTGCTGTTCGTTCCAATCCATCGTACAAACTTCGGATAGGAAACTTTCCATCTCTTTTTCGTTCCTAAAAATACTTCGGTATAAATTTCTGGGATCCCAGTTAATGAGTACCTTGCCAAGGTCGAAAATTATGGTATTAATCATGGTGTGGAGGTTTTAGCTGTTGAATTGTTGAAAATGTTGAGTCGCTTTGCTCGTTGAAACACTTTGTTTGTTGAACTACATACATAATTGATTATTAAGTTATTAAATTAGCATTTAAGCAATTGGTGTTGAAACGTAGAAAAAAGGCATTGCCTTTTTTCTACGTTTCAACACCTCAACAAGCGCAACGATTCAACACCTTTTCAAAACAAGTCCGGATACCTTGCCCCGAGATATTCCAGATCGCTTTCTGCAGCCATAAAACCAAAAGCTGGCCAATAACTGGTCTTTAAAATTCTTTGAAAAATATCAACTGCTTTTTGTGCTTCGCCATTGTATAGATACCAGTTGCCTACCCCGTAGCCCTGTGTCGCCATATCAAGTTGACGGCCTGCGGCGGTACTGGAGGAAGTAAGAATATCATCCGGTGAACGTAATCCCTTGTACATCAATAAACGCTGATGATACGCTTCGTTTTCGATCAACACCATATCTTCCGTAATTATCTTCAACAACTCTTTTGGTTTTTCCGTGAGCCCTCTTCTTCGGTAGGTCATGTACAACCAATCTGCGGTAGCACATTTGAGGTCGGGATTTGTAGAATATTTTAAACAGGACTCGTAGGCAATCTGTGCTTCTTTATAATTTTGTTGTAAATAATGGGCCAGTCCCAGGTGATACCAGATATTAAACTGAAGGGAAGAAAGGGGCTGGTTTAACCGATTAGGAATGCCATCGGGTTCGATCTGTATTGGACGATTGCCCACCAATCGGGCGGCCTTCATCAGATCGTCCACGGCTTCAACGGGTTTGCGGATAGATAGATAACGATGACCACGGTGACGATAGAGTTCCGGTGAGTTAGGGTGGTATTTCATACCATGGGTAAATACGGTGATTGCTTCTTGATACCGAGTCAGATACGCTAGTCGACGACCGTACCAGATAATATTTTCAAGATTGGTCGAATCTCTCAGAAAGTTACGATAGGCAATATTTAACATAGAGTCTTTACGAAACTGAACTACGGGAGCATCCTGCACGGCCTTGTAATGGGTACCAGTAAAGCCAATAGCCTCGATTCGTTTCTTCTTTTCGGGTGGTGGAGTTAAGGGGACATCTGGTTTGCATGCCCAGATACCCATCAGAAAGATCGAAATAATAAGGATCCGTTTCATCATTAAACAAAGGTAAAAAAAAAAAATTTACAAACCGATTAGAATAATGGAAGACAAACATAATGAATATTATTATGTTATCTTTGAATATTACTAACCATAAAGAAAATATGAATTATAACTTTACGAAAATCTTATGTCTGTTTTTCTTGGGATTGAATTTTCATGCTTCTAGTCAGAACGTAGTGGAAGTGACTTTTATTGAGCGTCGTACGAAAGAGAACATCAGTGCTGCCTTCGGGGTAGCTGCCCAGTTTGATGTAAAATTGTACAAGATGCTTTATGAGACTCCCGATATTCAGGGGAATTTAGACACCGCTTCTGGCCTTTTTATCATTCCGGATGATCCAACTGGGACCTTTCCGCTACTTTCTTATTCTCATGGAACGGTCAATGATCGCAATGATGTACCGTCTCTTTTAGAGGGAGGATCAGAGTTGGCCATTGTCTTTGGTAGTATAGGATACGTGACGACAGCCGCAGATTTTCTTGGTCTGGGAACGGCCCGTGGGATACACCCTTACGTGCACGCAGATTCCGAAGCCAGTGCATCCATCGATATGATGTACGCGATGCGGACCTATGCTGGTACCGATCCGGCAATTACGCTGAACGACCAGGTTTTTATTACCGGATATTCTCAGGGAGGACATGCTGCGATGGCTACACACCGAAAAATAGAGCAAGATTTATCTGACGACTTTACGGTCACCGCCACTGCACCAATGTCTGGTCCGTACAGTATCTCACAAGAAATGCGAATTTTTACCACGGGGGATGATCCATATTTATTTGTTGGTTATTTAGGTTCGCTGGTACTTTCTTACCAGGCAGCTTACGGAAACATTTACTCTGAATTAGAAGACATCTTCAAGCCAGGTTTTGCGGCTGATATTCGTAGTTTCGAAAATGAAGAAATTACGCTGCTTCAGCTGACGCTACAATTGGGATTCAAACTTCAGTTGCAGGGTGGTGTGATTCCAAAAAATATGTTGCAAGATGATATTCGGGAGATAGTCGTCAACGACGGCGAACATCCGTTGATGGATGCCCTGCGGGATAATGATGTTTTTGATTGGGCACCTACCGCGCCAACTCGCCTGTTTTATTGTATGGCGGATGATCAGGTAACTTTTAGAAATGCAATTTTAGCTGATTCTGTGATGAATGCTAATGGTGCGATTGATCTGGAGGCTATAGATGTAAATTCTCTGGAAGATCACGGTGGTTGTGTAAACCCCGCAACACGGGCAACGATTGCATTCTTTGCGCAATTCCAGGAGGTGGCAGTTGGAACGAATGAGGTATTTACGCAGGATTTATTTGAAGTTTATCCTAATCCGGCAAGTGAGATATTGACCATTCAAATGGAAACAGCGCGTACGGATGTTTTCACCGTTCAGCTTTTTGATGTTTATGGAAAATTAGTAAAAACGGAAGTTGCGAGTGGAAATTCAGTCGTACTTGAAGTAGGCGGTTTACCCGTTGGTATGTATTTACTGTCCATCAATGACGGTACGGTACGCGGTGTGGAGAAAATCAATATTCAGCGATAAGAAAAATAGTAATTGAAAAATAAAAATTCAAATTGGCGTCAATGGTTTTTCCTTCTGGGAATCATTGGCGCCATTCAATTTGTGGTATTGACACTTTTAGCCATGTATTTTTACGATGGAGGTACCTTACACCAACGGGAATTACGGGGCTACTCTTTTTTGCTAAATTATTTTAGTGATCTGGGACGGTCGGTGGATTTTCGGGGAGCGCCTAACGACCTGCCACGAATTCTATTCCGGATCGCGCTTTCAGTGAGCGGCGGATGCCTGATGCTATTCTTTTTTGCCTTACCCGGAATTTTTAATAATAAAATAGCCAAAACCCTGTCTATTCTTACTGGACTTTTTGGTTTGGTGGCGGCGGTTTCTTACATCGCAATTGCCAATATTCCCTGGAATGTTAATTATCGAGGACATGTGTACTATGTACGAATTGGATTTGTAGCTTTTCTGTTCGTAACCATATTCTATTCGTTGGCTATTTTAAATGAACCTCGGTATCCTCGTCGATATGCAGTGGCCTTTCTAGTCTTTGCCATTATTTTGGGAACACAAATTACCATCATGTTTTTTGGTCCTAGAGCTTATCGGTCGGAAGAAGGATTATTTATTCAAGTCGTTGCACAAAAAGTAGTGGTTTATTCACAAATATTGTGTTTATTATATCAATCTATCGGTGCGCTAAAACTTAGTCGTAGTGCACCGATAGATTGAAGATAGATTTTTTAAGGAATGAGGTATTAATAAATTAAGAATTTTGGGTTAGCGATTTTTGTTACTAGTAAGGCAAAAAACATGACTGAACCATGTGAAGGAACCGGAACGGTCGGGCTGCCATAGCCGCGCTATCACGAGGCTTTTTAACGAGACTAGCGGCAAAAAGATCAAGCCAA
>Ga0209187_1001533_pt1 | contig 26028 bp, 18 predicted proteins | sample BantaG_FD_187430 | JGI IMG/M metagenome (GOLD analysis project Ga0209187, IMG submission 187430) | Marine algal microbial communities from Bantry Bay, Ireland - BantryBay_4 metaG (SPAdes) (version 2) | ecosystem: Host-associated > Algae > Red algae > Unclassified | place: Bantry Bay, Ireland...
GACGCTACAAACAAAATAATCTGTAGGGGGTCAATTTACCGGAATCGGGGGGTCAGTTTAAATCGGAATCAGGGGGTCAGTTTTGGCGGAATACGCAATCAATGATGTAAGTGGCAGCCAATGGCAATTCGCCACTATCATCTCCATTAAATTTTACCAAGTTAAACACTTCGTTGTAGTTGTTTAATCTAGTTAAGGCAATTAATTTTATTTAATAATTATATAACATTATCTACGTCTGCCACCGCCGCCATAGGTCATCGCTTCACCTTTCCCAAAGCCATAGCTTATTCCTACAGAAACAAATCTACCTATCTGACTAAAGCTGAAATTTTCAATATCATCATCAAAAGTAAATGATTCTCTTACTCTAGAACTAAAGACATCTCTCACGCTGAAACTTGTTACAATTTTTCCGCCGAACAGTTTATATCTAGCACCAAGGTCCATATAGACATTTCCAGATCGAGTACCTTGTATAGTCTCTACATCTGAATCTACCCGCCCTGTGACTTCAAGATCAAATTGCTTACTCACTTTGTATTTTGTAATTATTTTAGAACTCCATTGATCATTACTAAAATCAAAATTTTGATCTGCAAATGTACCCTCCCTCGTGAAGTAGTTGTAATTCAAGTCTCCATTAAAGGTTACTTTTTTAAATGGAGAGTATTTGAAATTTGCTTCAATTCCTTTTGTATTTGAGGTACCTACATTTTGTGGTGAGAATATTCGTACATTATCTGTAAAAGTAGATATGTATTCAATTTTATCAGATGTCATTCTCTGATATGCATTGACATTAAATGTAATTTTCTCAAAAATAAATACACTACCTATTTCATAAGAGTCTGTATATTCAGGATTTAATAGTGGATTACCTGATCTTATAGAGAAATTATTTCTAATATTAAAGAATGGATTTAAATCCCATAATCTTGGTCTATAAATTCTACTACTGTAACTTGTTTGTAAAGATATTCTATCACTAAGCTTATAAGATATATGTGCAGATGGGAAAAAATCCACAAACGATTGATTATTTTGCTCTCCAGTATTTGCTAGGAAAGTCGATAAATCTGTATGCTCTAATCTAGCTCCAGCTTTGAAACCCCAATCTCCATTTTCATATGCTCCTGTGGCATACGTACCGAGTACTTTTTGGTCATACTCAAATAAATTTGTTAGTTCATCATTGATAACAAACTCGCCATCTACTAAATCTTCCACACTGTAATCATTAGTCACAAAATTATCTACATATTGTACACCTGTTTCTATAGTTATCTGCTCACTAATTGGTTTAGTATAATCAATATTAAACGTATACTTAGATTCTGCAAATTCTGTAGCGGTCAATTGATTCGAAAGACCGACATCTCCTCGAATCAATTTTTCTGTAAAGACAGATGATTGATCTTTAGAAAAATAATTACCTATTGCACTCAATTGAAGTGTGTGATTTTTATTATCATCAAATTCTCTTTTATACTGCAGATCGTATTGGTACTTAAGATTAGATGCTGTCGTCGTTTCAGATCTTGTCCAAGTATCTGAAAATCCTAGTCCGTTAAAGGAAAATTCTGTGAAAGAAGGCTGATCTTCTTCCTCTAATGTGTAACTACCTGAAAGTGTTATAATATTTTTAGGATTTATATAATAATCTGCACCAACAATTAAATTATAATAGTTCTCATTTCTTGCTTCAGTACCTATTGAATTTAATACAGTTCCTGCTCCAAAGTCAGTTGTTGTATTTTGAGTGTCATATACTCTTTCTTTATAACCAACACCTACTTGAGAAAATAAATTAAATTTCTCCGTTCTTTTATTTAGACTCAAACCAACATTATTATTGGCAGGAGTACCAGCATTTATAGTAATAGAACCATTAACTGCTTTCTTATCATTTTTCTTTAGAATAATATTAATAATACCAGACGTACCTTCAGCTTCGTACTTTGCTGATGGATTAGTGATCACCTCCACGCTTTCAATCATGTCTGCTGTTATGTTGCCCAACGCACCTGATTCTTCATCAGCTAGAACAGACGGTTTTCCATTTATCAGCATTTGAACTCCACTGCTTCCTCGAAGCGTCACAGCTCCTTCTATATCCACATTTACAGAAGGCACATTATTAAGTACTTCCAAGGCACTAGCTCCAGAAGATGTTAAATCAGCTCCTACGTTAAAAATTCTTCTATCTGTTCTATATTCGATTGTTGATTTTTCTGCGGTAACTATAACTTCATCAAGCATTTCGCCCTCTTCATCCATGACTATATTCCCAAACAAAGCTTCATTATGGTCAAGCGTATATTCTTTTATTTCTACAGTTTCGTATCCGATGAAAGAAACACTTACAAATACATTTCTATTGGTTGTCTCTAATTCAAAATGACCACCATTCTCCGTCATAGTACCTGTGATGAATTCTCCCGTCTCTTTATCATACAAGGCTACATTTGCATAATCAATCGGTACGTCAGTTCCGCTTTCAGTCACCACACCAGAATATTTAATAACATCTTCAATTGGGTCAGTTGGGTCATTCATCTCTACAGTTGCAAAAGCGAATTGAACTGTTAGACTGAAAATTGTCATTGCTAATACTGTAAATAATGCTTTCATAAGTTTATCATTTTGCTGTAACAAAGTTCAGTTATACTTTTCATATAAGCTTGAATATTCTATGAACGTCAAAGTTTTAAGGGAAAACTGCAGGTTTAAAAAGATAGTGGGTAACTATTGCAGTTTAGCAGTTCAAATAGGTCGTTGACCTTGACAAATAGGTAACCATTGTGGTGGATTCTTACCTTTATATGGAATGAAAATCAACTTATGAGTAGAGAAGAGACTAATAGGCATCGCAAAATCAAAGAATTCCTATACCAGATCGTCGTGCATATGCTTGTCTTTACCGTTTATGCTTTCACGCGCAATCACCCAGAAATCACAGGCTTTGAACTAGCTTCCTTTGCAAACTATACCATAATTGCATTCTTCATCAACTATTTTGTCTTACCCAGATACTATAAGAATAGGCGTGTATTTGAGTTAATCCTATTAAGTGTCTTATCGCTATTTATATGCATTCTGATTGAAGAAGGAATTCTGGAACCGATCTTCTTTCCTGAAAATAGAGGTGCAGACATTAGACTCTTTTGGACAATCGTGGGTGTGCTGCCAAAATTATCCTTGCTAGTGGTATTTAAAATGGTATGGGACATGATTTATATGAGGAAAGAACTTGACGAACTAAAATCCTTAGCAGAGCAAAATGAATTACAGTTTTTACAAACGCAGATTAATCCACATTTTCTATTTAATAACCTAAACAACATCTATTCTTATTCTCTGGAAGGCTCACCAAAGACTCCTAAAATTATATTGGGATTGGCAGATATGATGCGCTATGTCCTATACGAGTGTAAAGAAGATTACATGCCTCTTTCAAAAGAAGTGACTCAACTGAAAAATTTTATTGAATTAAACGAACTTCAATTGGAAGGAAGAGGAGAAGTGAAAGTTGAGGTCATTGGAGATGCGTCTAGATATAAGGTCGCTCCATTGATATTTATTGTGTTTGTAGAAAATGCATTTAAGCATAGTGCGAGCAGTCTAAGTGATGGCATTAAAATTAATATCGTACTTGAAATCACAAATAATGGAGAGCTCCTATTCACATGTGAGAATAATTTTTCAGAAAAGACTAGCACTGACAGCTTATCAAAAGGTATAGGCCTTACGAATGTTTATAAGCGATTAAAACTTATTTATGGAGATCAGTACAATTTGCAATTAGACGATAGCAATAGCAACTATGTTGTTAAGTTATTGTTGCCTTTAAAAAAATAGCATAAATGACTTGTATAATTATAGAGGATCAAGCACCTGCCCAGCGTATTCTAAAAAAGTACATTAGTGATTATGGGAGTATGGAGTTGCTCGCCACTTTCACAGACGCAGTCGGCAGTATTGATTTTCTTTCCAGACACAAAGTAGATCTTATTTTTCTAGACATCCATTTGCCAAAATTATCAGGAATTGAATTTCTAAAAAGTCTGAGTAATCCGCCAGCTGTTATTTTTACGACGGCATTTCCTGATCATGCATTAGAAGGATACGATCTCAATATTGTCGATTATTTACTCAAGCCTTTTTCGTTTACAAGATTCTTACAGGCAGTAAGCAAGGTGCCCACGACTAGTGCTAATGTTGTTGAAACTAAGCAACATGAAGAACAGCATATTTTCATTAAATCCGGTTTTGAATTTTATCGCGTCGGCATTGATGAAATCACATACATCAAATCCGATCATGACTACACAGAAATACACACGACCAATAAAATGCATTTAAGCAATGAGACTCTCAAACACTGGGAGACCCTATTGGAATCAAAAAAATTCTTGAGAACAAATAAATCCTATATCATTAATACGCGTTATGTCACAAGCCTAAGTAGCACACATGTCATTCTCGATGGCAACATTGATATTCCTGTGGGTAGAGCATATAAAAAAAATGTGACGGGGCTTTTGGAGAGTTGATTTTGGTTTTAATTTAATTAGCAAAAAATCATAATTCATACATCCACTTTGTTTTCTCGATTTGTTCTAAATTAGTATAAAATATTAAGCGTTTTAGAACTAGATTTAAATATGCAAATAATTCATGTGCATTTTGTCAATCCTATTAACCTGACTGCTGGCAGGCAGGTCGTGTTTAAGACAAATAGATTTTATGATATAAGATGTATGATTTCTGATTTACTGAAGCATTCTCTAACTACATTGCTAATTTGAACTAGAAGACCTATTATCCTCTGAAAAATAAAGCAGCAAAAATAAGAATCAGAACAGAAGCATGCTGATTAACAGAAAAGAAGAAACGATTGTTTTTGTTGTATACAATTTACCCGTTAAGCACATTATTTTTTTGTGAAGAATTAATTTTTAATTTTTTGTAATAGTAGTATGAAAAATAGAGACTGAAACCAATCAGTAGAGCAGCTCCAGTAATAAACAATAAGGGAACGTTTGATTTCTTCTCTTTAATAGTTATAAAAAGATTAAATTTAGAATTATCGACAATCAAACTAGCTGTATGATCATTATTACGATCAAGCCTAAATTGATCTTTTGAAAAACCTTTTTTGATAACCATCAACGCACTTTGATTTCTAGAGATATCTTTAAAGCTACTATTCTTCACCACTAAGGATTCGATGGACTGAGGTGTTTCGGACAACTCAAACGTGACGCTTGTTTCATGCCCTAACTTTACTAAGCCATTTTTCAAAACAATCGGACTGCCATCATTAAATTGTATCAACGTATTTTCTATTACATGCTGGATCACAAATTCTTGAAATTCATCAGGAGTCGTATATGCAGATTGGCCGAATTGACTTTCTATTTCGTATTCAAATGCAGTCAAGGCAGCTCGAATTTGCAGAACCCAATTATTTTTACTCTCTTATACTAATAATGTTGAAGAGATATCAGGATTATAGGCACTAACTCCTATAGATAAGAACAGCAAGCATTGGACTAATATGTATCTAAATTTTATCTTCATCTTCATGTCTAATTATTTCCAGAACCGCGTCCTCCTCTTTTTGGCTTTGGTGCATTTTCAAATTCTTCTCTTGTAATGAACCCATCGCTATTAATGTCTATGACATCAAAGCGTCTTGCAAGAGGACCTTCGACTTCAGCTTTAGAAAGTTTTGCATCGTTATTGGCATCCATCTTAAAAACCTCACCTATTGAAGGAGGCCCTTTTCTGTCTCCACGATTTCTGTCTCCACGTTCAGCACTTTTTTGCTCAACGCTATCATCGATTTGATTCTGTTGAGATTTACATCCAAAAGTTAGTGTAGCTACTATAGCTATGAATAATAAAGATTTCATGTTTTAGAATTTTTTGCTATTTAATTTAATTCGAATTAATAGCGTAAGCACCATGTATACAGTTGATAATATTATTGTTGCCAGCTGCATCAACATGGTAGTGATATCCTCTGATGTTGTCATAATGTCCTCTGCAATCATCTAAATCTGATGCAGTATTTCCCTTGGGGTCTTCATTGTTATAAATACCATGACCATCCTTGGCATACCCAATCAAGGAAGCATGACCATCATCTTGCCTCACAGCATAACTTACTCCCGTAGCATCATGATAGTGATAGCCTTGATGTACATTTATGTGCCCACCCGCATTATCAAATGGAGCGATGGTATACGCACTTAGAATATTATTAACAGGAGCTGGTGCAGAAAATTCGACTCTGTTTAGTGCGACTCCTCGGGTCGAAGGAACACCACCTCCGCCACGTTCTGGTCTCTCGGGTCTGGCACCATCAGGACGCTCACCTCGCGGAGGTCTTTCAGGTCTTCCTGCACCATTGTTTTGCCCGCCACCTCCTCTGCCTAGAAAGGCTACAGGGTCAGTTATAAATACTGGTTTTACTGGTATCAAATAGCTTTGTGACACCTGAGTGATATACGAAGGCAAACATGTCACACAGTAGTTTTTATATTCTTCCCCAACATTTGGATTAGCAGCATTTTCACAATCTGCTTGAGTTTTTGTAACGAAAATTTCTCCATCGGCGTCATACATTTCCCAAGTGGTGTCATTGTAAAAAGAAGCTAAATTTTTAATAAACGCTCCATCAACATCAAATACTTCACCATCACTAAGCCATATGCCACCTGTAACAGCATTATCTGAAATATTGGTCGGACACCACGGTCCCATTTGGTGATCTGTGGGCATGCTGTTGCTACTTATTTGATAGCATTCTCTGGTACTCCCATCAGAAAGCGTACAGGGCACTTTAGTGATAGTATTCTTAGCATTAGCTGAGCTAAAGTAGTCTGAGTCTACTGTTTTGACAACAGTTGGCTCATTCGCCATATTTGACGTTTTTTTACTACTACATCCAAGCATCAAACAGCTCACAAAGATTCACTAAAATATATTTCATAGTTTAGATTGATCTCGCTTTAAACTTAATTCGCGTATGCGCCATGCAAGCAATTGATGAAATTATTGTTACCTGCCGCATCTACATGATAATGATATCCTCTGACATCATCGCTATGTCCTCTACAACTATCTAGGTCTGTTGGTTCGTCACCATTGATATCAGTGGTACTGTAAATACCAAAACCATCGAGAGCATATCCAATTAATGGTGCATGTCCGTCACTTTGTTCAACTTCAAAGCTGACACCAGTTGCTGCATGATAATGATACCCTTGGTTGACATTAATGTGACCACCAGCATCATCGAATGAAGCCAGCGTATAAACTCAGGATATTATTAACAGGTGCTGGAGCTGAAAATTCTACACCGTTGAGTGCTATACCTCGTGTGGAGGGTACATTATTACCTCCACCGCCTGGGCCTGTTGCATATTCAGTAACTGTTTGCTGAAATACAGGAGTGATTGGTATGACCCAAGTATTCGATAAGTCTGTTATGTAAGATAGCAAACATTCTATACAAAAGTTACGGTATGCATCGCCTACGTTTGGATTAGCAGCATTGATACAATCCTCTTGTGTTTCTGTCACAAATATATCTCCATTGTCATCAAACATCTGCCATGTATCGTCATTATAAAAAGTCGCCATGTTTGCGACGAAGGCACCATCCACATCGAACACTTCATCGCTTTCCAACCAAATTCCTCCAGCGCTAGCATCATCTGAAATATTAGTTGGACACCATGGGCCCATGTCGTGATCAGAAGGTGTGCCGTTTGTTACGATTTGCAAACACTCTGTTGTGGTACCGTCTGAGAGTGTACAGCTTATTGTCGTAACCGAAAGATTAGAGCCATCACTTTGGAAAAGGCTTTGGTCAACGCTTACTACAAGGTCATCAGCGCTGTCATCATCATTCGCATCGTCAAAACCATCGTCGTCACTACAAGAGGAAAGGAGTAAAAGAGCAAATGCTAAAAGTATCGAGTATCGAGAAAAGAAAGAAAAATTCATTTAATGAGTATGTTTAGTTTAGAATAGCAGGACATCAGAAATCTTTTGGCGGGCTTAGACTATTTAGCCTTAACGATCGGACTGTTGTATAATGTTGCGACAGCTGCCAAAATGTTTCAAAAACTAAACACTTATATTGAGTAATGGATGAATTGGATAAGAGAACTAAGATGAAGGCCATTTTCATCTTGATTATAGCTGGGGAAGCCATATTTTTTCTACCTTTTGTTATTCCTCGCCTCTTCAGACCCACTGTTTTAGCTTTCTTCGATATCAACAATTTTGAATTAGGGAGTTTTTATTCATTGTACGGATTTGTAGCCATAGGAGCATATCTACTCGGCGGGCCATTGGCAGATCGCTTTTCTGCATCTCGACTTATGGCCATAGCACTAATTGCTACTGGCATTGGTGGTGTCATTTTATTAATCTTTCCCAATAAGCAAAGTTTGTTGTACATATATCCTTATTGGGGCTTGACCACCATACTTCTTTTCTGGGCCTCTCTTTTGAAGACAACAAGAATGGTAGGTGGCAAGTCACAGCAAGGATTTATGTTTGGCTTACTTGATGGAGGTAGAGGCTTGTTTGCTGCATTAGTCGGAACCGTTGGTGTTTGGTTATTCTCTTATTTTATAAAAGGTGATATCGATGCATTGACTACTACAGACCGTAATCAAGCTTTTCTGAAGATGTTGGTCTTCATCACATCGTTAGTCTTTGTGGCTGCAATTTTAGTATTTTTTGGCTTACAGCGTTTAGATAGAAGTTCTATTAAAACAAGTCAAAAAATTAAAGCAAGCGACATACTTACAATAGTTAAAATTCCCTCAGTGTGGCTTCAGTCTGTAATCATCATTTGTGCATATTGCGGATACAAAGCCACTGATGATTTCGCGTTGTTGGCGCAAGACGTTCTTGGTTACAATGAAGTTGATTCAGCAGGATTAAGCACGTTGACATTTTGGATCAGACCTATTGCAGCTATCAGTATAGGGCTGATAGCAGACCGATTTAGTTCTTCCTTGATGCTTATTTATTGTTTCATTATCATGATGTTGAGTTCTGTGGGCATTGCATTCTTTAGCGGAGCTTCGAGTATCGCATCACTTATCATCGTATTGGTCATGTCTACGTCGATTGCAATCTATGCGATGCGTGGTCTCTATTTTGCGATCATGGAAGAGGCAAAAATTCCGCTAGCAGTGACGGGAACAACCATTGGCTTAGTCTCCATCATTGGGTATTTACCTGATGTATTTATGGGGCCATTGATGGGTTATCTCTTGGATAGAACACCTGGATACGGCGGTCATCAGGATCTATTTTATGTATTGGCTGGAATATCGGTTATTGGTTTGATTGCTTCAATAGTATTTTATCGGATAAATAGGTCTAATTAAGGTAGTCTCAATAGCATAGTCATAAAAAAATGGTTCTCAAATGCTAAAACATTTAAGAACCATTACTTAAAGGATATTCATTCACGAGAATCTCCAATAACTTATTTTGATTCCAATTCAAACACTTCTGATCTCTGCTTTACAGAAACTACGCCTAGAATTAAGAAAATTATACCTAATGACATCAAACCCCATTCTCCCATCGTTGGAATAGCTGTATCTACAACTGGTGGGCCTACTACTACTTGGCAATATTGCTCCAAAACATCTGTGAATTCAGTAAATGTAGCTGCAAACTCTGCAGTACCACCGAAAACAAAAGGGCTATAGAAACCTAATACATTGGGATCGTCTATTGCAATAACTCCAAATTCATCAAATCCTAATCCTTGAATCGTCGTAGCTGCTGTAGCACGTTAAGCTATCTCCTTAGTCAGGGATGTTTGAATACTTAGACCTAGTTTATTGAAAATAAGGTGCATAAAAAAGCCCGTCAACAAGTTGACGGGCTGTATGATCTAAAAGTTAGATGCTAGTATTATATCAAAGATACGTTTACTGCATTTAATCCTTTTTGTCCTTCTTGAACGTCATAAGAGACCTTGTCTCCTTCGTTAAGAGTATCACAGTTAAGGCCTTTTACGTGGACGAAAACATCTTTACCACCATCATCTGGTGTTATGAATCCGAATCCTTTGCCTTCGTTAAAAAATTTTACTGTACCGTCTGCCATTATTTGTTAAATATAAATTATAAAAATCGCAAGGTATGATAATAAAAGCTCTCTTGAAACTAAATAGATGTGATAACTTAACATTTAGGTAAAAAATGTTAAAATATTGCCTCATTTATAGATTAATTAACCACAATAGCCTTCATTTCGAGCTCATTATAAACACTATTTGCTCATATCTGTCCTACAATAAGGTCTATTATACCGGCTGCCAACTTAGCTGAAAGTTCATCTTTATCGTATTTCGGATTCATTTCTGCGACGTCCATTGCAATTAGTTTACCTGAGGAGCAAATCGATTCCAGTACTTTGTTCACAATCATTGGAGTCAATCCAAACGGACTCGATGCACTTACTCCGAGTGAATAGGCTGATGAAAATCCATCTAAATCAATGGTCACATACAGATAATCAAGCTTTTTTATAAATTGATTTACCCCTTGAAGTACTTTTTCAAAATCACTTTCACACTGTTCTAATGACACCCATTCGACTCCAAAGGAATTGGCAATATCAAAAAGTTGACTTGTATTCGAACGTGTTTGAATACCTATTGGCAAATATGAAATGTTGCATAATCCTCGATTAAGTTCATTCAAGATTTGAAAAAAAGGTGTACCTGAGTTTGCTGATTCGATTGGCGGTCTTAAATCAAAGTGGGCATCAAAATTTATAATGCCTATATTAGAAGTCCCTTCTTTTTGTTTTATCCATTCGTAAATTCCACAAAAGTGAGCATAAGCAATATCATGACCGCCTCCTAATGCTATAAGGAAAGTATCTTGTTTTAATATCTCTGTAATTGTTGCTGCAAATGCTTTTTGACAGTCTTCTAAATTTTCTCCTTCACATATAATAGAACCAACATCAGTAATTCGTTTATCGCCATGATGCCAAGCTAATTTTGCCAATCGTTTACGGATAGCATCAGGACCGTCTACAGCCCCTACTCTACCTTGGTTGCGTCTGACTCCTTCATCACATGAATAGCCGATGATTGCCACATCTAGATTATTCAAGTCATCACACCCCAAGTCAATCTGGTCTACCCCTTGATACCAATATTGTGTACCTAGAGAAGGATCGCATTCTCTACCTTTCCATAAATCTGGATTAGCTTTTTGATATAAATTAGTTGACTTCATTTCCATTAAGGTAGACTTTCTCTATCAAGTTTGAGCCAAATGAATAAGGAATAAATGAATAGGAAGGTATCGCTTTGGTCATCATTATATTTGCTCGATACCCGATTGTAATCGCACCTACTTCACCATCAAGCCCCATGGCATAAGCGCCATTAAGAGTAGCAGCATTAATGGCTTCCTCGGGTAATAGTTTCATCTTAATGCAAGCAGCTGCGACTACAGTATTCATATTACCAGTAGGACAAGAACCAGGATTAAAGTCTGAAGCCAATGCTAAAGGAAGACCAGAGTCAATGATTTTTCTACCTGGCGCATAGGGGATTCCCAAAAAAAACGAACAGCCAGGTAGAGCAACCGGCATTGTCTCACTTGATGACAATTCCTTAAAATCTAGATCAGTCATCACTTCCAGATGATCTACGCTTAATGCTTTATGTTTAACTCCCAAACCAACACCTCCAATAGCATTAAATTGATTGACATGCAGCTTTGCCTTCAGTCCATAAGATGTTGCAGCTTGTATAATTTGGGCAGTATCGTCTACAGTAAAATATCCTTTTTCACAAAAGACATCAATGTAGTCTGCAAGGCTTTCTTCTCCTATGGCTGGTAACATTTCATTAATGATTAAATCAATGTACGCTTGCTTATTTCCTTTATATTTTAATGGGACTGCATGTGCGCCTAGAAACGTTGAACGAATTGGCAGCGAAAATTCTTTTGCTAATAATTTGATAACTCTCAGCATTTTCAATTCCCCTTCTACTGTAAGCCCATATCCAGATTTAATTTCAATAGCACCTGTCCCTAAGCTGATGACTTCTTCCAATCTTGCTTTGCTTTGGGTATATAATTCTTCTTCACTAGTCTCTCCTAATAATGTTGCAGAATTTAAAATGCCGCCACCAAGAGACGCTATTTCTTCATAGCTCTTGCCTTGGATTCGTTGTACAAACTCTTGCTCGCGATTACCAGCATAGACGAGATGTGTGTGGGAGTCGCACCAAGTCGGCATTAGTATTCGACCTGTCGCATCTATGACGGTACAATCGTCATTACTCGGACAATTAGCCATCTGACCAAAATCCGATATTTTGCCATCCACAACCAATAAATATGCATACTTGATTGTTGGCAACACTTTCATTTCTTCACCTGCAACATATCTCACTGGCGTAATCCTTACTTGCACCAATTCTTTTATATGTTTAAAAAGTGTTTTCATGTTATTATAATATACAAATCTAAAGAAACGACAACAACTCATCATCAACCTCTTCTGCAATAGTCACTACCAGCTCAGGTGTGCGTTTCATCTCCCGTTGTATGGCATCTTTGGCACCCTTATTCCTTGCCCAACTTCGTCTTGCAATACCATTATTAACATCATAAAACAGCATCTGCTTTAAGCGTTTGTCTGCTTCTTTGGAGCCATCTAATAACATGCCAAAACCGCCATTTATGACCTCTCCCCAACCTACTCCACCACCATTGTGAATAGATACCCAAGTTGCCCCTCTGAATGAATCGCCAATGACATTATGAATTGCCATGTCTGCAGTAAACTGACTTCCATCATAAATATTAGATGTTTCTCGATAAGGAGAATCCGTACCACTGACATCATGATGATCTCTTCCCAAAATAATTGGGCCTATTCTACCATCAGCAATGGCTTGATTAAAAGCACTTGCAATGGCAATACGAACAGCGGCATCCGCATATAAAATACGTGCTTGTGATCCAACCACTAATTGATTGGCTTTTGCTTGTTTGATCCAATTAATGTTGTCCGATAATTGCTGTTGTATATCAGCTGTTGCTGTATCCAGCTGTTTTTTCATGACATCAAGTGCAATTGCATCAGTGACATCAAGATCCGCTGTTTTCCCAGAAGCACATACCCATCGAAATGGACCAAAGCCATAATCAAAACACATCGGTCCGACGATGTCTTGGACATAGGATGGATACCGAAAACTTAAATTGTCTTTATCCATAACATCGGCATCTGCTCTTGATGCTTCTAATAAAAACGCATTACCATAATCAAAAAAGTATGTGCCTTTCGCTGTATGTACATTAATGGCAGCAACATGTCGTCTGAGTGATTCTTTGACATGCTGCTTAAATTCGTCTGGATTATTTCGCATCAAATCTTGCGATGCTTCGAACGAAAATCCAACAGGATAATAGCCACCTGTCCACGGAATGTGTAATGACGTTTGGTCAGATCCTATATCGATGTGGATATTTTCTTGATCAAATTTTTCCCACACATCAATGATGTTTCCGATATAAGCAAAAGAAACAACCTCACAATTTTCTTTTGCATTCTTTACAGATACAACCAAATCATCAAGGTTTTCTATCAAACGATCAACCCATCCTTGTTCATGTCTCTTTCTAGCTGCAGCAGGATTTACTTCTGCGCATACAGTTACACAACCTGCAATGTTTCCTGCCTTTGGTTGCGCCCCACTCATCCCACCAAGTCCAGATGTCACAAATAATTTTCCTGCAAGACTTTCACCATCTGCAAGGATCCTTCTGAATGCATTCATCACTGTAATGGTGGTTCCATGTACGATGCCTTGCGGACCGATGTACATATATGACCCAGCTGTCATCTGACCGTATTGGGTGACGCCTAAGGCATTATATTTTTCCCAGTCATCCGCCTTCGAATAATTTGGAATCATCATGCCATTGGTAATGACAACTCTTGGTGCATGAGTTGAGGACGGAAATAAACCCATCGGGTGACCAGAGTACATATGTAATGTTTGCTGCTCAGTCATCTGCGATAAATACTTCATCGTCAACAAGTACTGCGCCCAGTTTTGAAATACAGCACCATTGCCACCATAGGTAATTAGCTCTTCTGGATGTTGCGCCACATTCGGATCAAGATTGTTTTGGATCATCAACATGATGGCAGCGGATTGCTTAGACTGTCCTGGATATTCTTGAATCGGCCTTGCATAAATATCATAGGATGGCTTGAATCTATACATATAAATACGTCCGAATGTGATCAACTCATTATAGAATTCTGGAGCTAGTGTCGCGTGCCAATCTTTGGGAAAATAACGCAGTGCATTTTTGACAGCCAGTTTTTTTTCTTCAGCAGACAAACTGTCTTTTCTTTTAGGCGCCCGATTGACTTCATAGGATGGCGTCCTTGGATTTGGCAGTATAGCGGGAATTCCTTGTTGTATAATTTCTTGGAATGTCATGATCAATTATTCAAATTCGAATGATCTGTTTTGTACTAATGTGATCATCTCATCAATGTCAATTTTTAATAAGCGATCTTTTCCTAAGGGTTGCACTTTTGTGCGAATGAGTGCATGGGCTCGTTCGACTGTTTTTGAAAATGTATTGGGTCTTCTATAGTCAAGTCCTTGTGTCGCATATAATAATTCGATCGCTAATATTTTTTCGAGATTGCCTAAAATTTGATTGAATTGTCTTCCCGAAATACTCCCCATGGAGACATGGTCTTCTTGGCCCAATGATGTGGGTATACTATCTGCCGATGCAGGAAAACACAATGATTTATTTTCAGATACTAATGCTGCTGTTGTGTATTGTGGGATCATAAATCCGGAGTTAAGTCCACCTTCTTTGGTTAATAATTTAGGCAATCCATATTTACCTTCCAATAATAAATAAGATCTACGATCAGAGATATTTCCCATCTCAGCAGCTGCTATAGAACAATAATCTAAAGCCATGGCTAAGGGTTGTCCATGAAAACTCCCACCTGATATGGCTTCCTCTTCATTTAAGATTATTGGATTATCCGTGACCGCATTTAATTCTATTTCCGTGAGTTGCTTCAAGTGACTATAGGCATTTCTAGAAGCGCCATGAACTTGTGGAATGCATCTGATGGAATATGGATCTTGCACTCGATCACATTCGAAATGACTTTTCAAATTTTGGGAATCATGCAGATAGTGTCGCATTCGATTTGCGACATGCTTCGTGCCTTCGTATGGCCTCAGTTCGTGAACTCCAGGATGGAAAGTACTCGCACTCCCCTGAAATGCTTCCAAGCTCATTGCACCAGCAAGATCCGCTAAGTCAAGCAAATAGGCCATTCGGTCTAGGCCTACGATTGCATGAGCAAGCATAAACTGTGTGCCATTAATCAAAGCCAATCCTTCCTTCGCTTGCAATTGAAATACATCCAACTGATGTTTATCGAGTATTTCTTTGGCAGGAATGGGTTCATCATCAATCAAAAAATGACCATGTGCGATAAGTGGCAAAAATAAATGTGATAAGGGAGCTAAATCACCTGATGCTCCTACAGAACCTTGTTCAGGAACTGCTGAAATAAGGTCATGATTGTTAAAATAAATAAGTCGCTCCAATAACTCAAGTCGAACCCCAGAATAGCCTTTTGCTAAGGAATGAATCTTGGTTAACAACATTAGTCTAGATAAATCAGTAGACAAATGGTCGCCGACACCTACGGCATGAGAGAGTAATAAGTTCTCTTGGAGTTGATTGATGTCAGCTGTTGGTATGCGCACATCGCAGAGTGGACCGAAGCCTGTATTGACGCCATAGGTGGGTTTCTTTTTACCCAGGATTGACTCAATGTGTTTTCGACTTGTTTGTATTTGTGATTCTGCAGACGGTGAAAGATGGATATTGGATCGGTCATTGACGAGGGTCATTATATCTTCAACGGTAAATGTGTCTATGCCGAATTGTATCATTGTGGTGATTATTTACTGGTTGAAAATACGGTAAGTTTTGATAATTATAATTATCATGGTAAATGACTGGTAGACTTGCTAAAGCTTTTAATAAAACTGTCGATTAATTTACTTAGTAAAGGTGCTAATACCTCATATGACAATGACATGATAAAAGAATTGAGGAAGTAGAAAATCTACTTCTCATGAAAAAGATCGAATAATTTCATCAATCTTATTTTTCGGGACTTTAAAAATTTAAATAGCTTATGCATCTTGATTAAACCCTAACGCTTATATTCAAAAAACACCCCTTTGAAAGGAATCAATATATTTCCATTCTGTTTAAGTATAATTTCTATATAACAGCCATCTTTTGAAGCTGACAAAACTTTATTAGTTTCTGACCTTATTCCTAAATGACCCATAGTTACTCTATTGTCGTAACAATAATTAGACATATTGACTAGTTCAGTAGAATATTCTTTTAGAGAAATAGAACCTATAATATTTCTACAATTATTATTACCATAGAATTGTACCCCCTCATTACTAATTGATAAATCTTGTGATCTTATATCATTCAATTCTTCTTGATCCAAGGCCGAAACAGGCAAGCTATAATCAGTAATTAATCTCCATTTTCCAATTAGGTTTTGAGAATGGATTTGTGCTCCTGAATTACAAGCTTGAAGGAATAAAAAATACACTATAATTAGTTTTAATTTCACAATATTAGTATTTACCTGTTGAAAATAATAACGCCTCTGAAGTCCTTCTATGTGTCAATCCGCGTGATACAACCTTTTGTCCATTTAGAGTTATTTTGTTCCATAGCGCAAAAGAATTTGATGCCGCTTGAAAATTTCCTTGGTTAAAATGCTTCAAAACAGAACTTTGAGCGAACCCACCAGTACCTATATTGAAAGTTAAACTTGTCATAGCATCAAACTGATGTTGATTTGCTTGAATTTTCAGATGTTTGTTTACCGCTTTTACGGCTATCCTAGCATCCTTGTGGAGTAATTTCAAAGCATCTGTTTGAGAGATTCCATTAGGAAAATTTTCTCCTGATTTCAATAAGTGCCCATAACCAATAGTAGGTAAACCTGCTTGATCTAAATATACTTGCCCCCTAAAAGCTTCATGTTTAGCAATAAAAGCAGCACCTCTTTTACTAAGTTGCAAGACCTTGATCTGTATTTCAATTTCGTGAGCTGCATGATTAAGTCCACCTGTTAATAATCCTTGTCCAGCTCCTTGTAAAAAACTACCGCCGGCAATAGAGCTACCTACCCCTCCAGACAAACCACCTCCAAGCCATTGACCTAATGAATTTTCTCCTATAGCAGATCCTGTCAAAGAAGAAAATCCACCAGCAGCGGCACCTTGTAAAAAATTACCTCCTTGTGCAACATAGTTTAACCCGCCAGTAAGACTATGTCCTCCAAATTGAGCAGCAGTTTTTCCAATACCACTTGTAATTCCTGATGTAGCTCCACCGATTACAGCACTACCAGCACCTCCTATAGCCCCAAGAGCAGCAGCCTGTAGACCTTCTTGAAAAAAATTATTGCCCTGTGCAATATTACTAATTCCATTAGAAAGAAAGCCAACGGCCGCTCCGATCAAAAGAGGATTATCTCCGTTCGGATCAGTATAAAGTATCGGATTGTTGTTCATAGCACTGTATAGCGACATACTATATTGTAATTCCACTTTCGGATTAACCTGCCACCATCTACCAGTAGCCGGGTCCAGCGTTCTGAACGTCGCTAAGTTAACGTTTAATCCGAAGTCATCGGCCAGCTCTATGCCGTTATATTTATAGTTGAGGTCTTTGTCAGGTGTATCCATCCATGCTCCATTATGGGCTAGGCCATATGGATAGTACTGTCCTTCCCACAGGATATCTTTGGGAGTGGCGACCTTGCCATCATTGATCAGGTCGGTGTACATGATCCTAGCATTACCCAGATGATCTGAGATGGCCACACAGCTGGCTGAAGCTCTTGAAGTAAGTCTTGAATATTTGTTTGGTGCTACAGATACTCTATTAGAAACAAGTGTTGTTAATCGTATTCTTAATATTCAAAAACTGAAGGATAATGATAAGCAACATGTCTTTGCTCTCCTTGATGCTTTCCTAAAACAATCCAAGCTACAGGCTATAATGTAAAAAGCCCCACCGAAGTGAGGCTCAGAGTTACATCTATCTGCAAGTCTTAATTCTTTTCTTATCAATACTCACTTTAAATTTTTCTCCTTTTTCAGAGTATGATCCATTATACTCTCCTTTAACATAATAATCCCTATTCCTATCTAAATTAAAAGTCTGAAAAAATTCGGTTGTAAAACTAATTTCCTCAGTAGAATTCGCTTTAATGCATACATACTCATCAAAATCATCAGGTACTGTATCTTCAATTATAGTATGAGGTTCTAATTCTTTCCCATTATATGTATATAATTCAATTAGATATAAATGCCAGGCATGAATAATAACAGATTCACTTGAATTATTTTTGATTATAAACATTACTTCATTAGGTGCATCTGGCTCGATACACCCTTGAAAATCTATTTCAATTTTTACGTTTTCATCCATTTCAATCAAATGTTTGGTTGTATGGCAGCTTGTAATCAACATGAGTAAAAAAAACATGAATTTCATATATACAATTTTAAAATCTTCTTGGAATTAGATGCCACCACTTTGAAGAACCGAAACTATTCCAAGCAGGAGCAACCCTAAAAGCCCCACGTCCATTTGAAATTGCTTTATAACCAATGTGATATTTACCAGCCTTCTTAATTGCAGTATGATATCCATAAACCCCATCTCCTCCAAAAACAGATCTATCCAAATTAATAAATTTGGGGCTTGAAATAGTACCTCCGACTTTTCCTCCATCCCAATTTAAATTATGCACCCAGTGTCCTGTTTCATGTGCAATCGCCCTCTTGACGTGCCCAACTCCATCAATGAATTTTTGTCCAGTTATTTTTACCGTGCCTGTGGTACTTGTTGAAGGACTTCCTGTAGTTGTAAAATTAAGTGTAGGGCCTCCAAATCGATCTGCCCAAAAATCTAATGCACCTTGAGCTTTTACTGGATCAACTACTCCTCCAGAAACTGCATCTTTAGCAAGGTTATCGAATGAACCCATATTAGTATTGAATCCATATCCTCCTTTAGCGTTCTTAATCGCTCCTGGCAAGTTATATGCAAAAGTAGCACTTGCACCAATTGCAGCTCCTTTCAAAAAACCATCACCAAAATTTCCTCCATTTAATTCTGCTCCTATGCCACCAGTTATTCCACCCTCTACTGCCCCCCAAGCAATATCATTTAAAAGTGATCCTCCGCCAAATTGTCCTAATGCTCCACCTATTCCTCCAACTAAAGCAGCTTTACCTGCACCCGAAAAGAATTTTTGATCATTCATAGCATTTCCAACACCATTTGTCAATACTCCAATTCCCGCACCTATTGCAACAGCAGCCAAGAAAGCTAAATCGCCTTCTGGATCACTAAAGCTAATGGGGTCATTGTTCATGCTATTGTACGGACTTAATCCATAGTTTGCCTCCGCTTTCGGATCAACCGACCACCATCTACCTAAAGCAGGATCTAGTGTTCTAAAAGTAGCCATATTCACATTTAAATCAAAATTATCTACTTTTTCTATGCCGTTATAGCTATACTTTGATTCCCTTGCTGCTTGATCCATCCAAGGTCCTTTCATTTCCATTCCAAATGGATAGTAGTGACCTTCCCATAATATTTCTTCTGGCGTTTGTATTTCTCCGTCATTATTCAAATCAGAATACATCACTCGTGCATTACCTAAGTGGTCTGAAATGGTGTATTCATATCTTGGATTAGCGCCATTTGTATAGAATACTCTACCTTCGCTGTGCCCTATTGATTCTATGACATCATTATTAAATTCAATCCCTGCCACATAATCTCTGTCTTCTTCAACAACATTCGTCACGTGATTATATGCCTTCTTATTCAACAAAGCACCTGTTGCATCGTAGGTAAAATCAATTCTTCTTGAACTTGTAAAGTTGATTCTAGTCGGTAAATTTAAATGATTATAAGTCATCGTAATCTTTCTATCTCTATGATTGGTTAGATTGCCATTTGCATCGTAGAGATAGTTTCCTGCATATCCATCTTCAAAACCTTCTTGATCAGATGCCCCAGGTGCAACATCATTAACTTTTAATAATCGATTAGAATTGCCCGCATATGTCAAGTCTAGATCATCAATTACTCCAAATGAAGTACAATCGTTCGCATCTATACCATATCTCCCCTTTCGTTCAATTGTTTGGATATTCCCCCTATCATCATAACTGTAGTAAGCTGAATAAGTATCTGAAGCAGATACACTTGAACCATTTTCATCATAGTACTTGGCAGAGAGTAAGCGATTGTAAATATCATAGTCATAGGCATATATCCCTTCATCTCTACCTCGTACTTGCCATTTTGTATTTGCAATGTTATTATTAAATTGTTTCTGAGCACTAGTTCCAGCTACAATCGTATTATAAAAGATTTCTTCATAGAATAAATCTTTTCTAATATAACTATTACCTGCATCAAGAGGTTGAGGGTAATCACAGATATTATTTGACTGATGTGTGCCATATAAGTTCTGTTGATTGATGCGAAATAATGGCCCCCAATTCTTATATGCATAATTTATCTGCTGCAAATATGTGGCTCCACTTTTGCCTTGTCTTTTCCAAATAAGTTCATTTTCAGAATTGTATCTATTGTACGCTATATTAGTATTCACTCCAGTATCCACTTTAAATCTTGTTACAGTAGGCATCTGATTATGGTTATAGAATTGCGTAGATACAATTTTTGTTGTTCTACCATGCGCCTTTATCGAACTGTTAACTACTGTTGGGTTGATGGCTCCATCATAAGTCGTGCTTGTGACGATACTATTATTAGATAAATCAACGTGGTTATTACCTTCAGCTCTTATAGGCACACCACAATCATTGTAGATAGTTTTGCTGACAAGAGGTGTCCCTGATTGTCCAAGTATTTTAACATGTGATTCTACGATTTTGTCTTTATCGTACGAGTTTGTTCCGTATGTTGTCACAATGTGGTTATCGCTTGGTGTAAAATTATTTCCCGGATGACCATTATGCATTCCTTGTCTCAACTCACGGCCAAACAAATCATAGGTATAGGTATACCATTGATTGGTACCAGCCAACATGGGGTCTTGGTAAGCAGCAAGCAAGTCTTTAGTATCATATAAATAACTGGTTTCACCTACTCCAGGTATGTGTTTTTCAGTGATTTTATTTTCATTATCGTATTCATATTTGTAGTATAAATCATCATAAATTGTACTAGTTGTCAATGCTCCAGGTGGGAGTACATGTGTGACTCTATTCTTATCGTCATACACAGTATAGGTATCTAATCGTGAAGCATCACTTTCTGCATTGTCGACTTGCCTTTTCAATATTACCCTTCCCAACTTATCTGCAAATTCAATGGTCCTGTTTAGATTTCCATCTCTGACAATTCGTTTATACAACTGATTATTACCATAAATTACTGTTGTGCCTGATTTTTTGACATCATCTTTTGTCCTTAAATTTCTTGCATAATAATAATAATATGTATAATTAAAATTTTGAGGCTTCATCCTCCACATTCTGTTCAATGGAGAATTGTAATATTGATAGAGAGTCTTATGCCAGCTTCCAGCTGGCGTGACATATGCACCGTTATTATTTGCTACAGTACCTGTAATTCGGTAATCGTATAACTTACGTCCGTGTTTATCGTATTTGATGGAGGTAATGTTATCTCTTGTTGCTTGCCAACTATTTCCATTAATGATGTTCGTTTGGATCGGCCTCCCTAAGCCATCAGTATATTGCCTTGTCTTTACTAAATCAACATTACTGTATGTTTTCTTTACGAAATCCTGATCCGTTTTAATATAATTAGGAGTTGAATTCAAATTATTAGAAAAGAAGTAGGTGTAACTTGTTGATATGTCGTTACATGGATCATTTACATAATTAAGTCTCATCAGCCCATCATATTCATACTCCACCGTTGTGCCATCAACATTTGTTTTATTTTGTAATAAACTCGAGCCAGTATAGTAACTGTAGTTTACTTCATGGGTATTATACTTTGATTTTGTCAACAGTTTATTACTATTGTAATCTTTACGAGAATATTCCCATCCAGTTGAACGCTCCCATTCTGGCAAACCTGAAGAACTATAACTAAAAAATTCGTGATCAACATCCCAAATTCCAGCTTGAAAAACACCATCAACAATATTTCTTTTGTAGTTATAAATTTTATAAGGCCTCGCTTCGTTTGCTGAACTAGGGTCACTTGTGTCACGATTACCACTTACATGATCATAAAAATCTAATTCAGTTCTCATACCTCCCACTTGTTCTCCATCTACATACGATCTTGTCTCGTAAGGTATTCCAATTCTATTTTTCGTAATCATATGAACCTTGATAAGGTCCCTAAGTGAGTAATCCGCTGAATAATCAGTTTCACTACGATGTACTTTGCCATCACTATTGGTCATTTGGATTGCCACAGGTAATAATATTCTATCTGTTGGGTGATATTCTATTGTATTTGTTGTGGTTATCACGTCTAAGTAATTCGAAGTTTTGGTAGGCCTATATGTCGATGATCTTGGATGATATCGTGATGTCAAATTAACATATTCATTTGAATTTCCATTTCTAACCCTAACCCGTCTTGCAGAATAAACCGTACCTGGTAAATTGTAATATTGAGGTGTACTAGTACCATTAATATATTCAGTAATATCTCTTTTGTTGAGTATATTAGACTCTGTTCTAACTTCCGATTGGAGCATCATGCCATTTGAAGCAATATGTACTGCAGGTACAGCTGGGTATCGATCAAAATGACTTAGTGTATATTTTTCAGTTTCATAAAAATTTTCTACCCTACCATTACCATTGTGATGTTCAATTGCTTTCGCATAAGTAATGTGGTATCCTTCACTATTAGCTATTGGAGAAAATACATTTGAAGAAAATAAAACAGCCTCATCTCCGGCAGGAAAACCGGGTCTTACCCCATAAGTTGGCTTATTGTAAAGCACGCCACTTGACTTATTAGCATCGTCATGATCATTATAAGTAAACGTACGAATAATATTTTCTGAAGCTGGTGATATGCCATCACTCGTTTCTATTTTTGCTATCCGAAGTCCTCCCACATCTGTATTCGCAGTAAATGGGCGATACTTTAAATTTATGGTTCCTTTCGCATTTAATGACACAACTTCAAATTCGTAATTATTTCCTGCAATAAATTTATTATTGCCTACTTCAAACTCCGATAAATAAAAAAACATCGACTCTAAACCGATATCAGAATCAGAATTAAATTCTTTACTCCCAATAAATTTATTTCTTGTTATATCTTTTATATTTAATCTTACATATTTATAAGCATCATTTACACAATTACTATGGTGCGTTTTTTCAAATCTTAGTTCAATTTCGCCTGATTCAATCTCTTCTTGTCCCAAAACTGTAGTTGTCTTATTATCCTGCAATCCACAACATAAAGATGATGTAGTGCTAGTGCATGAAGTTAAATTTGAGATTACAGAAATTGGTGATGGATTTGAATCTGGAACCTGATTTGCTTCATATGTATAACTTGTAGATCCTCCTGTGGGGTAAGTAATTTTTTTGAGTGCACCAGCTTTCATAAAATTAAAGTTAGTCTCTCTATTTGCATTACCATGAGTCACTATATTACCATTAAAGTCTATTACCGTTGTCAAAGGAATTAAACTAGTATTACCAGCACCATTATAATAACCCCAATGATCTTTTGACATCGAAAATGTAAATGGGAACAAATAGTTATTCCAATTATTTAGTACATTTTCATATTCAAAAATGTAATTTGGTTCTGATGCAGTGTCTCCAACTCCACAAGACGACTTAGCTAGTTGATTTAGTTTTAACCTACTCTGTGCATTGCTTTCATTTCTATAATAGTTGTGGATAAAGTCATATTTAACACAAAAGTCCCCATTCTTTACTTCTACATAATTGTACGCATACTTCGGAATATTAGGATTACCCTGATAATTGGGTAGATCTAATCGTTGGAAAACCGCAAAATCTACCTCTTGCGTAGAGGTTGTTATCTTATCTAAATAAACACTACTTACATCGATATCTAATAAGTCATAATCGCAATCTTCTAAAAGAGTGGTAATAGAACCACCACTATTATATCCACTTGCTACGCAGTCCTCTACAATCTGATATCGATATCTATTCAATTGATATGAAAAATCAATCTTATGTTCATCATCTGATGACTCAATTCTTTGCAAATGCCAAGACTCTATATCCCCTGGGTTGCCATCTACTCTTCGAACTGTCACAGCATTTACTAAACCGCCCGTATTGACCCCAATCGGATATCCGAAATAGGATTTCGTCCCATCAATAGCAGTAACGGTAAAAGACCGAATTCTTCTTGTTCCACTATATGTTTCATATTCTATTTTGACATCAGAACTTGGTATGTGAAAGATTTCACCAGTTTCATCAAACATAAACTTACCTGATGCTCCTCCGATCGAATAAGTAAAAAGATCTGGTTCACTATCTAATGTACCATCTACAACATCTTGAATATCCGATCCAGATTGATCAACACTTTCACCATGATATAGGTATCCGTAATTTGTGTGATCATCTGGTAATCCACGTATTTCTCTAGTTACAATGCCTCCGGCATTTAAATGCCAGCCGAGGCCAAGCTCACTTGACACCTCTCCTACACGAATTCCAGATGTGTGATAAGACATGGATACATTGTGCGACAATGTTCCCTCCTGCAAAGTTGTAAACGGAATATTTACCACTGCTGATCCCGTACTTAAATTAACTGGGATATTGGCATACTTGCTAAATGAATATGCTGTTGCACTAGGTGATATACCACCATTAATTGCTGAGCTGTAACCATTTTGTGAAAAGCAATTCAAACAAAACAGCGTAAGGTTTATACTTAATAATATTCGTAATATCATTTTAAATAGTGTTAGAATGTATTAAAGTCGTATGGATTTTTTTAGCTTATTGAATAATTAGTTTCTTAATTATCGTAGTTGTTGGATTAATAAAATGCATAAAGTAGTTGCCTTCTGGTAATTCAGAAATGTCAAAACGGACGTTACCAGAAATTGTGCTAGTCTTCATACTCCTACCATCAGAACTGAATACATTTAATTTTGATGTTCCCAAATTATCTGCATTGTATGCTATATCTACATAATCGCTAGCTGGGTTGGGATTTATACTAATTAAATCCGCTTCAAGAATATCCTGCTCAATTTCTTGTGTTCTAGATTCAGCTAGGAAATCACTTATCGCTGCTGACACATCACATTGTGTTGAGGTACTTAACAGTAGATTTCTAGGTCCACCAGTTGATAGTGTTGCTTGCATTCTTAACATCTGACCCTTGGTAAACATATACTTTGTATTATCAAATGTATTGTCCATAAAATTCATCGTCATCTCTTGCCCTACATTTTCACAGGTACTAATATGACCACTATGGGAATCACCATAATTTGGCGAATTGTGGACAGGTGTATCTTCTACATAATCATCTTGGCAACGATCTGGACCCCATAGTGGGTATAGCCCAAGATAATTTCCAACTAAGTGTGTCAAGTTACTTCCTTTATCATAGCCTTTACCCTGTGATTGAATTCCAAAATAATCTTTGTTTATTACAATGCCATCAAAATCACTTGGCCCATATGGAAATTGTGCAAAATGAATGTACGCTTAATTACCACTATGCAATTCTAATGCACGGATGATCAGATTTTTATAGAAAATTAGATCTATATGAATATTCTATCATTTATCGATGAATTTCCTGATGAACAATCTTGCATACT
>Ga0209187_1001535_pt1 | contig 26008 bp, 17 predicted proteins | sample BantaG_FD_187430 | JGI IMG/M metagenome (GOLD analysis project Ga0209187, IMG submission 187430) | Marine algal microbial communities from Bantry Bay, Ireland - BantryBay_4 metaG (SPAdes) (version 2) | ecosystem: Host-associated > Algae > Red algae > Unclassified | place: Bantry Bay, Ireland...
GTGCTATCGTATGCATTCGGTAATTTTCATCAAAAATACGGCAATTCAGGACAATGATGAATATCATAATACAATGTTAAATAATTATTAAACCTAGGAAACTTTAAATGTTTTTAAAGTTTCCTGCCCTATATTTGTTGTCCGATTATGAAAGAAAAAATTTTAGAAAAGGCAACAGATATGTTCTTGAACTACGGCTTCAAGAGCGTAACTATGGATGATATCGCCAATAAAATGGGGATTTCTAAAAAAACTATTTATGCGCATTTTCAGAATAAGACCAATCTGGTAGAAGACAGCACAATGTATATGTTCGAAATTATTTCTGACGGCATAGACCATATTTGTGCCCTTCTAAAGAACCCTATTGAGGAGTTATACGAAATAAAGAAATTCGTAATGATGCATTTGAAAGACGAAAAGTCTTCTCCGCAATATCAATTACAGAAATACTATCCAAAAGTACATGATGTGCTTCGTCAGAAACAATATGAAGTTATGCAGGATTGTGTTTTGGAGAATTTACAAAAAGGTATCGATTTAGGTATTTATAGAAAGAATCTAAACATTGAATTTGTCTCCAGAATTTATTTCTCGGGGGTAAATAGTATTAAGGACCAACAATTTTTTCCATTAAAACAATTTCCAATTTCCACCTTAATGGATGATTATTTGGAGTACCATTTAAGGGGGATCGTAACACCCGAGGGGCGAAAAATATTAAACAAAATCATCAATTCAAATCAAGATTAAATGCGACACATTATACTTTTTATTGTAGTGCTGTTATTAAGTTATATCGTTGGGGCTCAAGAAAAGGGAGCTGAGACCAACAGTTTTACTTTACAAGAGGCTATTGATTTTGCCCTTGAGAACAACTACAGTGCTATCAATGCCGACCGGGATTTAATAGACGCACGTAAGCAGAAATGGGAGGTAATTGCAAGTGGGTTGCCCCAAGTTAACGGTTCAGTAGGGTATCAAAATCAATTAAAGCAGCCTGTTTCGGTAATTCCTGCTGAAATATTTGGTGGTGAGCCAGGCACTTTTGAAGAGGTTGTTTTTGGGCAAGCACAGCAAATGAACGCTACCGCAACATTGAGACAGCAGATTTTTGATGGCTCCTATATTGTTGGTGTTCAAGCGACCAAATCATTCCTAAGCTACAGCGACAACAATAAAGAGAAAACACAATTAGAAATTCGTAAGGCCGTAACCGAAGCTTATGGTAATGTGCTTTTGGCAGAAGAAAGTATCGCCATTTTGGAAAGGAATAAAGCCAACCTGGAAAAAAATCTTTTCGAAACACAAAAATTATATGAAACCGGATTGGGCGATGAAGAAAGTGTAGAACAGCTACAAATTACCACTTCGAATATTGACAATCAATTGAAAAATGCCATCCGTCTAAGTGATATTACCCGAAAATTATTGAATTTGGTAATGGGAATCGATATTGATGCTCCCACCGAACTGGAACAAAACTTAGACGAGTTAGTACTACTTCAAACAGATTATGATTTACTGGTGTCTGAATTGAATATCGAAAACAATGTGGACTACAAGTTGGCCTTAAACCTGAACGAACAACGTTTTTTCGAATGGAAATTGGCCAAAAGCAAAGCGCTTCCTTCTTTAAATACGTTTATTAATTATGGTACCTCCGCTTTCGCAGAAAACTTTAATTTTTTCAACAGCGACCAACAGTGGTTCGATTCATCTATCTGGGGAGTAGATTTAACTATTCCAATATTTAGTTCGGGCCTTCGAGGTGCCGGTACAAAAAGGGCAAAACTGGCTCTTGACAAAGCAAAAACTCAGCTTTTAGAAGCGGAGCAACAGATACACCTACAAACCAAAAGAGCGAAGAGCGATTATACCTTGGCGATTGAACAGTATCAAACAGCAAGAGATAATCTAAACCTTGCCGAACGCATAGAAAATAAGAATCAAATTAAATATTCCGAAGGTTTGGCGAGTAGCTTTGAATTTCGCCAAGCGCAAATGCAATTGTATGATGCGCAACAAGGGTATCTGCAATCAATGGTAGAGGTAATCAATAAGAAAACGGAATTGGAGACGATTTTAAACAACTAACACAAATCATTTTATAAACTTTTTCATCATGACAAGACATCTATACATTATTACCGCAGCTGTAATACTTGCCTCTTGCGGAGGTAGCGGAGAACAATCGGTATCGGATCTGGTCACTTCTGGAGATTTAGAAACTCTGAGAGCCAAGAAAACTGAAATCGCAGATAAGCAAAGAGAGTTTGAGAATGACATGAAGTTGTTAGATTCGGTAATCGCTGCAAAATCAGGTGAAGAGAAACTTCCCTTAGTAACGACATTAACCGCTAAATCCGAACAATTTGACCACTTTTTAGAGTTGCAAGGTGATGTAAAGACCAAACAAAACGTACTTATATACCCTGAAATGCCGGGAACCCTTCAACGCGTGTATGTAAAAGAAGGACAGCGCGTTACCAAAGGGCAACTGTTAGCTTCTATAGACGACGGAGGAATGGGCAGTCAAGTATCACAGCTAAAAACCCAAGCCGAATTGGCCAAAACCACTTTTGAACGGCAAAAGCGATTATGGGATCAAAAAATCGGTTCCGAACTTCAATATTTGCAGGCAAAATCGAATTATGAAGGTACGGAAAGTGCTGTAAGGCAAGCACAAAGCCAATTGGGAAAATCTACTATTAGAGCACCGTTTTCGGGTATTATCGATGATGTGATCAAAGACCAAGGCACAGTTGTTTCGCCTGGGCCAGGTGCCGAAGTTTTTCGTATTGTAAACCTATCTGATATGTATATCAAAGTAGATGTACCCGAAAGTTATTTGGGAGGAATAGAAAAAGGAAATGTTGCCATGGTCTACTTTCCGGTATTGGGTGATACCATTATGTCAGAAGTGCGGCAAACGGGTAATTTTATCAACCCGAGTAATCGAGCGTTTTCAGTTGAGATTCCTGTTCCTAACAAGGAAGGAAATATAAAGCCGAATCTTTCCGCAAAGGTGCGTCTAAATGATTATACGAGCGAAAATGCGATTACCATTCCGCAAAGTATTATTTCTGAAAATGCGGAAGGGGAACAATATGTTTATATAGCAACAACATCTGAAGGGGAAAACACTGCGGTGGTCAATCGGGAGATTATTACCACGGGTAAGACCCAAGGTAGTATAGTAGAGGTGTTGTCGGGAGTATCCGACGGCGACCAATTAGTGAAAGAAGGGGCACGTAGCGTTAAGGATGGTCAAAGTGTAGAAATTTCAAAAAATAAGACCGATGAGCAGTAAACAACAAAAAAATGCCAACAAAGAATTCAAACCATCATCGTGGGCAATTGATAATTCTTCGGTTGTTTATGTGATGATTGCTATTTTCCTTTGGCTTGGTTATCAATCGTATCAGGCAATGCCGAGAGAGGATTTTCCTGAAATAATTCAAAATATCGTATACGTTAGTACGCCATACCCTGGGAATACAGCAGAAGATGTAGAACGGTTGATTACTGATCCGTTAGAAGACAAACTGAAGAATATCAGTAATGTGGTTAAAATTACCTCTACCTCTCAAGAAGATTATTCGATAATCACGGTGGAGTTCGATGAGAGTCTTACTGTAGACCAAGCAAAACAAAAGGTAAAAGACGAAGTTGACGGCGAAAAGTCAAGCGAAGACTGGCCTACTTTTAATAATGCCAAATTAGAGCCGAATGTTTTTGATTTAAACTTATCGGAATCATTTCCAATCATGAACGTAAATTTTACGGGTGATTATCCTGTAGAAAAACTGAAGGAGTTTGCAGAATACATGCAAGATGAAATTGAAGACCTTCAAGAAATTAAGGAAGTAGGAATTCGCGGAGCACAGGACAAGGAAGTAGAAATAGCAGTTGACGTTTATAAAATGATGGCCGCCAAAATCAGCTTTCAAGATATTCTAGGTGCTGTATCTAATGGTAATACGACTATGTCTGCAGGTAACCTGAAATCTGGTGATCAACGTAGAACTATTCGTGTTTTAGGTGAAATTGAGAGCCCCAAAGAACTGGAGAACTTTGTGGTAAAATCTGAAAATGGAGCCGTTTATCTTAAAGACATTGCAAAAGTTACTTTTAGTGAAAAAGAAAAAACCACCTTCGCCCGTGAGTATGGCGAAAACGTGGTAATGCTCGATATTAAAAAACGTGCTGGTAGTAATATGATTGAGGCGACTACCAAAATTAGAGAGCTGGTAAAAGAAGCGGAAGCGAACTATTTTCCTAAAGATTTGAATATTACTATTGCCAATGATTCTTCGGGTCGGACTTTGAATCAGGTAGATGATTTGGTGAACAATATCATTTTTGGGATTATATTGGTAGTGACAGTTTTAATGTTCTTCTTAGGCTTTCGAAATGCCCTTTTTGTTGGCTTTGCGATACCCATGTCCATGTTTATTTCTTTCGTGGTTTTATCCCTATTAGGATACACGCTAAACACTATGATTCTTTTCGGAATGATTATGGGGCTTGGAATGTTAGTGGATAACGGTATTGTGGTGGTCGAGAACGTCTACCGTCTTATGAGTGAAGGCATGTCAAGAACCGAGGCTGCCAAAAAAGGTATTGGTGAAATTGCCTTTCCTATTATCATATCAACACTTACCACGGTGGCCGCATTTGTGCCGCTTGCTTTTTGGCCTGGTATTTTTGGGCAGTTTATGAAGTATTTCCCTATTACACTTTCTGTGGTATTGGGCTCTTCATTATTTGTGGCAATTTTCATGAACTCAATGTTGGTATCGCAGTTTATGGATATCGAGGAAAAAGAACTCAGTAAAAAAGCGCTTTTCAAAATCAGTGGTATTTTAGGTGGTTTTGGTCTGTTCATATTAATTTTTGGCGGGCGAATGAGAGGCTTGGGAACGGTTATGCTGCTTACAGCGATTCTATTTTGGGTGTATAAATACGCTATCAAAAAATGGGCTTCAAGTTTTCAGAACAACGCAATGGTACGTTTTGAGAATTGGTATGAAAGAAGAATCAAGCACGCTCTAAGGGGTGGAAATGTATATTGGTATTTCGGTATTACCGTTGCACTTTTATTCGCTGTTTTTGGTGCATTCTTTTGGTCACTTGATAGCAAGCGAACAAAAGTAGAGTTTTTCCCTGATAACAAACCGAATGAAATATATGCCTATATCGAATACCCTGAAGGCACTTCAATCGAGAAAACGAACGAGCTTACAAAGGCCATAGAAAAAAGGGTTTATGGCGTTGCCAATAACGCAAAATACACAAATGGGGAACAGAATTATTTGGTGGAATCAGCAGTATCACAAGTAGGTGAGGGCGCAGGCAATCCGCAAACGGCTGGTGGTTCTGCTGCAGAAATGCCGCATCGTGGTAAGGTAACCGTTTCTATGAAAGAGTTTAAATATCGTGAGGGGCGCGATACAGAAATATTGCGTGGTGAAATTCAAGAGGCCTTAACAGGAATTTATCCAGGAGTAGGCATATCCGTAGAAAAGGAAGCAAACGGACCGCCAGCGGGGTATCCTATAAACATAGAATTAGAGGGCAATGATTATACAGAACTCATCAATACCGCAGAAGATATACGAAACTTCATCAACACCAAGAATATTGACGGCATTGAAGAATTGAAAATCGATGTGAATAAAGGAAAGCCTTCAATGCAGGTCGTAGTCGATCGCGAAAAGGCAGGTGAATTAGGTGTCTCGGTAGGTCAAGTGGGGCAACAATTACGACGTTCTTTATTCGGAGAAAAAGCGGGTGTCTATAAAGTAGATGGTGAGGATTACGACATCAATGTGCGGTTCAATGAAGACATTCGGTATAATAAAAGTGCGCTGTTCAATCAAAATATTATTTTTAGAGACCAGGCTTCAGGGCAAATTAAAGAGGTGCCTGTTTCTGCTGTGGCTTCACAACGAAACTCTTCAGGTTTTAGTTCTATAAAACACAAAAACAAAAAACGGGTTGTTACGCTATACTCCCAATTAAAACCCGGTTTTAGCGATGCCGGTGCCATAGTTGCTGAAATACAAAAAGAAATGTTTGATTACAAAGGGCTGCCTGACGATATTAAATTAGATTTCACCGGTCAGATTGAAGAGCAGAACAAGCAAATGCTTTTCCTAGTTGGTGCTTTCTTTGGCGGATTGGCTTTAATTATGCTGATTCTAATATTCCAATTCGGAGGCATTTCAAAGCCATTGATCATAATGATTGCCATTTTCTTAAGTTTCATCGGCGTGTTCGGTGGGCTAATGCTAACTGGCTGGTCGTTTGTGATTATGATGACCATGATGGGTATCATCTCTCTAGCAGGTATTGTGGTAAATAATGGCGTAGTGCTGCTCGATTATACCCAAATTTTGATAGATCGTAGAAAAGTAACGTTAGATTTAGACGACAAGGACTTACTCCCCATTGAGGATGCTACCGAGGTAATTATAAAAAGTGGTAAGGCGAGATTACGCCCTGTAATTCTTACCGCTATTACGACAGTGCTCGGTTTAATTCCGTTAGCCATTGGTTTGAATATCGACTTCTTCTCGCTCTTTACTGAGTTTGATCCAAAAATTTATATAGGAGGAGATAATGTTGTCTTCTGGGGCCCACTGGCATGGACGGTCATCTTTGGTTTAATAGTCGCAACTTTTCTTACCCTTATAATAGTGCCGGTTTTATTCAATATCACCTATCGCATTAAAACACAAATACGCGGGGGCCGGAAATCAGAAAAAAACGGTGAAGAAGAACTATTAATCGAAAATCTTGAATACGATATTATTCCTAAAACAGGTACTTCCGATTAGAATTCCTTTTTAAGGGGTACTACAGAGACGTTATAAAAATTTGAATCTAATCGTCATTACGAGCAAAGCGAAGTAAGCTATTTCATAATAGTTGCAGATTGCTTCGTGCCCCGCAAAGACTTGGTAAAGCAACTTTTGGAACGTCTCTCTAGTATCCCATATATACGATATACTTCTAACGCCGTATAGGAATTCGAATTTGCGAAGGATATTGTTTGGAATGGTGTACCTTATTTTGTGCGATTACACCCTCGGCTTCATCAAAATTATTTCCTCCGGTATTCAAATTACGCGCGAAACGTGGAAAATTACTGCTCGAAACTTCTATTCTGATTTGATGTCCCTTTTCAAAATAATTACTTGTAGACATGGGTGTCAAATCAACCTTGTAAACCTTTCCTTCTTCCATAAACACCTCTTTATCATAGCCCTCTCGATAACGAACGCGTTGTATTGTTTCATCCAAATTATAAGCAGTACCATCAGGATACACATCGATTAATTTTACGGTGAAATCGGTATCCTTTGCATCAGAGGAAATATAGAGTGTTGATTCGATAAAACCGCTAACTTCTGTCCCTTCTTTAAGGACATCCGTTGTGTAGACGAGTATGTCTGGGCGTTCCTCTAGCTCTTGTTGGTCAAAAGCACCTCCTTTGACTGCGTTTCCAGTACAGCATACATTGCCTCCCAAAGAATTCACAGGGTTCATAGGGTCATAAGTGAACGAATCAGGGCTGTCTTTAGATGCTTTCTTTTTAGACAGTTTTCCGTTGGTCTTACCAGAATTGGCATCTCCATTACTATTGAGGTAATAGGTGACCATTTTGGTGTCGGCCGGTGGCCACTGTTCGGCGGCTTGCCATTGGTTACTGCCCATAGTATAGTATTGCACACGTGGTGTGTTTTTCTTAAAATCGTTCGCTTCGCCCTTTAGCCATAGATCCCACCAAGCATAAATCTGCTCATCATAGTTCAACCTGGCGTCACCAACACTGCGTTCGCCAACCATCGTATTTTCAGTAGCTCTGGTATATGCACAGTGCAAGGTCGGTGCAATGACCAGATATTGGTTGTCTCGTATTGCTGCACCTTTTGAGTTATTTCGCACATGATTGAACAGTGTCAAATTTGGCGTGATGGAAACATCATACCAAGAGGAGAACCAAAAGCTGGGCACTCCTATTTCCATAGTGTCATGATATAGCCCGCCATTGAACCAATTCGGGTCATTGGGCTTTCGACGAACCATTTTATCGAAAATCTCTTTTTTGCCGTTGACATTTTTCAATATATCTTGAATCGGTAAGTGATTTAGAGCTTGTGACATATCAATAGCCGGGTTTTCAGGAGCAAGATCATAGAATCTTGAAATACGGATTAGGTCTTCCTGTGTTGCGCCTTCCGGAATTCTTGGTTTGAATTTGTCATGTTCTACGCCATATAGCCAAGAAAAGAACAATAATTGTTCGGCGCCGCCTCTATACCAGTTTCCTTGCTCTTGAATACCGCCAACTGTTCCTACGCCAGCACCAAAGCCCTGCGGCACCATTGCCGCGTGCGATGGATGGTTCAAGGCTGCAACGGCCATTTGCCACTCGGCGGTAGAGGAACAACCGTAGGTGCCGATTTTTCCGTTAGACCAAGATTGGTCTTTCATCCAAGAAAAAGCATCATAGCCATCGGTTAGGGGTACGCCCAGAATATCCCATTCACCTTCAGAAAAATAGCGCCCACGTTCGTTCTGTACGACATAGGCATAGCCGCGACGCACCGCTTCGTACGCACGTTCGGCAGTTCGTGTTCTTTGCTCCCCGTCGCCCCACGAATTAAAATTATAGGGCGTGCGGGAGAAAATAATGGGCACTTTCTTATCGGTCTTTGGCCTGTAGATATCAGTTGCAAGGCGAATACCATCGCGCATGGGCATCATTACCTTTTGATCCACGACAGCTATTTCATCAAGTTTTTTAAGAATATCGTTTTGAGCTTGTATAGAAGAGATAGGAATAAAACTTACGGTTACGAGTAAGGTGATGATTTGTTTCAATTTCATAATAAATAAGTTTTGTGGTCATTATTTAAGGGGTATTAAGATAATAAGAATTTCGAAATTAATTTTCTTATCCATTTTTGAAGACAGGGCAATTTCCAAGATTAAAAATAAGAACATTCCTTTTGCTCGGCCTGTAGCTGTTACCATGATATCTTCTTACCTTTGCCTCTTTAAAATTTAAACTTTATGTACAGAAGCCATACCTGCGGAGAATTACGCGAATCACATATCAATCAGAAAGTTACTCTCTCTGGTTGGGTGCACAAAACTCGGGATAAGGGCTTTGTGGCTTGGGTAGATTTGCGTGACCGTTACGGTATTACCCAGCTCGTTTTTGATGAAGACCGCACTTCAGCCGAACTTATAGAGCAGGCCAGAAGTTTAGGCCGCGAATTTGTCGTGCAGGTTAATGGTGAAGTTATTGAAAGGGCCTCTAAAAATCCGAACATCCCAACGGGAAATATCGAGGTTTTGGTAGAGGAGGTCATTGTTTTGAACGAATCAAAAACACCCCCTTTTACCATTGAAGATGAAACTGATGGTGGGGAAGACATTCGTATGAAATACCGGTATCTGGATATTCGTAGAAATCCTGTAAAAGACAGCTTGATATTTCGAAGTAAAGTCTCGATGGAGGTCCGAAAATATCTCTCAAACCAAGGTTTTATTGAGGTGGAAACGCCCTATTTGATAAAATCAACCCCAGAGGGGGCCCGTGATTTCGTGGTTCCTAGCAGAATGAACGAAGGTCAATTTTATGCCCTACCTCAATCTCCGCAAACTTTCAAGCAATTATTGATGGTAGGCGGTTTGGACAAATATTTTCAGATTGTAAAATGTTTTCGTGATGAGGACTTGCGAGCTGACAGGCAACCTGAATTTACCCAAATCGACTGCGAAATGGCCTTTGTGGAGCAAGAAGATATTCTAAATGCCTTTGAAGGCCTCACCAAGCATTTATTAAAAGAAATCAAAGGAATAGATACCGAATCGTTCCCTAGAATGACTTTTGACGAGGCCATGAAACGTTACGGAAATGACAAACCCGACATTCGTTTTGGAATGGAATTCGGAGAGTTGAACGAGGTAGCGCAACATAAAGATTTTAATGTGTTTAACTCCGCAGAATTGGTAGTCGGAATTGCAGTGCCTGGTGGGAATTCATACACCCGAAAAGAAATCGATAAACTAACAGATTGGGTTAGGAGACCGCAAGTCGGAGCCTTGGGAATGGTATATTGCCGCTGTAACGAGGACGGTAGTTACAAATCGTCAGTCGATAAATTTTACGACCAAGAAGATTTAGTGAAATGGGCAGAAGCTACTGGCGCGAAAGCTGGTGATTTAATCTGTGTGCTTTCCGGGGATAAAAACAAAGTAAGAGCACAACTTAGTGCCTTGCGAATGGAACTGGCTGAACGTTTGGGCTTACGAAACCCTGAAGTATTCGCTCCTTTATGGGTAATCGATTTTCCGTTATTAGAATTGGATGAAGAATCCGGTCACTACCATGCCATGCACCACCCCTTTACTTCGCCGAAACCTGGTCAACTAGAATTATTAGATTCAGACCCTGGAGCAGTTCGTGCGAACGCTTATGATTTGGTACTAAACGGAAACGAAATCGGTGGTGGTTCTATTCGTATTCACGATAAAGACACGCAATCGACCATGTTCAAACATTTAGGCTTCACTCCCGAAGAAGCAAAAGCACAATTCGGATTTCTTATGGATGCTTTTCAATATGGCGCACCACCGCATGGGGGTATCGCATTCGGTCTTGATAGATTGGTAGCCATACTTGGTGGTCAAGAGACCATTCGCGACTTTATTGCCTTTCCTAAAAACAACAGCGGCCGAGATGTGATGATCGATGCACCTGCTCTTATTAATGACGAACAGTTGAAGGAATTGCATTTGAGGCTAGATTTATAAATGATGCAATAAAATTTTCTGAGAGTAGTAAGGCATTAGCGTCATCGATTAACGGACACTTTATTATTTCGAAAACCGTTGCCTTCTGTATATTCTTCTTTGGATAAGTGATTTTATCGATATTTAAAACCGTTTAACTAGTAATTTGCCGCATTCATAGACATAAACCTAAATTCGATATCTGATAGCATTCAAATCAGAGTTTGTAATGTCTAATAATAGTATAGAATTAACCTAATCGAAACATTATTATCATAGAACGGTAGTTTTTTTGATGGTAAATTATATTTATTTACAAACTATTTTGTAAAAATTGAGACCAAACCGATAAATTCATGACCATGCTTTAGAGCTTCAAGCAATAAAATCCCCCAGATTTTCTGCCTTAATTTACTTTATCATTCTAAAATTGTAAGACAACTAACCAAAATTAGATTGTTCTTGTAATGTTTAAAAGTGGTTTAGAGCCTTTGATTGATCCTTGAAAGTAACCTGACCTTGTGAATTTGTTTTACGGTATAAAATAGAACATGATTAACAACACATATAATGAACTCAAAGAATAGATTCGTACTCATTAACCTTTTGGCTTTTGAATTCGTTTTATTGAACTTGGTATTAGTTACATTCTTGTTCTTTAGAATGCCAGAATTCTCATTGAACGACCCTATTTTTTTGGCACAAATTGCTAAACTAGTGGTCATTTACAACATAAGTTGGTTGCTGATTATTTTATGGATTCGGGGTAATGAGTTTTATTTTAACCCTAACTATTATTATTTTAAGAGCATTTTCATCTGTATGTTCTTCTTTGTTGGGTTTGTAATGACCTTGGTCATCTTATTCAAAATGAGCTACTTCAATCGCTCATCGTTTATTCTGCCGATTTTTATATTTTCTTATTTAAACCTTTTAGGTCATAAGTATTGCTTAAGATTTCTGAGGAAAAGAGGTTCGCATTTGTTTTCTGACACACTGCTTATTGGTTCTGGGTATAAAGGAGATAATATAAAAGGTTTTACTAGTGCTATGACCCATTATGGATATAATATTTTGGGTTATTTGGAAAACAAAAATGTGAATGAAGCAAGTGAACATAATCTAAATATTTTTGGTAACACTAATGAACTTGAAGATGTTCTGGCGAATAATAGTATAGATGAAATTTTTATCGCTATGGCACAGATGAGTAACGATGACATTGCGGAGACTATTAAAATTGCCGATAACTATGGGGTTCGAGTAAAGCTGATTCCGGAAAACCCGCTATTAATGTCTAGGAATTATAAGCCCATGACAATGGGTGATCTAGCGGTATTTAAGCTGCGACAGTCTCCACTAGATAATTTTAATAAGACCATTTTTAAGCGTTTATTCGATTTCTTTTTCGCCCTTTGGATACTCATCTTAGGTGCGCCGGTATTTTTGATTATTGCCCTATTGATATTGATAGATTCTAGAGGCCCTATTTTTTACACGCCTAGCAGAAAAGGTGAAGGAGGGGAAACGTTTAAATGTTATAAGTTCAGAACAATGTCGGTCAGTAATAATCCCGCTAGTGGCATGCAGTCAACTATCGTAAATGACCCCAGGATTACTAGAGTAGGTAAATGGTTGCGCAAATTGGATTTAGATGAATTACCTCAATTCTTAAACGTTTTAAAAGGCGAAATGAGTGTTATTGGTCCTAGACCACATAGAATTAATCTGCAAGACGATTTTCGCAAGACAGTTAATGATTATATGGTTCGTAGCTATGTTAAGCCAGGCATTACTGGTTGGGCACAAGTGAACGGATGGCGAGGGCCAACTGTTACCGATGAACAAAAGAACGAGCGTGTATACCATGATTTATGGTATATCGAAAATTGGAGTTTATGGCTCGACATTAAAATAATCTTCCTCACTGTTTTCGGCAGTCATCACAAAAAAGCATTTTAACGTTTATGCGCAACAGTTCAACTTCTTTAATATGATTGCGAATAATAGTAGTGGTACATTTAACGTTTCAATTAAGTAAGTCCATGTTTTTATCAAGAATACAAGTGCTGAAACAATAAGTGATTACTTTAAATCGAAATAAGATGAGTAAAGATTCTAAAACCAATTTAGACATTAGCTTAGGTGTTAAAAAAACATCTAAACTACTGCAAATTACAAGTAAGTTATTTTTGCTTGTTTCAGTGCTTTCATTAGCGTCTTGCTATACCTCAAAACAAGTTGATTATTTACAAAGTAGTAAGCAAAAACTTCGAATACCTGTCATCTCAACGAAATATAAGGTTCAGCCAAACGATGTTCTGAGTGTAAAAGTTCAAAGTAGAGATCCAGAACAAGCAGACTTCTTTAATACTTCGGCAATAGAAAATAATAATATACAGGCCAACCCGGCATCGCTTTATCTTACCGGCTATACAGTAGACCGCGAGGGAATTATAAATCTTGCGATTGTTGGTCCCGTAAAGGTTAGCGATTTTACAATTGAGGAAATTCGAGATTTAGTACAATTAGAAATTAACAAATATTTATTGAATGCCACAGTATCAGTAAAACTAACAAGTTTCAAAGTTTCGGTAATGGGCGATGTTAAAAACCCTGGAACGAATTATATTTATAACACTCAAGCTACCATTTTTGAGGCGCTAAGTGCTGCTGGAGATTTGAATATATCGGCCAGACGAAAGAACGTGCGGCTTATTCGACAAAACGGAGATGAATCTGTTGTGGTAACCTTAGATTTAACCGACCCGGCCGTTATACAATCGCCTTACTATTTTTTACATCCGAATGATGTACTTTATGTAGAAACTTCCAAGCCAAAACTTGTTCAAAATAATTTAGGGGTGTTAACCCTTATCTTAACAGCAGTATCTACTACTGTATTGATTTTGAGTTTTACGAATAAATAAGGATATAGAAGAAAGTAATTTTAAAAGTATTTGCAACTAATTCAGTATACGTTTTTAAATTCAAAAAATAACTAAACCACTTGCAAATAGAAAGTTAAGTCTTCTTCTTTTCGAATTCGGAACTATCTGATAAAACGTCAATATAATTTAAGTTTTATTTATAATCAGACACGTATGATTTTTAAGATTGATTTTTTTTGAACATGAAAACAATTAATTATCAGTGATTTAAATATACTGATCAGTTACGAATATTTATATTCTTAGAAGTAAATAGCAGTTAATTACTACATACTTAAAACCAAATTGAGTTACATAAGAAATGGAAAACAAAAGAGATAGGGGTTTTGACTCAAAGCAAGAGGTAAATTTGAAAGACTTTTTCAGAAAAGTATTTAAGCATAAATTTCTTTTTTTAGCGAGCATCATAGCATTTGTTGCTTTGGCAGTTGCCTATATTTTTATTACTACTCCGAAGTATGAAGTTGGAACCTCTTTATTAATTGATTCTTCTGGAAGCAATCGTGTTTTAGGAGAAAGCCAATATGTAGAAGGTGGTGTAAGTTTGATTGAAATGGAAAAAAACCTCTACAATGAGGTTGGTATCATAAAATCATTTAGTTTAATAAAACAGACGGTCGAAGACTTAAATCTTGATGTTTCTTATTATTTAGAAGGTTGGGCTAAGAAAAAAGAATATTACGGTTATTTTCCTTTTGAGGTTGAATTAGATAAACGCTTGCCGCAACTTTATGCTACGCCATTCGAAGTTAAAATTATATCCGAAACAGAGTACAGGTTAAGTGTGGAAGCTTCTAATTTCACAATATCAAATCCTAAAACAGGTTCTTCCCACGAAGTTGAGCGCGAGTTTAATTTTTCGGGGATATTCAAATTTGGTGAAACCGTAAAAAACGATTATTTCAATTTCGTTTTGCAAAAACCTGATTATAAGGTCAATGTTGCCGATTTTGAAGGTACATTAAGTTTCGAAGTTTACGACTTGGAGGCTCTTGCAAGTGCTTATGCAGGTAATTTAACAGTAAACAACATCGATATACAGGCCAGTATTTTTAACATAACTTGTACAGGTCCCGTTGTTGATAAAGAGGTAAAATTTCTTGAAAAACTGACAGAAAATTATATTAAAAACCAGCTTGTTTCTAGAAACGAAATTGCCTTAAGTAAAGAAGAGTTTATTAAAAATCAGTTAAAAGATATATCAGATTCATTAGTTAAAGTAGAGTCAAAATTAGAACAATTCAAAAAAGGAGATAACGCTTTAGATTTAAGTAAAACAGCTATTAATGCGTTAGATAAAACTACAAATCTACAGGTTAGAAGAGCTAAAATAGGGATGGACATCAATCTCTATGAAACTTTAATTTCAACTATTGAAGACAATCGCAATAACGAGGAGTTTGTAATGCCAACAACGGTTGGAATGGAAGACCCCATAATTAACCGTAACATAGTTGACCTAAAAGATTTGTACGCCAAAAGGTCGAAAAAAAGGTTTTTTATTACCAGTAACAACGAAGAAATGGTAATACTCAATAGAGAAATCGCTCAATCCACCAATGTACTATTAAGTAATTTAAGAGGAGCGTTAAAATCCGCTAATTTCTCCCTAGAGAGTGTAAATGCCGAGTTGTCAAATGTGGGCGGGCTTATAGGCGATCTGCCAACACAACAAAATGCGCTTTTAACGATACAAAGACAAAGTACTCTGTATGAAAATCTATTTAATTATATGAGTCAGGAGCTTGCTAAAACAGGTATTGCAAGAGGAGAGAGTACCTCTGATGCGCGGGTTTTAGACACAGCAAGATTGGTGGGTGATGGTCCTGTTTTTCCACAGAAAAAACTTATAATGGTTTTGGCAATCACATTGGGCTTATTGTTACCACTAGCTTGGATTGTGATTTTTTCCCCTAAAAATATTATCGAAAATATTACTCAAATAAAAGAAAGTACTAATATTCCGGTGTTAAGTTCAATTGTAGCGCATGAATCTAAAAAGTCGGAGCTGTCAATTTGGAAATTAAAGGAATCGTTTCGCGATTTAAGTGCCAAATTAAATCTCTTGAATTCTGAGGGCACTTCCGTTCTTGGAATTACCTCTATTCTACCAGGAGAAGGTAAAACCTATACCTCCATTAATTTAGGAATTACTTTAGCTGAGGCTGGTAAGAAAGTGTTGATCGTTGATGCGGATTTAAGAAAACCAGGTCTTGTTAAAGGAATTCAAAAAGTAAATAAAAATGATCTCACAGCCTTTTTGAAGGGGAATATTACAGAAATAGATTCCATAATTCATGAGCACGATGAGGTAAGTAGCCTTCATTTTATTCCAACCTCGGTTGTCAAAGGCAACGTACACAAATTGCTTTCTGGGTCTAAATTAGAAGATCTTATAGAATCGTTGAAGAGCCGGTATGATTATATTATCTTGGATACCCCTGCAGTAGGCTTAGTTTCTGATTTTTTAACACTTTATAATCTCATGGATATTAACTTATTCGTTGTTCGCAGAGGTATTGCTAAGCTGCAATTTTTAGATGATTTGGAAGAGATTGCTTCGCAAGATAAAAACAAACAAAGTTTTATTGTGTATAATGGTGCTCTAAAAGAGCAACATAAGTATGGGTATGGAGAGAAATACGGTCTAAACCAAGAAGAGCAAGTGGTTAACGAATCTTTGTCAGTTCAAGCTTAAGGTTGGTTATCAAGGTTAATTCTTTTTGACCTGATATTTTGTAAAATGGAAGAATTCCCGAAACATTTTGAATTTGCAGTTACCAGCGGTCAGTTGCTTCAAATCTATATTTTTCTTGTTTTTGGAGGTATTATTGCGTTATATATGACTATAACCAGCACCTCTGCATATAAAAAGGAGATGTTCTTTATATCCTTCTTTCTAATTACCGGAAATTTAAATAAACTCTTAACCGTAAAAATTCCGGGTTTTAGTTTTTTTGAAATTCAGCCAATACGTTTTATTTATCTAATGCTATTGGTTTTGATTATTCGAAAGCTATGGGCCTCAAAACAAAAATTGAATTGGTCTGCAGGAATAAGAATGCCATGGTTTATGGTGGCTCTGATATGCTACATTACGCTATTATCTATATCTGTTGTTGTTAATGTCTTTCCAGAAGAATTAAAAGTTATTCTAGATGCTGTAGCGTTCTTAATTATAGTAATCGGCTTACGGATGATGGCAGACAAGCCTTCTTACGATTTAATAGGGAAATCATTTATTTTTGGGGCTGTAATTTCTAGTCTAGTTGCTTTTGTTCAATTATTAGTGAATCCATATTTTCTTAGAATTGGTGATGTTAGAGCTGCCTTTGGCAGTTTTATAAGGGCCAATGGTCTTTTTGATGCTGAATATCATAATTCGTACTTTTTGATTATTGCGATTACGTGGACGTTCGTGACGGTCAAAAATAACGTGAAGAAAGTATCTTTGATCAGTCTTTTTTCCTTGGGTGTAATAACGTCTTTTATGCGCATGAGTTGGATTATACTAGCACTAGTAATTTTTATTTATTTGGTGTATATCATAAAACTGGCTACAGAAAAAGTAGCACTTATCGGACTTTCTGGTTTTGCGATGATTTTGCTAATATCTGTTTTTTTCTATTCTGATATTATGAATAGCTCTTTGGTCAAAGAAAGACTCGAGGATACTGTTGATAGCAGAGGAGGATACTATACAATGGTAATTGAAAATTTTGGTAAGAAGCCATTATTTGGTTACGGGAACTTAAAAAATGAAGTTTATTACGAAAATCTTTTACGAATAACGGGAAGCAGAGAACGAGCAAGTGCGAAAACAGGCAGCCTGCATAGTGGTTATTTTTCAGCCCTCTTTTTATATGGAGTACCAGCTTTTATTAGTTTTTTGTTATTTGTATTCTTGTCTCTAGGTTATTACGCACGTTCATTAAGAATGAACAAATATTTTGTGGTCCCCTTCCTAGTAAGTATACTTTTTATTGTCGGAAACCTCACGAATACCTTCCTTTTTATATCCTACCTTTCGGTTTTATATGCAATTCATATAGGTATCGGTATGGGAATTTATGAAAAGAACGGCCAAGAAAATATTCAGGATTTCTAAGTAGATTCAATGAAAGAACTCCGATGAGTGATATGAAGATAACCGAAAAGTTTAAGAAATTTTTATCGAAAGGTGATGAGCGATCAAATCGCGCCAAGAAGAATATCTTGCTCACAATCGTGCTTAAGGGGCTTGGCGTGCTTATCGGATTCGCCTATTTCCCATTGTCTTTAGATTATCTTGGAGCCACAAAGTTCGGCATCTATTTGACGATGCTTTCCATGATTGATTGGTTCTTAAATCTTGACATCGGAATCGGTCTTGGATTACGCAATAAATTTGGAGAGGCCGTTGCCAGAAATGATCATAAACAGGCCGTTCATTATGTAAGCACCGCTTATTTCGCTTTAGGTATGGTCGTAGCCCTGATAACAGCACTATTACTTGTTCTCAATTATTTGATGCCATGGCCAGAATGGATAAATATTACTCCAGATTTGTATGGGGAAGTAAGGTCGTTGGGCGCTATCATCATATTAGCTTTCGGAATTCGTTTTGTAACCCGTAATATTTACGAAATATTCTACGCTTTGCAGAAAATGGCTTACGTAGAAATGTTTACATTCATTGCAAAGGCCTTGTTCTTAATATTTATTTTAATAATCCCCTATATCAAAGCAGATTCCCTATTTCTACTGGGTTCTGCCAAAGCACTTACTTTCGCTTTGCTACCATTAATAGTAGGCTTATATTTCTTTAGAAGTAAGTTACGCAAATACCGACCCCATTTTAAATTAATAAGGTGGCCTTATTTCAAAGATCTATTTTCTCTAGGCTTCAAATTTTTTCTAATTAAAATAGCGATGTTAATAATTCATCAGACAAATAATATTTTGATTGCAAGTTTTGTATCGCTTGAGGGGGTACCTCAATATGAGGCGGCCTTTAAATATTTGTCAATTTTTATGTTACTCTTTGTTATTATCAACAACCAACTTTGGCCTTCGAATATTGAAGCTTATGTAAAAGGAGATTTAAAATGGATGCGTAAGTCGGTTCGGACAGTATTTAAAGTATGGCTAGGTACTTTGGTGTTGGCTTTACTGATGGTACTCGTATCCCCTTTTGTATATGATTCATGGCTTGGCGAAAGCCTTAATATACCTATAGGTATTTCTATAGCGGTCGCTATTTCGATATGTTTGAGTACTTGGGTAAATATGTTTAATGTAGTAATCAATGGTACCGGTAAAATTAAGCTTCAAATGTATGCTTGGATTTTTGCCGCATGTATCAATATTCCCGCATCCTTATTTTTTGTTAAAGTACTTGATTTTGGGGTAGTAGGAATTGTGTTGGGTACAATAGTAAGCTTATTGCCTTTAGTAATAATTTCACCCATACAGGTAAACAAGATTTTGGCTAAAAAAGAAACGGGAATATGGGCAAAATAGACTTGCTGACAATGAAAAGTATTAGCAACAGCATAAAGCCATGCCTTTTTCAAAACTAATTTAAAGTCGTTACGAAAATTGAAAAGCAATCATAACAAACATGTTATTTTTTTAGGGGAAGTAAAGTTTCCTTATGGGTTAGCTTCGGTACAGCGTATGACCTTAATGGCGAAATCTTTAATTTATAATAACGTTAAGGCTACCGTAATTATCAGAAAGGGTTCTTGGAATTCTGGTGAACATATGAATTTCAAATACGAAGGTAATTTTGAAGGTATAGAATACATGTACACTTCGAAGGAAACTCATAAGCCTAATGGATTTTTAAAAAGGAATCTACAGAAAATAAAAGGTGCTTATGGCGAATTCACTTATCTAAGGAAGCTAAAGAAACAGGGAGGCATTAGTATGGCAGTACTTTCAAATAGAAAGGTTTTACACATTATCCGGTATTTGTTTTTTGCCGCTTATTTTGATTTTCCTATCGTTTTAAATTTTGTAGAAATGGCTTCGGCTATGCAACATCGTAACAGCTTCGCTCAGAAAATTAATGATTATATAAATGACAAATGGATGTTAAGGTTTTTCGATGGTGCCCTGCCTATAAGTGATAAATTAAAACAGTATTACCATGAGGCTTCACCTTCCAAACCAAATATGAAATTACCTGTAATTTGTGATTTTGAAAAGTTCAAAGTGAACAAAACGCCCTCGGAGAAGTATTTTCTGTATTGTGGAAGCATTTCTTATAGAGAGGTAATCGACTTTATTATCGATGCTTACAAGAGTATTTCAGGTGATGAAAATATCAAATTGTACATGATTGTTAGCGGCGGTAGCGAAACGGAAACCGCTCGTTTTGCAAATGATATAAATGCACAATTTAATACCCAACCAGTTCAAATTTTTTCTAATATCCCTTACGACGAACTAGTTCAATTATATACTAATGCCATTGCATTATTAATTCCCCTGCGAAATACTGTGCAAGATTCTTCAAGATTTCCCCATAAAATAGGAGAATACCTGGCAACAGCGAACCCAGTTATTACAACCAACATTGGTGAAATAAAAACGTATTTTGAAGATGGTGTAACGGCCTTAGTCGCTAATGGTTATGATAAAATAACTTTTGCTGAGAAAATGAAGTTTGTTTTAGAAAATCCAGAGAAAGCTATAGAAATTGGTAAGAACGGTCATCGTTTGGGTCTAGCAGAGTTAGACTATAAAACGCTTGGGAACAAGTTGGTAGATTTCATTTCTTTATGGCCCAAAGAACAATTGCATTAGCACGTTTTAGAAAATGAAAAAGATAAAAAAAAATATCTGCATAACAATAAATTCGCTTAGTCGCGGAGGTGCCGAAAAACAATGTCTTTTATTAGCAAGGGCTTTAAAGCCTTACCATAATGTTACTGTTCTTATACTAAATCCAGAGCCGATTTACCCTCCAAGACAACTATTTATTGAAGAGGAAGGCCTTCAGCATAGATTTTTATCGAAAAACCCGATTAAAAAGTTTTTGGGCTTTATTCGTTTCTTAAAAAATAATCAAACTGATATTATTTTTTCGTTTTTACCGACTGATACTATTGTATCCGCTATTTGTGGAAAAATAGCAGGGGTCTCTCTTATTTTCGGGGGTATACGTAATAGTTACATGCCTAAAGCTAAATTTATAGCGTTAAAATGGGCGAACAATTACCTATTGAATTATACGATAGCCAACAACTTCGCTGCATACCACGCAGCTTTAGAGCAAGGTTTTAAAAAAAGTGTATTCGTAATTTCTAATGGAATTGATGTTATTCCTTTAGTTAAAAAAAGTAAAGAGGAAATTAAATCAATTAGTATAATTAGTCTTGGAAGGTTGGTTGCTCAAAAGGAATATGGAACAGCGCTGAAAGTTATTGCTAATTTGAAAGAGATACTTGATGCCCGTTACAGCATTACTTATACAATTGTAGGGGAAGGTCCTGAAAAGGACAACATTACAAAAGATATTGAAATTCTAGGGTTAGAAAATGAAGTAACAATTGTAACCAATGCTTCAGATATTTACGGTATGCTGGGCACGGCTGATATTTATTTATGTAGTTCTTCTTTTGAAGGTGTTTCCAATGCAATTATGGAAGCTATGAATTGCGGCTTGCCCATAGTAGCCACGAACGCTGGTGATAATGCCCGTTTGGTAGTAGATACTACCAATGGCTTTATTGCACCCATTCATGATACCACTGCCTTAGCTGAATGTTTGAAAAAATTAATTCAATCTCCTGAGCTTCGTTTTAAAATGGGTATCGCAAGTCACACACATCTTACTACCTACTTTAGTTACCAAACGTTTCAAGAAAATTACCTAAAATTGATTGAAAACAGTAATGCAATGCAAATTGCTAACGGGGAAGTCTACTCTGGTAAAACAAACGTATCTTAAAATGACATATCTATACTATAAACACTGTAAATGTATCTATTCAATTGTAATGAATCAAAACAACTAGGTTTGGAAATATGCACCAATCTAAGATTTAAAAAAATATGAAAGTACTTTTGCTTATAGATAGTTTGACCTCAGGGGGTAGAGAGCGAAGATTGGTTGAATTGGTCAAGGGTTTTAGTAATACAAAAGATATTGAACTGGCATTGGTGGTTTTTTCAGATAGGATTCACTACAAAGAAATATTTGAGATGGGAATTCCAGTTAAAATACTAAAGCGAGTGCCTAAGAAAAATCCTATGGTGCTATTACAGCTTTACAAGTTCTGTAAAAATTGGAGACCAGAACTAATACATAGTTGGGCTACCATGTCTACAATTTTGGCGATTCCAACATCAATAGTCCTCCGAATAGACTTGATAAATGCAAATATTGTAAATGCACCCATAAACATGGGTTTTTTTAACAAACAATATTTTAGAGCAAGAATAACTTTTCCTTTTTCGAAGGTTGTTTTAGGTAATTCTTGGGCAGGTTTAAAAGCCTACAAGGTACCAAAAGAAAAAGCTGTGTGCATTTATAATGGTTTTGGAAGTGAAAGGTTAAGTAGCATAAAGGATAGCAGCGAGATTAGAAAATTGTTCAGCATAAGCACCCCAAAAATTGTTGGGATGGTTGCTAGTTTCACTGATAAAAAAGATTTCAAATCCTACATTTCTGCGGCATTAATTGTGCTTTCAGAACGGGAAGATATTACCTTTCTTGCCATTGGAGCAGGTAAAAATTTGGAAAAATGTAAAAGGATGATTCCTTCGAGATTTGCGTCTTTTTTTATTTTTACCGGGGTACAAACTGATATTGAATCGATTGTAAATAGCTTTGATATAGGAGTGTTGGTTACAGATACAAGAGTGCATGGTGAGGGTATCTCTAACTCTATTTTAGAATATATGGCCTTGGGTAAACCAACCATTGCTACGACTGGGGGGGGCACAAATGAAATTGTGCAAGACCTAAAAACCGGCTTTTTAATACCGAATAATGCTCCAGAAGTATTAGCTGCAAAATTAAATTATTTAATTGATAACCCAGAGGAGGCAAAAGAAATGGGACAGCGAGGAAAAAATAGAATTGCAAATATGTTTAGTTTGAGTAAAATGACATCTGAGTATTATAAATTATATAAAAAAATCTTAAGCTCGTAGAAGAAAGATGCGAGATGTCATTTAAAATAGTATTTCGAAAATAAATAGGAAGTAAAAACGACTCACCAATAAAAAGCATGCAAAAAAAGAAAAAAATAGCTTTTTACGGAATAAAATATTTTCCTTCTAGAGGGGGCACTAGCCGGGTAGCGGAAAATTTGATTCTAAACTTGGCAGAACAATTCGATATAACAATTTATTGCTACGCAAATGATTTGGCAAAAACGCATGTTAATGGCGTCAATGTCGTTGAATTTCCCGAAATAAAACTAGGTAGCTTCGGTGTATTTCTCTTTTATCTGAGGTGTTATATACACATCAAACATAAAGGTGACTATGATATCGTTCATGCACATAAAATAGACAGTTTTTTTTTCTTGGCCGGATTGTCTAAAAAGGCTAAAGTTATTGCTACCGCTCATGAAGCCCCATATAAAAGGGATAAATGGAGTTGGCTTGCTAAAAAGTTTTTTAAAATTAATGAAAAACGTTTTTTAAAATTTAATGGTGTAAGAACAGCAATATCACAACCATTATGCGATTACTATCATGAACATTATGGGATAGCGGTTCAGTTTATTGCAAATGGTATCAATGTTATTGAAGAGAAATCCGAAAACGGATTACAAAAGTTTTGGCCGAAAAACCTACCTCTTGATACACCTTTTGTTCTTTTTGCAGCGCGCAGAATTATGGGAACAAAAGGTTTGCACACCATGCTTATGGCATATAAAAAGATAAACTTTCAAGGGGCTATTTTTGTAGCAGGTGAGTTAGACAACTATCCTGCATACATACGAGAGGTCAAAGAACTCAGTAAGGGCTTAAAAGTTCATTTTCTTGGTTTTGTAAGCCCACTTGCTTCTTTATTGGAACTCGTGAGTAAATGCGATTACTTTGTTTTTCCTTCAGAGACCGAAGGGATGTCTATTATGCTCTTGGAAGTAGCTAGTGCCGGCAAGCCAATATTGGCCAGTGATATTCCAGAAAACACACAAGTTTTCGATGAAAATGACATGCTTTTTTTTAAAAATAAGAACGTGAAAGATCTTGCCAAGAAATTAATTTGGTTATCGGATAACAGAGAAGATTTTGAGCGATTTGGCATAGTTGCGAGAGAAAAGGTTTTTACCAAATATACATGGGATAAAATAGCAATTGAGTATAAGACGCTTTACGATTCACTCTAAATAAATGCATACTCGTATTTCTACCCTAAAATTAGTCGATACAGCTAAGTTTTTTGCTTAAAATGCGGTTATTTGGTACTATTGCCAATTAGTTTTTAAGGTTTTAAATCACTTCAGTGTAGAAAATAAAACCAAAATAACAATGGCCAAGGATTTTTGGTCTGCTTTATTTTGAGTATTCATCATCCAAATAATTGAAAATTGTTATTTAATTCTATAGAGTTTCTTCTTTTTCTACCGATAGTTTTTATACTATATTGGTTTGTATTTCATAAAAACCTTCGCTATCAAAATTTATTGGTTCTTGTAAGCTCATATGTCTTTTATGGCTGGTGGGATCATAGGTTTCTCTTATTAATTGTTCTTTCTACTGTTGTAGACTACACAATAGGATTGCTCATAAACAGACAACTTCATAAGCATTCTCGAAAAGTTCTTTTATATGTAAGTATATTTTTTAACCTTGCAGTTTTAGGATTTTTCAAATATTATAATTTTTTTGCAACCTCGTTGGTAGACGCATTTCAGTCGGTTGGCTATGAAATTCAGAGTATTTGGACATTGAATATTATTCTTCCCGTAGGTATATCTTTTTACACTTTTCAGACCATGTCGTACACTATTGACGTGTATCGAAAGAATCTAAAGCCTACTTCCGATTTTATTTCCTTTGCTTCTTTTGTAGCATTTTTTCCGCAATTAGTGGCCGGCCCTATTGAAAGAGCTACCAATTTGCTGCCCCAAATTTTAGCTAAAAGAACCTTTAACTATGAGCAGGCTGCACAGGGCGTAAGATTGATTGTTTGGGGCTTATTTAAAAAAGTAGTAATTGCCGATTCACTGGCTGTACTAGTAAATGATATTTTTGCGAATCAAGCCGAATACGGGGGAGGCACTTTGTTGTTGGGTGCAATATACTTTGCATTCCAGATCTATTGCGATTTTAGTGGTTATTCAGACATTGCGATTGGTGTTTCGAAATTATTCGGGTTTGAACTCATGTCTAATTTTAAGTTCCCATACTTCTCTAGAAATATCGGAGAATTTTGGAGAAAATGGCATATTTCTTTATCGACTTGGTTTCGAGACTATCTTTATATACCGTTAGGAGGTTCTAAGGGAGGTAAATGGAATTCGTTACGAAATATCTTTATTATATTTATTGTAAGTGGGTTTTGGCATGGCGCTAATTGGACGTTTATTGTTTGGGGTGCTCTGCATGCAGTATTTTATATTCCATCTTTTGTTCTAAATACGAATAGAAAATTTCTTAGCTCCGTTGTTGCAGAAACCTCATTTTTCCCTTCAATTAAAGAAATAATGCAAATGAGTATTAATTTCTTTCTTGTAACTGTTGCCTGGGTGTTTTTTAGGAGTGAAAATATCGAATCATCGTTTGAATATTTGTATCGAATGTGTTCTGAATTTTCGTTAAACATACATCACAAAGGTCAAATATTGAGTATAATCATACCCTTTGTGGCCTTAGAATGGTTATTTCGAAAAGATGAGCGCCTAACTAGAGTTAACCCGGTTTTTTGGTGGATACTGTCTCTAATATTTTTAATATTTATAGCGGCTAAATTCGGAAATAAAGCCTCATTTATATACTTTCAATTTTGAAAAAATTCGTTACATATATTTTGCTTTTCCTAGCAACACCGATGGTATTAGTGGTGGCTCTTTTTAATTCCGAAATATCTTTATTTTTTAATAATGCAAAGCCTGTTTACGAGTTGGTAACAGAAGTGGATAATTCAAATATAAATGCCAAAACAGTTTTATTAGGAGATTCAGTTTGTCGACAATTTTACGAAGCAAATAAAACAGAAGAACTATTTTGTCTTTGTGAAAATCAAAGCTACGAAGTTGCAGGAAATTATATTCTGTTAAATATGTTACTAA